>Ga0190306_1000014_pt1 | contig 82656 bp, 73 predicted proteins | sample 48700734_MG_FD_161657 | JGI IMG/M metagenome (GOLD analysis project Ga0190306, IMG submission 161657) | Hydrothermal vent sediment bacterial communities from Southern Trench, Guaymas Basin, Mexico - 4870-07-3-4_MG | ecosystem: Environmental > Aquatic > Marine > Hydrothermal vents > Sediment ... | reverse complement strand
ATTTATATTGACATTTATCCTCCATTTAAAGCTATCCCTATATAAGCTATTCCTAAAATCTTCTTTATCAGGAAGCTCGCAATTATGTTCTCTTTTATATTTTTCCCTACACCATTTACAGAAGCATGCCTTATCGATATCGGGCATATATCTAAAACTATCTAAAAACACTCCATCTACATTATAGTTAAGTACTTCCTCCAATTCATTTAAAACATGATCAAGGAAAGGTGAATTAAGGCACATTAACGGCCATGTAAATTTATCTCTAGACCTATGTATCGGATCAGTATCCATAGTAATGATTTTTCCATTTCTATCTCTCTGAACCCAATCCGGATGTCTAGAGTATAATTCTAAATTTGTTGTATGCCCAATCATAGGTATTACTGCTATATTATATTTAGAGGCTTCCTCCAAAACTTCTTTTAAAAAATTCCTTTTACCTAACCTCCCTATTTTCCTCATAAATCTACTGTTATAAAAACTTCTCCCCCAAGCATCTCTAGCAAATATAACGATGGTATTGGCATTAATACTTAAAGCTAAATTAACTATGTCCTTGCCTCTAATTTTATCTATACCATAGCCTAATTCATCTTCAAAATTAAACTGTAATACCCTACTATATTTAAATCTCATATCTCTACCTCTCTAATCAACATTTCGTTTACAGCAAAATCCTCAACTACAGCATCAGGAGCACCTACGGTATAAATTCTTCCTTCATCTACTTTAACATGCATTTGAGCTATACCTGTCTGCGAATTAATAAAAGCCTTAACTATTCTACCCTCAATTATCCCATTTTTTCTCTTTTTAATCCATCTTCCTTTAAATACACCTCGGATTTTTCTACCTTTTTCTAAAAACTTACCAACCTCTATAAGTCCGAGCTTAAACATAGTAAATCTCGCTGGAAGTTCTATATTTTTGTCAATAATAACTTTACTCCTCATCCATCTATATAAAAAGTCTTGAAGAAGGTAGTCTATAAGCATGGGTTCCTCCACAGCAATCCCATAACTTGGAAGATTTTTAACTACACTCCTCCTTTGAGCTAAAATCCCCATCTTTGTATCAGCTATAACTAGAAGATCTCCTGAAACTGCACGTTTAACCTTATTGAATCGTCTCACCACATTTTTCCTAAACCTAATACCCGGCACATCATATACTATAATATATACTATGACACCGTTTTCCTGTGCAGACAAAATATAGTCTCTCAACCTAGAAATAAATTCTATATCTCCACTAATAGCTAAATTAGCTTCAGCCTTCTCTACAGTCTTTATATATCTATTCATAAGCCCTTTCTTACTTTTAAAAATCCATACACCATATTCATATTCATTCTTTCCAGATGAAATGCTCTCTATAAATTTTTTAGAATTGGAGAATAATTCTTTAAATTCATCATTAATTATTCTAAAGAGAGTCCTAGGGTCTATTGCCCTATATATCGTTGGTCTACCACTATATACTTCAACCAAGCCCCTAGAGATAAGTCGTTTAAGAGATGAATGAATCTGCGGGCGATGTAATCCCATTATCTCAGCTAGTCTACTTGGAGAAACAGGGCCATGGGAAAGTAAAGTTACATAAACCTTAACGTCTGTGGGGGTTAAGTCGAGGGGTTCCAATAACTTTTGTAGACTTTCCATTTCTTTTCCCCTAAGGAAAATGTAGTAACATTTATTAATACTTTTCGGCCATTTTCAGCAGTAGTAATTTGTATTTATTTAACAAAATGTCATTTTTAATGGCAAGAAATCTATATATGAATTAAATTTCCAAGAAAAATGTATACATAAAAAAAGAAAAAAGTAGTAACATTTATAAATAACATATTCCCTATAAAATATTGTATAAGAGGTGATAAACATCTTTTTGGGAAAAAATAATTCCGGGAATGATCCCAGAGATGTAGGTGCTTCTTCTAACAGAAAGGTAGAAGTTAGAAAGGAATTTCCAGTTAAAGCCTTTATCATTGGAATAATCCTTCAACTAATATATATTGTATTCCTCTTCGGATACAGATGTTTTTACTATGTCAGAGGATTAACCTATACATGGACCGAAAACTATTTTGATTTCTGCGTTGTTCTAGGGGGATTATTAATATACATATCACTTATGTCTCTTCTTAATAGGAGGAAAGAATGGAAGATAGATGTAGATGCTATGGCAATTATTTTCACATTCCTTAACATGTCATGGCCTTTAACCATGCTTATAGCAAGAGGGCCATCAACACCATTTCTTGTACCAATCTTTAATAAAGATCTAGCATTCCTAATGCCCGATTGGATGAAATTGCCCATAGAGGAGGCAGAAAAAATGTATCATGGAGGAATCCCAAATTGGTCGGCGTGGGCAGTACCCTTCCTATTCTGGTCAGTTCATTTAATATCTGTATTGTTCCTATGTTTCTTCCTTATGTCTATATGGAGAAGGGAATGGATTGAAGTAGAAAGATTACCCTATCCACATGCAATTCCGATGTATGAATTAATAAACATGGGAGTTGTAGAGAAGGGTGAGGCAAGAATATTTAAGGAAAAATGGATATGGTATGGCGTCCTAGTAGCATTTTTAATCTATATATGGGATCCATTAAGATCTCTTAGTGGAGGATTGATACCTAGATTCCCAGATTTTACAATACATTATGCCGACTGGTATAAAGCACCTAACTTGTCGTTGCTTCCACAGACTAAGGGATTGATACTGCTAGCCTTTTCACCAGCTTTCATGGTAGGAGCATATTTACTGCCATTAGACGTATTGCAGGGTATTATTATCTCCATAATACTATTTGATTGGTTGAAACCGATGCTCGGAATAGCTACAGGATTTTATCCGGATATAAGTAAAAGTGGGTGGTGGCCCTTCTTCTTAAGTAACGGTTGGTGGTTCTATCCTCCCAACATGACGCTAGGATGGGGTATGTGGATAGGAATATCCTTATGGTGTTTCTGGATAGGAAGAGATCATATAAAGAATATAATTGCAGTACTTCAGAAAAAGCCAGGAGCTATAGATGATCCAGTCCTTTCCTATAGAATATCTGTACCACTATTCTTTCTCTCAGCAATTATATGGATTGTCACAATGCTGGCTACAGGAGCAACCCCCATTTTAACGATAGCCTTTGCCATATTATTCATAATATGGTTCCAAGCAATAGGTAGGATAAAGGGAGAATTCTGGTGGGGAGGAAGACCTCTAAGAGTTGGAGGAAGTGTAAAATGGTTGGCATTAACCTATTACTATATACCCACAGGAGAATATAATACATCTGGAGCACAAATGTTTACTTTGTTCTTTGACGGAGAGTATGGCAGTGCTTCACTAGCACAGCACTGTGGATTCCCACCCAGAATTAATGATTGTTACAAAGTTGGAAGAGAAGTTGGGGCTTCCCTTAAATATATAGCTCTAGCAGGAGTAGTTTCAATAATCATAGGTGTACTATGGGCTTACTTTGTAAGAATTATATGGGCTTATAATGCCTGGGGTGGGACTTATGGGTATCCTAAGGGCAATGAGGGAGCTGGGTTATCTAAGGATATATACTCTGGAGAATATCCGGAGAAAGGAGCATATGCTGGAGGGATAGATGTCTATGCAATGGGAGCAATACTTGCAATAATACTGTTGTTTCTTAAATCCAGATTTGTGTGGTGGCCAATTAACCCTATAGGATTTATGGCTCCTATAGCTGGTTTCTGGATACTTCCATGGGAGTTCCTATCCTTCTTCTTTGCATGGATATGGAAGTATGCTGTATGGAAAATAGGAGGCGCTGTACTCCATAGAAAAATGATAAGATTTGTAATTGGATATATAGCAACATATGGTATAATAAATGTTATCGAATGGATTATAGATGTATTTATAGTAGGTCCGGCTAATGTTCCTCCACCCTGGTAAAATATTTTATTTTTTACATATACATAATTTTAATCAAATGTATATTCATATTAGGATGAGAATATGCGAATAATGAAATATATGAGGTTCGTATTTACGCTATTTCTGATAATCTTAACTTTTACAGCCTATGGAGAAAATATAGTTTATGGAGGTCCTCATCATAAATCTTTATCATATATTGATATTATTAAGGGGGATTTCATAAATCTTAATAATGTAAGGAATCATTTATATTTCTTCACACAAAACTGTTCTCCAAGAATTACCGGTTATCCAGGGTTTTATAAAGCTGCTGGATATATAAGAAGTTTCTTTAACAAAATAGGGCTAAAAAATGTGACATATCAGCTATATAATATAACTGTACCAATTGCCTATAGATCTATTCTTAATGTATATTCCTCTGACGGAGACTTATTAGCATCTTTTCCTATACACCCGCTATGGCCTAATTCAGTAAATCCATGTTCAACAAAAGGTATATATGGCCCTATATTTTATGTCGGAAAGGGTAGTTATAGCGAATGTATAGGCAAAAATATAAGTGGCTCAATAATACTTATGGACTTTAATAGCCTTGATAACTGGAAGCATATGTTTTCACTTGGAGCTAATGCTGTAATATTTATAGAACCTATGGATACAAATAAATATGAAGCTGAGCTAAAATATTTAAATTTCGCTCCTCTAAAGTTTCCAAGAGCATATATTGAGGAAAAATATGCGATAAAACTTCTGAAAATTCTAAAAAGTGAGAGTAAAGTAAGAGGGTATTTAAAAATTGATGTTAAATGGGAGGTTAAAAGTGTACCCAATGTGATAGGATTTAAACTAGGTACAGATTTAAAGGATCAATGGCTACTTATATTTGCACACTATGATACATGGTCCATTGTCCCAACTCTGGCCGAAGGTGCAACTGATGCACTCAGTATATCGGTACTACTAGAGTTAGCTAGATTTCTTTCACATGTAGATACTAGGAGGTCTATAATGTTTATAGCATTTTCTGGTTGGGGAGAAGGTTTAGCGGGAGCAAGATACTTTGTTGATAAATTGATGTGGGAGAACCCATATCCATGGATACTTCCGGAAAAATCTAAAGGTAAGGGGATACTTCTCGAAGTAGGTGTTGATCTAAGTACCGAAACAGATATGATAGGAATATTTTACTCGAGTCATTTCTATAGAATTTATAGAATGGGAATTATCGGTAGCGGTGCCTTTACACCTAACAAACTATATCCATTATTTATTAAAGGTATAGCTCCTAAGAAGATTTCACTTAAGGATAAGATGGAGGATGCATGGAAGAAGGTCTATAATAGAATATGGGTTATAGAGGGAGAATTCTCATTTGATCATTTTACAATGAGATGGGATATATATGAGCCTAACCTATTTTATTTTGACGGAGACGTATTTACAGCGGCTCAGGCGCATGCTGGAAGAGGGGTACCTGGATCAAGATGCATCACCTATAGAACAGTTTATGCATATTTTTCTCATAGAGGGACACCGCTTGATACTTTTCTAAGGCTTGAAAAAATAGATAATCTACGTCCTCAGATGGAGTTTATCTTCTGTAGTATATATGATTTAGTGAACATGGATTTGGATGATATGGGAATGGAGGAGAAAGAGATACTGGATAGAAGTGGATGGCTTGCAGGAGGATATAGGCTTGGGAGATTAGTAGGACAGGTTGTAAAGTTTGATATAAAAACTGGATACTATAAGCCTGTACATGGAGCAATTGTCCAAATATATGCGGAGGATAGAGATACATATTACAAACATGTTTGGTTTGAGGCTACAGATAAGGATGGTAAGTTTATAACTAGAGGGCTATCCGATAGAATAGTGTATAGAGTAGTAGCTTATATAGTAAATCAATCTAATGGTCAAGTAATATATGCTCCTGATGAAGGGAAATATGGTACACAGGCCTTTCCATCCGTATTCAAAATTCATCCACAGATAGGGCAGTACGGAAGTTGGAATGCACCCTACTACGTAGTAGTGTTTCCGTGCAGTGTTATACAATTAGCCGGCCTCCATGACATAACTCCTTCATCAGGTCAAAGATATTCTACAGGATTAATGCAATGGATTCTATTCAGTCCAAAGCTTAATGTAAAGGTAAATGATGTGTCTACACATTATGAACCAGACCACTTTGGATACTCCTTTGAATCAAATATTTTAACAATATTTGTGGAGAAAAATGTACCAACAGAAATAATGATATTTCATGAATTGATGCCTGAAGAACCGCTCATTATACTTCACAATGCAAGTTATAAAAATATGGAGGGAGGAGAGGGATATATATTAAATAGAGGAGAAACATTAAGTTTAAGTAACTCATTAATGTATTTGGCAAGAGATCTCTATTATTTAAATGAGCATAGAATTAGTATATGTGTAGAGAAAAGAGTTTTTACGGGAGCAGAAAGCTATCATAAACAGGCTAGTATAGCACTTAAAAACGCTGAAAATTCCTTAAAGAATTTCGATTATGAGAAGTATTATAGCAATATATTGCGTTGCATATATCTTGAAAGACAGGTTTATCGCCTGCTTACGCCAAATCTCAGAGATGTAATAAATACTGCATGTGTTTATTTTATATTAGCTATATTATTTGCATTTATAGGCGAAAAGTTATTCTTTAACTTTGAGGAAATTAGGAGAAAGATAATAGCAATATGTATTCTATTTATATTTATGATAACATTAATGACGTTATTTCATCCGGGATTTACTATGGCAACCAATATATACATAGCTTTACTAGGCTTAGGAATAGGAGTAATAATAGCACCATTATTGGCTATAATAATTGGACAAGCATTTGGAGCTATTAAAAAGTTGAGAAGTATTTTTATGGGTAAACATTTTACCGAGATTAGTAGAATAAGCTTTGCTTTATCTGCTCTAAATGTAGGAATATCTTATATGAGAGAGAGGAAGATAGAGACAGCATTAACGCTTATATCTATAATTCTTTTAACACTTGCAATAGTAATGTTTACATCCATATTGGGGATAAGGGTAATTAAACCATTTACATTCAAGGGAATAGCATCATATTCGGGAATTTATATAAGGGATGTTTACTGGCATCCACTTACATTCGAATATATTGAATACTTGAAATCTAAATTTGCTGATCAAGCTTATATATTTCCGAGAGCATGGAAATATCCACTAAGACCAGAGGAGGGAAATGGAGCTCTTGTCATAGCTCCCTCTGGAAATAAGGTTAGAATAAGAGCATATTATGGTTTAACATCGTCGGAGGGTAAACTAATGGGATGGCATAAATATTTAGTTAGTCCTGGTGTATGGTTTACATACGATTATGAAAATTCATGCATTTTAGCGGAAAGCTTGGCTAAAAAATTGAATGTAAAGGTGGGAGATGTTTTATTTGTGGAGGGAGCTAGGCTTAAAGTCATAGGCATATTGAGCGATGAAATTGCATGGCAATTAGATTTAGATCAGAAAAGAAGCACTCCATTTGATATTACTAGAGGTGAAGCAGAACTAGTATTTATGTCTCCATCCGAGATAATTTATGTACCCTATGGATGGCTGATAGAGAGGAAGGGATTACCCTACACCGTAGTTTTAGTACCCTTTGATTTAAGTAGGGTAAGGAATATGGCTATCGAATTAGCGACGGAGTCTCAGTTATACTTTTATGTTTCAGAAAAGGTTGGTGAAAAAGTACCGATTGAAATGTATTCTTCAACTGCGGGTTTTGAGGTTATAGGATATAGGATGTTGCCGATACCTATAGGTATAGTCATGTTTACTATATTAAATCTTATGTTGGGAGTAGTGATTAGAAAGCGTAGAGATATATCTATTTTCAGTTCTATAGGAATGTCTCCACTCCATGTTTCATTTACATTTTTATCCCAAATTATAGCATATGCTATAGTGGGTTCTATACTAGGATATACCTTCGGTATGGTGTGTCTTAGAATAGCATATGATGTCAAAATATTGCCAGAATGGTTTTATCCTAACTATGCTTCTTCATCAGTCTTAAATGTATTAGGCTTACTAATATTTACAATGATTCTATCAAGCATATACCCACTTCATATTGCAGCTAGAATGGTTACACCATCATTAAGGAGAAAATGGAGGATAGAGACAAAACCATTGGGAAATATATGGCGTATACCGCTTCCCTTCGTATTTACTCGTGAAGAAGCTATTGGAGTATTAGAGTTCATTAAAGAATATTTTCTCTCATACACAGAACCTATACCAGGTTCTCCCTTTGCTGTTGAAAAATGCTTGATCAAGGAAGAGAAGATTAAAGAAACCAGGATAAGAGTTTTATCTTCAATCATGCATGTGGCTCCATATCCGCTTGGAATAAAACAGAAAACGGAGATACATATGATAGAAAAAGAGAATAGATGGTATACTACAATAATTATTGAAAGAATATCTGGTAGAATGGAAGACTGGGTTAGAGTTAACGAGAAATTAATCGATGTCATTAGAAAGCAATTTCTCATATGGAGAGGTCTAAAACCCATGGAGAGAAAGGAATATATAGATCGTGCTAGGGTGGTTGAATGAAGGAGATAGAATTTAAAAATGGTTTAACTTTAAGATCATTTTTGGGAATAATGTACTCAGCAATAGTATTAATGCCAGCAGTAATCTTTACATATCTAATGACTGGTACAAACCTTTTGGGAACTTTCAGCTTTCCAGTTGCTGGATTTGTAACAGCACTACTTTTTACAGAGTTAGCTAGAATTTTCGGGAAGTCATTGACTCAACAAGAGGTTACGATAATATGGGGGGTCAGTCTAATAGCTGTTGAGGCGATTTCGGTTCAAATATTTATGGGATTCTATTTCAGATCATTGTATCCAGGCACAGAATCCTTCGAAGTTAATGGGATTCCATTGCCACAAATAATTCCCGATTGGTTTGCCCCTCCTCCTAATTCTCCAGTTATAAAGTTAAGAACCTTTTTCCACCCAGATTGGATAATGCCAATAATGGTTAATGTCGTTGGACTATTTTTATCCTATAGAATCCTACACCTATTATTTGGCATCCTATGCTATCAGATATTTGCTATAGCCGAAAGACTACCATTTCCAGTTCAACAAGTAGCCGCTGACATTTGTATAACTATGACGAAGAGGCAGGAAGATAAAATTAGAATTCTCTCGGTAACTTCAATAATAGCTGCAGCTTATTCATTCATCACATATTTTGTTCCCTATGTATTTCAAATAAAAATGATTCCAGTACCCTGGATAGATTTAAATAAATCTATAGAACTATCCATCCCCGGGGCATCTCTGGGAATAGGTACAGATGCAATAATGTTTGCTATAGGAATGATATTGCCATTAAAGATAGCTGTAAGCGTATTTTTTGGATCATTTATGGCGTATTTTATTGGAAACCATATACTTTTTCGAATAGGACTTTTTCCGGACTGGAAGCCAGGCATGAATTGCGCTTTAGCTTTCCAACGATCCATATTGAGGTTCTGGGTATATCCCCAGATAGGTTTAGGAATAGCTGCTGGTCTAGTTCCTATATTGATGCATCCAAAAGTAGTGGCTAAGGCTTTAACTAGCCTAAAGGGTACAGGAGATAAGAAAGGCCTAATATTTTCATTTAAAACATTGATAGCAGGGATTCTTATAACGTCTATAACAATAGTAATATTAAATACATGGCTGACAGGATGTTCACCCATAATATTTACAGGTCTAATTTTAATCGACTTTATAGCAAGCTTAATAATGACGAGAGGTATAGGTGTTTCAGGTATAGCTTTCACCATACCATATATAACAGAGACTGTGTATACCTTAACTCCACATAGTAATCCGAGTATATGGTTTTCTCCTATCTATGTTACTGGTGGAGGGGGACATTGGGCTAGCTGGCTTAAAATAGCTGAGTTAACTAATACCGATTACATGAGCTACGTGAAGGCTATACTTATAATAACTCCTATTGCATGGATTTTAAGCTTCCTTTATCTAGAAATTTTATGGAGAATTGCCCCAATACCCTCAGGAATATATCCCGGTTTCTCCTACGTAGTACCAGCTACCTATATAGTTCCTAAAGCTATGTGGATTACAGGAGAAGTAGCTACTGGAAAGGCGTTAAGCTTCATTATGGGCTCACTAATTATAGGGAGTATAGTTGAGATAATAGTAACATTATTACATATACCCTTTTCAATAATTTCTATAGTTATAGGTATAACAACAGCTTTACCCATGTCTATCACAATATTATTGGGCGGTATTTTAGGAAGAATATTAGAATGGAGGATAGGTAAAGAGAAATGGGAGGAGTATAGAATAACCGTTGCAGCAGGCATATTCTTGGGGGAAAGTATTATTGTAGCATTAGCTGCAGCATTATCAATGGTCACGAGAATGCTTTGGATACTTCCATATTAGTATATTTTATCCTTTAATCCACCTTAATTTTTCCATAACTTTATCTAAATTTGCTTTAAAAAATCCTATTCCATAATCACTTATACCTCCAATCCATATCAATATATCTTTATATTTAATTAAACCATTTCCAAATATTACATGTGGTCTGTCTCCGTATCCCTCTATAATTCCCTGAGGCGATAGAAGATAATTGCTAATTGCCAATAACTCACCATTTTCATCAAACAGTGCTAGCCCCTCTCTATAGGAATAATCCCGCTTTACAATTCCATGCCATCCTACTAAATATTCATTACTTGATAGTCTAACAGTATTTGTAGACCATCCAACTTTAAATTCCCATTTTTCATTAACTATAACTGGATTCATAGTGTCTGAATAAATTATTTTATCCTTAAGATCTAAGACACCACTCCAACATATTTCCATCTCATCTAACGAGGGTCTACATAACATTAACGCCTTATTATCCAAAGTTTTTATAAAAGCACTATCCTTCATCTTTATTAGCGTTTCATCTCCTTTAACTATTTTAATATAATCTCTTTCCACGACCTCTAAACTATAGTTAAGTTTAGCTAATCCTTGAACCCATATAGATCCAAGTTTTCCACTTTCGTTAACCATATAGCCAAATCCAGTATATAGTAACAGTATCTTATCTTTATTGGAAAATGCACGAGCATCTTCGCATCCTCTAAATTCCCAAAGCATTTGAGGCCATAAAATTATTTTAGTTTCTAAAGGCTTATTTACTCGTTTATTAAGTAAATCTTCTATACCTATTTTAAAGAATCCTATGCTTGAAGTATAGTAATGATAATCAAAAATCAGTCTAGGAAAAACCCATATTTCGTTATCTACCAGCATAGCTCCCGGATTAAATGCTGCTAAAGGTTTTTTAAAATAATTTAAAATTCTAAGTTCATCAGGAAATATATAGATAGTTCTTTCAAATACATCCTCAACTATAGGTTTTCTCCACCCCCTTAATGAAAAGGCTTCCTCAGCCCTTTTTCTTAACAGGTCTTTAAGCTTCATATATCCTTCCGATGTAGAGTTATATAAACAAAATATTTAACCTTTTTCTTCGATGTTTAAGAGTTCATCATATCTCTCGGCTTTTATATACGCTGTATTTAGTCTAGTAGAAAGAAATATATCTTATGACTCTATGCCTCGGTACAAATACCATTATATCAATAATCTAGCTATACGCACAACCCCATATAACTAAAATTTTCCTTTTATTTTTGAAAACTAAAAGTTTAAATTATAAATAAGGATCCAACGTAAAAGAGATATGTGAAATCAATGAGTCGCTAAAATTTTATTCTGATCGTGGATATCCCGAAGGCTTTAATGGGTACTGTCACGGTATTACGAGAGCAGCTCAACAGTTTTTCATTTTCTTCTACGAGGTTTGTTAAGTAGGCTTCTTTAATATTAACGAATGGAAGCGTTATAGTTACTACAGTATCTTTTCCCTCCATCTCCATGAGTCTAATGATAATGCCATCATCATCTTCTGCAACCTTCAATGTAAGAAGAATAATGTTTGATTTATCAATACTACAGAAACTCATCGAGAAAGGTAATAAACCCCTTTTCCTCCCCTTCATAAACACAGGTATTAGAGGATTCTGCACTTCCCATCCGAAATTTTTGGATTTCCCCTTTATCCAATCACCCTTATGACTTGTGAAGGAGTATCGGAACAGCATATCTGAAACCTGTATCGGCTGAAAGTTGGTTCTATAGTTAGTATTCATAATATACGAGTAGATATATCCCCTCTTAATTTCCCCAGGCCTTAGAAATTCATGTCCATATCCTGGATATCTCACACCGTGATGAGCTTCCGACAAATAACCTGGCCATAAACCGCCGAATTCTACTAAATGGGCTTCAATGCTTGACCATGCAACACCAAAGTTATCCTCATATATGTCTACCCAGTGTTGCACAGCATAATAGTCGGTATTTGAGCCGGGAATTTGGTCTTCGATAGGTGTTATAGTTGCACATGTGGCTTCGAACTTTATTTTCGGATTCTTTAGATTGAAGGGATAAGCAAAGTATAACTCAAGCAACGGAGTAGAATCCTTCAAAAGTCTGTTAGCTATATCTATTCTCTTAAGTTCATCATATATTATTATCTCCTGAATTCTTTGGGGACATCCAGTTCCTTCCCCCCTTATTATTAAGCTTCCCATTATTGGTCCAGTTTTACCCCTTTCAACCCTTGACTCCTCTGCTGGATATTGTTTTCCGTCGATAACAGAACGGGCTATGAACTGATTAAAACCATGAGGCGCGTTCTTATCTATGAGTTCAACGCCTAATTCTTTATCGTATATACTTACTATTGTGCCAGTTTTAGGGTCTACCGAGATCTTATAAAATCGATTTTCCAAGCTTGTATCAGTAACTTTTATGGTTGTCTGAAAGTCTCTCTTCTGTCTTGATGGTACAATTCTATAAGTTTTATATCCTAAAGGGGGGACATCCTTAGCCACAAAAACTAGTTCAATAAGATGCCTGCGATCGATTTGACCCAAAGCATATCTATGCCCGGCCATCGGTATCGGTGCTTGAGGACTGGATAGCTCAATTATCTGATAAGGCACCCTTTCTCCCGTGTCTTCATCTATTAAATCAAAGTAACCCTCCAAGAGTTTTAAAGGCAAGTCTATTATATTCCTCCCTATTGCAGTGCCTGCTACGAGAATTGGCGGTTTCTCACCAGTTTTCTCAGCCCAGTCTTCAGGCAGTTCATAGACTACATGCATTGGAAAACCGCGGGGACTTGGCTCTTTAGCCCATGCATATACAATATCGGTTCTCTTCCAAGACAAGGGATTAAAGACTATGATGTAGTAATCTTCCTCAGGCAGGTTAATTTGATCAACTATCTTGTTTAGGCTTTTCAGCAGGCAGTCATGAGCTAAAGCTGCAGCCATATAGGCGTATCCACGCTTCGTGTTTATACATGAATCCTGTGCAGGTCCGATGGGATGATGCATTCCCCAGCAATGCTCATCGTACATAAGCATGTTCTCGTAAGATTTTTCTAAGTCCTCTTTGGGGTAAGGATAGTCCGTTATGATCGAGGCTATCGTACAAAATTTCTCTGCGGAGGAGATCCTCTCATGTGTGATTCTATTTATCCCTGTTTCTAGAGGGGTTGATGTTGCTCCCACAACGTAATCGGTGTCCGGTAACTCTCCCTTAAAGATTGGAAGCTTATCGCCATATTTGTTTTCAATATATTCGAAGAAATCAGAGTTGGTTGCTATCATTATTTTAGGGTAGGTCCACCGTGCATTCCATTCTTTAGCTATATAGCTTGGTTTAATAGTCGGAGGAGAATTATCTCGATGTCCGCCTTGAACACGAAAAGTTATGGCATCAAAGGGGTATCCCTGATCTTCAAGCTCCTTCAGTCTTTTCGGAAGCATCTTATAAACCTGTTCATAATCGTTGGCGAAAAACATCGCTGAGTCCCAACCAAGTTTACCATACCAAAATAGAACCTTGCTCCCGTCCGGCCCTAGCCAATAAAAAGCCTTCGGACCTCCATGAGGAGCAAATTCAGATTCATCCCAGTTTGGATGATGTTTCCCAAAATACCAGCGTGGTAATGCTGCAACAAGATATTTAATTCCCGAATTTGCCAAAACTAAAGAAAGCCCCCAGCTTAAACCAGGTATATCGTTAATCTCAGCAGATTTAACGGGTATACCATAAACTCTTTTAAGTTTAAAAGTTGGGTAAAGTAGCCTAATTAGTTCTTCATGACTGCATAATGCGGTTATCTCGTTTCCGTAGAGCGCTGCGACCTCGATTCTCCCTTCCTTAATTAGACTTATAAGCTTATCAACTATTTCTTTGGAGCTATTTTGAATGTAATACAGAAGGGACCACGCTGTTTCAACCTGATATCTGAACTTTGATTCTTCAGGAAAATCTGAAGTTTCGTCACAGTATCTCAGGATAGTATCATAGAAACCCCTATATTCTTCGAAAACCTTTTGGGGAAGATCTGTGTAGCCTGGATCGTGATGAGATCTCTGGATAACATATATGAGCCAGTGTCTCTGAGGTTTCCATACTACGGAGGTTTCATCCTGCAATTCCTTACCAACATAAAGTTTAAAGTTTATCCATACACGTTGCTGAATATCTGGAATGAAAACCTCATATACCCCTGTTCCAGAACATATTTTTCTAATATCGACAATATACTTCTCATATTTAGTCTCTACTTTTAAGACGGCGTCGGTCTCTTCACCTTCATTTGAAATAGTAAACTTCACAAGCTGTTTCAGTCCTTCCTTATCTTCAACGAAGAAAATGGTAGGTTCCAATTTCTTCAATTTAAGAAATCCCAAACAAACCACCCTTATAATCTAGATTTTAATGTAGAATTTAATATTTAGTCTTAAATATTTATTTACTTTCTAATTTCGCTTGATCCTTCATTTCAAAATACTTTTACCTCCACATTTATATGGAATATATAGACTATGATTTGGATGAATATCTTGTGAATTCTCCTATCCCCACAGCATCTGTAATATTAATTACTTTATCACCAATCTTTATAACGCCAACCCATTTGGTAAATGCTCTACCCCAGCAGTAAAGCCCATTAGAATTCCACCACGTACCTTTAACTATACTCCAGCCTTTAGGAGGCCAGTATGAGGTAACATTTCCCCACAAATCTATATAACCATTTTCAAATGAGCCATATAAGTGGAATCCTGTCGGCTGTAGTGGATTTGATCCTAGACTTACAAGGGTAAAGTCGTTGAATACATAGGATTTTCCAGTAGAGATGAAGTTTATCCTACCTTGATGCTGAAATTTTGGGAAATCGGCTGGCGTAGGATTATCGCTATGTGAAATCATTATAATGAAGTCTGGATGAAATATTCCCATACATGAAAACGCTAATACGCTTCCAGTGGGGCCGCATACCGATCCGGTCTGATAAGCTGAAGTACAGTAATAAACTCTATGAATAGCTCTATCAAATAGGAAGAAGCCTTTAAACGATAGGGTCTTTCTTCCAGGTATAGTTAGATTGGCTTTAAATGTACCTGAAATCCAGAATCCTCCCCAAATATCTATATCCTTAATCTTAGAATAGGCTCCGTGAACTATATATGGGCCCTCCATAGAGCCTATCCAAAACGGTATACCTAAAGCCTGGCCAATAAATTCTAGAAATTTCTTCCCCTTACCGTCACAAATTACATGAATCAATCTCTGATTTTCCACGTCATAGGATAGGGTTTCTAAAAATTCCTTAGAACCCCTTACATATATAGTGGGATAGGGATATCCTGAAATACCATTTGAACTATAATATAGTCCGCCGCCAAATATCGGTACATTTTTCAAATATTGTCCGTCAATGCAGATTCTAGGTCTAAATTTTCCTTCCGTAGTAAATGGTAATCGACCCTGATATAGTAGTTCATGTTTCTTATCCTTGGTCCATCCAATAGCAACCAGGATAAAGCAACTCTGTTTCCAAAGAGGATCCGACGTATAGGTTACTAAGCCATTATTATCTATCTTATATGTTATACCTATTGGTACAAGATCTTTCTCAGAAGGAATTTTAGTAATATATGTATTTGGTTTCTCAGTTATACGCCATGTCGGTTTAGGAAGGTTTCTCAACCATAAAAGATAGCCCAGTCCTCCTCCAATAGCTATTACTATCAATATCACTATAATCAATAATAGCTTATTCATCTCCTCACCATTGAGAAAAAGCCTGCAAACATTTTATAAACCTTATGTACTATTCGTTCACTATTTAAACTACTTTATTATTATATTGACTATTGGAAAATGCTATATAACTTAAAATATTATCATAGTGTCGCTGATTCCCAGCTCCAATTAAATAGAGTAAATTTATATTTGTGATTTAATATTTATGTTAAATAGGGTGATGATGAGACATTATCTTAACAATATGCGGAGATGACAGGCCTCTGAACTCCTATTTACCAAATTCTATGAAAATTACTGCACTATCATCTCTAATTCCTATAACATTTCCTTCTATCTTTAAAATTTTTATATCTTCTGGTTTAAAATGAACAATTATCCTTATATTTAGAATGCCTAAACCATTATATTCTATCATCTCTTTTCCCCTATATACATATCCTGTTTTCGACAAAACTATTGCTCCGGCAGAATTTCCAATAATTATGCCTCTAAAATGTTTAATTTCCTCTGCTATTCTCTTTCTCCTTAATTTTTCTAAGAATATTCTTGTACTGCCTCCGGGTAGATATAGAATATTGGCATTCCTAAATTTTCTTCTATAATCTTCATCATTTTCATCTAGAAATGTGATTTCTTTAGCGCCTAAATCTCTAAAATATTTATCTATGATTTTCATATATTTTCTAATTTTTTCTCGATTATTAGTTGTCCATAATAAAACTAAAACTTTTGGTTTTTCTACAAGAAGACCTATCATTTCTTTATGAAGGTCAAAGAGAGGTCTACTTTCAACATTTTCACATTCTAAAATATAAACTCTTTTCATATAATTTAGAAATAGAAAATTATTGCTATAAGTTTTATCAAAGCTTCTATCAAATATCTTTTTATATTTGCGATATCTCGGTATCATTATTATTTTACAATATAAAAGAGTTTACCCAGTAAATTTAACCTCCATTTTCTAATAATCTATCTAGATACTACTTTATTTCCGGAACTCATAAAGCATCAAATAGACAACGAACAAAGCAGGCATCACATTTAATATATTTATAATTCATCAGATATAAATACATAAAAATATTTTCCAGCATTTAAGCTTTTCTTTATTTCTCTACAAGCCGGAGTCATTATCCATATACTTAATGGTAAACTATATAGTAAGAATTAAGTAAGAGATTTTTCTTATTAATAAGGGAAGAACTATGTTAAAGACCGTGGTCTCTAGCAAAGGTCAAGTTGTAATTCCGAAACAAATTAGAGAGAAGCTTGGTTTAACCCCAGGCACAGTTCTTAGAGTTTGGACTGAGGGGAAGCGGGTGATGATGGAGCCTGTATCTGAGCCGCCAAAGGAAATATTTATTAAAGCTGGATCAAGGATTACGGAGCCTATACTCGACGAGGCGAAGAAATTGGGCGATAAGGCAGAAAAATTTCTTAGAGACTTAGGTGTTCTACTTGACTAATATCGTCTTAGACACAGGTATCATAATAGAATACATTGATGAAGAAGGTGAATACCATGAACAAGCTAATATGGTATTTACTGCAATTCTAACTGGAAAATTAAAGGGAATATTACCTCATCCGACTCTAGTAGAGACATATTATGTAGCTGCAAGAATATATCGAAAACTTAACATAGAGAAGCCAGAAACTATAGCTCTAAAACTTATAGAGTGGCTTTATAAACTCCCAACAATAACAATGGCGGATATGGATTTAAATCTAGCCTTAGAAACTGGTAAAATAAAGCTGTATTATAAGCTAGCATTAACAGATTGCTATATCCTTGCAACTTCTAAAATCTATAATGGCATTGCACTTTTCAGGAAACTGGAGAGAGAAATGCTTGAAAATATTGATGAGTTGAAGAAAAGCTATCAAATTATGTTTCTAGAAGACTATAAATAGCACCTTTTATAATCCTTTAATTCATAATCTATTTATCATCGCTTAACCAAAGTTTAACTTATCCTTATAGGATATCTTCCATATTTATCTCTAAGCTTTATCATCAGTAAATAGTTTTCTAATTTAACATAATTTGTGATAGTATTTCCAGAGCCTAAGGCATATCCTCCCCCAGGAGCACATTCTAAAATTATATTTTTAATATACTCAGCCATTCTTTCTGATGAATATCTAGAAAGTTTATCTACATCTACTCCTCCTAAAATAGCTATTTTATCTCCATACTTTTTCTTAGCTTCTGTAACTGGCATTATAGCATCTTCAAAAGAATGTTTTGCGTCTATACCTACATAATTAATAAGGTCATCCATAATTTTCTCGAGATTTCCACAGGAGTGTAATATGAATGGTTTATCATATTTATGAGCTAGATCAACACATTTCTTTTGCCATGGAAACACATATTTCCTTAATTCCTGTGGAGAAATAAATGTTCCATGTCTGTAGCCCATATCATCTCCCATCCTTAATATACCTACTTTTTCATACTCGACAAGTCTCTTATCAACTTCAAATATCAATGAACCAATAGTGTTAAACATTAATGAGATTAATTTCTCATTTTTCTTTATTGCGTGGAAAAAGGGTCTGGTACCCATAATCCACATAACATGTTCCAGCACTCCTCCAGCCACTCCTCCTACAATTCCCATGTCTTCGGGAATTTCTTTACACAATATTTTCATTAACTCATAGTCTACAGCATTTTCTGGATCAGGCCATGGAAAACTATAGAAATCTTCAAGGGATTCGATTATACCACTACTTTCATTCTGCCAGTTTCTCATACCTCGAGAGAATATTGCAGTATCTCTTGTAGTTATAACATTTTTACGTGGCATCTTAAATCCTAATTCAAGTGGAACATAGTCATAGCCCATATTCTTATAGAATTTTATAAGAGTTTTAATATATCTAATCTTATTCCCCCTTTTATCTAAACTATATTTAAGGGAACATTTCAACAGTACTTCTATAATTTCTGTGTCAACAAAATGTTCATATAATGGTAATATGTCTGGCTCCTCGAGCTCTAGGATCTTAAGCAATCTATCAAATTTAGGTTTATAATACACCACAATAATATTAATGTCATCAAATAAAATATAATTTTCCCTAGATATTAAGACCATTAGATAAATGGCAATTATCCTACTAACATGTTTCACTTTACTTGAATTCAGTGGATAAGATTTAGCCTATATATGGATTGCAAAATATTAAAGGATCTCTTAGATAGTATCTTTATTTGTATGGTAATTTTTCTATAAATTAGAACAAACTAGTTTTAATGATGATTGTTAAAAATATAGTATATAGGCTTATTTTTTAAGGGAAAAGTATATATACCACTATATGATGGACTATAAGATGGTCTAAATAGTTAGGGGGTGGTTACGATAGGTGATGATGACTCATCGAGTATTAAATACTTCCCAGATAAAAATGATGTTCCAGATATAGTCTATAGTATTTTAAATGATGGAGAGGAAGTTATAGTAATAGCTGAAAGCGATATAAGTGGACTAAAATATGGAAAAGAATATCTTGTTCTAACTAATAAGAGGATCATTGTTACAAATACGTCGAAGATTATATCAAGCTTTAATTTAAATGAAATAGAAATGGTTGAAGTAAATAGATATCTTGGTTCACTTGTATTAAAAGCTAAAACATATTCTGGTTCAAGAAGTCTGATATCTTATACAAGATCTAGAGCAAAGGATTTCGAGAAAGTTATAATGTTGATAAATGATTTAACTTTAAATAAAATACCATACGATTTTGTTAAGAAGCATTTAAAGAGAAGGGTGGAAGAAGAACTGGTTAAAAAGAATAATAAGAGAAAGATACTTGTTAGAATGATGTCATTTGCAAAACCGTTCTGGCATCTAATGTTTATAACACTGTTTATTACAATGATATCTACAGTATTAAGTTTAACACCTCCATATCTTATGAAAATAATGATAGATCAAGTTTTAGTTCCTCAAAACGATTTAACAATAACTGAACGATTAAATCTACTAATATATATTGTTCTCGGATTACTAGGAATAAACCTAGCGCTTACCATTCTCAATGTAGTTAATGGATATATGTCTTTAAAGCTTAATCAATCATTAACATATCGCATCCGTAAAATACTTTTTGAAAAACTGCAGAGACTGTCATTGGCTTTTTATGACAAATATTCTACTGGTAGACTCATATCTAGAATTACAGATGACGTAAATAGGGTACAAACATTTCTAACTCAGTCTCTAGGACTAATAATAATTGATATAACTACAATAGCATTTATAGGCATATTCCTATTCTGGTTAAGTCCTCAGCTTTCTCTAGTTGCCCTAATACCTGTTCCAATATCATATATAGGTACAACAATCTATAGAAGATTTTCAAGGAGATACTATCATAGACTTTGGAGGAAATGGTCCTATGTTATAACAGTATTAACAGAAAGTATAACGTCAAATGTAATTGTAAAAACATTTGGTAAAGAGAGAGATATGTTTAAGAAGTTCACAAGAAGTCTAACAAACTTCATTGAAATGAATTTCAGTGTATTTAAATTTGAGCAAAAATTCTGGCCTGCAATAGGGTTTTCCTTCACAATCAGTAGTCTACTAATATGGTGGATTGGCGGCCAGGAAGTTTTATCTGGTATGCTTTCACTTGGTTCACTTACCGCGTTTACAAGCTATATGTGGAGGTTCTATGGACCTATAAATAGACTTATAAACAATCTTCGAATACTTCAGCGAGCAATAATTTCTGGCGAAAGAATTTTTGAAATAATAGATGCTGAGCAAGAGGTTAAGGATAAAGAAAATGCTAAAGATTTCAAGTTTAGAGGCGAAGTTGAATATAAGGGTGTATGGTTTACCTATGACGGAATATATTATGCTTTAAGAAATATAAATCTTAGAGTAAAGCCTGGAGAACATATAGGTATAGTTGGTCCAAGTGGATCTGGAAAATCGACACTAATAAAGCTCTTATTAAGACTATATGAGCCGCAGAGAGGTATACTTAAAATCGATGGAGTAAAGATAGATGATATAAGGCTTGATGCCATCAAGAGACAGATAGCTATAGTTATGCAGAATCCTAGACTATTTTCAGCATCTATAGCCGAAAACATATCATTAAGTAGGGAAAATGTCACATTAGAGGAAATTATAATTGCAGCGAAAGCTGCCAAGGCGCACGAATTTATAATGAAGCTTCCAGAAGCATATGATACAGATGTAGGTTTAAATGGTTCAAGGCTTTCCGGAGGAGAGAGACAGAGGATAGCTATAGCTGCAGCCATATTAAAGAATCCTAGAATACTAATATTAGATGAACCGACTTCTTCATTAGATGCTATAACTGAGGAGGAGATAACTGAGGCCATAGATAATCTTACAAGGGGTAGAACTACATTCATAATAGCTCATCGATTATCGACTCTAAGAAATGTTGATAGAATAATAGTAATGGATAGAGGAGGAATAGTTGAAATAGGTACTCATGAAGAATTGTTAAAGAAAGGAGGACTCTATAAGAAGCTATATGAATCACAGTTTAGAGGATTTATGAAGCAAAGAAGGGTGAAAAAAATTGTCGCAAAATAGAAATAAAATCATAGAGAGTATAGGAAAATGGATAAAAAATATAAGGCTATTAAATCCAAAGAATGTCAAAATATATGAGGCTTATATAGATACAATAAATGTTGAGATAAATGGGAGATTCTATTATAATGTAAAACCTCGCCGACCATTTCCATATACTCATCCAGAATACATAATCTTTTATACAGAAGATGATAAAGAGATAGGAATATTATCAAACTATAGGAAACTTGATAGAAAATCTAAAAAACTTTTAGAAAAAGTTCTAAATATAATATACTATATTCCTAAAATTAAACGGATAATTAAACTCGACACTACAAAATCAAAATATGAATGGAGAATAGAAACAGATAGAGGTGAAATACAGATCCATACGTGGAGTAGATGTACAAGATGGCTTCCGAATGGCAAACTACTTATATATGATGTAGATGGAAACGTATATATGATTGAGAATCTGAGGAGTCTGGATTCAAAAAGTAAAGCATATCTGGATATAGTAGCTTGATAACTAATTTTATTCATTAAGCACTTCAATACATTTTTCAAGTTTTCTACGAATATTCTCTATATCTTTAATAACCTTATTATAATCTCTGTCATCACTTAAATATTTTTTATGAATATCTTTTATAATTTTCTCTAGTGGTATAACTTCCTTCTCAAGAGTTTCCCGAGGTTGTTTAATAAATATCTCAGTTAATGCAGGTATAGCTGTATAATATTTTGTCTTACCCATTCTATAATAATGGACTAGGTAATCTTTAACCAGTTTAGATAAAACGGTTGAAATGGAGGAACGACTAAGATTCGCTATGTTTGCTATATCCATTATTGTAAGAGAGATGGGGGATAATAGTAGAATACCGTAAACCTTAGCCTCTGTAAAATTATATCTCCATCTCCTCAATATTCTAGTTATAATGTTAAGTGCTATCTTAACTTCCTTTAAACTAAAATACTCTCTTATATTCATTTTAAATCATCTCTAAATATAATTTTATCCCTTATATATTTTATTCATGATTTATATGTCAGATATATCCGATAGATTTATATATTTATGTCATATATATTCTTTTAGGTGTGATGATGAGCAAAGATCTCAACGTTTCCAGACTCATAGCTTCTATACAGAGAACATTGGGTAATAGAGCTATAAGATATATTATTAGAAAGTTGGGTAAGCCAAGAAATATAGAGAGAATTTTAAGTATTTATGCAGGGTTATCTGAACCATTAAATTATAGAGAGAAAACATGGTCAGAGTTAATTTCATTTGCTCTCTCAAAATCAACTAAAAAATTCGGTGTTGATGAAAGGATATTGAAGGATGCTTTAAAAGACCCGTATATGAGGAGAGGTATATCAAATATTCTATTAGGTATAGCATATTTTGGTATAACTCGTCCCCAAAAACTTTATTCACCCTTTATGATTGTATGGGATTTTACAAAACAATGTAATCTAAGATGTAAACATTGTTATGCAAATGCTGGACCTAAACCTTCTCCAGATGAATTAACATTAGAACAGAAGCTTGAGGTTTTACGACAACTAGATGAGGCCGGAGTTGCAGCAATATCCTTTTCAGGTGGAGAACCACTGATAAATAGAGATTTCTGGATAGTTGCGAAGAGAGCTGCTGAAATAGGGATGTATGTTAGCATAGCAACTAACGGGACTTTAATATTTGAGAAGACAGCTAAAAAATTAAAGGAAATAGGTGTGAGATACGTTGAAGTAAGTTTGGATTCACCTTATCCTGAGAAGCATGATGAATTTAGAGGAGTTAAAGGTGCATGGGAAGCTTCTATTAGAGGTATAAAGAACGCTAAAAAAGCTGGACTAAGTGTAGGTATTGCAACAACAGTTACAAAGATGAATTATAAAGATATTCCTGAATTAATAAAGCTTGGAAGAGAGTTAGATATAGATAGATTTATAGCGTTTAATTTTATTCCGACTGGTAGAGGTAAAGATATTGTTGAAATGGATTTATCTCCAGATGAAAGAGAAAGATTCCTTGAATATCTCTATAGTGAATGGTGTAAAGGTAAAATGCAGGTCTTTTCAACAGCACCATTATATGCAGTTATATCCCTAAAACATGTGGATAAATATAAAAAGCTTTCTCCAACACATTTTGCAGAACTAACAGTTCCAGAGGAATATTTATCTGCAGGACTTGCTTTGGCAGAGTTTCTCGGAGGATGTGGTGCTGGGAGAATATATTGTTCAATAGAGCATAATGGAGATGTATATCCATGTGTATTTTTACCGATTAGAGTTGGAAATGTATTGAAGGATGGATTTCTAAATATATGGCATAAAAGTCCTATTCTAAATATTTTGAGGGATCGTGACCATTATGCATGTAGCAGTTGTTCATATAGATATATATGTGGTGGATGCCGAGCTAGAGCATACGCATATTTTGGAGACATTAAGGCTCCTGATCCAAGCTGTAGCATAAATGAAAAATATTGGGATATGCTGGTAGGAAAAATTAAGGCGCGTTCTAAATGAAGATTTTATTAGTTATGCCTCCAACAATAAGTGATTTAAAAAAATATTGGGAGTTACAAGTCCTCCATTAAGTTTGGCTTATTTAGCCGCAGTCGCTAGAAATGAGGGACATAAGGTAAAGATCATTGATTCTCTGGCTGAAAATATTTCTTTTAGTGAGTTAGAGAAAAGAATTAGAAACTATGACCCAGATATAGTTGGAATTACTGCCACAACTGTAGTGATACCTGATGCATATAGAGTTGCAAAAATATCGAAGAAAATAAACCCCAATATAGTTACAATCATAGGAGGACCACATGTAACTTTTGTTCCAGTACTTACGTTAAAGGAGTCTCCCGATATAGATATTGTTGTAAGAGGTGAGGGTGAAGAAATATTTAGACAACTATTACGTGCTTTAAGTAAAAATAAAAGTTTATCAGAGGTAAAGGGAATAACATATAGAGAGAATAATAAGTTTAAGAGTACTCCACCAATGCCTTTAATCAAAGATATTGATTCGATACCTATCCCAGCATTCGACCTACTTCCAATGAATAAATATATATTTGATGGCAAAAAATTCGGTACAATTATAACCTCGAGAGGATGCCCCTATCAATGTATTTTTTGTGTATCATCTCTAATGGGCGGGAAAAAATGGCGTGCACATAGTGTTAAACGTATAATAGAAGAATTAAAAATATTATATGATGATTTTAAAATAAGGGAAATAGAATTCTTGGATGATACCTTTACTTTAAATAGACGTAGAGTAGAGGATATATCTAAGGCTATAATTAGAGAGAAACTTGACATCTCATGGACGGCTTCTAGTAGAGTAAATACATTTGATTATAAAACAGGTGTGGTTATGAAAAAGTCAGGTGCACATATAATATATTTTGGAATCGAATCCGGATCAGAGAAAACTTTAAAATTTATTAGAAAAAATATTACTTTACAAGATTCTATAAATGCTGTAAAAAATGCTAAAAAAGCTGGACTTGAAGCATTAGGTTCATTTATTATAGGTTTTCCATATGAAAGAGAGGAGGACATAAATAAAACAATATATTTTGCCAAAAATTTAGATATAGATTATGCACAATTTACTATAGCTACGCCCTTTCCAGGAACATGGTTATGGCATATGGCAATTAGAGAAAATCTACTTTTAAGTAGGAATTGGAGAGACTATACCGTAACAAAAGTAGTTATGAAAAACATGTATATGCCGCCGAGTAGAATACAACATTTACTAGAATGGGCCTATATTTCATTCTATCTATCTCTCCATAGAGTTTTGAAAGACATATTTATGAGAAAGGCTGTTGTGACAAAAAGAGTTTTAAAAGGCATATTAAGATTAATAAGAGCCAAATTTGCCTTGCATAACAGTTAAATGTTTGATAGGTAAAGTAATATATTTTCCCTAGTCAAGGATAATAGTACTAGTTAATGATAAACCAGTAAATCTAGATTATAAGGTTAGAGATATGGATAATGCAACGATCATGCCTATAGTTGGTGGAGGATAAGTTTTGCTCTAATTATTTTAATCTACCACAGACAGGACATTTAGGATTTCTCTTTAATCTTAGAATTTTTAAACTCAAATTTCTTCCATCGAAAAAATTAGTTTGTTGAGTGTCGGTTGGCCGTATTTTGTCAATATTTTTATAGCCTCTAATGCTTCTAATGATCCTATGATACCCGGTATTGGTCCAAATATTGGGAATATTTCTCTTCTCTCTATTTTCTGTGGAAATATGCATTGAAGGCATGGCGTTTTACCTGGGATTATTACCATTAACTGGCCATAGTTTTCACTTACTCCTCCATGTATTAGGGTTTTTCTATATTTTACGCAAATCTTATTTAAAATTATTCTTGTCTCCCAGTTGTCTAAAGCATCTATAACGAGATCTGATTTAGATACAAGATTATCACCAATTTTTTCATCGAAGGTTTCGGGATAAGCTTCTATATCAACATTTGGATTTAGCTTTAATAGTTTTTCTCTAGCTATTAAGGCTTTATTTTTTCCTATATCATTAATTGTATATAGAATTTGTCTATTTAAGTTGTCTAGCTTTACTTTACTCTTATCTACGATGAATAGTTTTCCGATACCCGCTGCTACGAGGTATAGTGATATAATTGAACCTAAACCACCTAATCCGACAATAGTTACACTTGATTCCTTTAATTTTAATTGTCCCTCTGCCCCCATATTAATATTTGCCGTGAATATCTTTCAAGCTCATTTTTCATTAATCTATAATTCTTCATATAAAATCTCCAATAATGTTATTATAAATTATAATATAATTATGTGTAGTATTAATTTATGGATGATTGAAATGGTTATAGAGATCATATATCCCAATGGAAGGTCGAAGACCCTTAATTTGAAGAATATTAGAGTCAGTGAATTGTTGAAGAGACTTGGCTTGCTTAGAGAAGAATATGTTGTAGCTAGAAATCGGTCTATAGTAACTGAGGATGATATGATTTTGGATGGAGATAAAATATTTCTATATCCGGTGGTTTCTGGTGGCTAAATGTAGTATATGTGGTAGGCCAGCTATATATCTCTATAGGGCTGGAAATAAAGCATATTGTAGAGAACATTTTCTTCAATATTTTGATAAAAAGGTTAGGAAAACTATTAGGAGGTATAGGATGTTTAGGGGTAGAGAGCATATAATTGTGGCTGTATCTGGTGGGAAGGATTCGCTTTCCCTACTTCATTATCTTACAATAAACAGGGTTCCTGGAGAAAGAATTTCAGCATTATTGATAGATGAGGGTATTTCCGGATATCGTGAAATAACTATAAAGGATTTTCTTAGAGTTGTTGATGAGCTTGGGGTAGATTATCGTATAGCTAGTTTTAGAGAAGAATTTGGCTTAACGTTAGATGAGATGGTTAGAATTGGTTCTGAAAAGGGTTTACCATATTTACCATGCAGTTATTGTGGAGTATTTAGAAGATATTTATTGAATAAAGTTGCTAGAGAGATGGGTGGAACAGTTTTAGCTACAGCTCATAATTTAGATGATAATATACAGACATATCTAATGAATATAATGCGTAATAATTGGGAGAGAGTTGCAAGATTATCGCCGGTATCTGGAATAGTTACACATCCAAAATTTATTAGAAGAGTGAAACCTTTCTATGAGATTCGCGAAAAGGAAACAACACTCTATGCAGTTATAAATAACCTTTACCCCGTATTTACGGAATGCCCATATGCACAACTGAATATACGATGGACTCTGAGAAGACAATTAAATCAGTTAGAGGAAAACAATCCTGGTATAAAAAATTCGATATTAAATTCAATGTTATCAATTCTACCAATTTTAAAAGAAAAATATAGTGAGCTAAAGCTTTATACATGTAAAATTTGTGGAGAACCATCTGCACATGAGATATGTAAGGCATGTATCTATAGAAGAGAGCTGGAGATACTTTAGGTATCTATATATAATTGTATTTGATAAAATATTTTATGAAAACTCTTCGTAGAGAGGATATTTATAGCGGTAAGATATTTAATGTCTTTAGAGAGCTTATTGAAAGAGAGGGTAAACGATATTTTGTTGAAATTGTAGAGCATCCAGGCGCAGTTGTAATACTTCCATTAAAGAGAGATGGCAAAGTAATTATGGTTAAGCAATATAGATATCCTATAAGAAAAACTATTTATGAGCTTCCAGCAGGAACTCTTGAGGAAAATGAGATTCCAGAGAAATGTGCTTTAAGAGAATTACTGGAGGAAACTGGATATAGGGCTAAGAAAATAGAGTACTTAGGTAGTTTCTATGCTTCTCCCGGCTATTCTACTGAAATATTATATGCCTATCTAGCCAAGGAACTATATTTCTCTAAACAGAAGTTAGAGATAGATGAAAAGATAACTATAGTGGATTTCACTTTAAAGGAGATAGTAAACATGATCAATAAGGGTTTAATTAGGGATTCAAAAACAATTACAACATTATTCCTATATATTGAAAAATATGGTTTAAATTTAGCAAATTACTAAATTGATAATAAAGTTTAATTTTTAAAGAAAAATATTTTTCCACTTTTCATGGATTTTAAGGCAGCTAAGCCGATTTCTAAAGCCCTTTTACCATCTTCTCCAGAAACTATTGGTTCTTTATCTTCTATAATAGATTTGACAAAGTTATCAACTTGAATAAGAAATCTATCCTCATCATCACCTAAAACTATCTCCTTTACTTCATTTCTCCTTATTATTTTAGCTTTCTCTTTCTCTACAACTATAACACCATCCATACCTACAACATGGAAGCTTGAATAAGATTCTTTACTATACATCCAACTATGCTCTATATATCCAGTTATATTATTTTTCATCTTTATAAGAATAGAGACATTATCGGGATAAACTATATTATTTCGTGAATAGTAGCCAGTAGCATAAACACTAAAGACTTCGGATCCACTATACCATCGTAGCAGATCATAGTCATGTACAGCCGCATCTATTATTGGACCTCCACCTCGATTTATCATCCATAAATATCTTTCACTACCACCCCATATGGGTCCCCCCCAATTTGTAATTTGTTTAATAAACTTTAATCTCCCTATAGATCCGGCATCGATAAGTTCTTTAACTTTAATATATCTTCTTGAAGAATGTCTTGTAAATCCAATCATAAACTTAACATTCTCTCTCCTTGCAATCCTTATCATATCATCAGCTTCCTCAAGTGCTATCGATATAGGTTTCTCGCAGAGAACATGCTTTTTACTCTTAGCGGCATCTATTACAATCCTATGATGTAAAAATGTCGGAGTAGCTACGATAACCGCATCTATATCTTTCCTCCTTAAAAGATCATTATAATCTGTATATATATCAACATTACTATATTTTTCCTTAAGCTGTAATAGACGACCCTTATCTATATCAGCCAAAGCGGCAAGATCGGCTAATTCACTTTTCGCAACTGCTGGAATATGACCATAACCTGCAACTGTACCACAACCTATTATACCAATCCTAATTTTATCCATATTTTCACCTCTACTTTCACCATAATTTAGCCTATATCTAATTAAAAAATTTAACAGAAATATACAGGGGCTTAAAATATTTGTATTTTATTTTTATCCATAGGCAAAAGAATATAAGCTTACCACTGATAATGATAAGAAGATATTAAATGTAAAACACTTAATTCAATATAAATGTTAAAATATATGGTTAAACTGAATAGTTTTAATTTCCTTAACATATATCTCGGCATCTACAGAATATATATTATGAATCATTTTATTATTCGATTTCGATCGAGACGCCAGTAACTATATATGTAATATACGGTGACTGTGTTGGCTAAAACCATAGCTGTTTCAAATGAGGTTTATGAGTTGTTAAAGAAAATTAAGTTACCTGGGGAAAGCTTTAGTGATGTAATTATGAGATTAATTAAAAGAAGGGGGAGTCTTCTAGATATTGTCGGCTCAAATACGGTTGCAGAAGATGGATGAAAAAATGTTAATAAAGTATAGAGAGTTAGCTAATTTAGCTGATCTTTTTAACACAGATTTCCTTATAAATCTTACTAACACCTTTTCCACTAGCATATAAATTTAGCAGATACTGGGTATATGGATGGACTGATCTAATACATTTTATAAATCAAATCCCCATCGAGATCTATGAGGTTAAATAATATTTAAACTATACTAGATATGCGAGGTTTAGCTCTAGCTCTTTAATAACTTCACTCATATCCCCCCTTTCTCGCAAATAAGCTTAGCAATTCATATAAATATCCACTCCAACCTTTAAATACTGTTAATACGATTTATTATACTTTAATTTTCAATTTATGTGCAACGCAATAATGAGAAATAATGGCTTAATCATTCTGCTCGCTGAAACTCAAATAAAGAGTGAAGCATATTAGTAGAGTAATTGCCATTTATTAAATGGTCTCTTTTCAATCCAAATTTATTTATTCGACAACTCTTAGATCTAAAATATCCTTTAGCTTTTCAGTTTTAAATCATATCCATGAAGCTTTAAACTAATTTTAATACATTTCAGAAATAATTGTAGTAAAGTTTTAGCAAATATATTCTTCTTCTCTCTAATATAATAATTCCTTAGTATATCTTCAGCCCAATATAACGAGTGCTTTAAACAGAGCAATCCTAAGTCCTTATATACTCCTTCGATCTTCTCATTCTTATACCAATCCTTATTTTTAAATAATCCCATCGGTACAAAGTACATTGGTACTATAAGACTTCTATATGTTTTTAATCTATCAATTAACTCTATAGTTTTTATGATATCGTCTTCAGTTTCTTCGGGCAATCCAACTATTAGAGTAGCTGCAGGTATGATATTATGTTCATGCATTATAGCGAATGCTTCTTCAACAACTTCAGGCCATTCAGTAGTTTTATATGGTAATGCTTTAGCAGGCATTATCTTTTCAGCCAATCTAGGAGAACCAGTTTCAATCCCTACTTCAACTCCGAGAAAATCCTGAATCTGATAAACCATCTCCATGATTTTGGTAATCAACCTATACTTATTCTGAGCATATTTAACTGCTGCAAGTGATGCATGACTCCATGCTATTGATTTAACATATTTTAAAGCTGTTTCGTGTAACTTAATAACTGGTTTCTCCCTAATGTAAATATTATCAGCCCCATACAATAATACGTCTTCAGAGTGGAGAATAACACCATTAACTCCATGCTTTACATTGACTTTAATTTCCCTCTCGATCGTCTCTAAGGGGATGTATCTGAGCGGTCTTAATGTAACACTACAGAATTTACATTTACGTGGGCACCCTCTCATTATCTCAACTAATCCATTTATAGAGGCCCCTTTGATAACAGGTATTTCCTTTATTGAAGGCGTTTCATCGGGACCTACATATACATATAATGGTATTGGCTTGTTATTTAGTATTCTATCAGCAACATCTATTATAACTCTCTCAGCCTCACCATCAATAATAGAATTAATCTTCCATCGATCGATTAAATCTGGTTTCCAGAGCCACTGCCATGCAGCAGGTCCACCTACAATAGTCTTAACACCTTTTTTACGTGCTTTTCTCATAGCCTTAGATTCCATAAATTTTCTAAATGTTTTTGCATTTATAGGCTCCCTCTTTGTAATAATCCACCACTCACTACTGGGAGGACCTAAGGCGAAATAATCATGATGGCCAATTAAAATTGCTTTAGCATCATCAATATATCTATCGATATAATCTGGATCTATAATTGCAGCTTTAAAACCAGCATCTTGTAAGGCTGCCTCAATCTTTCTTAAACCATATGGTGCTTCTTTAGGGTGTCCATACTTGTCAACTTGCATTTTAGGCATACATATCCAATTCCATATTTTCTCTGGTAGTATTATTGGAGGAGCGGTGGCCATAAATCCGATAAATTCTTTACCATGATGATTCGACATCATAGATCTGTCTACAGTAATTACAAAATCTAAATGAGTTTTCATTTCTTACATCGCCAGACTTTTATAGTTCTAGAATAATTATTAATTAATATGTTTCTAAGCCTCTCTATGATTTCTCCATTTGAGCATTCAGCTTTAACAATTATATCAATATTCCTCTCTCCACGCATCTCTCGTTTAACATATTCCTCATTAAAATCATTTAAGTATATCTTCTTACCCATAGCATCACCATATACGAGATATTTTATTACGAATTTGTGATATATAGATTTTATTTTTCAGAAAACTTGATGTTCATATGGCATCAGCATATACATTTTAGCATACAGATTCTTAAAATCTATGAATATCTATCAGTGCTTATGAAACTGCTTTAATAGGTTACTTATCGTCAAACTAAGTTAATGAAGTTTATTTTAATGAATAGAGATAAAATTTCCCGAATCTCTATAACTCCATATCCATTAACGCTATATTTTTTGCCAGTATATGGGCCTGCCGTATTGGTTCCGGTAGCTTTAACCCCTTTCTTGTAAATAAGAGGGTTAACTTTATTGCTGTTTTGATAGATATTTTATGACCTATACTTACATATATTGGTTTTGCCCGTTTAAGTGTCTTTAAAGCATATCCAATAATTTCGTCATTATAATATATTGGTGCACAATTATGCATCCACTCTCCAACCCTACCACACAAAAGTTTTTTAGCAATACCTATTGTAGGTTTATCTATAATTATACCTAGATGGCAGGCGAATCCGGCTTTATATGGATGAAGTCTACCATTACCATCTACAAACACAATATCATATCTTTTATTCAACTTATTTAAAGCACTCCATGCAGGAAAAACTTCTCTAAAAGCGAGTAAAGTTGGAATATATGGAAATTTTACCTTAGCTATAACGTATTTTTTCTCTATGACTTTAAAAGATTTATATTCAACTATTACTGCAGAACCTACTACATAGTTATTCCTATATGCTAAATCAACTCCAACAGCGCGCTCAATTCTATTTGGAAGGAGATCGTTCTCCAAAACTCTTTCTGCAATAATTTTCTGAGCATATCTAGCTCTACTTATGGAGAAATTACTGGGAATTTTTCTCAAAAAACTCCCCCAATAATTGTTATTGTAATGGTGGGAATACTAAATTTATTAATTCTTAAAGTCATATTTTTTACATAGATTATATGTGACATTCGATATCACCAATATTAATCTTAATTTTTCTAGTGCCTGTCGAATATTTTCAAATCTATAAACTATTATTATCAATAGACTTTAGATGAATAAAATATTTATATATGTATTTGAATTTTGTGAGAGGAGGTTGAGGTGAAGTTTTTAAAGGAACGAATAGACTATGTTTCAATAATCTATATAGTATTAAACTTTATATTAATGATGTTCAACTGGGATAAAATATTGAAATGCTGGGATACTCCCTATCATTTACTTATGGGTAAAATGTATAGTGATTTTAAGACTATTACTGTCTGGGATTACTATGAATATGCTCCCGTAGGTAGACCACAACTTTATCCACCTTTCCTTCATATCTTAATATGGTTTATACATGATATCACATTTTTAGACTATATTAGTATCGGTAGATTAATAGTTATATTACAATATCCTCTATCTCTTTTCTCAATATGGTTTACTATGAAAAGTTTATTTGGATCTAGAGAGGCGTTTTTCTCAACAATATTTTTATCTCTAAATATACCATTTTTCTCGTGGATGAGTACTGTTGCGCCTACAGCACTCTTATCCATAATATATCCCTTACTTGCACTATATTTTTATAAAAAGAATATATTCTTATCGACCATGATGTTAACGATATCTCTATACTCTCATCTAGGAATACCATATATATTTATATTAAGCATAATAATTTTTACATTTCTTGCAGGGATTGGAGGTAAAAAATATTTTAAAGAACTTGGACTTACAGTGGGTTTGTCAGCACTACTATTTACTCCATGGATATATAGATTATACGTTTTTAGAGATTGGATTAAATTTGAGAGAGCTATGCCTAAACCACTTCAATTTGTGTTACCCGAAGTAAATTTAATATTACTCCCACTGCTGATAGTCGGAGTAGCCATATCCATCATAAAAATGAGGAGAGATATAAAGTATAGCTTGCTTCTAGCAGGATTTATTGGCTTTATACCAATTTTCTATACTTATCAAGCTAGATATTATTTACATTCACCTATTGTAAACTCGATGGTTGAAGCAGTAGGCTTCTCCACAATAATATTTTTCTTTAAAAAATGGGTTTCAAAGAAAAAATTATCTATAATCGCTATATTGATTTGCTTATTATTGACTATTATACCACAACCAATTATCTCATTTCATATGTTTAGACCTCCGTCTAGAAGAGGTTTTATATCACTTACACCGACACCCTTACTAATAAATATATATTCATTAGGCAAACCTGTAAAACCAGAAGGAAGTATTTTTGAAGATCTATTTAATTATAGACAATCCTATTTAGTTGCTGAATGGATACGAGAGAATGTTGATGAAGATGAGATAATACATGTTCCCAGAGGTATGATGGCAGACTTTATAACACTAACAACTGGCAGACTAACTGATGGAGGAATGTATGGAGAAGTTAGGAGTGAAGAAATGTTGAGAGAAATCATTATGCATAGAAAGAGTGGTATATTTGTTTTTGAAGAAAATATTTTCCGTAGATACATAAGTAGATCTCCTAGAATTTACTTCGAAGTACTAGCAGTTTTCAGGCCATTCATAATAGTAAGAATATATCCTAAGGTTGTTAAACAAATAGATATAAGGCTTAAAGTATTCTATGTGTTAATAAAAAATCTAAGTATGATTCCAGTATGGAATAACATTATTTTAAACATAAATCCAGAAAAAGTGGTTATAGCATTGCCTCAGCAGTATCTAAATTTGAAATCAATATATAATTGGATAAAATTTCTATATAGAAATGGGATAAGTGTAGGTATAGCCGTGGTACCTGTAGACCAGAAAAATATTTTAAATCAGATTTCAGAGCTAGTAAGTAATGTAAATATAGATTCTATAAGGATAATGGGTTCAATAAATATGCTTAATCCATATCTATTAAAAAATGTAAGAGATATTATTGGTGGAAGAATTTTGGAAATAGGTTTAATAGGTCGACCATTAATGCTCAGCGATAAGGCAAAACTCGATAAAATAAAAATGTATGCGGATATAATTGTTAGACATATTCCTCCATCAATAGACTATATATTATATGGGGCGGAGAAGGAGTATAAGATAATAGATATTCCGAAGGAAAATTTCTTTATACAAATAGATCTTGAATCGGCTAAACAACCGATAAGCATACATGAGTTAGAGATACTTCTAACTGTTATGGTAAACAATTTTGGAGAAAGAATAATATTGGAGTATAGTAGGCCGCCAAGAAGGGGGATGATAGAATATTTAAAAGAAATATATGGTTAAGGTATAACAATACATCTAAATATGTTATACACATATTATTCTAAAATTTCTATTATTTCCTTAACCTAAAATTCTATTTATTATTCAAATATATTAAATCTTGGTGTATTTTTTGGTTGAGGTAAGGCTACTTAACTGGAGTGGTAAAAAGAGTATAAAAATAGTTGTAGATGCATGTAAATTGACGGCCGACAATCTTAGAGATATAAGTGATGAAGAGATCATTAAAACTATTGTGAAAAACGATTATAGTAGTGCTTTAGAACATATCTGGTTCAGTTTCTATATAAAGTGTAGTATAGCTTGTCAAAGAGAAATTTTGGAGCATAGGATTGCAAGTCATACGACAAGAAGCACAAGATACTGTGAAGAAAGTATGAGTAAAATATATTTTCCAATAGATATGGATGAGAAGGATAGAGATAAAGTTGATGAATATATTGATGAGATGCATAAAATGTATAGATATCTAAAAGAGAGATATGGACGTGAAGTTGCAAGATACGTATTGCCTTTAGGAACATATACTGAGTTCGTCTGGACAATTAACGCTAGAAGCTTAATAAACTTTCTAGGATTAAGATTATGTGTTAGAGCTGCACCTGAAATCAGAGAAATAGCTATAAAAATACATAAAATTGTTAAAAAACTTGTTCCAGAGATATTTAAGTATGTGGGATGTAGAGGCATAAATCTGGGAACATGTCCCGAAAATAAGATAAGACCTAAAAAATGTCCATACATAGGTAAAATAAAATCTAAATTCGAAGTTGCATGGTATGAAAGCTAAACATAACTATAGTTAGAACAGGATATGATTATACGCCAAATTCATAATTTAATATATTAGGAAAATATTTTCACGAAATCTATGTAAAGGGTCTTCTTTGCCTATAAAATTTATTATAAATATTTCCATACAAAATATTATTACGGTGATGATGTGAAGACTGCAATAATAGTTATAGATATGTTAAAGGACTTTGTATATGGAGCTTTAAAATGTGATAGAGCTTTAAGAATAATACCAAATATAAAAAATCTGATTAAGGCTGCTAGAGAAAAAAATATTCCAATAATATATGGGAATGATGCTCATCTGCCTGAGGTTGATAAAGAATTTGATTTATGGGGTCCACATGCAGTTAAGGGTACTGAAGGAGCGGAGGTCATAGATGAGTTAAAGCCTGATAAAAAAGATTATATTATCGGGAAGAGAAGATATAGTGCATTTTTCCAAACGGATCTTGATTTACTGCTAAGAGAACTAAAAGTAGATACAGTTATACTTACCGGACTTCATACAAATGTATGTGTAAGACATACAGCTGCAGATGCCTTCTTTAGAGGATATAATATAATTATACCTGAAGACTGTGTAGAAGCATTTACAAAAGAGGATCATGAATCTGGAATAAGATATTTAGAGAAAATATATGGTGCAAAAATTACTAGCAGTAGGGAATTGATTGAAAAAATTAGGTCTGGAGAAATTTCTTAAATATTGTTTATATATTATTTATTAGATATTCATGTTTAATGTCGTTATCCTAGACGGTTATTCGGATGAGCCTGCAGGCCTAGGTGTACCTCCATATCTAGACATATATCCAAGATATGTTGCAGGCGCAATTAAACATGTATCTAGATCAGCCAAAATATATTATTTTACGATAGATTATGTTAGAAAAAATCTAGATACTTTTCTAAAAGTTTCTTCAAAATCTAAGTTACTTATATTTCTATGCGGTGTATCCGTTCCAGGGAAATATATTGGTGGAGAGCCCATAAAGATCGATGAGATAAAGCTTTTAAGTAGATTAATTAAGGGACCTATAAAGATTTTAGGAGGACCTGCAGCTAGATTTGGTTTCGGTATCGAGGGAGGAAGAATAGCCGAATCCTCAACAATTTTTAGTGAAGATTTCGACCTAATAGTTAAGGGTGATGTAGAGCTAGTAGTATATAATTTCATAAAAGAAGGGTTTAGTATAGAGAAAGTTGACCCAAATATTGTTAGAGAAAACTATGATTTGACAAGTATTTTTGCAGTTAAAGGTGCATTTATTGTAAAAATGCATCCTAACTATGGTTTAAACCTTATATGTGAAATTGAGACGTATAGGGGTTGTCCAAGATATGTTGTTGGTGGATGTTCATTTTGCATAGAACCTTTATATGGTAAGGTAATTTATAGACCTATTGAAGACGTTTTAAGGGAAATCGAGACACTATATAGTTTTGGTGTAAGAAATTTTAGGATTGGTAGACAGGCAGACCTATATACATATATGGCTAAAGATACTGGTAGAATGGAGTTTCCTAAACCAAATGTAAGAGCCATTAAAAGACTTTTCGAGGGAATTAGAAAGGTGGCTCCAGAGTTAGATGTCCTACATATAGATAATGTAAATCCAGGCACTATATATCATTATCCCAAAGAATCTATAAAGATAAGTAAAATCATCATTGAAAACCACACTCCTGGAGATGTTGCCGCATATGGTATAGAGTCGGCTGATCCTAGAGTTATTAAAGCCAATAATCTAAAAGTTTATCCGGATGAAGCATTTGAAGCAATTAAAATTTTGAATAAGGTTGGCGGGACTCGTGGATGGAACGGTATGCCAGAGCTTTTACCTGGATTAAACTTTGTATATGGATTGATAGGGGAATCTAAGGAAACATATATTTTAAACTATGAGTTTCTTAAAAAAGTTTTAGATGAGGGATTGATGGTTAGGAGAATTAATATTAGGCAAGTACTTCCACTTCCAGGTACAAGGATGTGGAGGATAGGTGTAAGAATTATTAGGAAGCATAGAGGTATTTTTAAATACTATAAGGAGAAAATTAGGAGGGAGATAGATTTACCTATGCTTCGCAGAGTTATCCCTAAAAAGACTATTTTAAAAAGGGCTATGACTGAAAAATATGTTGGAAATAGAACCTATGCTAGACAAGTTGGAAGTTATCCCATACTAATCGATATACCCATGAAATTGGAGTTAAACAAGTATATAGATGTGTTTGTTATAAACCATGGTTTTAGATCTATACAAGCACTACCATATCCCATTAAGATAAATAAACTTTCATTGAAGTGTATAAAAATGTTACCTATAGACAGTAATACTATTATAAAGATCATTATAAATAGACCTTTCAAAAATTCTGAAGATTTCAGAAAGAAAATTGGAAGAATAGATTTGATCGGACATCTAGATTTTACATAATATTATCTTAGTTGAAATAAATTTAAAATAATTCCTATATTTATTCGCATCCAAGCCTATATTAGGTAGTCGGATTAGCAGGATATAAATTGTATTTTTTGCTAAAAATTTTTTGTGCAATTGCACAAAAATAAAAAAATTTAAATATTAGACATATCTAATAATATTAGACATGTCTAATAGTATAAATATATCAGGTTGATAAAATGAAGGTTAGACTTAGTGAGCTAAAGCCCGGAGAGGAGGGCGTAATCGTTGGCATATTAGGCGGAGATCCTATGATAATAAGGAGAATTATAGAAATGGGAATGGTAAAAGGTGAGAAGGTGAAAGTAATAAGAAATGCTCCTTTGAAAGACCCTATAGAATTTGAGGTGAAAGGATACAAGCTTTCATTAAAGAGGAATGAGGCAAAGACTATACTTGTTGAGGTGAAGTGATGAAGATAAGGTTTCCGCTTACTGGAAGTCAAAATGTTAGTAAGTCAATGTTCTTTAATAGTTTGACTGGAGGGATGATTCCACTTGTAATGGCTCCTGAGGGAAGAACTCTGAGGATCGTATTTATCAGAGGAGGGAGGGGAGTTATGCGAAGGCTTGCGGATTTAGGCTTGATTCCCGGAGCTACTGTAAGAGTTATACATTCAATAGGTGGGGGCCCTATATTGTTGGAGGTAAAGGGCTCAAGAATCGCCTTAGGAAGGGGAATATGCATGAAAATACTTGTGGAGGTGGAATAATGAAAATAAATGTAGCACTTGCTGGAAATCCAAACGTTGGAAAATCTGTAGTATTCAATAATCTAACAGGTGGACACCAACACGTCAGTAACTGGCCTGGAAAAACAGTTGATAAGGCTGAAGGAACATTAAATTATAAGGACTATGAAATATATGTTATCGACCTTCCAGGAACATATAGTCTAACTGCATATTCCATAGAAGAATTAATTGCTAGAGACTATATTATTCGAGAGAGGCCGGACGTTGTAGTTGACATCGTTGATGCATCAAATCTGGAGAGAAACCTCTATCTCACACTACAGTTACTCGAACTTGGAGCAAATGTAATTATTGCCTTAAACAAGATGGATTTGGCTGAAAAGGAAAACATAAAAATAGATGTTAAAAAATTGGAAAAGAAGTTGGGGGTTCCAGTAATACCTATGGTTGCTCCTAGAAAGGAAGGGATGAAGGAGCTATTGGATGCCATAATAGAATCCGCGAAAAAACCAGTAAAAAGAGAAATAAGGTATAATGAAAAAATAGAAAGATACATAGATGAAGTTAAGAAGATAATAAAAGGAAAAGTAGCAGGTTTTGATGAAAGATGGGTAGCAATAAAAATTCTTGAAAACGATGAAGAAGTTAAGAAAAAAATTGGCAAAGATCTGCTTTCAAAATGCGAAGAATTATTAGGGAGAGGGAATAAGATGAGTGGTGAGATTGAAGATTTCGAAATAGCTCTTGCAGATGCAAGATACGAATTAATAAAAAACATATGTAAAGATATCTTAATAAAAAAGAAAGTAGTTACAGCCTCAGACATCATAGACGAAGTTCTCCTCGATAAGTATCTCGGAATACCAATATTCATATCTATACTCTGGATGATCTTTCAGTTTGGTTTTATGATCTCTGCACCTTTCTGCGATTTTCTTGGAGACGGTTTCGCAGAATTAGCTTCCGCCCTTTCAGGAGTTACAGGAATACGATGGCTTGATTACTTACTCTTTGGAGATTATGGAATATTAAATGGAATTGGAATGGTACTAAGTTTTGTTCCGCTGATTGTTCTATTATACTTTGCACTGTCTCTCGCTGAGGATTTCGGATACATGGCGAGGGCGGCATTTCTAATGGACAAGATTATGAGAAAGTTAGGGCTATCCGGAAGGGCAATAATTTCAATGATCTTAGGTCTTGGTTGCAATGTTCCTGCAGTTTATTCAACAAGAACGATACCGGATGAAAAAGATAGGTTAGTTGCAATAATAATAAATCCTTTGATGCTCTGCGGCGCGAGATTAGTATTCTTTGCCGCAGTAGTTGGAGCATTTTGGGGGGATAAGGGAGGCGACATCATTCTATCACTATACCTTCTTGGAGTAATTCTTGCATTCATGGTAGCAATTATTCTCAGAAAAACATTATTGAAGGGAAGGGTTTCACCGTTTATATTGGAACTTCCACCATATCAGATGCCTGTTCTAAAGGTATCTCTACTTAAGGCATGGGCGAGGGGAAAATTATTTTTCACAAAAGCGGGGAAAGTCATATTACCAGGAATACTGTTACTTGGAGTATCGCTTATAACGAGTACTAGCTTTACATATACAGAGAATGCAGAAAATAGCTTGGCAGCTGCTATTGGAAAAGCATTACTTCCATTAGCTACACCTCTTGGATGGGATTGGAGGCTGCTTGTAGCCGCATTGTTTGGGATCATAGCGAAGGAAATTGTTCTCGGATCCTCCGCTTTACTTTACGGTGTATCAGAAGAAACTCTACCAACGAAGATGGCCAATATGTATACACCACTGCAAATGTATTCATACATGGTATTCATTTTGGTTTATATCCCATGTATAGTAACAATTGGAGCAATAAAGCATGAAGCAGGATGGAAATGGGCAATATTTACATTTGTCTATGGAATTATACTTGCCTATATAGTGTCTTGGACTATTTTGGCAATTGGCTATTTAATGGGGATGGTGTAAATGGAGAATATGAAAATAGGGAAGAAAGAGATTATTTACATCTTCATGATATCTCTACTTTATCTAGGGTACGGGATAATGCAGTTTTACAATGGAATAATTGCGTGGTGGCTTCCATGGCTGGGAGGAAATGTACAAGTAGGGATTCCGGTTCTTGATACATATATACCTAATGCTTTTCCAGACGTTTTCTCTGGACTTGTGCTTTTAACAGTAGGTGTTGTGCTGCTTAGAGCAGTATATTTGAACCATCTTGGAGACGAAAAATATCATGGCTATCTATTTGTTGGATGGCTTCTTGCAATAATTCTCATGATTCTCAATATCCTTGTAATAATTGCAGACATTCTTGACGCATATTATCCCCTTCTGTGGGGAGAAGTGATTGAGGAGGGTTGGTCCTTAGCGGGAGATGCTTGGGGAATAGCACCACATTTAATCCTAGGGCTATTTCTTACACCCTTCTATCCGAAGATGAAGAATATTCTGATAGAACTCTCACCTATGAAGTACAAGATAGGTCTCGCTAAAAAGGAAGTGTAAGAATGAAAACAAAGAAAATCTTAAATGTAAGGAATTGAATTCTATAGAGAGATGGAAAATGACAGTAAAAAAGTAGCCAACTAGAAATAGCATACATTTATCATAAATAATCTACATGGCTCTGAAATATAAAACTTTTATTTTAAAGGATTTTTATTTCGATACTAAGAATACATAAAATGATTATTGTGCTAATTAAATGTAGTTATTTTGCAGAGTAACATTCTTTTGGATATTTCCCACTTTTTATATATTCTTTAAAATGAATTAAAAATTTCGGACCTTGAGGACAGTTTTCTATAAACTCTATTAATTTGCTAATTTTGTTAATGGTTTCTTCATGCAAAAAGTGTTCCATGCTGCATGCCTCGATATCAGCTATATCTTCCTGAACGCCCAGTATATTTATTAAAAATTCTCTTATTCTATTATATTTCTTCATTAATTTCTTGGCAATTTTTTTACCTCTAGGAGTTAAATTCACGTATCCTCTTTTTTCATATTCGATGAGCCCCATTTTTAATAATCTATTGAGAGACGCTGTTACACTAGGAGGCTTCACGTTTAACAATAATGCTATGTCTTTAACCCTTACGACTCTTTTTCTCTTACTTAAAATGTATATAGCTTTTATATACTCCTCCATACTTCTAGTATAACGTATTTCTATACTCCTAGTAGACATTTATTTCACATATAATAATCTTAGTTTCCTATATATTAATATATTCTCTTAATAACTTAATAAAAAAGAGGCGGCCCAAAATGTTTCCAGCCTCAAATTTCTCCCAACACCTTATCCTTAAGCATTTCGTTCATCTTAATTGATATCAGCTTTTCCTAAAATTTAGAGCCATAAATTAATATAAGTAAACCCTGAATGAATATATTTTGGACGGTTACAATAAAAAGAAATTAAATATATTAATTGTTATGAAAAATTAAAAATGTTGCTTCAAAAACTCCCGTCTTCTATTACTAACCTGTATCCTAAAAGCTTTGAAAGCCATTTAATCTCCTTAAACCAGTCACCATAATATAAAACTCTATGCCAACTGTGTTGCCAATTATCTATAAGACTCTGGCCATCTTTAATCTCCACGACTATTTTTGTTCTACAAGCTAGTTCACGTTCCACATGTCCTCGAATCTTACCTCTCAATACTAACATTCTATTCTCATCTGGAATAATTTTTACAATAGTACCTGGACCAAAATAACTACTCAATACTTGAACAGATACACCTCTATCATCCTCTGCATGTGTTTTAAGAATATATGGCTCATTTTTTTCTTTAAATCCATATAGTCTTGTGGCGGATACACAATGTGCATATATAGCTAAATTGGTAGATGTATCTATGGCTGGCTCTGAAAGAAATCCAGGTCTATCAGCTATTTCTTTCATAGCTATTTTAGTTAAAAGAGAATTTATATCGGTTTCACATGCAGACATAATTTTACCTTCATCATCGAGTAGAGAAAATGCTATACATGGATATACATCAATTTTTCTGCTATAAAATCCTCCTAAACAGTCGATAGTTACGCCATTTGCATTATATTTTTCTGCTAAAATCTTTAATGCATAATATGCTTTTATACTTTTAATTAATTCTTCTCTATTTATTCCAACTATTTTTTCAGCATTCAAAGATATTTTCTCCAACATTTTTTTAACATTATTTTCATCGATATTTTTCATTTCTTCTTTAAGCTCTTCAAATCCTATTAAAATAACTTTAAACCCCAGCTTTCTGTATTTTTCAATATTTTTCTCTAAAGTTTTGTCTCCTATAACTAGGATTGTAGAATTTTTTATAGAATGATACGCTTTAATTACTTTAAAAGCTTTTTCTATATCATTCCAATTGCTAGATGAAACAATAAATCCTCTAACTCCATTTTTACGAAGATTATGTGAATGAGTTATCATCCCAGCATATCCCCATAAAAGGGGGTCCGAAATAACTATTGTAGGAATTTTTTTCATGATTTTTTCAGCACCATGCCAACCACTAGATAAATGAAATATTACAGTAGCGATCTCATTCTCTACGCCTACTTTCTCCACAATTCTATCTATTTCATCCTCACTTTTCACCCAATCCCAGCCGACAAACCTTATCTCTGGAAACCGCTTTAAAAGAAAATTTTTTATTAAACTGATTCTTTCCTCAGGATTAAAGTATATGTTAGGCCATTTTGGAAAACCTTTAGGCTTACCCCAGAAAACTATTCTCACAATAATGCTTTTATTCTCCAATCTATCACCTAATCTAAGTATGTCTTCTTTACATTAATATTTTTTCTGATTTTTAAGAGACAGTTCAAGATGTTTAATAGGAATTCGCTTATATATTGCTCTAACAATTATCAAATATACTTTATTTAAGGGGTTATCTGGAGAATCATTGTATTAATACATTTTCCACTAATGTTTTTCGAGAAGCAGTTCATGTAATTCTGCAACACTATCAATAAGCTTATTCTCATCATCGATATTTCAATCAATTTTTGTCTATTAAATTTTAGCTTTATAATGAAGATATAATAAATATGCTACAATGATGTAGGGGTTAATAATAAGTATAATATTTTAATAACCGTTTTTGTTAAAAATAATATATGGCTAACTATATTTCGATTGATGTGGGTGCTGAAAGCGGTAGAGTTAGCCTAATATCGTTTAGGGATGAAAAAATATATTTAAGAGAGATATATCGTTTTCCAACTGGAGGAACTTTTCTTCCAGTAAATGGAAGAGAGGCATTTGTCTGGAACATTGTTCGATTTCTAGACGAAATTTTAAATGGATTAAAAATGTCTAAAAACTTTGGGGAAATAAATAGTATAGGTATAGATACATGGGGTTTAGATTTTGCTCTATTAGATAGAACTGGTATGCTTATATCACTTCCATATCATTATAGGGATTTGCGGACAGAAGGTATGATGGAATATACGTTTAAAAGGGTTGGTAAAAAATATATTTATGAAAATACTGGTATCCAGTTTATGCAGATAAATACACTTTATCAACTATTATCAATGGTTGTAAATAATTCTCCCCTGCTAGAAATTGCCGAAACATTTCTAATGATACCAGATCTATTTAACTACTGGCTTACTGGAGTAAAGGTATGTGAATTTACAGATGCAACCACAACCCAATTCTATAATCCATTCAAAAAGTATTGGAGTATAGAGTTGCTTGAGAAGCTTAATATACCTACAAAAATATTTCCAGAAATAGTTGGACCTGGAACAATATTGGGGGATCTTAGAGAGAGTGTTTCAAATAGAATCGGATATAATGTTAAGGTTATTGCAACAACCAGTCATGATACGGCTTCAGCTGTGGCAGCTGTACCCGCTGCTAACAAAAATTTTGCATATATAAGTTCGGGTACATGGTCTCTTGTCGGAGTAGAAGTTGATAAGCCGATTGTAAATGAATTATCGTTTAAATATAATTTTACAAATGAGGGTGGATACAACTATACATATAGATTTCTAAAAAATGTATCTGGTCTATGGCTTATACAGGAGCTTAGAAGGGAATGGTATATAGATAATAGAATTATAAGTTATCCGGAAATAGTTAAAATAGCTGCTGAGAAGAGAGGTTTTCAATACTTCATCGATCCAGATTATAAGGAATTTATATTTCTATCAAATCTAAAGATGTCCGAGAGAATTATAAGATATTGTAAAGAGACTGGACAGAAATCTCCTAAAAATCTTGGAGAAATCGCTAGAACAATATTCGAGTCTCTTGCCTTTAAATATAGATGGGTCATAGAAAAAATAGAGAAGATAATTGGTAGGAGGATAGATACTATACATATTGTTGGCGGGGGGTCTAAAAATACTTTATTAAATCAACTAACATCCGATATTACTAGAAAGACTGTGATCGCAGGACCGTCCGAGGCAACTACTATTGGAAATGCAGTTGTCCAAATGATTTCAATGAACGAGATAGGAGATTTAAAGAAGGCTAGAAAAATAATCTCAAATTCATTTAAACTTCAAAAATATACACCTATAATTGATGAAAATATTGTGGAGGAAGCATATACGAAATGGCTTGAGAAAACAGGTATAAAAGTATTTTAGTCATCTTATCCAACTATAAATTGGGGGTTATATGAAGATTACTCTTGAAAATCTTAAGCTTTTAGAAACAAAATATAAAGGTTATCTTGAAGGAAAAATTCTGGACGAATTCTTTAAAGAATATGATATAAAGTTTGCTGCAGGACATTGGGCTGCAGGAGACTTTCTAGACAGATTCGCGACAAAGGGATATTTTCCCGAATTAAAAAGTGATATTATTTCTCAGTTAAATAGAGTTGCAGAAGCAGGTATAGAGGGTGTAGAATTCCATGATGTACTATTCTTAAATCCGGATAATACTATAGATGATGATAAAATAAATTTAGTGAAGGAATATCTTAGAAAACTCAAATTAAAGCCAACAAACATGAATATCAATCTATGGACTGATCCTAAATGGAAGATGGGTGGAATAGCGAATCCAATTAGGAAGGTTAGAGAAGAAGCTTTAGAGATAGCTTTACAAGCAGTAGAAATTGCTAAGAAGGTTGGATGTGAAAGCGTAAATCTATGGCCTGGTTCAGATGGATGGGACTATAATTTTGAGGCAAATTATGGAAAAATTATTGAATGGTTTATTGAGGGATGTAAGGCTATAAATTTAAAGGCAAAGAAATATGGTTTACGTTTCGGTGTTGAAGCCAAGCTACATGAACCTAGAGAGGGAAATATGATTATACCTACAACACATATAGCGGCTTTCATAGCATATAAGATAAACGAAGAATGTGGTGGAAGAAACATGGGTGTAACAATAGACTATGGACACGAGCAAATGTATGCAAGTGAACCTGCCGCAACAGTATATTTTCTATATAAACTAGATGTACCTATAGCAAATATACATATTAATACAGCTAAGCTTCACAGTAATGATGAGGATAGAGTTGCAGGTACAGGAGATATATGGAGGCTTGTAGACTATTTATATGCACTGATAGATACCAACTATGGGGGATGGATAGGTGAAGATCAGTTTACCTATAGAATGGATCCGGTAAAGGCGATGAGATTATCCAGAGAGTTCTTTGGAAATCTTTTCAAAAAGGCATTGAAAATATATTTGGTTAAAGATAGGTTAGAGGAGGCTAGGAGTAAAGCAGATCAGGCAGAAATATTGGAGATAGTTAAAAAGATAATGTTAGGATAAATAAATCTTTATAAATACTTTATTTAATATTTATTTATCAATTCTATATAGTTGATATAATGGTTGAGCAACCATTTAAACATATGAGATTGGCTCCTAAAAGTTATACAAATATAACTGAAAGTGTATTAAAGAAGGCTAAGACGAGGATTGTTCGGGTTAAGGCTAGGGATATCAGGGCTAAAAAGAAAAGAGAGTTAAAATATATAAAATATATTTTTGAGAGAACGGTCACTAAGATTAAGAAGATCTATACATCTATACCTAGAATTGATAACCTGCATCCATTCTACAAATCACTTGTGTCATTGATAATAGATGTAGACAGGTTTAGAATGGATCTAGCTATACTTAAATCCTCTACAGAGGTCTTAAACAAAATTTTAAGAGAAGAGTCTAGGAAAATTCGTAGAGCGAAAACGATTACCGAGTTAAGGGAGATTAGAAAAGAGGTTATTGGAAGATATTTCTCTGTAATGAAGAGAATGGATGATATTTTAAATAGGGTGAGGGGAATGCAACTTAAATTGATAAAACTACAGGCGATAGACCCAACTCTAATTACAATAGTTGTAGCAGGACCACCGAATGTAGGCAAATCGTCATTTGTAAGAGCTGTATCCAGAGCAAAGCCTGAGGTTAGAGAATATCCATTTACAACAAAATCTATCACGATTGGACACATATTTAAAGAAGGCTATAAGATACAGATATTAGATACACCTGGATTACTTGATAGACCATTAGATAAGAGGAATCCAATTGAAATGCAATCGATAATATCTATAAAATATCTTGCCTCGATAGTACTAGTATTATTAGATCCAAGTGAGACATGCGGATATCCAATAGACTATCAATTAAATGTATTATACGATATATGGAGTATGTTTAAAAACATACCGATAATAGTTGCTTTAAATAAAATAGACTTAAAGATAAATGAGGAGAAGATAAATAGGATTAAATCACAGATAGCCGAAAAAACAAATATACATGAAATCTATACAATATCAATTGAGAAAAAGATAAATGTGAATAAAATTTTACGAATAATATTAGATAAAATACGTGTAATATAGGTATCCAGTATAGAGAATAAACATATTATATTCTTTCTACACTTATAATAATATTACTTAATATGTATACTACATCTTCCGTATATTTTATCTATGGTTACTGCTAAAATACCATCATTATGCTCTGCATTTTTAAGTACACAGTTAATAGTTTCTATACGTCTAAAGGTTTTTATGAAATATATTTTCAGAATCCAGGTCTTAGTTGAAGGTGTTAGAGAAATATCCATTCCATTATTTACAACAACATTTATGTTAACCTCTTCTCCATCAAAGAAGTATTTAAATTCAGCCTTATTAAACACATATATTTCTAAGATTATTTTATCATAATTTCTTTCACCAACATAACTCATTGGATCCGTATATGGGATTATACTATTTTCACGAATATAGATGGGAATTTTATCTAAAGAATATTTTTCTTTAAACCATTCTCCACCATCCACGATTTTCTTTGACCACCAGTTAATCCATTTACCTTTAGGTAGATAATATTCTACCTCTCCATTTTCACTAAATATTGGTACAATAAGCATATTTGGTCCAAACATATACTCTAAATCAATATTCCAAGTATTCTTATCATCCTGAAATTCTAATATAAGGGGTCTAACAATAGGAATTCCTTTAAGTATAGCCTCGTATGCACATGAATAAATATATGGTAATAAACTATATCTCAGCTTATCAAATTTAATGAATATTTTTAACGCTTCTTCACCATACTCCCATGGTTCTCTAGGAGACGTACCATGACATCTAGAATGTGATGAAAGTAGACCCCATTGACTCCAGCGAATATACAGTATTGGACTAGGTTTTTTACCCTGGAATCCACCTATATCATGACTCCAAAATAATGCTCCCGAGAGAGAATAGCTTAATCCACTTCTAAGGACCGAAGCCATATCCCTAAATGTACTATGAGAGTCGCCACTCCATTGTAAAGGAATTTTCTGTATACCGATACATCCTGGACGTCCCCAGACCACTGCCTCGCCATAAAATTCTTTTATAGCTTCGTATACTGTAAGTTGATAATAATATGCATATAGATTATGCATAGAAATTCCATTTAACCCATTATAAAAGACCGAATTTTCTGGTACTGCATCACCCATATCTGTTTTAAATATTTTTGCACCTAGAGACATAATCTTCTTATGCTTTTCCTTATACCATTCTCTTGCATCCGGATTTGTGAAATCGATTAATGCAACTTCATTTCTAACAAAATCACTTATATGTATAATTTTTCCTTCTCTGTCTTTTATAAAAAAGTTATTTTTAACACCTTCCATATACATCTCTGTATTCTTAGGAACATATGGTTGCTCCCATAAGCATACCTTAAATCCCATTTCATTAAGCAATGAAAATATTTCTCTTGGATTTGGAAAATCTTTATAGTTCCATTCAAAAATACAATATTTTTTATCTTTAATCCATAGCGGATCTATGTTTATTACATCGCATGGAATCCCGTATTCTCTAAGCTTTCTAGCAACGTTAACTACTTGCTCTCTATTTCTATACATACATCTAGACATCCATAATCCAAAAGACCATAAAGGAGGTAAATCAGGCTTACCGATTATCTCATTATATTGTTTAAGAATATCTTTAAATAATGGTCCATAAAAAACTATATATTCGATATAGTCCTGCCAAGCCATGAATGATAGAGAATTATACGAGTATTCACTTCCAACTTCAAAAACCATTTTAGATCCTGTTAAAACGAGCAAGCCGTATCCAGATGTAGAAAGATAGAAGGGGATGTTCTTATAACTCCTATCGCTTGAAGTTAGTGTTGTATCACAATTCCATAGAAGAAAGCTTTGCCCCCTTTTATTTAAAGACCCGTATCTTTCACCCAATCCATAAATAGCTTCTGATGGTTTTAATGCAATACTTTCGAAAAAACGTTTTTCTCCATTAACAATCTTATATCCTAAAGGATATACTGGGAAAAGTCTATTTTCACCTTCGACATATTCGTCAAAAAATGTTTTACCATATTTATCTTTAATAGATATTTTGAATGGGCTTCTATCTACAACTATAGTTATCTCTCCGCTTGAAAAGTATATTCTATTTTCCTCCAACCTCATCTCTGGTCTAACGTCTTCCAAATAGATTTTCTCTATATAAGGTTTTTTAATAAATTCTCCTGGATATTTGGGATATGCTCTTATTAAAACAGATTTTTTACCTATAAAAAATATTTCTATAAAAATTTTATTTCTATTATTCGTTTTAACCTCTAGTAGAAGCTTATTTTCGTAGACATTATAATTATTCAAATTTTTAGCATAAATATATCTCCATTTAATTATATCAAATATAGGTTCTCTATCACGTTTATGAAGATAATTTAAATAGAAGTCTACATCAACCATATATAATAGACAAAATATCCATTAAATAAGTATTATTAATGTGATCCCATTGAGACAAGCCGTACATAATATAATGAAAAAATTAGTTGAAGAAAGATATTTAGAAAATTTTAGAGATAGATTTTTAAGTAGTTTAGAGAAAGATATTCTAATTCGAGTTAAATGGGATAAAGAGATATTTTTTGTGGGGGATCTTCATGGAGATTTTACATCGCTACTAAGAATATATGAAAATTTCGTTGGAGAAAATAGTTTAACCATATTTTTGGGGGACTATGTTGACCGAGGATTTTATCAGCTTGAAACATTTCTAGGAATACTATTATTAAAGACAATGTATAGAAATAATGTTATACTACTTAGAGGAAATCATGAATCACTTTTAATGAACAAATATTATGGGTTTATAAACACCTTAAAAAGCTATTACTATGATAGATGGATAAAAATATATAAGAACCTAGTTATACCCGTCTATCTATCCCTACCTATTGCTATAGAAATAAATGTAAATGGAACAAAGTTTTTCGGTGTTCATGGAGGTATTCCCATAAATATTCCAACATTAGAGGAAATTGATAATCTACCTAGACAGCTAGATCCAGATAATCCTATATTACTTCAATTACTTTGGAATGATCCTAGAGAATATGTTGAGGAATACGATTTTAATCCGAGGGGTGAGGGAATATATTATTTTGGAAGAAATATTTTGGAGAGGTTTCTAGCAAAAAATGGCTTAAACTATGTTATAAGGGCTCATGAACCGGTAGATGGATATAAGTCGATGTTTAATGGATTACTACATATAGTCTTTACATGTAGATACTATGGAATAAGACCTAAGATATTAAAGATAGAAAATAGAAAAATATCTATAATTAAAATTTAGCTTTTTTTGCCTAAAGCTTGTTGAAGTAGATCTGTAAGCCTCTGTTTTAATTCTTCTTCACTTAATCCCTGTTCTTTTGCTTTTGTAAAGAAGTTATATATATCATCCCAATGAGTGATTAAAAGTATTGCAAGTGCTCCTGCGGCAGTTGCGCCACCATATTTAAGTATGTCATTCCAATTTATGTCGAATTTGAATAGGTCTTCCAAAAAGCCTTTTTTCTCTTCCTCTTTCTCCTCAACTTTTTCTTCAATTTTTGCTGGAGGCTTTTTACCAGTTGCCTCATATACAGCTCTATAAATATCTCTTCTTAACATCCTATAAAGTCTAGTCAGCCCTATCCTTAAATCTCTTCTAAACTGTGCTGTAATTTCGTCTGCCAGTTCTCTGGCTAAAGCCTCCGTTCTTCTACGAGGAGGAGGTAGAGGGCGTCTTTCAGGAAACCATAAATCCCTTCTAGCCATATTTATCACAAAATATATTTATTTTTTCTTTCTAAAAAGTTTTAAAGTGCCGTTTATAAAGTTTTAAATATAGATCTATTATATCTGATATTTTTATTCGATTAAACTCTGTTAGACTGCTTTTAATCATATTATTTAAAGGTTTAAACCATTTCTCCCTTTCTTTAATCATATTATATCCATTCAATACTCCTATAATTGATCCAACTGTAGCTCCATTACAATCTGTATCTAATCCACTCATAACTGCCAAACATATCGCTTTACTGAAGTCTCCTTCACTCCATAGAATTGATGAAATAACTATTATTGCATTATTTATAGTATGTACAGGGTGATACCTATATTTTCCTAACAAGCTGCTTATTACAGTAAAATATTCCTCCTTTCTCCTATACTTCTCTAAAATATCTCTTATAGCATTACCTAATCTAGATGTTTTAGGTATATATGATAGTCCGGATAGAACTATTTTCTCAACATCGTTTTCAATAAATGCTGTCGAAATCATTGCTGAAACCATCATTTCACCATATACTCCATTCTTAGTGTGGCTTAAAACGCTATCTCTATAAGCGTATTCCGATGCAAGTCTAGGATTTCCTGGACAAACGTATCCCCATGTATCAGCCCTAATCTGTGCTCCAATCCATTCTCTAAATGGATTTAAATATATAGCTGTATCTGGAGGAGATAATCCATTTACAAGATTCCTATAAGCTATTCTTTCAGCAGTATAAGTCTTATAATATGGTAAATTTAATAACCATTCTTTTCCAATATCGCTTGTCTTAAAATCTGAACCATACTTATAAAATATATGAAGATTTAGGAGAGTATAGTCTATATCATCATCTTGTTCAACATATTTAATGGTGTTTCTAGTCAATCCTATCCTATCTTTTATCTCTTCTTCTGTAAAAAATTTTTCTGGAAAATAGTTCCTTAAGGGATATTCTCCTATCTTGATCAATCTATTGATAATTTCCCTATGACTCCATCCTTCAACAGGCTTGCCGAGCATACACCCAGCGCATCTACCTAAAAAACCACCCAACATTTTATCCCTAAAAGCTTCTTCGCTAATTTTTTCATATACTTCAAAATATTTCTGGCTTAATGAAGATATTTCACTCAAATTATTCGGCTCCCTATATGGATAGTCTCTCCTAAAACTTAATTTACATATTTCATCATAAATTTTCATTAAATCACTTTTATCTAATGCGTCATCAATTTTATCATTAAAATAATTTATGTCAATATCATATCCCTCCTCAGACCTCTCTATAACCTCATATTTTAATAGAGATTTTAAATCCATATTATACACCATATATAAATATTATCTAGACTTAAATATAACATAGATTTTAGTTAAGAGGAAATAATATCAAATTATCAAAATCCCACTACATTGAAAGAAAGGGGTACAAAAATATAGATCATAAAAACATATATTATTTTATTCAGGTCTTTCAACAATGAATGCTATCTTTACATTAGCTCTATATTCTATTATATCTCCGTTCTTCACCTTTGCAGTGAAACCTACAACATCTACACCAACGATGTGTCTAACGGTTTTTGCAGCTTCTTTTACAGCATTTCTGGCTGCTTCCTCCCAACTATTCTTAGAAGACCCTATTAATTCAATAACTTTTACAACGGTCATATATAAGATAATTTATAAACAACTATAAAAGTATTATTAATCATCTATTGATTCTAAACATATGTATTTCTTCAAATTTATTTAAAGGTTTTTAGTCTAAGGTTTTAATTCTATATCTGTGGTAGTATGAATGATGTTTTGCGAATAGTTGATATGATTAGATACGATTTCTATGAAAGAGAGAAGGGTAAATATAGTTTCTCCAAATCTATTGAAAAGAAGGTTGAAATGGGTTTTAATGCAGAGCATTTTGCATATATTAGGAGAAAGTTTGGAGGCCAGTCTTTAGACGAGTATAAAGATACTGTAAAAGTACTAAAAGAATATTTGAGATATGCCTCAGAGAAGGGTTTAAGAGTAATAGTATATTTTAATGTACATTGGTATAATCTAGATGTTGCAAAGGTACATCCAGAATGGTTTCAAGTAGATTTTAATGGGAAAATTATAGATAATGTATATGGTAATGGAGTAATGTCATGTGTAAATACCCCATGGAGAGATTATTCCCTTAAAGCTATAAGAGAGATTGCAAAAGAAGGCCCATATGGAATATTTTTAGATGGACCTGCATTTAGACCAAATGGATGCTACTGCAAATACTGTAGAAAAATGTTTGAGGAAAAATATGGTATAAATATGCCTATAAAGGGTGATTTGAGAAATCCTTATCATAGATTTTTAATAGAGTTTCAGGAAGATTCCATGGCTAAATATCTGAGAGACGCTTATAAAGCATGTAAAGATGCTAATCCAAATGTATTAATATATTTTAATGGAGAGCCTCTTAGACCTAACTGGGCTAGCGGTAGAAATAATAGGAAGCTTGAACCATATCAGGATTTAGTCGGGGCCGAAGGAGGATTTATATATCAAAATTTAATGGAAACACCTATATATAAGCCTGGTATGACTGCAAAGTTTCTTGAGATGGTTGCACCAAATAAGCCTAGGATAATTTTTAATGCAAGTAAACATTGTCCATGGAATAGGATACATTTAACTCCAGCCGAAATAAAAATACTTTGTGCAGAAACGTTGGCTAATGGAGCATATTATTGGTTGAGTCATGCAGTAGAGAATAGGGAGGCTGAAAAAACTTTTAGGGAGATAAATTCATGGATTATTGGTAGAGAGGATTTCTTTAAAAATACTGTGAACTATTCGAATATAGGATTATATTGGTCATATAGTACTGCAAATATTTATGGTGGAGTGGTTCCGGAAAGCGATTTTACTGGCAAAACTATTAGATTTGAGCGAGACTATATGAATAGTTTTCTAGGAGCATATGAATTGCTTGTAAGAACCTTTAATCAATTCAAGATAGTTGATTATGCTTCAAATATAGGTGATTTAGATCTACTGATTCTACCCAACTGTGCAGTCCTCTCTAAAGATGAATTGAATAAGATTAGGGAGTTTGTGAGAAATGGTGGGGTATTGATATCCTCTTTTGAGACATCACTTTATGATGAGATTGGGAATAGGCTTAAAAACTTCTTCTTAAAAGATGTATTTGGTGTAGATTTTCTTGGGATAGAAGATTATGGTTTAAATGAAAACTATATAAAGCTTAATGAAGACTATTATCTACAAGCATATAGATATGTGGTCAAGGTAAATGTAACTAGTGGGGAAAAACTTGCATTAATATCTGAAAATTCTGGGGGATATTACCAGAAAATTGTTTTTAAAGGTTTTCCAGCAATAGTTGGAAACAAGTATGGTAAAGGATATTCAATATATTTTGCTGGAGACTTTTTCAGAAAATATTATAGATATAAATTTCCTAGATATATTTCATATTTCGAGAAGATTGTTAAGAAACATGTTAGACAAATTATTTCAGTAGAAAATGCTCCTAGAAGCTTAGAAATAGTTTTAAGAAGGAGGGATAACACACTATTTATTCATTTAATAAACTATACATCTGAATTAAAGAGACCTATAGAAAACATAGTTCCAATACATAATGTAGTATTAAATCTAAATATTAGTTCTATAAAAAATGTTGAGACATTGAGTGGTCAAAAAATAGAATATAGTGTGGGGGGAAATTGTTTAAAAATATTGTTGCCTAAAATAGAGGTATATGAAGTAGTGAGAGTAGAATAAAATGGTTATACAAATATTTTCCTGGAATATATGTGGATGGAAATCCATTTTATCTAAAGGCTTTACCAAATTTTTAGAGAATTATAGGCCTGATATAATATGTCTTCAGGAGATTAGAACTAGGGATATTAATATACCATTCGACCCCATTTATCTTAAATACTATATTTATATTAATCCATCTAGACGGAAAGGTTTTCATGGCACAGCTATACTTACAAAAATAAAGCCTATCAGAGTTATAAAGAAAATAGGGTTTCCAAGATTTGATTTAGAGGGCAGATTTTTGAGACTTGATTTTAAAAACTTTATACTTATTAATATTTATATGCCTCATGGAGGAAGGTTTAAGGAAAATATGGATTATAAGTTGAAGGCATATGATGTATTGCTTAATTATCTGGCTGAAATAAGGAATTTAAATATTGTCTTGGTTGGAGACTTTAATATAGCTCATAAACCGATAGATTTGGCACGGCCTAGGGAGAATATGAATAATACTATGTTTACTCTTGAAGAGAGATCTAGAATAGATAAATTAGTTGAGATCGGCTTTATAGATACTTTTAGGGAATTCAATAACATGGGTGGATACTATACATGGTGGCCTCGCAGCTATAGGGCTAGGGAGAAGAATATTGGATGGAGAATAGACTATATATTTATATCAAGTAGATTAAGGAAATATTTGGTAGATGCTTTCATATTATCAATCAGTGGTTCAGATCATTGTCCTATAGGGATTAAATTAAGATTTGATTAAAAATATTTATTTACGGCGTATTTTAGGACGGGATCTGTAATTCTATATATCTTATCTTTTTTCTCAATGAATCCAGCATCTATCAGATTGTTTAATAGTAAGGCTAGGTTTGAATCACTTATAGGTCTATCCTTTACCTCTATATAATCTTTTATCTCTATCCATGAGGCGTTTTCTATAGCTATTCTTTTCAGTATTAGCTGATATCTCTTCCTCGCAATATATCTTATTCTAAAAAAGTTTTCAAGCTCATTTAAAACAATTCTACTACCTTCCTCTAATACTCTCTGAATAATTTTCTCACTAGCTTTATACTGAATACTTAATGAGCCGAAATAGGTTAGCCATCCGACAATTCCATCAAGTTTTTCTACAGCTTTTTCCAATATTTTTTCATCAACCATCATATTTGCTTCTCTAAATCCCTTTCTAAGAAAGTCAAGAGACATTTCTCTTGTAAAGTTTTTTAAAAATATTTCATGTCTAACTCTACCATATATAGGTGATTTAGGATCATCTATTTTTAGAAAACGATATAATAAACCTATTTTAGAGCCAGTGAATATGAAAGTGAGTCGTGGGAAGTTGTCGTAAGAATATGCTATAATTGGTAAAAATCTTATACCTCTAGCTTTAGCTAGTTCCTGAGCTTCATCAAACGCTATAACCATGCATTGATTTTCACTTTCACAGTATTCATTTAATTTTTCAAAAACTTCTATTAAAGAAATTCTTCTCTTAAACATGTGTGTAAACTTTATTTCTAATCCAGCAATATTTATAGCCTTAATCGATTTAAGAAAATTAATTATTTTTCTCCTCCTCCTTACCAAATTATTTAAAGCTTTTTCAAAAACTCTAATAATATCGTTATACGATATAGATATATTTTCCTCAAATACTCTACAATCTATAACAATATGTGGTAAATTTAATTGATTTAATGCAACTTTAAGTAAAGATGTCTTACCAGTCCTCCTCAATCCCAATATAAGTATGAGTGGCTTACATTCTCTAATCAATTTTATGAGGAGCTTTAGCTCTCTATTCCTATCATATAGATCTTCTATATTCTCTTTAGGTCTTTCATCGAATAGCAAACTACTACCCCTAGAAGTTACTACTAAGTGTAGAAGTTATAATAATATTTAAATATTTCTATCAATTTGAGATCGTCCAAAATGTTTTAGAGGTTCGCTTATATTAATTTAGGGGACTCAGGTTTAAGAGAATTTTATATGGAATGTGTTAGCTAGATTAATGATAGTTATAATCATGTATATGGAGTAGGCGTATCGGCTTAAATCTATTAGGTCGTATATTGCAATCCAAGCTGGCACAGCTAACCAAGCTTATTAATAACAATTCCACAAATATATTGGCTCAACATTTCGAACAGCATCCTTTAGCCCCATAAATTAATATAAGCAATTTCTCTTAACATTTTGGACGGTCTCTCGGGAAGTTAAGGATTTCGATTTATGAGAATTAATTCTCGAAGAAAATGGATTATTAATAAGCAGTATAGTTTTACCAAATATAAAAGTAAAATTTATTTTTTAGTCTTACTTAACGTTATATGGTGGAAAAATGGAATACGTTTTACGTGTATCGAGTAAAGGTCAAGTTGTCATACCAGCTGAGGTAAGAAGAAAGTTTAATATCAAGTCTAAGGTTATCCTAAAGATAGAGGATAAGGAAATTAAATTAATACCATTTATGGACTTAAAAGATGCATTCGGATTAGACGGAGATAAGATGATTGAAGTAGCAAAGTCACTATTAGCAGATAAAGAGAGGGAAATAAAACTTGAAAAATAGATTTATAATAGACGCTGGGACTCTAGCACTTTATTTTGCAGGAGATGAAAGAATAAAGAAATACTTCGACAATATATTCACTGGAAAATCAGAAGGATATATCCTAGAAATAAATCTAGCTGAATTTTACTACAAAACAGCTGAGATACTAGGCCTAGAAACAGCAGAAGTTAGATATAGAATGATAAGAAATTCGGATATAAAACAAATATCTACATCTAAAGAAGCTACTAAAGAAGCGGCTATAATAAAGCTGAGGAACAAGGATAAATTATCATTAGCAGACTCTTTCCTCATAGCAGAAGCCAAAATACTAAAAGCAACTATACTAACAACAGATAAAGCAGTAAAAGAAATAGCAAAAAACAAAGCTATATATTTCAAAATAAAAAATGAAAAATCATAATTGAAATAGATAGAACATACATACTATTAATATTAAATTCTAGGATAAACTCTGAAGATAGTCTATATAATCTTAATATTTTCTATTAAGATTATATATGGATTGTAAATTGGGCGGTCTCTGTCAGTTAAAGTGGATTATTAAATCAGCAAGGCATCTAGTTTAGAAGAGAATAAATATCTTAACTAGAGTATTTTATTCGGGATATTTATGGATGCAGTGAGATTGGGAAGAGATTTGGAGAAAATTGTTGAGGGAGATGTTTATTGGGATAGGGTTATGAGGGCGCTTTATAGTACAGATGCATCTATTTATGAGGTTATGCCTTTAGCAATAGTTTTTCCTAAAAATGTTGGAGATGTTATAAATGTTGTAAAATATGGGTATAGGAATGGGGTTTCGATTCATGCTAGAGGTGCTGGGTCAAGTCTAGCTGGACAGGCTATTGGTAGTGGAATAATATTGGATTTCTCTAAATATATGAATAAGATTATTGAGATAAATGTTGGGGAAAACTATGTTTGGGTTGAGCCTGGAATAGTTATGGAGAAGTTAAATGAGGAGCTTAAAAAATATGGTAAATTCTTTCCACCGGATCCAGCTTCATCACATTTCTGTACAATTGGAGGTATGATTGGAAATAATGCTAGTGGTATGAGGTCTGTAAAATATGGGAATACTATAGATTATGTAGAAGAATTAAAGGTTGTATTGTCTAATGGAGATATAATTTTAACTAAACCCATAGATATAAATAGTAGTTTATTTAAGGAAAAGCTTAGTTTAAATACATTTGAAGGAGAAATATATCGTGAAATCTATAAACTTTTTAGAGAAAATAGGGATTTGATCTTTAAATCCATGCCTAGGATTAAGAAGAATGCAAGTGGATATCGTATAGAATATTTGGTTAAAAATAATTTATTTAATCTATCAAAGATATTTGTTGGATCTGAGGGTACTCTAGGTATAGTTGTTGCAGCGAAACTTAGGATAATAGATTTACCTAAGAAGAGAGGATTGCTTGTAGCATACTTTGATAGCTTAGAAGGGGCTACAAAAAGTATACTCACATTGCTAAAATATGGTCCCTCAGCATTAGAGATAATGGATAAAAAATATATAGATCTGGTTAGGACCCATTATGACTATATGAGGGAGAGGATTCCCGTCGAAACAGAATCTATATTAATTGTAGAATTCGAGGGTGAAAATGAGTGGGAGCTTAAAGAAAAACTAGATACTGTTAAAGACCTTTTAGGAGAGCCTAATATGGCATTTAATGTTGAGATAGCCTTAGGTGAGGAGGAGAGGGAGAATTTATTCGAAGTTAGAAGGGCTGCGATTCCAATAATAAATAAGACTAGAGGATTGAGGAAATATCCTGCATTTATCGAAGACCTTGTGGTTCCTCCGGAGAAGCTTCTAGATCTCATTAAAGGTATGTATAATATTCTTGAAAAATATGGATTAGATACGATAATATTTGGACATGCTGGTCAGGGAAATATTCATACACATCCACCTATAAATCTTAAGGATCCAATCGATATTGATAGAATGAGAACTGTATGTAAAGAAATCTACAGGCTTGTAGTAAAGCTTGGGGGAGCGATTAGTGGGGAACATGGAAACGGTAGGCTTAGAACACAATTTATGAAGATGGAATATCCGGAGTTGCTTAATATATTTCGAAGAATTAAAAAAATATTTGATCCCAGAAATATATTGAATCCGGGTCCCAAGATAAATTATGATGATTACTATATGGTGAGTAATCTAAGATATGGTTTAGATTATAATGTCAAGCATAATGTATTGAAAACTATGCTTAATTTTAGGCCCGGGGAATTTGAGGAAGAGATTGAAATGTGCCATGGATGTGGTAAATGTAGGACTCTAACAAATGTGCTAGCTATATGTCCAGCATTTAGAGCAACTCTAGATGAAAGATATACTCCTAGATCAAAGGCAAATTTATGGAGATGGATTATAAAGGAGAATGGCTTAAACCTGAATACATTATATTCTATCCAATCAATGATAACGATGTTTGATGGATGTATTGGATGCAATCTATGTTCGATTGAATGTATATCTGAAATAAATATTCCGAAGCTTGTCAGAGAGGCTAGGACTAGAATTGCATCTAAAAATGGGTTAAAGGAGCCCTACAATATAATATCGGATGATAAAATGTTTATCAAAATGCTTGGTTCAGAGAATATAGATTACATTAAATATAATATTCATAGTGGATTTAAGCTGCCTAAAATATCTAGGGAAAGCTTTATAGACTGGTTTAATAGAAATATCGGTGTATCTGATTTTAAATACATTTTACTTATAGACTATAATTTAAATTACATTGAACCCGAGTTAGGTAAAGTATTGTATCATATATTTTCTAAAATTGGATTAGGCTTTAAGCCAGTTTATAGAAATCTATATTATTATTCTATAGCATATGGTAATTGGAAAAATTTTTATGATGAAATTGTTGAGAATAAGAATATTTTATCAGATTTTATTGAAAACGGGTATGCTATAATTGTATTAGAGTTAAATACATTTATAGCGTTAAAGAAATATTATCAAGAAATATTTGGAGATTTCGTAGAGATAGCTAGAAATGTATATGATGTATCTCAAATATTATTTGATAGAAATATTGTGAATATGTTTAGTAAACTTGATGTAAAGACTGTATATCATAAGCCATGTAGATCTAAGCTATATAAATTAAAGTACATTGATTTGCTTAAAAATATTCTAGGATCAAATTTAACGATCATGGATGAATATTGTTGTGGTATGGGTGAGTTCTATGGAATATTTGAAAAATATTATGAAAGATGTATTAATGTAGGTAAAAATATTTTTAAAAAGATTGATGAAATAGGTCCGGAATATATTGTAACTGAATGTGAGTTAGGTAGATACTGGTTTAGAAATAAATATAATATTAATATCGTACATCCAATAATATTATTAAGGGAATCTATGAGATGATAGTATGTATTTGAAAATCCCGTATATGGATAGCTTTCAGGAAGTTGAGGTAAGTGATAAAAATATTTTGAAGATAGTTTATCCAAGTAAAGTTGAGGAGCGAAATGAGAGAGCATTGATGATAAGTTCTATAAATACTCCTATAAACTCGCTTACATTATCCCAATTTGTAAAAAATCATGATAAAATACTTTTAGCTGTAAATGATCAGACGCGTCCAACACCTACAGAGAGAATGCTCGACCCAATAATGAATATAATTGAGGATAAAATCTATAGAGTTATCGTTGCTACAGGGACTCATAGACCTCCGCATGAAGATGAGTATAGGAGATTTTTTGGAAAATATTATGACATACTTATGCCTAAAACAATCTATAATGATGCTAAGAATGATGGAATGATATATATGGGTAAAACTTCTCGAGGAACACCTATAAGGGTTAATGAAATAATCAGTGAGGTTGACGGACTAATTGCATTAAATTCCGTTGAACCACATTATTTTGCTGGATTTACTGGTGGTAGGAAGAGTATTATACCTGGTTTATCTGCCTACAATTCTGTTGAAAAGAATCATAGTCTTGCATTAAGTCCGGATGCAAGGTCTTTAAAATTAAGGGGTAATCCTGTGCACGAAGATATGGAGGAGTATGCATTAAAGGTGTCTAGGGAGATAGATATTTTTTCGATAAATGCTGTATTGGATGGTGAGCATAGAATATATGATGTATATTCTGGTGATATTATAGATGTATTATATCCTGCAGCTGAGGTATCTAAAAAAATATTTGTGACATATGTTGAGGAAAAAGCGGATATAGTTGTATCTGTAGCACAGCCTCCATTAGATATAAACCTTTATCAGTCTCAAAAAGCATTGGATAATGCTAAACATATTGTAAGGAAGGGTGGAATAATAATCCTAGTATCTCCATGTCGTGAAGGTATTGGTCCGAGAAATTTCTTCGATCTCCTCAGTAGTGCTGAAAATCCTAAAGACGTTTTTGAGAAGATTAAGGCTGGATATAAGCTTGGTTATCATAAGGCTGCTAAAATGGCCGAAATATTAATGGAAAATGATGTATATATTGTATCTAATTTAGATGAAAATGTTGTCAAGAAAACGTTTATGAAACCATTTAGGAACATTAGAGATGCAATAAATACTGCATTGGAGAATGCTGGTGGAGATGCAAGAATATTATTTATGATGAATGGAGGATTATCTATACCTCTACCTAAATGAGCTGATTAGATGAGTATAAAAATATTTGTTACAGGTAGACCTGGTATAGGTAAGACGACACTAGTATCCAGAGTTGTTAAAATAATTAGACAAAATGGATATAGTGTCGGTGGAATAGTTACAGAAGAGTTTAGGGAGAAGGGTGTTAGAAGGGGTTTTAAAATAATAGATATAGGGTCTAATAAGACGGGGGTGCTTGCTGGCGTAGATTTAAATATAAATGGTCCTAGAATAGGTAAATATATTGTAAATCTTATAGACTTAGATAATATTGGTGTAAAGGCTATAGAAAATGCTGTTAAGTATAGTGATTTAATAGTTATAGATGAGATTGGACCAATGGAACTTTATTCAGAGAAATTTAGGAATATTGTTTTAAATATAATGAATATGGATAAACCATTGTTAGCTACCGTTCACTGGAGAATTGGTTCAAGAAGATTTGGTAAAAGAATTCTCTCCTATCCAAATATAAGGATATTTAAACTTACATTATATAATAGAGGATATTTATATAAAGATATAGCTGAAATTTTTCTAAGATACCTGAGAGAAAGATCCTCCAGTGAATAGATTTTTTATTGGTTTTAAATCATTTTTTCTAACTATTAATGGTATCCATAAAAGTATGGGTGTGCTTACCTCAATATCTTTATATTTAGGCTTAATAGTAATTGTTTTCATTAAATCTGATATAGAATATGTTTTTCTAACCTCCATTATCTTTAAATTCATTTCATTTCTAAGCTCATCTAACTGAATTTTAAGTCCAGCGATCTCCCTTGAAATTCTCTTAGACTCTTCCTCCTTTAATCTAATTTTACTTCTAATGCTTTCAACAGATGTAAGCCTTCTTCTAAGAGATCTTCTCAGCAGTATGGAGGAAAATATTTCTATTCCACCTAAACCTATTTGATTTTTAAGTGAAGATATTTCTGCTTGAAGTTTCTCTAATCTAGCAGTTTTAGATGCAATTTTATTTCTAATAGAATCTATTCTTCTTCCATATTTTTCTCTAACATTATTCTCCTTTTCACGTATAAATCTATATATATCATTACTAACTCGTTTGATAAACTCGTCCTGAGACTCACCTGGTCTAGAATATATATTAAGTTTTCTAATATAGTATATATTTATAGTAAATGTTTGGCGTAGGAATTGTTTAAACTTTCTTTCAAGCGATGTAATAAATCTTTTCCTCTGAAAATTGTTTGGAATATTTATGAATGCAAAACTTTTATCCCAGTCTGATAAAAATACTTTCATATCTAATTTACTTGAATCTATATCAAATATACTCGTATTGTTAAAATCGCTTATACTATAGTTTTCCTTTAAATCAAGAAATGCTTGATAGGTCTTAGAAATATATATGTCTGCTTTAGCTAGACTTAATTCTACGCGTCCTTCAAGCACAAGTACTGGATAATATATCTTTAATCCTCCCTCTACTTTATCTCTATATAGCACTGGTAGAAAATATGTTAAAACGTTTGATGGAACTTCTGGAGGAATGTTTGTAATATTTTTAGATATGGCTGGCTGTTTAATACTCACATATCTTTGCTCATATATCTTTAATCCTTTACTTAGTTTTCGTATCTCATTTAGCGTTAAAGGACCTCTGAGATAAGATAAAGCCCATCTAGTCTTAAATACATATGGAACATTTTCATGAACATTATGTAATAAAAATACTCTTTTACCTAGAGATGATATAATTCTAGATATGGTTTTTACATCTAGTAATGTGCCTGCAGTATCTGTAGCATATTTTAATCCATCCATAACCCTATTTTTATCATTCTCGGTTTGTAGTCTTCCTATCATCCATATACCTGCATTGGATAGAGCCTTATAATCGATATCGACTGGATTTTGTGTAGATAAAACTATTCCGACACCAAATGCTCTTGCTTGTTTCAATAATAATAATAGAGGTGACTTTGAAGGCGGGTTTCTCGGATACGGGGGGATGTATCCATATATTTCATCGAAATATACCATCATTCTGAGCCTTGATGTACCACTCTTCCTAAACATCCAGTCATATATATTTCTAAGAATAAGTGTTACAATAAACATTTTCTGACTCTGATCTAGATGAGCTAGATAAAATACGATGATCCTCGGCTTACCTTTAGGAGACCATAGGATTTCATCAAAGTCGAGTGAGAGGCCTGTAAGCCAGTTTTTAAACGTGGGTGATGCAATAATCCTATTTAAATCTATGACAAGCTGTCTTCTCTCTCTTTTAGACATAAATATATCTATATCTACTGCACCAATCTTCTGAAATGGTGGCTGAACAATATACGCTAAAAGCTTTGTAAAATCTATATCTTCCCCTCTACGCCACAAATATTCTAAAATATTTGAAATCAATACATGTTCATTGCTTTCAAGTGGATCCGGATTCTTACCAGCAAGACTTAGCAAAGCAGAAACGATATTACTTATTCTACCCAACAGTATTTCTTCATGTTCATCCCAATTTAATCCCTTAGGAATATTTAGATCATGAATAATTGATACAGGTATGCCTGCCTTACTCCCAGGAGTAAATATAAGTATCTCAGAGTTTTCACATATCCTTCTAATCTTATCCAATTTTTGTCCACTTTTAACTATCCCATTCCGCCATATTTCAGAAATCCTTTTAGCATACTCCTCTACACTCATATTTTTGCTCTCAGCCTCCTTTACATCAATCCATGGGAGAAATTCCTCTGGAGATAGGTTTGGAAATCTTAGTGCGATGTTTACCGCATCACCCTTAGGATCGATGACAATTATAGGTATATTATTTAAAATAGCTTCCTCCATTAAAATTATTCCTGCACCAGTTTTACCTGAACCAGTCATACCTATAATAACAGCATGGGTAGTTAAATCATCGGGATCAAGTAGAAGCTTTTCACCAGTAGGCCTTAAAGTATTTATATCATATTTTTCTCCCAGATAAAAATCAGCCAACAACTACACCTAAATAATATGTATAAAACAGTTAAATAAGATTTTTCATCGATAAACTATTATAATAATGTTATGGTAAAATCTTTACTATAATTGTTGTAGCAATACTTACTATTATACTAAATAGACTAACCATAATCACCTTAAAAACATAAACTAAACGCTTACTAATCTCATCTATCTTCCCCTCCAGAACACCGATTCGAGACTCCAAACTATTAATCCTATTTTCGAGCATGCTTATCCTATTTTCAATTTTTCAAGATCCTCTTTTGTTGCAATATCTCTTATAATAGCATTTATAAGTGCAAGCCTTATATTAGGTTCAATTATAAGTAGTTCTGCAAACCTTTTAACGGCATCAGGGTTTTCCTCAAAAAGTTTTACGATTATATCTGCAGTAATTTTAAAAGGAATTTTTTCAATAATAATTGTCAAAACTACACCCAGAATATATTTTCTTAAAATATTTATATATCTTACTTTATCAATATCTCCTCATATCTATTCGTTGAATCATTATATAATTCAATTATCCATCGAAGATCTCTGTTCTCCACAAATGCTGTAATTCTAATAATTATATATGTATACTTTATTTCTCTAAGCTTATTTAATACTTCATTGAAAGATATATATTGATTTAAATCTAGAATCTTGGATACACGGTCTATTGTATCGTCAAAAATTTTCAATACAGCTTTTTCTTCAAAATTTTTCTCTCTACGCAAATTGATTAATCTTTTAAAAATATCTTCAAGCTCTGCGGGAAGCTTCAACAATTTTATTGCATCTAATATAGATTTATTTGAAGTTAAAAATACATTATATTCCTTACATATAAGCCATCTAAATGCATGTCTAATAGAATGATAGAGATGGCTTATACATTCTCTATACATCTTTGAAAAATAGTCTTCCGCGGCAAGACTTAATGCAACGAGGCTAGATCTATATAGATAATCTAAAGTTTTATCGGTTATATTCAACTTATTTTCCTTCCAAAAATCTCTGATAAAGTCTTCACCATATATTATTTTAGAATCATTTTTTAATAAATGGGATAATGGATAGCCTTTATCAACTAGCATTTTTAAATCATTAGGAGTTAGGAAAACTGGACTAACCCTATACCCCGTATCTGAGAAAATATTTATAGTCTCACTAATATCTTTCTTAGATCTAACTATAAAGGCTATATCTATATCGCTTAAACCCTCTACAAACTCTTCAGGTCTAGAGGCCGATCCAAACACTATTATAGAATATAGATTATCTTTACCAAATATTTTAAGAGCATTATCCCTTATATTCTTAAATACATTATTTAAATCCATGTCACCAACTATTAAACATTTATATCTTAATAAAATATCCATATACATCTATAAAAATATAGGGTAATAAGATGTATAAACCGCTAGATATAGCTCTCATCTCGATATTCGCTGGACTAATGTATATTTTTACACTTTTACCCGGAATACCTATAGTAGCTGGGAGGGGGAAAATAGAGATAGCTGTATCACTGACACCTATATATGGTATACTTCTAGGCCCATGGAGAGGTGGACTGGCAACTTTACTGGGATTTCTTATAGCAGTAATTTCTCCACCGGGTACACCAAATATATTTTCAGCATTAATGATAATTCCTCCAACAACATCTACAATTATATCTGGATTAATTGTTGGAAAAAAGTTTTTAAAGATTGAGGGATGGGTTTTTGCATCAATTATCCAGGCATTTTTAATCTTACTATGGTACTTAAACGATATAGGTATAAATGCTCCACTATATCCAATAATACATATATCTGCACTTATTCTTCTAATATTCTTTAATAGTAGGTTGAAAAGATATTTAGATTCAAATATCTTTATAAAAAGATTTACATCTATATTCATAACAAGCTTAAACGGTATTCTCTCAGACCACATGACTGGAAACCTTATATTTATTCATTCAATAGGATTATTTATATCTCTAAAAACTATTTCAAAATGGCTTAAAGCTTTAGGACTACCAAATATTTCATCACTATTCATGTATATGCTTCCAATATCGATTATAGAAAGAATATCTTTAACGATTCTCGCTACAACTATAGGTCTACCAATATATCTAACATTACATAAGACAAAATATTGGAAAACTATTAGAAGCCAATAATTCTATTAAAAACATTTTCTACTGGTTCTACATTTACGCCATGTTTTGAGAAAAATATTGAAATATTCTTAATATCTCTAAATAATAGTTCTCTCGCATTTGGAGCGTATATATTTACAGCAGAAGACCAATCAATCAAATATATTTTTCCATGATGATTCAAAATATTGTATTCGGATAGATCTCCATGTACAAGCTCGGCCTCATGATATAATTTATTTATATATTTAATAATATTAATATATGTTTCATATAGATTTTCTGGAGTTTTTTCTCTGAGTGATGGTGCTGGAGTAAAATTTTCGCCAATAAATTCCATTACCAATATATTTTCCTTAAATATTATAGGCATAGGTACAGGTATACCTGCATTATGTGCTCTAATCATATTTCTATACTCCTTGCTACACCATAGAGTCGCTATTCTCCATCTAGTCTTACCAATCCTTCGAAACCTATAATCTCCTAAAATATATCTCATATGCTGTCTAAATGAGGGATTTTCAATTTGATATATTTTTAAGACAAGTTTCTCTCCTCTTGGAGATAGTGCTAGATATATTCTAGACTCCTTTCCAACGGCAATTACACCCAATAGTTGATTAACTATATTTCTTTTAAATAAATATTTTAATGCATTGATTGTATGTCTACTAAATTCTCTGCTAACTCTTTCAATCCTTCTCATAGCATTATTCTAACAAAGATATAAATATAAATATTTAGGTAAAATATTGTGGTTAACTTGGAGATAAAACCTATAATTAAAATCCATTTGAAAGCCCTGTAACATACAGCCCCACCGGAAACAAAATATATTTAGGTAGTCCGAGTTAGCTACCTTCCAGATAATAATTAATTGTATCACATAACTTTTGGACCTAATAGTCCCTGCAATAAATACGGGATGCCGGATACATCTAGAATCTATATTTCATCTGATCTCAGAAAACTTAGAAAAGTAGTATCGGAAGTTATTGGTCAGAATATATATGTTAAATATATCACGTACAGCTATAATAATGCCCATAATTTTCATGAGTCAAACTATATAACATTTCATAGATTAAAATTTTAGAAGATATCTGGAAATCAACTTTATTAATAATAAATTCTATATTTAGTAAATAAATATCTATTGGTGAGCTTATGGATAAAATCGATTTAATTCAACGTCCGCCTACAGAGGAAGTGTTGACAATCGATAGGTTAAAAAAATATATTGAAAATGGATTAGAGTTAAGACATTATATTGGATTCGAAATATCCGGTTTCGTCCATCTAGGTACTGGACTCATATGTATGCAGAAGGTGGCTGATTTTCAGAAGGCAGGTGTAAAGACTACAATTTTCCTCGCAGATCATCATTCATGGATAAATAGAAAGCTTGGAGGAGATTTAGATACTATTAGGAAAATTGCTGGAGGATACTTTAAGGAGGCATTAAAAATCTCCTTAAAAATTGTTGGAGGAGATCCAAGTAAAACTGAATTTATTTTGGGTTCAAGACTTTATGAAAAACTAGGTATAGAGTATCTTGAAAACGTTATAAGGGTTTCGATGAATACCACTCTCTCTAGAATTAGAAGATCTGTGACAATAATGGGTAGAAAGATGGGAGAGGCAGTGGATTTTTCACAGCTACTATATGTTCCAATGCAGGTTGCGGATATCTTTTCTTTAAATGTAAATCTAGCTCATGGTGGAATGGATCAGAGAAAGGCCCATGTAATTGCAATCGATGTTGGAAAGGAGTTTGGATATAAACCTATAGCTGTACATAACCATCTATTGATTGGAATGAATATAGATAGTAGAAGTAGAGAGAAAATACTTGAGGCTAAAAGGTCTGGTAATAGAGAATTATTTGAGGAGGGTGTTATTGATATAAAGATGTCTAAATCGAAGCCTGAGGGATGTATATTTATACATGATACTGTGAAAGATATTAGGAGGAAGATTCTAAAGGCATTTTGCCCAATGAGGGAGGTAGAGTTAAACCCTATATTAGAGATAGCTAAATACATTATTTTTAGAGATAGGAAGACCGTATTTGAAGTGATTAATAAAAAGACTGGAGAAAAAATGTGCTTTCAAAACTATGGAGAACTTGAATATTCATATAGAATGGGTAAAATACATCCACTTGATCTAAAAAACGCGATCTCAGATGAGCTTATAAAAATACTTAAACCAGCGAGAAAATATTTTTTAGAAGGCTCTGGACAAAAATATTTAGAAGAAATGAAGTTAATAAAAATAACTAGGTGATTTTTTAAAATGGGGATATAGGTGTATAATGAAGATCCATACATTTGGATGGAGAATCTAAATGATGTTAGAGTAATTTCATTTATAGAGAGGGAAAACAATAGATTTAGAAAATATATTGGAGAACTGCCTAAAAAGCTGGAGGATAGAATTAAAAAATATATGTTTATACCTACAATAATTAAAATGAAGATATCTGATAGAGGTTATTTTTATTTAACTAAAGAAAAATCGTTTAAAATATTTCTACTTAAAAATGGGGAAAGGAAGAGGTTAATAGATTCTAGTAGTCTTGGAGAAAATATTATAATAACTGATTTTTATATAGATGATTCTGGTAGATATCTTGCATATAAGTATTCTTATAGTGGTTCAGACAAGGGATTTGTGAATATACTTGATCTCGATAGTGGTGAGATAATTTATAAATTTAATGAAGACTTATACGGTTTTACATGGATTTCAGGAGAAAAGTTCTATTATATAAAGTTTTATAGAGAGAAACCTACGCCTGAGGGTGTAAGGCCTCCGGCATGCAGAGTTTTTCTAATGGAGGATGGTGTTAAAAAACTTGTTTTCGGTGAAAACTTAGAAACAAATAAATTTATCTATTTAAAGAAATCATATCATAGTTCCAAAGTATTTGCAACAGTGAAATATGGTTGGATTAGTTCTAAAGTATATGGTGGGGATATAGATGACCCATCTGAATGGAATGAAATATATGGTGGAGATTTTATAGTTTATCCAATAGAATATATTAAAGATCGATACTATCTATTATCATATGAAGGGGGAGGTTTAGGTAAAATAATTTCCATAGATGGTGAGGTTAAACCTATAGTAGAGGAATGGATATATCCTTTAAGAGATGCAACCATATTTGATGAGAAGATTATTGCAAATTATCTTATAAATGCCTCCTCCTCTCTAATTAAGTTTAATTTAGACGGTACTTTTGAAGAAAAAATTTCTCTAAGTGAACTAAGTACTATTAGAATTATAGATGCCAAGAGAAATGAAATACTACTACGTCTCGAGTCATTTACCATTCCATATAAAATATATTCTCTAGATAAGAGCGGGTTAAAATTGATTGATGGCATAGAGTTAAGTGAAAATTTTATGGTGGAGGAAAGATGGATAAAATCTAAGGACAATATAGATATACACGTATTTATAGTTAGGAAGAAGGGGGTGTCTTTAAGAAAGATAGTTATACATGGATATGGAGGATTTAATGTTTCTTTAACTCCAAGATATAGGCCTCTCTCAATACCATTTCTAATGGATGGAGGAGTATTTGTTATAGCTAATATTAGGGGTGGAGGAGAATTTGGAGAAAAATGGCATAGAGCCGGTATAAGGGAGAGGAAGCAAAATGTATTTAATGATTTTATATCTGTATTGGAGTATTTTAAAAAATTGGGGTCTAAAATAGTTGCTATTGGTAGAAGTAATGGTGGATTGCTTGTGGGAGCGGTTTTAACTCAGAGACCAGATTTATTGGATGGTGCAGTAATAGGATATCCGGTATTAGATATGCTTAGATATCATAAACTATATATTGGTAGAGCGTGGATACCGGAGTATGGTGATCCCAATGATCCGGAGGACTATAAATTTCTTAGAAAATATTCTCCGTATCACAATGTTAGGAATATTAGATATCCGCCTATCTTAATCTATACGGGATTGGGTGATGATAGGGTTCATCCAGCACATGCGTTAAAGTTTGCAGCTAGATTAAAGGATATTAATGCTCCAGTATTTCTTCGAATCGAAACACATAGCGGACATAGCGGTGCAATTCCCGATATTAAAGTTAAAGAATATGCAGATATACTCGCATTTATATATAAGGTTTTAAAACTTGATGATAAGGTATGAAGACGTTAATCATATTCTTATTAATCCTATCGTTATCTGGTGGAATAAATCCTAAATGGATTTTTCCTAAAGAGGGTAACGGTACAGGTGTAAATGGTTTAGACATGCCTTTAGATTCTAAATATATTGTGGCTGGAATCAGAGATACACTCTATGTTTTAAATACTTCTACGGGGAATCCTATATGGATGCTAAAGATAAATACAAATATTTCTTCACTAGATTTAAGCGAAGATGGAAGATATCTAGCCATATTTACATCAACTCATTCAATACTCTTTATAGATATCTATAGAAGGAGTATTTTATGGAACTATAGTTTAAATGAACCGCCTATATCGATGAGGATTTCAGAGAATGGAGATATGCTATCGGTTATTACATATAGAAAGCTGTATTTGTTTAAAAATTTCTCTGGAAATTCATCTTATACGTATAAGATCAGCGAATACGAGTTCGATAAAAACCCTAGATTTCTATCAATGAATAATGAAAAGATAATTGTTTCTTTGGACGATGAAATCTATATGTTTAATAAAACTCTAGATAAACCTATTAGAACGCTTAAAACTAATAGCAAGATTAATGGTATAGATATTTCTAAAAACTATATTTCAATAATATTATCAAACAAATCTCTATTGTTAATGAATATAGATATGGACATACTGTGGAATAAAGTTTTAGGCGATATTCCTAGATTTATATCTATAACTAGGAATGAGAAAAGGCTTATCATAGCCACAAACCAATTTATATACATATTTGATATAAAGAATAGTTCTATGATATATAGAAGTACTTTTCTACGTAGTAGGCCTAAATGTCTATCAGTATCTTATAACGGGGATATATTTGCTGTCGGCGGCTATGCATATATATATTTCTTCTCAATAAAAAGTAGGATACCCATATATGCATACTCATTATGTACATGTGTTTTCCCATATATATTTAATAAAATAGTTGTTTCTAGAAATGGTCAATATGTTGCTGCTGGAACAAATGGCGAAAAACTTTATCTATTTCAGCTTAAGTTTAAAAAGACTAGCTGGATAACATTATACTACAACTTTACAGATATAGGTGTAGGAGATACCATTACTATAAAAGGTATACTTAAACCGGGATTAAAGGGAAAATATATTGGAGGCATATTATTAACAGATGGAGAAAGTCATATGGTTGGAATAGCTAAGACAGATGAGAATGGAGAATTTATATTTAAAATAAAGGTATTGTATAAAGACTTTATACTAAGATTTATATGGGAAGGTGATGATGAATACTTTGGATGTATTTCAGACGATATTCGTATTCGTGCTAGAGAATATGCATCTTTAACAATAAATATTTCTAAAAATAATGTTGCTCCAAATGAGATGGTCAACATATATGGCGAACTTTCATCTAAAAGGGGTAAGCCGATAGGAAATTCTACTATATATATTAGAATTATATTACCAAATAATAGTACTAAAAACTTTAAAGTATCTACAGATAGTAGTGGAGGTTTTTCATTAAAATATACTCCAGTAGAAGAGGGCAGATATAATGTAATTGCTATATGGAATGGAAGTAAAGACTATAAGCCTACTAAAAGCAGTATAGAAACATTCATAGTTAAAGCTAAGGCTATAGATTATACAGCTATAATTATTATAATCGCAGCTATAATTATAGCTATTATATTTCTCCTAATATTTTTTAGGAAAAAGTTTTATCCAAATAAATAGGGTGTAGTAGATATGTTAGGCAAAGTATATCCATTAATAATTCCATCCAAATATAAGGATATTCTTCCAGATATTGCTGGAGGAGTTGGCACACCTAGATTAATATATAATCCTGAAATAGGTGAATGGCTCTTATTCTTTACTGGGTGGATTAATGCGAAGAGAAGAGAGATATTTGTAGCGAATATTGATAAAAATCTTGAAATCGAAAATATTCGTAAAATTATCTCAGCTCCACCTACACGAGACGCCGTAAACGTTATGTATGATCCGTGGAATAATGGATATATTTTACTTATAACAGAAGGAGGGGTATTAAGCATAAGATATCTTGATGAAAATTTTAAAGAAGTCCATGGAAAAACCATATTAGATGGTATGCAAGATAGTGGTACAGCTATACTCTCAATAATGGGCTCATATAGTGAGGAAAATCCGAATGGAATAATCTTTTATCCGAGAAAAAACATAGTATATTGGCATTTCGTTAAAAGGGTGGATTCTCTAGATAAATTATCTTTAGGTGAGCAGCTGATTTTTTCACGTATAGAGAATAATAATGATGTTATAGATGGATTCAGAGTAAATGATAGGTTTGGAGTACTAGTTGAATATTTTACGGATCGACAGAACTGGAGAAGTAGGATAGCTATGTCTGGAACATATATTGACCCAAACATAAGAGCTTTAAGCGGATATCTTCCACTAGCATTTAATGATCAGCATAGTAATTTTGGACATCCATCTTTTACAACCGGACCGGACGGCAAACCCAAAGTACTATTTAGTTTCTTCTTATCTCATGCACCACCATTTCCTATAGAAGATTATTCTAGACAATGGAGGCATGAAATATGGGTGTGGGAGCCTCAGGTAGATATATTTGATCCTAAGACATATGGAGTAATGTTTGACCATGCATTAAAAGAAGACGAAAAAGTTTCTGGGATATATGATTTAATGGGTGCGAGAAAGATTATACTTCAAGTAAAGGGGAAAGGTAAAATCATTTTGGAGGAAAGTGTAAGTGTAAGAGAACATTTAAACAAAAATATAGTTGAATCCAAATATTCCTTCGAGGGGGATCAAAAAATAGTAATTGAGGATCCGCTTGAAACTATTAGAATACGATCTGAAAATTCTGGAAACAATGTATGGATTATAGCTAAATACTAATTCTATATATTTCTCGAGGATTATTATAGAACTAGTCCTCTGCAATACTTGCTGCTTCTTTACTTTTATATGTAAAAGGTTGTTGAAGAAATATTAGAGGAGAAGAGTTTAAGAAAATATGTAAATATGATTATTGCTGCAGAGGATGTTGAGGAACATAAATCTTCACCTAAACTGATTTTAAAGGCTTTAAAATATTTGGATTTGATAAAGATAATGCTATAGTGTATATGATGCTTTATTGGCTTCAAGGGTTGGAATAAAGTTTTATGGAGTATTAACTGGAGCAAATTCGAGAGAATAATTATATAGATATGGTGTATTAAAAGTATATAGAGATCTTAGAGAACTATTTTGGGAGATGTTCTTGAATAAAGGGGGTTTCTGGAGACTGTATAGAAAGGCTGAAAGATTGATTAATGAGGGTAGAGTTATAGAAATTAGCCCAATAATGTATTATGTAATTGGAGATCATGGAAAATATTTTGTTAGAATACAGAATGGTAGAGTAAAATGTATGTGTGATGGATATAGAAAAAGAAAATATTGTTCACATGTACTTTCAGTACTACTATTAATGCTCAGAGAGGACTATAAATATAGAATGGAGGCAGCTATAAGAAATAGGCTTAAAAAACAGTTTAGAGAAATAGTTAAGGGAAATTATCTAAGATGAGCTAATATCCCTAATTATTTTTAATATATCTATGGCCTTTATAACTGTACCACAATATTCACATTCAACTGTATCGCCCTTTTCCGGAAGCTTTACAGGTGCACCGCATCTAGGACATCTAATTTCATTTAAAATAATTCCCTTTCTTCCAAGCATTTCAAGAAGATTTGAAAAAGTGAATTCAACTCTACTTCTCCTAATCCTATTCACAGCTTCATTTAATGCAGATCTATATCCAATAACGATTTTCTCATAGATTTCTGAGGCAAGAGAAGAATATTTTCTAGGAGTACTACTATAATACTCTACACTTACATTTATATCATCATTCATTTTATCAAAAATAGATTTAATTGTAAATATGCCTATATCAGCATAGACTATTGAACCTCTTTCACTACTTCTTTCTAAAATACTTCCACTAACATGCATAGATATGTTAAGAATATTTCCTTCTCTTTTAACTGAAATATCTTTTAAAATGATTTCCTGAAAAATTTGAGGTACAATTTCAATAATTTTATCCAAGTATTGGGCACAATCCTTTAACACAATATTTTCACTAAAACTCCATTCAATCTCCTGATAGTTTGCAATAGCCAAGAGAAGTATCGCGAAAATAAATACTAAAAATACTAGCATAGGTGCAACCATAAATAATGGAAAGAGAAATAACACAAACAGGAAGATTAAAGGACCATAATTATCACTAGTCCTTAAATCAATTAAAGATTTTTCCAGAGATTTTTCTACAACCTCCTTCTCTCTAGTTTCTTCTTGAACAGTTTTTCCAAACTCCTTCAAATATATTTTCTCTAAAGCTTCTTCCCAACTACATCCAGATTCCATTAATTTTTCAATTTCTTTATCAAGCCTACGCCTACCACCAAAATGAACAGCATTGTATCTCTCAACCAATCGATTATAAACATCATCATAATTAACCATTTTCACAAATAAAATAGAATATAACCTAATATATTTTTTTAATCCCAAATATTAGGATTATAGTGAGCTTTAAATCTTATTATTATCTCATAATTAATCTAAAATAAATATTCAATAATTTTGTCTCAGAAATCTTACTCTAATTCTTTACCATATATTATTTTCTAATTCTATCTAACGCCGTTTCGGCAATATATTTTCTAACCATTCTTTCATTAGCTTCCTTCAATAATTCTGGATGAGCATCTCTAAGATATTTCATAACCATACTAATTATCCTCGGAATATTTCTAGGATTCATGAATATTTCCCTATCAACATAGTACATCTTATCTATCTCATCTCTTATCTCATTCATAAGTCCCTCACTCAAATATATTTTCTCACTTCTTTTTCCAGCCTTCTTCTTAGCTATAGATATCTTAGACTCCTTAACCTTCATCTTAAATATAATTAAATCTCTTTTAATAAACTGTTTAACCCTATATCCACTAGTATCCTCCACCATCCCAGTCTTTACAACAATCCCCTCAAAGAAATCCTCTCTACGAGCAATCTCCTTAAACCTTCTATCCATCTCATCCATATTTCTAGGCTTAAAAACTATTGGAGCCGGATACGGAAGACTAAAAGACCTTAAAACCTCATATTTTCTCGGAGGAGGAATCCAACAATCATTAAATCCAACCTCAAATACAGTTAAATCATATAGCTTAGGATAATCTAGATGAAAACCCCTAGGAGTATAGTATTTTCCAAATAATTCTAGCTCCAATACATATCCCTTCCCAACAGCCTCCACAATATTTCTAATCAATCTAGGATTATCATAACATATATGTAGAATACCTGCAAGCTGATCATTACTTATAGGATCACCATTATGCTTAAAAATACCATCCATAGAAAACTGTATATGAGTACCATCATACTTCGGCTCAACATATAATACTAAACCCTTCTCAACAATAAGCCTAAAAACATCCATATTAGGATAATCAATATGATAAGGCTTCAAAGAAGGCTTATTATTAAATCCTCTATAAAAATAATCTAAAACAATCTTATCGACAGTATAGGGAACCTTCTTCCTCCTCAATAAATCTAATGCCCTTAGATAAATTTTCTCTCCAAGAGACATAAGTAACATATATAGATACCGAAATAAAAAGCTATCTCGATACTGAAATAAAGCACCCAATATGTCTAAAATATTTAAATACCTTGTCTATATAACAACATTAAAATATCTATGTTTAAATAAAATGAAATAGCTCATATCTTATTTAAAGGAGCTAATATAATGTTTCCAATCAACTATCTTTACTGAAAATTTCTCTATTCCCCCTATCTTTAGAATTTCTCTGTCTTCCGTCAGAAATATATCTGCATCCAATCCTTGAGCTAAAATCAATCTATCAATTGGATTCAAATCTTTAAAATCAAGTAACCATTTATAGCTACTTATATCCATACTTGAAAAAGATTTCACTACAAATCTACTATCATCCTCCAACACCTCAAGATTATCTTTAAACACTTCAAAAATATCTTCAAACACTTCTCCCCTAAAAAACATTTTTGTCACTATGAATAAAGCCTCTATAAGAGATAATTCACTTACAGATATCAATCGAAATCTCCTCAAAGATTTTTCAAATATATTTTTATCAAAATTCTTCACATCTATCGGAATCTGAAAGAATGGTAAAATAAAGGTAGTATCAAGAAAAATTATTTCTCTTCCAGCCATTCAGCAATCTCCCTCCTAGTCTCCTCAACTTCTTTCCTAGATACTGGACGAGAAATATAGGGTTTCCTCAATAAACTCAACGCTGTAGGCTTCGACCTAATAATCAATTTATCACCAGAAACCACTGCAACAACCTTTCCACCAGGCTCTATATTAACAAGTCGCCTAACCTCAGAAACAGTATAAATCTCCCCCCTCTTTCCAACTTTCAGAATAAACTTTTTCTCAGACATCAGATAAATATATATTATCAGAACTATATAAACGTTCCCATCCAATAATTATAGAAATAAAATCCAGTAAAATAAATATAGAGAAGCAATAAAATAATAGAAGAAAATATTGTATCCATATAAAATTCATGGAATAGTAGCATTAAAATAGAAAAAGAAACTAAAATTACTATAGATATAGAGATAGACGTGGCAAATCCTATATAAATTTAGAAGTCAACCAATCTTCTCTTTCAATAAACTTATTATATCAGATTTTATTGAATAAACCTCCTGAATCAGCATCCTAATATCCATTTCAATCCCATCCATCCACTTATTTAAACTCGTATTTATCTCGTTTATTCCCATATTTGTCTCATCAATCCTCTTATTCGTTTCACCCAACACTAATAATATTATCTCACCATTAGTAGTCTTTTATCATCCTCAACTTTTCCACAATCCTTCTAATAACTTTATGTATATTTAGGCAAATGAATATTTATATATAAGTATACCATAGTATAATTATGGTTACCACTACTATTAAGATATCCGTTCAGACTAAAAGGCTTTTGGAAAGTATGAAGATGTATAAAAATGAGAGCTATGAAGATGTAATTCTGGATCTAATTGAAGATCACTTAGAGCTTAACCCTGAATTTAAAAAGAAATTAGAAAAGGCTGTAGAAGAGGTTAGAAGAGGAGAAACCTTACCGCTAACAAAGGTATTAGAGGAAATCGGAATTGGAGATTGAATTTACTAAAAGTGCATTACATGATTTGAAAAGTTTACCAAAAAATATTCAGAAAAGAGTCATAGGTGTATTGTTTAGGATTAGAAATAATCCTCGAAAATATTCTAAAAAACTAGTTGGTACAGAATTTTATAGAATAAGGATAGGAGATTATAGAATAATAATTCAAACAGATGATAAAATTTATGTGCTTAGAATAGCGCATAGGAAGAATATCTATAAGTTCTTCTAATCATCCCTCTTCTTTCCAACAATTTTTCCTATATATCTATAGGTTTCATTTACATCCAAATATTCTATATAATGTTTTGCTAAATCCATATATGCTTCCTCCGGATCCCCATATATTAGTTTTCCCTCAAGAATTATTGTCTTAATCAAAGTTTTGCTTGTAGATTCAATATGTATCAAATCAATCCTATCCTCACGGACACCCAATGCATCTGAAATCTCTATAACTAGTCTGCCAAGCATCAAAGCATTATCAATATTCCATGAAACAGCAATATCTATATCCCTTCCAACACCCCTCCTAGCATATGAGCCAAAAACAAACGCATACCTAACACCATATCTCCTAAATATTGGAGAAAGCCTCTCAAAATTCACATTACATCTACCCATAATCCTCCTCTCAAAATTCTAATAAACTATCTAACAATCCTCCAAATATTAGTAAACCTAATAATATTTAGATTTTTCTAACCAGCATTTCAATATTTATTAATAAATTAGGAAAAATACTATTATTGATTGAAATGTCTATTGAAAGATTTTTGTCGAAGCTGGTTAAAGAAGCCAGTAAGCTAGGGTTAAGTCAAAAAATATCTTTGGAGAAGGGGAGTTATGACGCCTATCTATGGGTTAAATCTATAGACAAATCTAAAATAATAATCGGATATAGCGATAAATTTCTACTAATAGATGAAAAATACTATTATCTATTAGCCAGACACGAGTTATGCCATGTACTAGACATACTTGATAAACTATATGAAATAGATATAGCTGCACCAGACATAGAGGGAATAGAAATAATAGCAAGAATAGGATATAAAATGTATACAGACTATATGGCATCAAAAAGATATATAAAAATATATGGAATGAGAATCTTTAAAAGATACCTAAACTTCCTATCAAAAACAGCTCCAAGAGAAGACAGCCTAAAATACACTGCATACATCATTCCAACAATACTTGGATTCAAAAAATATAGAGAAGCCAAAAAATATTTCCAAGACCTCAGCCCCCAACAATGGAATATATTAAACAAAATCAAAGAAATATATGAAACATGGAACAAAAAATACAGCTGGAACATAATCTCAACAAAAACAATATTTCTAACACTAATCCTAAAAAACCTAAACACAGAAAAACTAGCCGAAACAATATACCTAACATCAAACATACTAGAAGAAGAAACAATAAAACACATACTTACATCTCTATCAACATAACTTTCCTAAACCTTAGCAAATAAATATAGGTTTAATATTATATATCGTTAAATAAAATCTAGTTCATTTCTTAAATTCATTAAATGAAAGAGAATTTTGAAATGTTAATGCTTGATAATATCTTCTATATCCGCTATTTTTAGGATAATAAGAGATAAAGATATTAAGATCTTTTTATCCTAATATTTTGGTGGTTAAATTGGGTAGTATTAAGGTATATGTTTCAGATGATGTTGAGAGGAGGTTTAGGATGCTGGCTATGAAGTTATATGGATATGGTAAGGGTGCTTTAAGTATAGCTGCTGAAAAAGCATTTAATAGATGGGTTTCAGAGGTTTCGGAAGCTATAGAGATTGTAGGATTATTGGATGATCCTGTCGATGCGATATATGGGATGCTTAGCCATGTGAAGAAGAGTGGTGTTGAACTTCAACATGAGGCTAGAAGGATTAGAGCTAAGAAATATGTGGGATAAATATGTTTATTGATTCAAATATTTTCTTAGAGGTTGAGCTGGCTCAAACTCATGGTAAAGCTTCAAGAACTTTTCTTAAAATGATTCAAAGTGGTAGATTAAAGGGTTATACCACTACTTTCCATTTAGATAATGTGGCTATTATTATGGAGAATTATGGGAAATCTTGGAGAGATATAGCGATTTTCCTTACATCTCTTCTACAATATAAGGGGTTAACCATATATCTTTCATCAATATATGATAGGATAAAGGCTACGGAGATTATGAGGGATGAGGGTTTAGATTTCGATGATGCATTAGCAGCCTACATAGTAAAAAAGCTTAAATTAAAGACTATTATATCCTATGATACTGATTTTGATAGAGTTGATTGGTTGGAAAGAAAGGTTCCTGAAGACCTAATTTAAATATTTAGATAGTTTTCTCCATAGATTTTCTAAGCATATGTTAAATTACAACTTTATACTATATATATGACGTTAAGTTGATGGTTTCTAAGATGAAGTGGATCGATTATCCGAATGATAATTTAGTGTATAAAATATGTATAGAAAGAAATCTGGAGTTTAAAATATTATTTAAATTAATGCAAAGTTTAGTTTATCTATAATACTTTAGATGTGGGATTATATATTTAAATAAATGTTAATATAGTGTTTTATTTGGGAGAAATATTTGACTGTTATTAGAAGGAGGCTTGTATTGTTAAAACAGTATATAGATATTTTAGAGGGATTGAGGGATAAGGTTTCTAGTCCTGATGATCTTAGGAGGGATGTTGTTTTAAGGGGTGCTGTTGAGAGATATCTATATTTAACTGTAGAGGCTTTAATAGACATAGGTTTACATATTTGTTTAGAGCTTGGATTAAGGAAGCCTGAAAGATATAGGGAGATAGCATACATACTTGGTGAGAAAAATATTATTGATGATAGATTGTCGAAGATTTTTGAATCGTGGATTGGGTTTAGAAATATACTTGTTTATGTCTATTCTCGTATAAATATTTCAAAGATATTTGAGGCTTTAAACTCTATAGATGAAATTAAATCTCTTGTGTCTCAAATTTCTTCTAAAGCTATGGAGATGAAGATGGATCCTATACATGATGATGTTGTTAAGAGTATTTGTAGTGTGCTGTGTAAGGATATGAATGTTTTGGCTATATATTTTTGGTTCA
>Ga0190306_1000013_pt1 | contig 83027 bp, 82 predicted proteins | sample 48700734_MG_FD_161657 | JGI IMG/M metagenome (GOLD analysis project Ga0190306, IMG submission 161657) | Hydrothermal vent sediment bacterial communities from Southern Trench, Guaymas Basin, Mexico - 4870-07-3-4_MG | ecosystem: Environmental > Aquatic > Marine > Hydrothermal vents > Sediment ... | reverse complement strand
ATAACAGGTTATGCGCCGGTTGAAGCGGAGGTCAAGGATACAGAAGGAGCAACAAGGACTTTCAACATCACCGTTGACCAGGTAGTGAACGTGAGCTGGCAGATAAATGGTACAGAAGTGCAATTCAACGAGAGCGTGACGGAAGCATCATACACGAACACGAGCGCAGTTGCAGGCTACTGGAATGTCACTGCGGTAGCGACGAACGCAAATGGCACGGCTGTACACACATGGATATGGAATGTAACGCCAGCAGCACCGGTGGCACCGAGCATAACAGGTTATGCGCCGGTTGAAGCGGAGGTCAAGGATACAGAAGGAGCAACAAGGACTTTCAACATCACCGTTGACCAGGTAGTGAACGTGAGCTGGCAGATAAATGGTACAGAAGTGCAATTCAACGAGAGCGTGACGGAAGCATCATACACGAACACGAGCGCAGTTGCAGGCTACTGGAATGTCACTGCGGTAGCGACGAACGCAAATGGCACGGCTGTACACACATGGATATGGAATGTCACAGCAGCAGCGCCCACAGTGGTTTACGGCGTGAATCTGACAGTGGACAAAGAAACAAAGCCCACCGTGGCAGGCGTGAATGCAACATACGAGCTAACGGTGGAGAACACCGGTAACGTCGCTGACAACTACACATTAGTGGTTGAGAATCCAGACAATGCCGCGATTGCAGCTCTTAGCGGAAATGTTACACCCATGGGCGCCTATACGTATAAAACGGTGAATATAGCAAGCGGTGAGAGTGTTATCATCTTGCTGAACGTGACGAATGCAACAGTGGGGGTAGGGACGTTCAGGGTGAACGTGACCGCAACGTCGGTAGGGAACACAAGTGTATTTGACTATGTGAACACAACAACCACCGTCGGGCCCACTCAAACATATACAGTTAATGGCACTGATGAGATCAATGCCACGGTTATAGCTGATACAAATGTTTCATACAATACAACCGCACCTGTGAACATCACCATTGGTAAATATCCGGCAAACCCCGGAGCAAGCTTTAGCGGCGATATCGGGAAATACATAGACGTGCGTGTTAATGACTCGGCAAATGTTACCAATCTGACAATAAAGCTGTTCTATACTGATACGGAACTCGGAGGCAAGATTGAGAGCTTGCTCAAAATGTACTGGTGGAATGGCTCAGCTTGGGATAAATGTTCCTGTACAGGTGTGAACACAATTGATCAGGACAGCTACGGTGGTTATGTCTGGGCTTTTGTGAATAACACAACAACACCTCGCCTCAGCGACCTGAGAGGCACGCCTTTCGGAGCGACAGCACCTACACCCACACCAACACCAACACCAACACCCACACCCCGACCAAGAGTCGCTGGCGGTGGCGGTGGCGGAGCACCACGTGACAGTGATGGAGACGGCATCACAGACATAGAGGAGATGCTTCAGGGTACCGATCCTAAGGACCCGTGCGATCCCAACCCGGAATGCGCCGCATGTAAAGCGTTAATGCCAGCAGCACCAGCGCCCACAACAGCGCCGGTTATATCACCAACGCCGAAACCCACTGTTAAACCTACACCTGCACCGACACCTGCACCGGCTACACCCACACCCACGCCAACACCGAAGCCCATACCGGGTTACGAAGCGATATTCACAATTGCGAGCTTGATTGCGATTGCAGTCGTGTATGTAGTGCAGAGTAGGAAGAAGTAGGGAAGAAGAGCAAGAGCAAGAACAAAACAAAAGTTAAGAGATTTAGAAGGGGGATTTTTTTATAACCCCTTTTTATTTTTGTTTTTATTATTTTTTATGATTCAGGCAATGCATCTTTCAGTGCTTTGATCAGTAATTCACCCGCCTGCTGCATTATCGGTCGGTCAGGACCCATATACGCCACGCACTCGTTATCATGCATCTGCCCGACTTGCTCCTCAAATGACTTCAAATCGTTGTATGCGAGTCCAGCGAGTCTCGGAGCGATTTTTGATGCTGAGCCACAAGGCGTGTCCCTGATGACCTTTGCCACCTCGATTATCTTCTTCTCATTAACTTTCAATTCAAACCTGGGTTTACCAAATGCGGAGGCGAAAGAATTCACCAGCTCATTATCGCTTCGCTCCAGTGCGCAGAACGGCTCCGGGAATTCTACATGTACACCCATATTCTTCAGTTCCTCCTCTATTGAATATCTACCCTCGGGTATCAGGTTCGGGTCCTCAATGGGCCACAGAACCGCCTTCGCACCCGTTTTAGATGCAATGATGGGCACGAGGTCCCCGGCTTTGGGCAGTATCCCAAGCACAAGTAGCAGGTCACATTCTGGCAGTGGTATATCATCGGGCATATCTCGCTCTGGCTCGTCAAGTGATACAGATGCGACTTTGAGGTCATAGAACCCGACAATCCGGTCTGCGAATTCGCTTGTAGCCAGGTGCTCGGTTACCAGTTCACCAAACGATCCGTGATATAGTATATATATCCGTTCATTCATAGCACATCTTAATTATAATCGGTCAGTGATGATAAAATTTTCCATCACTCCATGAAGATACATTCTTTTTATACTATGAGATTATTTATTTTTTCCTGTCTTATATAGATGGTCATGGAAGAAGAGGAATCGAAGGCGCGTATGCATATAAAAGAGCTTTTAAGTGTGATAGAAGCTATGTATGAGATCAGGATATCGAATATGGAGTCTGTAATCGAGTTTATAATTGGAGAGACACTCGATGCTGACAGGATATTGGCGATATGCACTGCTTTGAACTCATGGGTCGCGCTAAACAGCGCACCATATAGCGAGGTTGAATTACCACTGGAGGTTGTGGAGGAGTTTGTGAGAAGGATAGAGGGATAGAGGTTATAGGTTATAGGTTATAGGGGGATATAAATGGCTACGATAGCGGAGAAGATACTTGGTGGTGAAGCGGGCGAGATAGTGGAACGCGAGGTTGATTACATAATGGTGAATGATATAACAGGTGTGCCCGCATTTGAGGTCCTTGAAGAACTTGAGAATGCGAACGAGAATGCGGGAGAGCCGAAGAGGGATAAAGTGGTTATTGTACAGGACCATTATGTGCCAAACAAGGATATAGCCTCAGCGGAGCAGGCGAAGGCGTTACGGAATTATGCCCGTAGATACAATATTACGAACTATTACGAGATAGGTAAAGGGGGGATATGCCATCAGGTAATGATAGAGGAGGGTTTTGTGGCTCCCGGCAGGTTGATAATAGGTGCGGATTCCCATACATGCTCTTATGGCGCCCTCGGTGCTTTCTCTACTGGTGTGGGCTCAACAGAGGCGGGTGCGGCAATGGCTACCGGCAGATTATGGTTCAAAGTACCGGCAACACAGAAGTTCGTTATTGAGGGTGATCTCAGGGATTACGTAATGGGCAAGGATATAATCCTGCATATCATAGGCGATATAGGCGTCTCAGGGTCACTATACAGGTCAATGGAGTTCTATGGCTCTACAATAACTCATTTAAGCCTGTCTGACAGGATAACAATTGCGAATATGGCAGTAGAAGCGGGTGCCAAAGCGGGAATCATACCACCCGATGAGAAGGTATTCAGATTCCTGCGTAACCGAGTGAGAGGTGATTATAAACCTGTGTATGCGGACGAGGGTAGCGACAGCGATAGCGAATATGAAGCTATATTTGAGTATGATGCATCGGAGATACCACCTACAGTTGCAAAGCCATTCTCACCTGCTAATACTGTACCTGCGAGCGAGCTGGACGTTCCTATTGACCAGGCGTACTTAGGTTCTTGTACAAACGGCAGGATAGAGGATTTAAGAGCTGCTGCTGCGATATTGAAGGGCAAGAAGGTGAGTCCCGATGTGCGGATGATTGTGGTGCCCGCGAGTGAGAAGGTGCTGAAGCAGGCGCTTGAAGAGGGTTTAATAAGTATATTCGTGGATGCTGGTGCATTTGTATGTAGCGCTACCTGCGGTGCATGCCTGGGTGGCTATCTGGGTGTACTCGCAAAGGGCGAGCGCTGCATAAGCACAACAAACCGAAACTTCATAGGTCGGATGGGGCATAAAGATTCTGAGGTATATCTTGCGAATCCCGCAGTAGTAGCCGCTTCTGCTATCACCGGGCGAATAACAGACCCTGGGGACCTGAACTAAGAAATTAAAAAATTACAGATAGAACTCCTTTATGAACTCATAGTTACGCTTTATATTAGCTCGCCCTTTTATTATGCGACCATGACCAGGTAGCAGGAGTTCAGTCTCCAGTAGAGCTATCTGATGAATGGATTCTCTCAGCGCTTGATTATTACCAAAAGGCAGGTCTGTCCTCCCTACACTATGCTCAAACACCAGGTCACCCGATATCAGGAACATATCAGTGGGCGAGTAAAAGCATATACTCTCCGGTGAATGCCCGGGAGTATGTAGTATCTTCAACTCCCGCTTCCCTAATCTCAATACATCCTTTATCTCCATATCAACCTTGAAATCAAGCCTGTGTGGCATAGAGAATAATCGCGATACCTCTTCTATCATGACACCGAGATATTCTAATTGCGAGGAATGCAATGCCACCCTGGCGTTATAAGCTTCTTTCAATGCTGGTATTGCATCGTAATGGTCTGGATGGAGATGCGTTATCATTACGATATCAACTTTGGTCACTCCGTCGTTAGCCATCTCCTCGATTCGCAGTTTGAGATAATCCTTCAGCCCAGGGTCTATCAGGAGTGTGACTTCATCCTTTATCACGTATGTGTTCGCGTCGAACGGTCCTTTCTCCCTGTACCAGTACACACCATCCTGAAGCCTCATGAATCATGCCCCGCTCAGCCTTCATTTAACAACCAGTGGTAGCAATGTGATCAGTGCTGATTCAATAATAGCGGCAATGACAAGAAGCGGTAATACAAGTGTGAGAAATACCCACAAGCCTCTTTTCATCTCGCCTCCCAAATCCCGCTCATCTCTACTTCGGAAGACCTCCCTGCCCAGTCTCAAGCCAATAGCAGCAGAAATCAAGAAAGCTGGTATCTCAAATACCCCATGCGGTATGATCGCAATGAGAACAATTCCCCCTTCCTGCTGTACAAACCAGCCAACAATCCCACCGTTGACGAACGCGGAGAATAGCGGGACTATACCTGCTAAAGGTCCAGAGAGGATGTCAATGAAGCATGTAAAGGCGTTATTCAGGAATATAACGAAGAAGAACAGGAGGAATGATACCCATAGGGGATATGAATCTGAGAAGCCCTTCACGTTCTCACTCAGTTGCTGTATATATTGGAGAGCCGCACTAAATAACTCATTGAGGAAGCCGAGATATCCAACGATAGCGGAAGAGATGAAAAAGACGACGATGAATAAGATATAGAACCTGAGCGAATAAATATATTCACGTAACGTGTATTCTTCTCCCATCTCTCTCATAATCTCCATATCTTTATATCATCATCTTCATGATTGGCTTTCTAATATAATAATCATCCTGTATCTGTATCATCCATACTTCCACTTCGGTATCCCTCAGGGTCTATGGTGATGTAGCGGAAACCGAGCTTCTTCAGTTCCATGCTAAGATATTCAAGCTGTTTTAGATTGAATAGCCGCGTAAGTTCATCCCTCGCCAGCTCTATCCTTGCTATCCCATCGCAGTGCAGCCGAACCCTGAGCTGAGAGAAGCCTGCATCTAAGAGGAGATTCTCCGCATTCTCTATCATCGCCAGTTTATCACTCGTTATCCTCTCGCCATAAGCTATCCTTGTTGCTAAGCACGTATTTGAGGGTTTATTCCAGAACGGAAGCCCTATCTCTTTCGCTATTGCTCTCACTTCGGACTTTGTTATGCCTACTTCCGCGAGGGGATGCCACAGCCCGGATTCCCGGGATGCTGCTATGCCTGGTCTGTGCCTGTATCTGTATTCGTAGTAATCAGAGGCAGTAACACCTTCTGCAACTGTTGCTATTCCCTCGTCGGCTGCTATCTGCTTTAATAACTGACTAAAACGTCTCTTACAGTAGTAACACCTGTCACGAGTATTCGCTACGAATTCTTCATCGCCGAGCATAGAGAGATGCACAATCTTATGTCGTATGTTAAAGTAAGCGAGTATTTTTTTTATTGACTTCAGATCCCTATCAGGGACGAGTTCTGTGGCTATTGTCACAGCAAGAACGTTATCAGCCAGCACTTCATGGGCGACTGCGAGCAGCAGACCACTGTCTACACCGCCAGAGAAAGCAACGATTAAATTACCTCGCTCTGATATCCGCTCACGCAACACTTCAAGTTTCTCTATTACCATTATTTCTCCATTGCAGGTTATTCCATTATATATGATAATTGATAACGTAAGGAAAGCGAACATGCATGAACAGAAGCTGAAGATAGCGGTTGGCGGTAAGGGCGGTGTGGGAAAGACAACAGTTGCAGGTACTCTCGCCCGGCTCATAGCGAAGGAAGGGCGTAGAGTTATTGCGGTTGATGCAGACCCCGCTATGAATTTAAGATTCGCATTGGGCATAAAGACGAATCCTGCCCCTGTATCTGACCTCAAAGACTTGATCTATGAACGAACAGATGCATATTCGGGCTATGGTGTCTACAAGCTGAATCCAAAGGTGGATGACATAATAGATAGATATGGGGCTATTGGACCTGATGGTGTCGTTCTGGTAGTGATGGGTACGGTGGAACGAGGTGGTAGCGGGTGTATATGTCCTGAGAGTGCATTTCTTCGCGCTTTGCTGCGTCATGTGATATTCAGGGAGAACATGGTTATAATGGATATGGAGGCAGGAATAGAGCATTTAGGGCGTGGAACAGCAAGCGGGGTAGACCTGATGCTGACGGTTGTGGAGCCAGGGATGAGGTCGGTGGAGACAGTGGGGCGAATAAAGAAACTTGGCGAGGACATCGGTATAAACCGGTTTGCGGGAGTGATTAACAAAGCTACGGATTCAGGGATGGTGGCGGAGATAAAAGAGCGATTGAAGGAACTGGGCATACCTCTGCTGGGGGTGATACCCTATGATAGGGCATTGATAGAGGCGGACATGGAAGGTGAGGCGCCGGTAGATAAAGGTGGGGCGGCAATAGAGCAAATAAAAGAAATAAAAGATAGGATTATTAAATTACTCAGTTCTTCAATTGTATAATTGTATTATAGATAGGATATTATAGGAATAGGAGAAGAAGGAGTAGGAGTGGAGAGGAGATGGGAGAGATAATGAAGATTGCGGGTCCTCTGGTTGTTGCCGATGATATGCGTGGCTGTGAGATGTACGAAGTGATAAAGGTAGGAGAAGAGGGTTTGCTGGGCGAGACGATAAGGCTGGATGGAGACCTTGCGTATATTCAGGTGTATGAGGATACAGCGGGCTTGAAGCCCGGGGAACCGGTGATAAAAACAGGCTCGCCTCTATCTGTCGAGCTCGGACCCGGGCTTTTAAAGAACTTTTATGACGGTGTGCAGAGACCTCTGGAAGCCATAAAGGCGAAGGTGGGTGATTATATAAAGAGGGGAGTGTATGTAGAGGCACTTGACCGTGCTAAGAGATGGAAATTCACAGCAAAAGCGGAGGAAGGACGCGAGATAGAAGGTGGTGATATTCTTGGTACTGTTCAGGAGACGAAGGTGATAGAGCACAGGATTATGGTACCACCAGGTGTGAAGGGTAAGCTTATAGAGCTTAAAGAGGGCGAATTCACGGTCAATGAATGTATAGGGCGTGTGGAGACGGATACAGGCGAGGTGGAATTGAAGATGATGCAGAGCTGGCCTGTGAGAAAGGGGCGTCCGTATAAGGAGAAACTGGACCCTGATGTACCGTTACTCACAGGGCAGCGTATCAATGATACCTTCTTCCCGATAGCGAAAGGTGGCACGGGCGCTATCCCGGGCGGTTTTGGTACCGGAAAGACGGTCATGCAGCATCAATTAGCACGCTGGGCTGATTCTCAGGTTATTGTTTATATCGGATGTGGTGAACGCGGTAATGAGATGACAGAAGTGCTGGAAGATTTCCCTAAACTCATTGATCCGCATACAGGTGAAACACTGATGGAGCGGTCCACACTCATTGCGAACACCTCAAATATGCCGGTAGCAGCCAGGGAGGCATCTATTTATACAGGAATCACTATCGCGGAGTATTATCGTGATATGGGCTATGATGTGGCGATACAGGCGGATTCCACATCGAGATGGGCGGAAGCGTTGCGAGAGATCTCGGGCAGATTGGAGGAGATGCCGGGCGAAGAGGGCTATCCTGCGTATCTGGCGGCGCGACTGTCGGATTTCTATGAAAGAGCAGGACGCGTAAGAACTTTGTGCTCACCACAGGAAGACCGAATAGGGTCTGTTACGGTGGTCGGAGCAGTATCACCGCCTGGAGGCGACTTCTCAGAGCCTGTAACACAGAATACACTGCGTGTGGTGGGTGATTTCTGGGCACTTGACTCCTCCTTAGCAGATAGGCGGCATTTCCCTGCTATAAGCTGGTTACGTAGCTATTCACTTTATATCGGGTATCTCCGTGATTGGTTCACGAAATTCGGAGCTCCTGACTTCATGGAGCAGCGTGAGGAGATGATGAGTCTATTGCAGAAGGAGGCGGAATTACAGGAGATAGTGCAGCTTGTCGGTGCCGATGCGCTACCGCCACGCGAGAGGTGTACCCTGGAAGTGGCACGAATGATAAGGGAAGATTTCCTGCAACAGAACGCATATCATGAAGTTGATTCTTACTGCACATTGGAGAAGCAGTATTTGATGGCGAAGGTGATTCTGCAGTGGTATGACAATGCGAAGGAAGCGATAGAGCGTGGTATAGCCATGGAGAAAGTGGAATTGATGCGAATAAAGGATGCAATAGCGAGGATGAAGTATATAAAGAACGAGGAGTTCAGAGCTAAATATGAGGATATAATGCGAGATATGAAAGAAGAGTTTGAGGCTTTGATGAAGCAAGGTTCAGGTTCGTAAAGTGAGAAGAGGTGAATAAAATAAATGGCGGTAGATATATCGGCAAGGGAATACACCACGATAAAAGAGGCAGCGGGTCCTTTAATTGTGGTGGAAGGAGTAGAGGGCGTGTCATACGGAGAGGTGGTGAAAGTAGTAACGCCGGAGGGTGAAGAGAAGACGGGGCAGGTGCTGGAAGCGAGCAGGGGACTTGCTGTGGTACAGGTCTTCGAGGGTACTTCCGGCATAGACACTTCAAGGACTCGGGTGAGATTCACCGGCGATATTATGCGAATAAGTGTTGCGCAGGATATGGTTGGACGGTTCTTCGATGGTCTGGGCAATCCGCGTGATGGAGGACCGGAGGTGATTGCGGAGGAGCGCCTGCCGATCATTGGTGCTGCGATAAATCCCACTGCGCGTGATTATCCACGTGAATTCATACAGACCGGGATATCCACCATTGATGGCATGAACACACTTGTGCGGGGTCAGAAGTTACCGATATTCTCAGGTGCGGGTATGCCGCATAACGCCCTTGCTGCTCAGATAGCGAGGCAGGCGAAGGTATTGACGACCGGGGAGCCGTTTTCGGTTGTATTTGCTGCAATGGGGATTACACATGAGGAGGCTTCTTTCTTTATTCGCGATTTCGAACGCACAGGTGCAATCGAACGTATAGTTGCCTTCATCAATCTCGCGGACGACCCCGCAATTGAACGAGTGATAACGCCACGAATGGCGTTGACAACTGCCGAGTTCCTTGCATACGAGTATGATATGCACATACTGGTGATTCTTACAGACATGACGAACTACTGCCTCGATGGTTCGACGGAAATGATATTTGGCGATGGAACGATACAGAGGATAGGGGATTTCGTAGAATCCTTCTTTGGTGGAAGTCCACGGTTCGATTTACCCACGGAATTAGCCATTCAATCGTGGAGCGGTGCAAAGAAGAAGATTGGTAGAATAGTCTCTGTGCAGAAGGTGAAAGCGCCGGATAAAATGATAGAGTTAAGAACGAAAGGCGGGACAGTGATAAGATGCACGGCAGACCATAAGATACTGACAGACACGGAAGAGGGCAAGAAGATGGTGGAAGCGGGGAAGATAAAAAAGGGAGATGCATTGTACTTCCGCTCGTGTATAGAATTGAAAAATCCATGGAATCCTTCTTATCTTGAACTGGTGGTTGACTCTCACGTTTCTATGCCGGGGATTTATTTCCATCTCACAAAAGAATATGAGGAGGAGCTAAAAGCATCGCTTAAGAGGAGATACGGGACGCTAAAAGAGGCATCGGAGAGGTTGGGAATAAAATATGCGCATCTCACCGATGGAAGGAGTGGGTTAACAAAGGAGGAGTTCGGAAAAATATGGGAGAGCGTGCGGGGGATTGAAGAGGTGCAGATAACTGCGGGTAAGAGATCTTTGTATTTGAGAAACAAGGAAGTGGATGAGGACTTCTTATACGCGCTGGGTTTGATTGCTTCGGATGGAAGTTTGATAGAGAATAGGGAAGAAGGCATATACAGGGTTGATTTTTCAAACAGGAACAGAGAGCTGATGGATACGTATGTAAAGATAATAGAAGAGCGATTTAAAGGGTTACACGTTCGGCGTTTCAAGAACAAAGCAGGTGTGGATATAGCAACAATAGAGGGCATATTGTTCTTCAATCTCGTAAAACAGTTAGGTTTGACGGAAGGAGTAGAAAATACCTCTTTAAAGCCCATATTCAAGCTCGAAGAGGGTCTCATAGCCGCATTTTTACGGGGCTATCTCGATGGTGATGGAAGTTGCAGGCTGTTAAAATCTAACTCGGGGAGAGTAGTATTTACGAGTAAGAAAGAAGAGGTGGCGAAAAGGATTCGGCAATTACTGAGCAGGTTGGGTATAAGAAGCAGACTTGTGAACAGGTTTTCTAAAGGGTTCAAGGAAGGCACGACCTACGATGTGGTGATAGGGGGGAGAAGCGATGTAATGAAGTTTATAGAAAGAATAGGCACGAGGCATCCGGAAAAAGAGAAGAGATTAAGGGAAATAGAGGAGATGTATAAGAGTTCGTGTAGAATAGGTGGCTCTGCGTTCGATGTTGCGCCACAGATCTGCGGTAAACTAATGAAAAGACTGAGGGAGAAATATAATATCGCAATGAAGAGGATAACAAAAGAGACTGGCTTTCTCTCTGAGGTGGAAAGAGGTAAGAAAAGGGCTTGTAAAGAACAGTTCTATGAATGGGTGGAGCGCATAAAGGAGTTCATACCCGGTGAAGATGGGATACTGGAGGAGATTGAAGACCTGATACAGGACGATTTTTACCTTGATGAAGTATCGGAAACGAAGGAGGTGGATTCAGGTGTAGAGTATGTGTATGATGTGACGGTGGTGCCGAATCATAATTTTGTGGTGGAAAATGGGCTCATTGTATCAAATTGTGAGGCATTGCGAGAGATTTCTGCGGCACGCGAGGAGGTACCGGGCAGGCGTGGCTATCCGGGCTACATGTACACCGATCTATCAACGATTTACGAACGAGCAGGTCGAATAAAGGGACGTAAAGGGTCAATTACGCAGATACCAATACTGAGTATGCCAGATGACGACATAACGCATCCCATACCAGATCTGACGGGCTATATAACCGAAGGTCAGTTTGTTCTATCGCGAGACCTGCACAGGCGTGGTATATACCCACCGGTGGATGTATTACCTTCGCTATCCAGGTTGATGGATGAGGGTATAGGACCAGGGAGGACGAGAGAAGACCACGCGGGCGTATCGAATCAGCTATATGCGGGCTATGCGGAAGGACGTGATATGCGTGACCTGGTAGCAGTGGTGGGCGAAGAGGCATTAACAAGCCGTGACAAAAAATACCTGGAGTTCGCAGATGTCTTTGAGAAGAGGTTTGTCACGCAGGGTAAGAACGAGGAGCGGAGTATAGAAGAGACACTGGACATTGGCTGGGATTTACTTGCAACACTGCCGGAAGGAGAGCTCAAGCGCATTGATGAGCACATAATAAAGAAGTATCATCCGAAGTACAGGAAAGGGGCTTGAAATGAGCAAATACATAGAAGAGGCAAAAGAGATGTAGGAGGAGGCGAAAAAAGAGTTTGAAGAGGGCTTAAAGAGATTAATCACATAAAAATGCGCGATGCGAGCGAGAAGGCATGGTTTTCTGTTGTATTAGCCACGAATGAACTGTTTGCCAAAAGAAACGTGAGGTATTGAAGAGCTATGAGATAAAATACAAAATACGAGTAGAAAAAGAACCAAAAGGGAGGTAGAGGATAGATAGAGGATGAGAGGATTAATGGCAGGGGCAGTGCCAATATTGGCTTTTGTTTTAGTTCTGGTTGCTCTACTCATGTCACTGAGCCTGAGCCCTGCCCCTGTAATGGGCAAGGAGCTTGAGGGTAAGCGTGTCTTGATGGTGGTAGCTCCGGAAGGATACAAAGAGGATGAGCTATCGGTGCCTTCGGGCATATTTAAGGAGTTAGGTGCGGAGGTGGTGGTAGCGAGTACACGTACATGTACAGGCATAGCACGTGGTATGTCTGGTGGTGAAGTGGCTGTAAATCTTTCGATTGGTGATGTGAACCTCTCTGAGTATGATTCGGTAGTGATTGTAGGTGGTGTCGGCTCAATGCGATATCTATGGGATGATAGCGACCTGAGGGATATGGTTAGAGCGGCTTATGATAGCCATAAGACGGTGGCTGCAATTTGTCTCTCGCCAGTGGTGCTGGCACGAGCGGGTATTTTGCAGGATAAAGAGTGTACGGCGTTCATAACAGCGAAAGAGGAATTGATAAAGAATGGTGGGAAGTATCTGGATAAAGGTGTGGTGGTTTCAGGTAATATAGTAACAGCAAAGGGACCGGAATATGCTACCGAGTTCGCTATTGCGGTGGCGGATGTGATGATGAACAGAAGTAGTAACATAAGAAGACTGTATGAGACGCCTTCACCGAAGCCAGCAGCAGGTGGGTTCACTATGAGCTTAGTAGCTGTGGCTATTGCTGTTGTATTTGTCTCATTTGCATTGCGGTGGCGATTGCGATTGCGGTGGCGGAGATGATTTGAAGGTGATTTTCACAAGGTTATAACGGAGCTATTAATTTAACCACTATCAATTCCAAACAAAACAGGGCTTAAAAAGCTAATTACCATCTACCATCTTAATTTTTCCTTTTTACTATCTTTAACCCATGTTCCGCACATTTGGGATAAATTGAAGAGGAATGTGCCTGTCATCTGCAATATCTAATGGTTAACTTTTAAGTGTCCGTGCTAATAATCTTTTGGGGGCAACAACAGTTGAGGTACAGAAAAGATTAAGAAATGGAGGGAAGGATGGAAGAATAACATGCAAGGAGAACGAGTACTGATAACCGGAATCTCCGGTTTTGTGGGGTCGCACCTGGCGGAATTTTTATTAGAGCGAGGTATGGATATATATGGCACGATAAGATGGAGAAGCAAGTTGGATAACATAAAACATATCCAGAATAAGATAGAGCTAATCGAGACCGATATAAAGGATGCATATTCGATGCAAAAGACGATAGACAAAGTTGAGCCAGATTATATCTTTCACCTGGCAGCTCAGTCTTTTGTTCCAACCTCATGGAAGGCACCTTCCGAAACCGCAGTAACGAATATCATCGGGACATTGAACTTGTTCGAAGCGACCAGAAATTCAAATTCGGACCCAAGGATCCAGGTCGCCGGGTCATCTGAGGAGTATGGTATGGTTTTCCCGGACGAACTACCGATAAAAGAGACCAATCCACTGAGACCACTGAGTCCATATGCCGTTAGTAAAGTTGCAACAGACTTACTGGGCTATCAGTATCATCAAAGCTATGGCTTGAAAATCGTCCGGACAAGAGCGTTCAATCATACTGGACCGAGAAGAGGTGAACCTTTTGTCAGCTCAAACTTCGCCAAACAGATTGCGGAAATCGAGAAAGGATTGAAACCGCCTGTGATACACGTGGGTAATTTGAATGCGCAGCGAGATTTCACAGACGTCCGAGATATCGCGAATGCTTACTGGTTGAGTGTGCAGAAATGTGAATTCGGAGAAGTGTATAACATCTGCACAGGAGTTGCGAGGAGTATACGGTCTGTGCTGGATTTATTGCTGGATATGACAAATGTGAAGATTGAGGTTAAACAGGACCCTGAGAGAATGCGACCTTCTGATGTTGAAATACTGCTGTGTGATTGCTCTAAGTTCAGACAGAGGACAGGTTGGGAACCGAAGATAGCGTTTGAAGACACGATGAAGGATCTGCTGGACTATTGGAGGGGGTTGGTATGAAGGATGCATCACAATAGCTTGACATTTCACATACCATCTACCATCTAACTTCACCAGCAATCGCTAATGGTTAACTTTAAGTGTCAGTGCTAATAATTATCAGGGAGACAGCTTCTCTATGGTCAAATAAAGAATCAAGGACGAGATAAGGGAGGATAACAGAATTGGAAAGAAGTTTGGGAGAAAGAAATAAGCATATCCAGAGCTTTGAGGGAGAAGTAGCAGATATATGGGGCCTCATTACACAAAAAGATGCGAAGATAAAAGAGATTGAAGAAGAAAAAGACAGATTAAGCAATGAGAATTCGAGAATTAACGCCGAGTTAAATTCTATAAAATCAAGCGTAACATGGAAAATGGTAATGAAATGGCACTCCTTCATTGTGCGATTAATGCCGCAGGGGACAAGAAGGAGGAGATGGTATGATTTAGGGATAATTGAGTTGAGAAAGATAGCGAATGAAGGCATGGGGCGTTTTTGGTGGAAGAAGCCTGAAGAGCAAATAGCTAAGAGCACAGAAGGAAAAATATTAGAAACCTTCCGGGATAGAACAGAGGTATCAGAAAAATCATTAGAAACTTTTATGGGATATCAATTGTTACATCTTCTATCTCAACCGGATATTAAGCTATCTTTTCCTAAATTCGAAGAACCAATTGTCTCAATTATAACACTGACGTTTAATAAGGCTGCGTTTACATATCAACATTTAGAGAGTATATTGGCACACACAGACGTTCCATACGAGTTGATAATAGTGGATAAAGGGTCTACTGATGAAACAACTTATTTGTTAGACCGGGTAGAGAACGTTACAATCATCAAAAATAATGAGAATCCTGAATTTATAAAGGGCTGCAATCAAGGTGCGAACAAAGCAAAAGGTAAGTATCTACTATTCTTGAACAACGACGTTATCGTTACTCCTGGATGGCTTTCAAATTTAGTAAAAACAATAGAAAACTATCCTAAATGTGGAGCCGTTGGATGTAAATTAATCTGGCATAATGGGAAATTACAGGAAGCCGGGAGCATAATATGGAGTGACGGTTCAGCATTGGGGTATGGTCAGGGAGATAACCCTATGCGTCCTGAGTATTCATATCTTAGAGAAGTGGATTACTGTTCAGGTGCTTGTTTACTTGTTCGCAAGGATTTATTCCAGAGTCTTGGTGGCTTTGATGAGAGATATATTCCGGCATGTTATGAATATTCCGATTTATGTCTCGGGATTTGGAGACTCGGCTATAAGGTAGTTTTCCAGCCTAATGTAGTAGTTTTTCATTATGAATCCATGAGTGGTTCCTATGAAAAAGCAACAGCCCTTATGGTAGCTAACCGGTCTAAGTTTATTGCAAAATGGAAAGACCTTAGAGATAAATTACACCCTTCTTCAAATAATGTTTTAATCGCTAGAGACGTACGTCAAGGAAATAGAATACTTGTTCTAGATGACAGAATTCCCGCACCATACCAAGGCTCTGGCTATCCCCGAGCATACTGTATGCTGAAATTCTTAGCCGAATTGGGATACAAAGTAACATTTTTTCCGTTAGGTAACGCAACTCCATGGCAACCATATACGAATGAATTCCAACAATCAGGCATTGAAGTTTTTTATGGAGTAAGATTAGACTTCTCTCAATTTGCAAAAGATAGAGCTGGCTATTATGATTTAATTCTGGTAAGTAGACCACATAATATGGAGAAGACCTTCGATACAATTAAAAGATTCTTTTCAAAGGCTATTCTATTATACGATGCTGAAGCTATGTTCTCAATACGTGAGATATTAAAGGCAAAAGTAAAAGGAATAGAGCTAAAAGAGGATGATGCTGAAGCTATGATTAACAAGGAGATAGATATAATGAAGAAAGCGGATTGGATTATAACAGTCTCAGAAAGAGAGAGGAGAACGATTATAGAGAAGGGGGGATTGAATAACATAAATAACATAGTAGTTTGGGGACATCCGGTAGTTGTAAAGAACCCTGAGAATGGTTTCCATGAAAGAAAGGACATACTTTTTGTTGGTGGATTTTTAGCTCAAGAGTCTCCAAACGAAGATGCAGTTCTCTATTTTGTAAAAGATGTTTTTCCCAGGTTACGCAAGGAGATATCTTGTAGATTTTTTATCATTGGAATAAATCCACCCGATTCGATTAAAAAACTTAAACTTCCATCATCTTCAATTATTGTGACTGGATATGTTAATTGTAAAGATCTCAGAGAATACTATGAGAACTGTCGTGTTTTCGTTGTGCCACATAGATTTTCTGCTGGCATTCCGTTGAAATTGATAGAAGCCATGAGTTTTGGCATTCCTTCCGTAGTTTCTGAATTAACCGCCTCGCAACTTGATTTAACAGACGGTGCCGAAGTTTTGGTAGCGAAAAGTACAGAAGATTTTGTACAAAAAATTATAAAATTATATCGAAATGAAAAATTATGGTATCAGATACAACGAAATGCCATTGAATATGTTCGGGAAAGGTGCGAGCCCGAAATTATGAAAACAAGATTAAATGACATCATAAGAAAGGGACTACAAATGAAGAATCAAACTTTTAAGTTGTAAGAGGCTGTCCAACAATTATCTAAACGTTTAAGAAGACCGTCACTGTTGCCAGATCGTTGGGGATGGTGAACCTGGGGCATATCTCCACCGATGGGACTAAGATTAAAGCCAATGCCTTAAACAACTATACGCTGAGCAAAGAAGAGATAGAAGAGATAAGGAGGATAATAGAGAGGGGGATTGCAGTAGATGAAGAGGAGGACAGGCTCTATGGTGATAAGAGGGGTGACGAGCTCCCTCCAGAACTCGACACACAGGAGAAGATTCGCAAGAAGATAGAGGAGCTTGAAAAAGCCTCTGGTAAGGTATTATAGCGCTGCGATGAATATTATAGAGGTATTGAAGAAAATGAGAGGAGATGTTATGTACTTACACCAAGGGGTGAAACTTACCTTGAAAACATGGAGTTGAGATGATTATATGGTTTCTAATATGAGAACGAAGGCCCCTTCGGTCAACAAGCTGGCGATGTACCTGTCGCCATTGACTGGGCTTAAATCGCTGCTCGGTTAAGTTCATGACACACAGAACATGGGCGGTGAGCCCGTTTTTATTTTTTTATTTTTGCGAAAAGCCTATGATAATTGATGAAGAAGTGTGCCGAGAAAGTCTATAATGATGTCCAGGTGGTGAAAATCCAACCAGAGAAAAAGCATTCTATGGATAAACTTGCTGGATCGAGGGCCGTTGGGTTCAGGAGAGACAGTGGAGATACATCCTCCAGACTCAGTGCTGGAATACGGATGTTAACAAAGCCGACGTCTCAAAGCGTGGGTCAAACTTCATTGCAAGCTGAGAGGCACCTGTACTCATAACTTTATCGAAAAATCCTCTTTTTCCAGAGTCAAATTAGGATTATAACATGGATCCCCTTTATCAATAACACGACCCCATTTTTCCCTTATGTATCCAACTTCTTTTAAAAATCTCGTTTGCTTTTCCGGATTATCTTCATAGCCTCTACTCAAAGATTCATGACGGCAAAGTTTGGCATAAGGCGTATAAACGATTAAATATCCTTTCTCTCTAATCCTCAAGCATAGATCAACATCGTTGAAAGCAACCGAGAGATTCTCATCAAAGCCGCCAACTTCTTCAAATACTGCTTTTCTCAACATCATGCACGCTGCAGTTACGGCTGAATAATTTCTGATTTCATTAACGACGCCAAAATACCCGTTATGGTCTGGGTATTTATAATACGGATGTCCTGCTACTCTATGACGACCTAAACCCAGGATAATACCACAATGCTGTATTTTACCATTTGGAAACAATAACTTAGCCCCAACAGCTCCTACTTCCTCTCTCTCAGCATGTTCAAGCATTGCTGTGAGCCATTCTTCTGATATGACTTCAGTATCGTTATTTAATAATAAAATATATTCGCTATCAACCTGAGATACTGCATAATTGTTTATTGCGGAAAAATTAAAAGGCATATTATATTCCAGAATCTTTATCTGTGAACTATTTTTAATCTTATCGTAATACTTAAATGTTTTTTCTTCTTCGCTCTGGTTATCTACAATCACAATTTCGTAGTTTTTGTAATCTGTTTTTTCCAAGATCGATTCAATACAGGTTTTTAAAGTATTCACTTTATCCTTTGTTGGAATTATAATCGATACTTTCGGAGTACCTTTAATCCTATACTTAATTCTATAACTTCCTCTCCACAGACCATCTACAACATCTTCAATTTCAATACTTCTTCTTTTCATCGCGTCTTTTAATGCCTTTTTTGCTGCTACATATGCATAGGGTTTTGCTTCATTAGAAGATGCGGCTGACGAAGGAATTGTTCTCCAGTGATACAGTATCTTTGGAATATGTGCTATTCTATTCTCGTCGATAAGTTCAGTAACTCTCAAAAACAGATCATAATCCTGAGAGCCATCATATCCTTCTCTGAACCCTCCAACCTTATCAATTAAACTCTTTCTAATTACCGTGATATGTATAGAATAATTGCAAGATAAAAACATATGCGGACACCAATCCGGTTTAAAAAATGGGTCTTTTCTTTTTCCTTTCTCATCTATTTTATCTTCATCCGAGTATATAAAATCTATATTCCGACTTTCGTTAAGTACTTTAACTACCTCATAAAGTGCAAAAAGTGCTAATTCATCATCGTGATCTAATAGCACGACAAATTCACCGGTTGCGAGCTTTAATGCTTCATTAGAATTTCCAGCTATTCCTTTATTCTCTGGCAAAAATTTAACTTTGATTCTCTTGTCTTTTTTAGCATATTCCTTGAGAATTTTTTTCACGTGTGGCATTGTAGAGCCACCATCCGTTATGCATAGTTCCCAGTTATCATAAACTTGATTTAACACCGATTCAATTGCCGCTCGAAGCCACTTCTCATTTGTGTTCCATACAGGAGTTATAATGCTGATTTTTGGTCTGTACTCGAAATTCTTGCATTCCTCTCTCATTCTTTCCAATTCTTCTTTCCTTGGTTCGTTTTTTTGAATCCAATCATAATTTTGTTTAATTTTGTTTTGTTTCATGTGCTGTTTATATTTCCACCAAAAACTCCTCCAGCCTTCGTTCACAATCGTTCTCAGCCCAATTATTCCTAATTCATACCATCTCCTCCTTCTCGTCATAGGCGGCATTATTTTATCAACAAATGAATGCCATTTCATTACTGTTCTCCATGTTACGCTCGATTTTATCGAATTTAACTCGGGGTTAATTCTCAAATTCTCCATCTCAATTTCTCTTACTTCTTCTTCAAGCTTCTGGATATGCTGATTTCTGTCTTCTAAATTCGCTTCCAATTCTCTTACCCGTTCGTCTTTTTGCGCGACGGTTTTCTTTACTTCAGCTACTTCTCCTTCAAGCCTCTGGATATGAGTCCTAAATTCTATATTTGATCCTAATGTAAGAAACAGGCGCTCAATAAAGATTTTTTCTCTTGCTTCGTCAATAAATTTTATTATTTCATCGGGAACATTTTTACCCACAGCTAAAACACCAAGACCATATCCAAATTTAAATTCATAAGAAGGATATAACCGGGATATCTCCTCCCACAGTTTCCAAGCTCCAAACTCATCTCTCCTTACTTGTGTATCGTGTAATAGAATAACGCCTCTATCGCTCATTTTGGGTAACCAACTTTCAAAGTCATGTTTCACTGCTTCGTAAGTGTGGTAACCATCAATATGTAGCAAATCAATGCTTCCGTCACTAAAGTACTCTAAAGCTTCATCAAAAGTCATTCTCATAAGCTGTGCAAAGTCTCCATAATTCTCTGTAATGTGATTATTTATATCAATGTACACAGATTCATCATAAACTCCTGCGTGAGGGTCGCCTTTGAACGTATCAACACCATAGCAGGATGCTTTTATGTTGAGATTTTTTACCGCTTGGCAGAATGCCGAAAAAGAATTACCCGTATGCACGCCAAGTTCCACAACTATTTTAGGCTTAAGAAGTTCGATTATAAAAAACGCAAACGGAATGTGCTTAATCCAGGATATTGGCTCAACTATTCTTAGAGGTTCCAAGAACATGGATTTATATTCATTAATAGAAAAGTTGGTCATATTTCCCTTATCCTCCTAGATAATTTTTCACTTACTACTGTTCTTTCGAAGCTTTCTGAAAAGATATTTGATAAGATATAGCTTGCTTCCGTAACCTTCCCCACAAGCTAGATCAAGGACTTTTTTATCCTTTACAGAATGCAATGCAAAGTAATACCTATGCAAATGCTCATAATGTATCTCCACCCCGCTTATCTTCGGGTCCGCAAAAGGCAAATACCTTTCACCTGTCCACTCACGCGTTTTGCCCCTGCTCTCCATTACCTGCCCATCACCCTACGTTTTTCGGGTAGCGATTTTATCCTCTCCTCGATATGCTCTCTTTCTAACATTCATCTTTATCTTTTCCTTTTCCTTTTCCTTTTACATGCTTCCTATTTCGTTCCACCTCTCGTGCGCCATCATTTCTATTTTGTTTTTTTTGTTTTTGCACAATTTTATATATTGTCTCACATCGTGTTTATATAAATCCCCTACAAAATCCAGATATGCATTGACAACTTCCTCCGCATCCCCTATCGCTATCACTTCCCCCTTATTCAGGAACATCGCCCTTCCGCACAAACTCTTCACCGTTTCTACATCATGTGATACAAAAACTATCGTTGTTCCGTTATCATTGAGCTTATTTATCTCGTCTATGCACTTACGCTGAAATTCCATATCCCCCACTGCCATCACCTCATCCACGAGTAAAATATCCGGCTCCGTCGCCACCGCCGTTGAAAACGCCAATCGTGCATACATCCCGGATGAAAAGTTCTTTAATTTCATATTCTCAAATCTTTTGAGTTCTGCAAATTCAAATACTTCTTCGTATTTCTCTTTCATCTTTTTCCTTTTCATGCCCATCAGCGCACCATACAGATAAACATTCTCCCGTGCCGTTAATTCCGGATTGAATCCAACACCCAGCGCGAGAATTGGCGTTATCCTGCCATTAACTATTATCTCCCCCTCGTCTGGATAGATTATATTAGCGATAATTGCAAGCAAAGTGGTCTTTCCAGAGCCGTTCGGACCTGTGATACCAAAAATTTCGCCTGCTTCGACCTCAAAAGAAACGTTCTTTAACGCCCAGAATTCTTCGTACCTCCTTTTACCCTTTACAAATGCTACTACTTCCTCAAATACCGTGTTCCTCCTTTCGCTCGGGATTCTGAATTTCTTTGAGATATTTCGCCCTACTATCATTTCAAATCACTTCTGCAAACCTCCTTTGCAATCGCCTGAAAACCAAATGCCCCACTATAAAAACCAGACATGAAAAGATAAAGACATAACCAAAGTCAATCACATCAGGAAAAGTGTTGTAAAGCATTACACTTCTATACATCTCTATCAACCTCGTAATCGGATTTAGCATGTAAATCGGCAGTATATCCGCAGGAATTATGCTTATTGGATACACGAGTGGACTCGCGAAGAATAAAATATTCACTACCACTTCCCATATCTGGTTTAAATCCCTGTAATAAACCGTAAAAGCTGATAGAAACAGGTTCAAGCCATAAACTAATAAAAAATATACTATGTGAAGGACCGGGAGCAATAATATCGGCAAGCCCATTTTCACTCCAAAAAAAACCAGTATGGGTATTAAAATGAGCAGCTCAATAAACGAGCTGAAGAAATAAGACAATGTGGTTGTAATAGTGGGTATTTCTCTTGGTATGGATGTTTTTGTCACTACATGCGCTTTGTTTATTATTGACATCATGCCTACCGAAGTACCTATTGATAGAAATCTGAATACAAAAATGCCTATTAACAAATAAAAAGCGAAGTTCTCCACCTTAAATCGAAATACGTTGCTGAATACAAAATATAAAACGATGGCAAGCAAAAAAGGACTTACTAAAGACCAGCCCACACCTAATAAAGAGCCCCTGTATCTCAGCTTAAACTCGGATGCTGTAAGAGTTCTTATGAGGTCCACTTGCTTTAGATAGCTGAACATTGCCAATACCTGCATTTCAATTACTTATGAAAAGATGAATATAAAGATAAAGTTTTTTTGTTTAAGTTTCCGTTTCCGTTCCTGTTCCACTAATCTTTGATTATTTTATTATCTGAAAGACAAATACAGTTCAACATAATGCAAATAGATGTTTCTATTATTATCCCCACAAAAAACGCTGGCAATGAATTTGATAAAACTCTCGCCAGTATATTCACGCAGAAAACGAAGTACAGGTATGAGGTCATTGTGATTGATTCCGCTTCTACCGACACTACACTTAAAATTATTGCTAAATATCCTGTAAGGCTGATAAAAATCAAGCCTGAGGAGTTCGGGCACGGGAAGACAAGAAATCTTGGCGCAGGTCTGGCAAAGGGCAGGTATCTTGTGTACCTCACACAGGATGCCATACCTGCAAATGAGAATTGGCTGGATTCGCTTCTCAAAAACATGGAAACGGATGAAGATGCGAAGGTTGCCGGTGTTTACAGTAGAACCATCCCAAAATCTAACTGCGATCCTTTTGAAGCAAGATATATTGCAAAGGCATGGGGTGCCGAGAGGGAAATAAAAGAAATAACGGATTATGGGGAATATAAATATAAAAGGCATTACAAAAAAATCGTGTTCTTTTCCAATATCAGTTCCTGCATACGAAAGGATGTGTGGGAAAAGTTCCCTTTTTCTGAAAACCTGATAATGGCTGAAGATCAAGATTGGTCGAAAAGAGTCTTAGAAGCTGGATATAAGATTGTATATGAACCAGAATCGGTGGTTTATCATTCCCATAACTATTCTTTAAAACAACTGTTTAAGAGGTATTTCGATGCCGGCACCGCGCATAAGCAGGTCTTCAAGGATAATAACAACGTATATTTGCCATTAATACCCCTCTTTGTAATGACTGTGACCATGCTGGATTTGAGTTTTATGAGACAAACAGGATACAATCTCCATTCTATGATCAAATGGATACCAAAAGCTATAATCAGACACTTCATCGAGGCTACGGGGTTTTGGCTTGGTTTACATTCTAAATATCTGCCAGAAAGAATGCTTAAAAAATTCACAATGTACGGGAAGTACAGGTAGAAGTACTAAGCCACTATCTCTTTATATAGGTCCAACGTGCTCATAACCACTTTGTCCAGAGAAAAATTACTCATCACGAGTTCTTCTCCATTTTTACCTAATCTACGCCTAAGTTCTTCATCTTCGACCAGTCTCAACATAGCTTCTGCTATGTTCTCTGGATCCTTAGGCCTCACGATCAACGCGTTCACACCGTCCACACAAATACCTGAAATACCACCGACATCTGTAACAATCACCGGGAGTCTCGCTGCCCAAGCCTCTAACAGGGTCAATGGCAAGCCTTCCCAGAGTGAAGGCAATACAAATGCATCACTTGTGCAGTATAATTCTATCAACTTCTCATCTCCTACTCGCCCCAGAAATGTCACATAGCTCCCTAACTTATATTCTTTTGTTAAATTCTCCAGCATCTCTCGTTGAGAACCATCGCCGACTAATAGAACCCGAAAAAATTTCGTCTGCTCTATCAAAATCCTCGCTGCATGAATAAGATACTTGACGCCTTTCTGCTCCTCTAATCTACCTACAAATAAAAATCTAAAATCTTGATTTTTTTGCCGCCCCGATTTCTCTTTATCAAATCTCAATCTCCTTATGTCCACACCGTTTGGAATATATACCCCATTCTTAATCTTTGCTTCCTCAAAATCTCTCAAATTGTTCTTGTCAACCACTATAATCTTCTTGAATCCTGCATGCTTCAGGAAAAAAATCTCTGCAAATCTCTTTATGAAACTGTGTTGTTTATCTATAAAGGAAACCCCATGACATGTATTTACAACTGGAATGCGGTATAGTCTGGCGGATAAAGAAATAAAGAATCCCAAATCCGCAGAATGTGAATGTATCACCTCCGGCTTCAATCGCCTTAAGTATTTCAATCCCCAAAAGAAAAGGATAATTAAAGATATAACCCTGCGAATCGTTATTCTGTCTAAATTGGTTGCTTTTTCTTTCAATCCAAACTTGAATACTTTTTCTTTATCTTTTTCTTTAATTTCTGGACAATTCGATGTGAGAATAAGAACTTCATGCCCCTTCTTTGTTAGTTCTTCTTCTAAGTTGGCTACAACAACAGCATCACCACCTGATGCATCAGGATATTTCTTTGTGAGATATAGTATCTTCATCCCATTTGTTTACCCTCTCACACACAATTTTACTATGGCTACTGTTACCTACTTATACGGTATATAGAACCAGTCCCAGGGCTTATTGCATCTTATATCATCCTTTTTTCCATTTATTATCTCTGGCACAATTGTTTTATCATCCCATGGTCTCCTCTCCTCATCGGGATCCTCGTAATCGTACAGTCGATTTACAAAATAAACCAGATATGCTCGCTCTTCACCAACTACCTTGAATCCATGCCAGTAATGACCAGGAATCCTTACAACTTGTGGATTCTCACCAGTCGAAACAATCTCATCCAGTTCCTTAGTCTCATCATCGTATGCACATATCTTCATCGCCCCTTTTAAAACTACAAAACAATCTACTTGACCCCTCAGGTGGCGATGCCATGCCCTCACCACCCCCGGATAACTTATTGAAAAATTCGCTTGCACAATCTCCTCTTCATCATCTTCAAATAAATCTCCCCAGTCCCTCCTCATTATCTCCGTAAAGAATCCTCGCTCGTCTGCAAATCTCCTTAGAGGTTTAACTTCTATTCCTTTGAGCATTTTCTATCTCCTCATTCTCATCTTCTTAAAAGTTCCAATATTTCATTTGTAGTATAAACTTTAACCAAATTCTGCTGCTTAAAATGTCCATCGTTTGACCATATTGGCCAATTCAATGCTAAGGCTGTAGCCAAAAAGGGAGAATCTGTTATGTCTATTTCTTTCATTGCTTTCATTCTATTTCCTTTATTCTTTTAAATATCCCTTCCTTGATCAGATGATCCAACACATCGATATCCTCCTCTTTTAACTCGCTCTTCTCTGCCAATATATCACCTATTTTTATCTCGCATAGCTTTTGAATTAATACCGACTCCAAAAACTTTACACTCTCTTTGCTCTTCAATATCCACCTGAGATCCTCCGGGAATTTTAGCAAAATCTCAACCATCTTTATCACCACTCATAAATTTACTAATTCATTATATTTAAGTGTTTTTAATGTGTTTGTATTTTTCTGTCACCCTTTGGAGCTTTTTCCAATCTCCTCCTTTAAAACCCCTAATGCCTTATCTAAATCGTAAGGCTTTTCCTTTAAGTATCTTGATGCTTTTGATGTATCCAGAGATGAATCTTTAGGACGAGAGGCAATCCATTTCATTTCCCTCATTCTCACTGGTAATATTAAATTTTTATCCAATCCAAATTTGTTGGCAATTCGCAATGCAAATTCATATCTCGAAACTCTTGTCGCTCCTGCTAAGTGGAATATCCCTCTTAGTTCTCTTTCTGTCACTTCTAACAGCATCCTCGCTAAATTCGTATTCAAAGTTGGTGTTATAAATTGGTCTGTAACAATTTTCACCTCTTCTCCGAGCCTGAGCTTATCTATAAGCCACAATGCAAAATTCACCTTCCCACTTGCTGGTCTCGCACCGTAGATAACGCAGGGTCTTGCTATACATGCTATACAATTGCAATATTTCTCACCCAGTAATTTTGTACGTCCATAAAAATTTATTGGATTCGGCTCATCCTCTTCCCTATACATCCCTTTATCTCCTGAAAATACATAATCTGTTGACACATACACTAAAAAAGCTCCAAATTCGTTCGCAAATTCTGCTATTCTTCTTGTACCTTCTGCATTAATCTCATAAGCCAACTTCTTATCTGCTTCACAAGCATCAACATCCGTTAGTGCCGCAGTATGGATTATAATTTCTGGTTTTATCTTGTAAATAACCTCTAAGTCCTTGTTCCTGGTCAAATCAAACTTCACAGGCTCTCCAAATTCTGGCTTGGTATGACAATACCCTGTATAAACTTCATACCCCCGGTTATCCTCCGCTATCTCCGCAACCTTACCCCCTAATAAACCGCTTCCACCGGTAATGAAAACTTTCATACTATTCCCTTTCCCCCTTGCTCTTTACCATTCCAATTTCCAGGGTGTTGGATGCAGAATCTTTTCATCAATCAACGGCTTCCACCACTCCTCATTCTTCAAATACCATTCGATTGTCTCTTTTAACCCTTCCTCAAACTTGTGCCTGCACTTCCAACCTAATTCCCTGACTTTGGAAGAATCAAGGCTATACCTGATGTCATGCCCAGGTCTGTCTTCTACAAACTCTATTAAATCTTCTTTTCCTAATATGTCCAAGATTTCAGTGACAACCTCCAGATTGCTTCTCTCATCACCACTTGAGATATTATAGATTTCTCCTCTATTTCCCTTCTCTAAAATAATATTTATCGCCTCACAGTGGTCTTTAACGTAAATCCAGTCCCTTACGTTCTTCCCTGTCCCATAAACCGGTATCTTCATGCCCTGCTTAGCCCTGATTATTGTCTTTGGAATTAACTTCTCAGGAAATTGATACATACCATAGTTATTCGTGCATCTCGTAATCACAGCATTCAGTCCATAAGTTCTAACATAAGCCAGAACAAACAAGTCAGCAGAGGCTTTGCTTGCTGAATACGGAGAAGAAGGCTTTAACATATCATCCTCTTTGAAAGAACCTTCCTCGATATCTCCGTATACCTCATCCGTGCTTACATGAACAAGTTTTGCCTCCTGATTAACCCTCCGTATCGCCTCAAGTACTGTGCAGGTGCCCTTTACATTGCTCTCAACAAACGCATAAGGATTTGATATGCTTCTATCAACATGCGTCTCCGCGGCAAAGTTCACTATTGCATCAACGTTCTTAACAAGCTCACACATTAGCTCATAATCGCAAATATTACCCCTGACAAATTTGTATTCGTATTCCAGATCTTTTAAATTGTTCTCGTTAGAGCCATATCTTAACGCATCAACTACAATAATTTCCATTTCCGCTTTATCTTTATCTGCTATATGCCTTACAAAATTGCTTCCTATGAACCCCAATCCACCAGTTACAAGTATCTTCATTTTTCTCATCCTACTATCTCTGAGTGGTCACCCACAATTAGTTTCCTGCCATTTGGCAAATCCGATTTCCTTTTTATCTTCACTTCCTTCCCTATCAAACTCTCAATGATTCTCCCTCCTCCTATTATTTCCGATTTCTCCATCACTATTGAATCCTCGATCTCTGTATCTTCTATTATACATTCCTTTCCAATACTCGTGTAAGGTCCTATGTAAGAATTTCTTATCATGCAATCACATCCAATCAGGGATGGCCCTTTAACAATGCTGTTTTTTATCTCTACCCCTTTCTCGATGATAGCTCTTCCTATTATTTTTGAGCTTTCCGCAGTACCTTCGTTTTTCGTTTTGATATCATCTAAAATCAACCTGTTAGCTTCCAGAATATCTTCGGGTTTCCCTGTATCCTTCCACCAACCCTGTACCTTTGTCCAGCCCACCTCGTATCCGTTATCAATCAGCCACTGAATTGCATCAGTAATCTCAAGCTCATTCCGCCATGAGGGTTTTATACGCTTACAGGCTTCCAGTATAACAGGTTTGAAGAAGTAAATGCCAACCAGAGCGAGATTGCCTGGTGGAACTTTGGGTTTCTCAACGAGTCTTTTTATTGTACCATCTTCGTTAATATCTGCAACTCCGAATTGTTGTGGATTCTCAACCTCTGTAAGCATTATACTCGCATCATAATTGTTCCCTTTAAACTTCTTAGCGTGTTCTACAATCCCCTCTCTCAAGATGTTATCCCCCAAATACATAACAAATTCGTCATCTAAAAAATCTTCCGCAACAAGAATGGTATGTGCTAATCCCTTTGGTTCGCCCTGATAAATAAATTCTATCTCTGCACCTGCATCCACATCCCAGTTTTCTGATTTTACAGTTTCTATGACCTGTTCTTTGTTTGGTCCCACAATGATTCCTATTTCCTTAACACCCGCTTCGATTACGTCTTCAATAGCATAAAATAGTATCGGCTTGTTTGCAACAGGGATTAACTGCTTTTGCTGTGAGTATGTAATCGGGCGTAGTCTTGTGCCATAACCACCAGATAGTATTAACCCCTTCATTTCACTTCTACACCTCTTCTTTCATTCTTGCCTTACTATCATTACCATTATTACTATTAGAGTAGTCAGTAATTATCTCATTATCTCACCATAAGTAGCTTCAGTTAGATTTGCTATTTTGTTCCAGTCATATCTGCTCGCGTTTTCAATACATCTTCGTGCCATACGCTCTTTTTCAGCCAGCCCCATAAATATCCTTTCTGCAATACTCTCTACTGTTAGCTCACATATAAACCCATTCACACCATTTGTTATGAGGTCACATGTTGCATTCCTCTTATGACTCACTGTAATAACAGGCAGCCCACACGCATTCGCTTCCAGCGCTACAATACCAAAACCTTCTCTTGTCGAAGGCAAAACAAATACCCTTGATGATTTCATATACGAAATGACTTCTGTATAATCCTCCAGGAATCCCATAAAGTTAATATTGTCCTCTAATTCCAAATCCTTAGCCAAATTCTCTAATCTACCTTTTTCTGGTCCATCTCCAATAATCATGCACCGGACATCGGGAATTTGTACCTTCACCTGTTCCACTGCCCCAATCAAAACGTCCACATTCTTATCCTTGATTAATCTCCCTGCAAATATAACATCAATTTCTTCGTCTGACGCGTCTATACTCTCTATTCTCCTGAAATCTATACCATTTGGTATTACTTTAATCCTTTTTCTCACTCCAACTCTTTCCAGATCCTTCTTCGTTCTCTCCGAAACCGCCACCATTTCATCTGTTAAATGAGTGGTCATTCTCTCAACCCATTTCCCACATATTCCTCTCTTACCTAAATACTCATACCAGTAATCATCCCAGACCTCATGCCATGTAATTACCAGAGGAGTTCGCTTCAAAGAAGAGCAAATCTTTGCAGAAAAAGATGGGAGATATGGAAACGCCTGACAATCTATGACATCAAAATCTTCCCTTATTAGAGGAACAAGAAGCTTCCCTGTAAAATATAATGATTCTTTTATTGACCTTCTTCCGTCCACATACAATTCTCTCGGCTCGCAAACGCCATGCAGATAAACGCCGTTCTGTTGTATTGTGCTTTCGCCCTCCCACCACTTTATTCCAAACCAATGAACTTCGTGCCCACATTCAACTAACCTTTTTGAAATCTCATGGATTCGCTTCTCGCCACCGCCTTTTATCCATGGATAGACGGCGTCGTAAACGTATGCGATTTTCATTCTTTCAGCCTCTTTACTTCTCTTACGATTTCTTCGCTTATCCATACTCCTCTTCTTTTCATCTCCAGGACAATTTCTTCAAGGTCACCTTGTGCAACCCCTCGCTTTAAAGCCTCATAAATCAATGCAATTGTTCCGGCAACTTGCAATCCAAGTGATTTAGCTATCTCCCTCGGTATCTTTTCATCAAGAAGTAATAAATCCGCGTTGAGCTTTTTTGCGAGGACTATAGCTTCTGCCTCGCCTCTCTCAATCTCCTTTGACAAAATATCCACGCTTAAATCCTTGATTCCCTCAACTTCAACCCATTTCGCCTTTTCGATAATATCAGATCCGGGTTTTCCTTTACCTTTCTCCACAACCTCCTTCCTTACTTCTTCTGGTATTACTATTTCACCAAAGAGCTCTTGTAATATGGGCAGCATGCCCAATCTTGACAAGGCTATCAAAGGGCCGGAATCGGAAACAACGATCATAGCACCTTTTTCAGCGTCTCAATGTCTTCTTCAAGGTCTTCAGGATAATACTGCAACGGTATTTTCTTTGCTGCCAGTATATCAAACATCTCCCATCTCGAAACCCCTGCAATCTCTGATGCTTTTCCAAGCGAGATAAGACCTTCTTTGTAAAGATTAACAGCTATTATTTCTCTCAACACCTTTGGTAATTCCCTTTCTCTCACCTTTAGTACATGTATGAGGTCTTTCGGCACATCTATCGAAATTTTTTCCATTTCCGTCATCCCCTATCTTTTTAACTACTTTTACTAAAAGATAAAAATACTCCCCTCCAGTTAAACCTTGTACAACAAACAAAGATAAAACCGCGCCAACGCATTTTTATACACAACCTTGCATCTGTATTTTTCTGCTATTTCTACGGTATCATCGGTAGAATGACCATCCACGATGATTACTTCGTATCTGTCCTTTGGATAGTCCAGATTCTGAATTGATGCAAGGCATAAACGCCGTTCTGTTGTATTGTGCTTTCGCCCTCCCACCACTTTATTCCAAACCAATGAACTTCGTGCCCACTTTCAACTAACCTTTTTGAAATCTCATGGATTCGCTTCTCACCACCGCCTTTTATCCAGGGATAGACGGCGTCGTAAACGTATGCGATTTTCATCACTGACATCCCCCCTCCAGCTCCTCCAGCAATAACACACTTAAAAATATCGCCATGAATATTGTCTGTATGCCTGTTGCCGCAAGCACCATTGCTATAACCGCACTTTCTACTTCTGATAGCGAACCGAATCCTATGCTTATCCACGTAAGCACCACTTTCAACCCTATGGCAACCCCAATCAGCAACAATGCAGCGCCGATAATAAGCTCCTTCTCCAGCGAGTGGTAGTCCAGCAACTTTTTTATGAAACCTTCTTTCTCGCACAACCCGTGCACCGCTGCATATGCCTTCATATATATACCCGTTGCCAATGTCTGAAAGCCGATGATGATAAGTATGCTGCCAAAGATGAGGGAGTGCATGTGAGACGTCTCCGCATTTCCTCGCAGAAGGATTGTCAGACTTAACAGCAGACCAAGCAGGAATATTACCACCCCGGGTACAAAAAGGAATGGAATGGGCTTATAAAGCATCATGAACCTCAGATGCCGCCAGCCATCGCTGAATGAATGAAGTTTAGAAGGTAAAATTCTCGGATAATATGTTATCGGGACTTCTTTTATCCTCAAATTCTTCCTCGCTGCTTCTATAACCATTTCGGAAGCAAATTCCATACCGCCCGCCTTTAAATTCATCTTCTCGTATGCTTCTCTTGTGAATGCGCGCATCCCACAATGAGCATCTGATACTCTGATCTTAAATAGCCAGTTCAATATCTTTGTTAAAAGCGGATTGCCAATATAGCGATGATGCCACGGCATCGCTCCCTTCAATATAGTGCCACCAAATCGGTTGCCTATGATGAAATCGGCTACCCCTTCTTTTAAAGGCTCTAAAAATTGCGGTATCAACGATAGATCATAAGTGCCATCCGAATCAGCGATAACTATAAAATCGCCTCTGGCACGTGAAAGTCCAGCAAGATATGCATTGCCGTATCCCATCTTCTCTGGTTTTATAACAATCGCCCCCAGGGATATTGCTATCTCTGCCGTTTTATCTGTCGAGTTATCTGCAATGATGATCTCATATTCAATCTGTTTTGGAGCAAGTGCCCTCCTCACATCATTAATACAGCGCCCGATCGTAGCTTCCTCATTCATCGAGGGGATTACCACCGATACTTCTGGCATTGTTTTTAAGATTGAGAGAGGATACAAAAACTTCTAATGAAGATAGACCGGAATGATGTAATGTAAAAGAAACTTTCATGACCCGTGGGGACACCCATGAGCATGAAAATAAGAATGTATTTTCATACCAAAGAAGATAGAAATGAGAAGGATTGAAAAGACCTCCATGCTCTGTGGCTTTGTATTGACTTTCTTATTCTTCCTGTCGCTCTATATCCGCGTTGTTATCCCATATAATACCGTTTTTACTGGCTCGTTCGTGAGATTTGATGGTGCTGATCCCTGGTATGACATGCGGCTTGTTGAAAACACACTGCATCACTTCCCTTTTCGTATCTACTTTGATCCTTTCACTGCTTATCCACATGGCGCATACAACCCTTTTGGTACTCCTCTCTTCGACCTCTCGCTTGCTTCTCTCATATGGCTAATAGGGCTTGGAGCCCCCCTTTCCTCACTGGGTCAGCATGGAATAGAAGTGATAGGTGCGTGGTATCCTGCAATTCTGGGTGTTCTCACTATCTTCCCTGTGTATCTCGTTGGAAAGGAGCTATATAACAGGGGTATCGGGCTTCTTTCTGCTGCTTTAATCGCTATCCTCCCCGGTCAGTTCCTATCACGTTCTCTCTTAGGATATACCGATCACCATGCCATGGAGACCCTTCTCAGCACACTTGTCATGCTTCTCTTTATCCTCGCTCTAAGGAATTGGAATGGGAAAAGAGTACAAAAACAAAAAGAAATAACTGTGCATTCGATTTTAACCAGAAACTGGGGTTCTTTACGAGCACCACTCACTTATTCCTCTTTAGCTGGTATTTGTTTCGGATGCTATCTCCTCACATGGATGGGTGCTCCACTCTTTGTTCTTATTCTGCTTGTCTACATATTGATTCAGTATATTATCAATCATCTCAGGGGAGAGGATAGTGATCCCCTTTTCATCATCAGCATGCCAGTATTTGTCATTCCAGCAGCTATGATAGCCATACCTGTATTCTCTTATGGATTCCTTTCTCCATTCCATGTCATAATCCTTATCCTCGGCATATCTCTCCTTCTCGTTTTACGTATGTTCTCTCATTTGTTGAACAGAAAAAGAGTACACCCTGCTGCATTTCCTGTTGCAATTATAGCTATCATTACTATATCCCTTCTTGTTTTACGCGTCTTCAAGCCATCTTTATACTCTATGCTAACCATGCCACTACTATACGTGTTTGCACCGTCAAAAACTTTTTTGACCATAGGCGAGGTTCAACCACTGCAATGGAGTGAGATCATTGCCTGGTTCACCACTGCTTTCTTCTTCGCTTTCGCTGCTATAGCACTCATCTGTTATAATATCACGAAGGAATGGAAAGCAGAAGAGATTCTTCTCATCGTGTGGAGTCTTACAATTCTTCTCGCATGTTTCGGGCAGAAACGCTTTGCTGCATATTACGCAATCAATGTTGCCATCCTATGTGGATACCTCTCTTATCGGTTTATAGAATTTGCAGTCCTCAAGCAGGAGGAAAGTGGATACCATGAGATAAAGGGTAAAAGGAGCAGAAGCAGAAGCAAGAAGACGACGAAGCGGTTGAAATCAAATAAAGAGCGAGCGAATAGCAAGAGCAGGTTTTTACGTGCCGATGCCATCGCAATTTACTTCGTTATCTTCTTCTCTTTCTTCGCTCTTCCGCTAATGAATTCTCTGACAATGGCAGCAAAGTATAATCAGGGTCCTGACCAAGACTGGTATGAGTCTCTAACCTGGATGCGGGCGAATACACCTGATACCGGCGTTGATTATTATGCGCTGTATGAGACACCGCCCGAAGATGCGACTTATAACTACCCTGAATCTGCCTATTCTGTAATGAACTGGTGGGACTACGGTAACTGGATCACCTACATCGCTCACCGGATTCCTGTCGCTAATAATTTCCAGCAGGGGATTGGGGGGCCGTATCAGGACAATAGCCCGGGTGCATGTACTTTCTTCGCTGCGATAAATGAATCAGAAGCGAATAAAGTTGCCGATGCTCTTGATGTTAGATACGTGATAACGGACTACATGATGGCTGATGCGATGGGTTTCTCTGGTAACAAATACAGGGGTATAATCATGTGGGCAAAATCCGATCGTGAAGGAGATAGAGATACAGGGATCGGCTTTGTTCCGGATGAGAACTACTTCAACACGATGGTGACAAGACTACACATCTTCGATGGGAGAGAAGTGGAAAGAGAGGGAGAGGATTTCGAAGTACAGTCTTCTATCCCAATTACACCTTTTCACACAGATCCGTTACATCATTACAGATTAGTATACGAATCTTCTTCTTATATTATCCCATACGTTGTTCAGAATACCGTGACGAAGAAGGTAGAGGGGTGGCATTACTATCGCAGAGCGAATTATACGAGCGCAAATAATACTGTACAGAAACTTCATCATAAAATTAAGATTGATAAGGATAGGATTCAGTGGACTCCTACATTCATCTCTCCTCTGAGCTCGGTAAAAGTTTTTGAATACGTAAAAGGAGCGAGAATAGAAGGTAGAGTGCATAATGCTTCGGTAGTTGCAATAACGACTGCTGTAACTACAAACAGGGGCAGGGGCTTCACATACTCACAAAGAATAATGGTAAATAAGAGTAACGGCTCCTATGAGTTTATCGTGCCGTATTCAACGGAAGGCACGATAGAAGGAGGCACGAATTTCGACGTCCTTGCAACCCCGTATAAGATAAAAGCAGGGCATGTAGAGAACAAAACGATAGTGTGGGACATGGAGAAAGAAGTGAAGGTAAGGGAAGAAGAGGTGATACAAGGAAAGACAATAAGGGTTGATTTTTGAATTAAAGAGGCTGACTTTAAGTTAACCATTAACTTAAATATGCGCGATAATATTCTTCGCCCACTCCTCGCATTATGTAATAAAGGTGTAAAAAATGGAACTAAAAAGATTCCAGAAATGGGCTGAACGTGAATACAGTGCCAAACGGCGAATCATCGCGCTGATTTTTGAGAGCATACTGTTTGTGATTGTAATCCCGTTCTTTCTCGCTATGATATCACACTTTCTCGACCAATGGTTGCAGTTGCCAAGGTTTGTCCACGGGCTGGTGAATCCTCTCCTCAGCCTGTTATTGATTGTGCCGGGCTGGTTCTTTGCCCTGTGGTCCATTCAAGTTCAGTTTGCGCTGGGCTGTGGAACTCCATCGCCACTGATGGCAACACAGCAACTGGTTGTGCAAGGACCATACGCTTATTGCCGTAATCCAATGACTTTAGGGAACGTTCTCGCCTATTTGGGCATCGGCATATGGATTGGATCACTTTCCGCAGTTGGGTTAGTGTTACTCTTTGCTGCTTTGTTTGGGGCATATATCAAGCTCATCGAAGAAAGAGAGTTAGAGATGCGATTCGGATCGAAATACCTGGAGTACAAGCGAAGCACACCTTTTCTGGTACCTCGCCTGCGGAAAAGAGGCTGAACGGGAATAAAATCTTATTATCTTATATCTATAATCCATATCCAGATGGATGATGAGAATAGTCATAACAGGAGGCGCGGGGTTTATAGGCTCGAATCTGGCAGAGGTGCTTGCACTTGCACCGAATAACGAGGTTTGTGTGGTGGACGATTTATCAACAGGTAGAGTAGAGAACATTCCAATTGCAAGTGGTATAGAGTTCATCAAAGGCAGTATAACAGATTTACAGCTAATGAACGAGGTTTTAGCTGATGCTGATTTCGTATTCCATCAAGCAGCGCTACCGAGTGTCCAGCGAAGCATAGAAGACCCTGCGCATACAAACGAGGTGAACATAAGGGGAACATTGAATGTACTTATGGCGGCGAGGGATGCAGGCGTGAAGAAGGTGATTTATGCTTCTTCGAGCTCTGTCTATGGCGATACGCCTGAATTACCGAAACGTGAAGGAATGACACCAAACCCGCTATCACCCTATGCAGTAACGAAGCTTGTGGGTGAGTACTACTGTAAAGTCTTTAATGATGTTTATGGCTTGAATACCATTTCACTGCGTTATTTCAATGTTTATGGACCCAGACAGGACCCTCACTCGGAATATGCAGCGGTCATTCCCAGGTTTGTGTCCAGGATACTGAAAGGAGAGCCCCCGATTATCTATGGCGATGGTCAACAGACCAGGGACTTCACTTTCGTTAAGGATGTAGTGAATGCGAATATTCTTGCTATGAAGAGCGATGCAACAGGCGTTTATAATATCGCTTCGGGTAGAAGGATAAGCATACAGGAACTTGCTACGCTCATAACGAGATTAACAGGCAGGGACCGGGATGTGGAACCGGTCTTTGATAAGCCGAGGAAGGGAGATGTGAGGCACTCCCTTGCAGATATATCACGAGCAAGAGCGGACATGGGCTATAAGCCTGAATACAGTTTAGAACGGGGTTTAGAAGAGACAATAAGGTGGTTCAAACTTGAGATGGGGAGATAAAAGAATGGACACAAATATAAAGAAGGAATGTTACTTACTCTTACTCCCCTATTAACCATTCTATACCCTCACTATCTCCGCTCTTATCACGCCCTTTTCTATGCTCAAAATCCCAAAACTACTGTATCGCGCCGGAAATACGCCCGTAGCACTGCCTGGATTGAGATATAAAACATTACCTATCTTCTCTTTCTTTGGATGGTGCGAATGCCCATAGATTATCACTTCCGGCTCCGGGTCCTCACCCTTAAATTTCGCGCTCACTCGCGATAACAACCCCACTGGACTACCACCCTCCGGAGGATGCGTTACTCCTATCCAGAAGCCCTCAATCTCTATTAGCTCCTTAGCTCCCAGCTCCCTCTTTATCGCTCCCGGGTCCATATTCCCATACACACCCCTGAAATCGCCTGCTGCCCTTAACTGCTCCAGTAGTCTCTCTCCTGTATAATCACCCGCATGAATAATCAAGTCCGCACTTTTCAACTCGCTCCTTAAACGCTCCGGCAGCATACCTATATCATTAACATGTGTATCCGCGAGCACTACCACTTTCATCTCATTCTCACACCTTAATCTTAATGATATAATCGCCTCGCCACGAAGATAAAACCTGTATGTACAATACCCCTATGTTGGGGTCGCATGCTCCTGCCCTTTATCTCCCATTCCCTTATCCCCGCTTCGTATATCCCCATCACACGAAAACTCTGCTCATATCTCAGTTCCATCCGTCTCGAAAGTTTATATATCTGCAGCACGGTAGGGGTGTAACATAGCAGGATTCCCCCTGGTCTGAGCGCTTGCTCGACCGAATGGAGGGCTCGCCATGGTTCTGAAAGGTCCAGTATCACTCTGTCCAGTTCGCGCTCCTCTATACCCTCATACACATCGCCCGCCTTTAATATCAGCTTACCCGAACTTGAACTACCTGCACTCCTCATCTTACCAAAGAAAGTTTCTATATTACGTGCAGCAATCTCCTGAAACTCGCTCCTTCTTTCATATGATATCACCTCCCCACTGCTACAAACTGCACGCAGTAGCGCTATTGTGAGTGCACCTGAACCTGTTCCCGCCTCTAACACCCTCGCTCCCGGGAAGATATCGGCTAAAATTAAAATCGCCGCTATATCCTTCGCGTATAATACCTGTGAACCTTTCCTCATCTTTGCTATATACTCACCTAAGGTAGGTCGAAGCACAAGAAGCCGTTCACCAAGCGAAGAGCTTACTGTAGCCCCTTCCTCCAACCCTATTATATCATCGTGGGCAACCCTACCATGAGAGAATGAGAAATAAGAACCTGGCTGCAGTAAAACCTGATGCCTCCTCCCTTTAGCATCTAACAGATGTACAAGCTCATCATCCACTATCCGGTTCAACATCTCTTCTCTCGTGTCTGCAGGTGTATTCCATTCTGATCTATCGTGACTTCCAATTTCTTCCCTGTAACACTCTCAAACTCGTCCAATAACCTGAATATCTCTCGATCTATCTGTATATACTCCAGAATCCTGTCCTGATGTTCGAATTTCGCATCGCCCTCTTCCCCTACCAGAGACCATAGCTTTGTGGGTCCTACCTTCTCACAGGTGATCAGTCCCCTGCCTTTAAGACCCTCAAGATACTTCAATGCTGTCGCTTTGCTCATATTCGCTCGCTTTACCACCTCACTTGTATTCAATTTTCCACCTTTCAACAGTTCAAGTAACTCCTTCTCCCGCCAGAGCATCCTACGATTATATTCTTGCTCCTCAAATATATACCATGTGTCATTGTTAATTCCAACCCAGATTCAACTTCTCCAGTACCCGCTTTGTCGGCACCCCATTCTCATCCCAGCCACGCATACGATAATACTCATCCAGCGTATTCTGGAACTCCTCACGCTCTATCACATGCCCATTCACCGCCTCATCAAAGAATCGTGCAGGCAGCGTGTCATCAGCTCTCGTAAAACCCTCTCTTATGTTGTACAGTCGTTCTATATTCCATATCCGCTCACCCACACGCATCAAATCCTCTGATGTATATTCCACACCCGTAACCGCGCTCAGTATGTTCGCATACTCCTCCTCGCCAGCGCCAAAGAATGCGAATTTACACACTATCAGGGAATCAACCGCAGCGAACCTATCCTGAAATATCTTTGTGTGCCCGGCTTTACCAGCAAGCGTGTAAGGGTCTATCGCCTTTGGTTTTCGCAGTATCTCTGGCGCTACGAGATATGCTCGCGTGTGGCAACCACCGCGATTGGATGTGGCATAACTGAAACCCAGACCCTTCACCACACGTGGGTCGTATGCGGGTAATTGAAGCCCTTTCACATGCATTGCCCGCTCAGGACAGCCTTCCGAGCTCGAATACCGCTTTACTCCCTGCCCCAATTGCGCACCTATACCCTCGCACTCCCCTATTGCACGCACCATGTCCAGAAGTTCGGTATCGCTGATTCTTTTACCCTTTATATCGCCGTAACAGCCCAGAACACCTGCTACTGAGATTGTATCAATGCCGTAATCGTTACAGAGCATGTTCGCCTCTACTATTGCTTCATAGCTGCTATTGCCTATATTGGCGCTCATCAAGCCTATCGTCTCGTATTCGGGCAGTTCCCTGCCTCTATCATCCTCCCTTTTACACGCTATTGAGCAGGAATAGCACGCTCGCTTCCTTGGATTATATCGCCTGTTAATCTCGCTTGCAAAGAGGGTATCCAGCTTGAACTCCGGCTCTGACCTGCTAAAATTAGCCACTGGCAGGACTCTCATCCAGCTCGTTATCTTCATCAGAAACGGTGTACCGAAGACCGAAAGCCCTTTGCTTATCGTGGGAGTGGCAATCAGGAGCCGGTTAATCGCTCGCCTCTGCCGCTCAAACTCCGCACGGTCACATACATCCACATCGCCCGAGCCCTTAACCACCAGCGCTTTGAGGTTCTTTGAACCCATTACCGCACCTGCGCCACCACGCCCAAATGCATGCACACCATCAGAGATGATAGCAGCGAGCAGAACCTGCTTCTCTCCCGCTCTACCTATACAGGCAACTCTGCCCCTGCTCTTCAGCAGCCTTGTCGTCTCTTTTGTATTCTTGCCCCATATACCGGATGCCGATTTCAGCTCCACTCGCTCGTTCTCTATCTCTATAAAAACCGGCTCCGGCGATTTACCACGGATAATCACCGCATCGTAACCCGCTTTCTTCAGCTCTACACCCAAGAAGCCACCGCAGTTACAATCGAGTATCGTACCAGTCAGTGGAGATTTTGTGGATAGGGATAGCCTGCCCGAAGATGGTGCACGTGTGCCGGTTAGCGGTCCCGTTGCAAATACAAGTATATTCTCTGGTGATAATGCATCTTCTATATGACCATTATCGTACACTAACTTCGCACCAAGCCCTCTACCACCAAGAAATTCCTTAAGCAGTTGGTATTCAGGCGTAAATGTCTTTATCCCCCTGGTGGACAGGTCTATCTGAAGTATCCTGCCTTTCCAGCCACATAGCCCCTTCATAGTCACCTTTTGCTTTTTGCCTTTTTGCCTTTTTACCTTTTTGCCTTTTTGCTCTTGTGAATCTAAAATCTAAAGGAAGGTATCGAGGAAATAATGGTGAATTCTCCTGTCGCCGGTAAGTTCAGGATGAAATGCCAGTGCCATTATATTACCCTGCCTCGCTGCTACAATCTTCTTGTTCATCTTATCATCATCTTCATCGAGCGTTGCCAGTACATCCACAGTATCTGCTGCGTGTGTTATACACGGCGCCCTGATGAAAACGCCAGGAAAGGGTTCATCAAAGATGCTCATCTTCAATGGCGCCTCAAATGATTCCCTCTGTCTACCAAAAGCGTTCCTCTTTACCCGTACATCCATTAAACCCAGCAACGGCTGACCGGTCTTTTTCACCTCTTCATCCCCCTCCTTCGCTAATAAAATCATACCTGCACAGGTGCCCAGCAAGGGTTTACCCTCTTCCGCCGCATCCCTTAGCTCTTCGGTTATCCCCTCACGCTCCATCAACCGCCCGATCGTTGTACTCTCGCCTCCTGGTATGACAATCGCATCACATGAGCTCACGATACCACGATGCTTTATCCTTATCACCTCTCCGTTCTCGTTCTCGCCCCTCTCTGCTAAAGTCGCTTTCAAAGCCTTTATATGCTCCTCTACATCCCCCTGTATTGCTATTACCCCTATCTTCATCACTCCTGCTTATCTTTATTTCTAATTCTTATTTTTGTTAAATCATAACAATACAACATGGTGGTAGATTCTGAGCTGACAGCAGCAGAGAAGCGGCTTTTACTCGCGTTTCAGCGCCAGCGCGGTGATGGTGCGCGTGTGCGTGAGTATGAGTATGCCCCAGCGGTACTGGCTGAACTCACGGGTACAAACGAAGACGCAGTTATGCAAGCAGCGTTTACACTCGCAAAGAAAGGGCTTTGTGTGGTTAAAGAGCAGCGAAGGATTTATTATCGTTTGACACCAGAGGGTGAGGAGTATGCTGCGGATGCACTACCAGAACGTAAAGCACTTCGTTTATTATTACAGCATGAGGGAGCAACATCGGTAGAATACCTGAAACATGCTCTCGGTAAACGTGTGAATATAGCAATAAACTGGCTGCTGCGGAAGAACTGGGCGTATATTGATAATGGACGTGTAATACCTGCTGTCAATGCTGAACCCCCTTATGGCGCTGATGAGGAAATACTGCGTTCTCTCGCCCTGGCAGAAGGACAGCCGGAATTGAAGCCGGAGACCAAACAGGAGGTCATAACACAGTTGATTTCACGGCGACTGGTGGTGAGTTCTACCCGGGTAGAACGGAGAATAGGCATCACAGATGCGGGCATGGAGCTCCTTGAGCGTGGGTTATCTATTGAGGAGGAGATAGCACAGTTAACACCCGAGATTATAAGGACATGGAAAGGACGGAGGTTCAAATTCAAACGTTATGATGTGAATATATCGGGGCGAGAGATATTCGCAGCTAAGTTACACCCTTATCAGCGGATTCTCTCTCGCATGAGACGAATCTTCACCGAGATGGGGTTCATAGAGATAAAGGGTGAACACGTTCAGAGTGCGTTCTGGAATTTCGATGCGTTATTTGTGCCGCAGGACCATCCCGCGCGGGAGATGCAGGATACTTTCTATCTTGGCTTGAAGCGACCTATAGACGCTTCTGAGGAGTTGATAAAACGTGTAAAGGAGATGCATGAGCACGGGGGACCTTTAAATTCATCGGGTTGGGGTGGTGAATGGAGGAGAGAGCAGGGTGAGGAACTGCTTCTACGGACTCATACCACTGCAGTTACTGTGAAATACCTGGCTTCGCATCCCGAGCCACCTGTTAAGGTCTTCTGCATCGGGCGCGTGTATCGCCGCGAGACCATTGACCCGACCCACATACCCGAATTCGACCAGCTGGAAGGTATTATCATGGACCGCGACGTGACGTTCGCCAATTTGCTCGGGTGTCTCGCAGTATTCTATCGGAAGATGGGGTTCCCTTCTATACGATTCCGACCCGGATATTTCCCCTATACCGAACCATCAGTGGAGGTTGAAGTATACACAGAGAGGGGCTGGATAGAGCTGGGTGGTGCTGGCATCTTCAGACAGGAGGTCACTCATCCAATAGGCGTAAAATACCCCGTATTAGCCTGGGGACTTGGTATCGGACGTTTAGCCATGATCAGCCTGGGTCTGAGTGACATAAGAGACCTGTATCAGCCGGATATAGACTGGCTACGCAGAGCCTGGCTATTACCACGAAGTAAGAAATAGAAACGAAGTTAAGTTCCATCTGTACGTTACCTCTTTTTTGTCGTGCTGCGGAATATCATTCCCCTTCTAAGGCTATGTTGTCTAACGTTTTGCGGACATACGAAGTTCGGCTTTGCCGAATTTTAGCGGAGCGAAGCGTAGCCGTATGTCTGCTGTTATCGGAAGTGGCGGACATCTCTATTCCTCCCATATTTGATATGCAGTCCATTTTAGATATTTCTTGCAGAGTTTATTTACGGGGCAATCTTTACAATTTGGTTCTAAATCGCTACAATGCCCATCTTCAAAAAGATAAAATGCTCCGTTGTCAACATAAAACGGGATTTTTTCAAATCTTGAAACAATTTCTTCTATCCATGGTCTCATTTTACTTGCCTGAATAATATACGGTCTTCTCTTCTCATACAAAACTTCTTCTAACGTGCCTGTTCTACAAAATACTTTTCCAACATGTCCATCAACAATCATCAACGTTTCTTTCATCTTTGATATCTCTTGCTTCCAAATCTCATTAAAAAGAAAAACAGCCCAATTAACAAACATTCTGCAAGCTTTGGATCGTTCCCCACCCATCCAGATTCAAGCACTGGATGAGTATTGAGGAAATTAAAAAGTCCTATTGGCTTATTTTCTTGCAATTGCTTCACAACTACATCAACAAAATTTAACTTATTTTCTTTTAACCACCTTATAAATCCTTCATAAGCCTTAAAACGATATGAAAACAAGGATATAGGTTTTATTCCACCCAACGCCCCCACTCGGTATAATGAAGAACCTTTTTCACCCGCAACATCTTTGAATACTTTAAATAACTCGCTCTCTGATATTTTATAAGGCTCTGAGAGCAAAACATCTGTGAATTCTTCCGAGATTCTGATAGACATTTCTCTTACCTTCTCAAATCTTGCTTGTTGGTTTATCAGAACCCTCAAGAGCAAATATCTTAATATCTTCTCCTGTTCATCCTTATCTTTTGAGAAAACATCCAAGTTGCTCGGAATTGCCATATGTTCCTTCCATCTTTTAAACCATTTTGTTCTCCCATCCTTTTCTAAAATAGTAAGCAATTTCTCTTTTTCTTTATCAGATAAGCTCTGTTGTTTTTCTCTTGGCATTTTTCACCACTGATTTTTGTTTTTTAACTTTTTCCTGAAGATATGTCCTCAGATGTTTTGCATCTTCTCTGATTATTATTTCTACTTTGTAATTTTTCTCAAACAGTAAGCTTTGTTTCAGCCCCATTTTCTCTTTTACAACCTCACATAATTCCAGATCAATCTCATATCCCACACTATTTCTACCAAGTATTGCAGCAACCTTATTTGTCGTTCCAGAACCCATAAAAGGATCCAATACGGTCTCGCCTACATAAGAAAATAATTTTATCAATCTGTAAGGAATTTCATCAGGGAAAGCTGCTATTCCTTCTTCAATTCGGTTCTTTAGAGGTAAGACATTAGTTATGTTCCACGTCGTCAGATACCATTTATTCTGCTGGTATTCCTTCACATCTATTTTTGATTTTTCTTTTATCTCTTTTGGAACTCTTTTATAATCAAATTTCCCATTCTGGAAAATAAGTATTGTCTCTTGAATATTGTCTGGATAAAAATACATCGGATATGGATGTTGTAAAATAACCCCGCTTCTTCTACTTATACGAATATAACCCTCTGGTTTTATCCAAACAATCTTGTCCCTGTAAATAAAACCTTCTTCAACATATATTTTCGTTAAATCCGCAACAACAGGATATTTTCTTCCATTAATGAGTGTATCATCACATACAATGCATATTATTCTGCCTTCTGCGACTACTCTTCGCAATTCCTTTGCAATTTTCCTCATTTTGTCCAAATATTTATCATAACTTTCAAATAAGTCTGGGTAATCAAAAGGAGCATTGAAATATGGGGGAGAAGTAACTACAAGATGTATGCTTTTATCTTCTAGCTCTTTCATATTTTCTACATCGCCAAAGATTAATTTGTGATATGTTTTCATTGTTTTATTCGTTTGGTCGCCTCCATTTATTTCCCGCCATTTCCGATAACGTTTCGTGGATAAAAGAAGTTGCCGAAGGCAATTTTGGAGATCTTTGATTTCCCTTTTATCAAACACTCCCAAACGCATTGATAATATTTGTTTTAATGGCATTGTCCTTTATGGACAGTCTTATCAAAGATTTTTTTGTTTCATCCATTGACTGATATGCAGTAAAGAAGAATGTAATTAGTAAACTATTAGTTATATCTCCGACTTTTTCAGCCAAAGGAGCTAAGGATATTAGGGTTTCATCTCTTGGGCTAATATCTTCTATATAAGTTTTAAGATCCAGGTATTCTTTTCGGCTTCCATGGGTATAATTGGATAACTCTCTATAAATTTCCCTCCATTTCTCAATTAATTCTCTTAAAAGATCTTTAAATCTATCCTCATCAACCCTGCTATAAATCAACTCAGAAGGGTATTTTATAAGATAATCTTGCAAGTCTTTAATTCTTGTTGATAAAGTACCTAATTCTTTTCTAAAATACTCTACAGGATGGTCTTTATAGTATAAAAAAGATACCATATTCTCCAATGAACGCCTCATCATTACGCATGCGGGAATTCTAAATCCTATTATTCCCAATATCAAAGCTTGATTTAAGTTAGATATAGCTTCTTCCAAATAAATTAAAGAATTTAAGAAAATATTACTATTTCTATTATTTTGCACTTCATTTGTCCATATTTTTAGGGAAAGTATGTTTTTTAAGAAAATCTCCAAGAAAGTGTCTATTTTGGATAATTCCGCTACTGGAATTCTAAAAGTGTTTTCTAAATATTTTTTTACTATCCTAGTCTGCTCTTCAATATAAATTTCCACATCCATAAACCTACTCCCCTCCTTTTCTGTAATGTTCAAAAAATTTTAGCCAGAGATCAACAAAATCTTCGTGTGCACGCTCTTTTTTAATTTCCTTTTGTTCTGTAAACTCTTTCCAAGCTTTAACAAACACATCTAACTCAAAAATGTCTTTTTCAGCAATCTTAGCTATTAATATACCTATGATTTCATTTCGGCTTTTCTTTTTCCAGTTAGAAATTTTTAGGCCTAATGACCTCTCAGCCAGCTTTACTATACTTTCATTTGTTGGAAATTTGTTTTTATCTATTAGTACACTAGGTAGTGTCCCTATCAATTCAGTTTTTTTATCTTCTGCGCCATAAAGTTTTGATTTTTCTGTTTGATTGAGTAAATTGAATAACTCATTTTTTACATCCTCGAGAACTGACTTATTTACATATATTAAATTACCGTCTTCTTTAGAAGTGCGAGCAAATGATTCTAAAAAGTCCAATACAATATATATTATTTCTTTTGTCTCCTTTCTCATATTATAACCTCCCTCGCCTTAAAATCTCCCTTACAATTTGAACAATTTGTTCTTTCAACTCATTATCACCTAAGTCTAGTATATACTGTGATCTACTCTCTCTTTCCTCAGGAGAGAGAGCTCTTGCTACAACAGTCCTATATTTTAATTCAGCACTAAACAACTTACTACTCCATCGGGATTGTTGCATGAGTTTTTCTTTAACTGTTCTATAAATTCTCCAATCTTGCCTAACCATTGTTAGTATAATACCCAGAAAATCTATATCTTTCCCAAACTCCCTTTTTATTCTTTCTATATAGCTTTCAAGCAAAGGCAATCCAAAAAATGATAAGAAATCTGTTTTCATTGGAACTACATACATGTCAGAAGCAAGAAGGGACACCTTGGTATACGAAGATATAGTTGGGGGAGAATCAATGATTACGATATCGTAGCTATCTCTTAAAGTATCGTTGATATACTGTCGTAGTCTGTAAGGGCTTTCATCTAAATTTATAGCCATAACTTTTAAATGAGAAGGTATTAAATCAAAATTCTCTGATATCTCAAAAATAGGATTGATTTCATTTGAAGTGTCATTTGTTTGTGTTACAGATGGTAAATTATATTCTTCAGATAAAATACCATATATACTCTTTTTAGGCTCTTTTAGAATCGCCTCTATTTGATCTTCTTTCAATGTATATTGGGTAGCATTCATTTGCGGATCCATATCTATAAGTATGACTTCTTTGTTAAACATTTTCGATAATGTATATCCAACATTCACTGCAAGTGTCGTTTTCCCTACACCACCTTTCATATTAATAAACGATACAACTTTTCCCATATCTATACCTCCTTTCACTTTCGCCTAACGGCTGGGGCGTATCCGAAGTTGCCGAACGAAGTGAGGCAATTTCCCGAAGGGCAGGGCGAAGCCCCAGCGGATACGCACCTGTTATATGACCGAGCGAAGCGAGGCAAGGATTTGCGAAGCAAATCCGCAGAGTTGCCCGCATGTTTTCTCGCCGTATGCCCATCTATCCCGGTATATCCCTCACCTATATAGGACTTAATTAGTAAATCCCTAAATTACTACTTAGCTCTTTCCCGATCAAATCTCATTGTATACCTTCAATAATTTGATGAAATCTTGACCTGTTATAGAGTCAATAGGTAATCCTAAATTAATCTGAAGAGAGTTGATCATTCGAGCAAATTCTAGAGAAAGAGGTTTCGGAGATACTAAACATGAAAATGCCCTTCTTGATCCAAAGATGCTCAGTGGTCGGATTAGTTGAGAAATGTAGCGTTCACTAACTCTATCTTCTCTAATTTCTACTCCACTTTTTATATGTATTCCAACAAATATTGAATCTCTACTAGATAGGAGTTTAAAATCGATGTCAGATATTTCTCCTCTTGCATGAGGTTTTCGATCCTCAGCTTTAATCTTACCCTTTTCAGTCGGGTCTATATTCTTGCTCTGAGTTATTATCCTACACAATATAGGACGTAGTTCTTGATCTCTCATTTTCATAACCTTTTTTTCTTCGATACTACTTATATCTACATTGGCTATATACTCAATTTTTTCAAATATTAATCTTAAAATATTTTTTGTGTCTATACTTTCAACTATAGGCAATAGATTATTGGGACAATTTCTATCTAACTTCTTTCGTCCAAATAGTTCGACTAGAAATGTTAGATGATCTGACCGTCGGTCTCCAAATGTCTGATAGGATTTAGTAATTTCAAGTATATTGTGTGCTTCTAAATCATTGTCTATAAAAAGATTATTAAGAATAGCCCAACATTTTTGTCGCCATCCTAAATCCAACTTTTCAATCTCTTTAATTGAAAGCATGTACTCCTTACAATAGGAATCGAGTGTCTTATTGGAATAACCTCGACTTTTCCATTTTGCAATTAAATATGATAAAAAGTGTTGAAGAAGATCGTCTTCAATATAAATTCTTAAAAAGCTATCATCCAATTTCCCTATCATGTCCTCAACTTTATGTATCGCTACGGGAATATTCTTTTCCCAAAAGTCTTTTAATTTTCCATTATATATTTCCGATTTCAAGATGTATGTATCCATTTCGATTAATGTATCAATGAGGTTAAGTAAACAATAGGAAATGAGGCCTTTTGCTTCCTCTCGATTATCGCCAATTATTCTTGGAAACGTTTTTATTGGATATTTGAGATGATTGAAGAAGTTACCCCAGATAGGAGATATCTCGTTCAATCTTTTTCCAACAATATAATTATATCTTAACACCCCTCTAGTAGCTATAAAATAATGCATAGAATGTATTATTTCCTGCATATATCCTTGATCACCCTGATCATATTTTTTATAAATATAAAACAATGGATAAAAGAAATTCTCGGCAAATTTTGTTAAAATCATCGTATCATATTGACCAAGCCGTTGTAATAATATCTCTTTATCTGCGTCACTGAATATGCTATTATACTTCAAGAAAAAATCTGTTAAACCATAATGGAGCTCCCCGATTATCCCCAATCCTTCATAGTTATCAATATAACCCGTCAATGCAATATCTTCGGAGTATCTCAACATTGTCTGATATCGTTCTATTATGTCAAAATCCATTGATATCTCTCCTTGGCATTTGAAATATACACTCATATGATTGAAGAATAGAAGTGCTCAGAGGACTTTTGACTTCTATATTTTTTTTCCATTCATATGAAGACATAAGTAATATGTCGAATAAATCTTGATATATATCCGGAATAGGAATCAACTCTCTTCTTTTTTTATTATCAATAGAACAAAATTCATCTGAGACGATCAAAACATCGATATCATGTGATTCCTTCCGCCTAAGATATGATCCATATATCAATATCATATCCGGTTTATTAGTATTTGCCCAATTTAGTAGCCATGAAATACAACTATTGTGTAATTTTTCGTCTCTCATGACGACACCTCTTTTGTGATGGAGTGTCGGTGAATATGTCTATTAAATACAGCACAACTGTGAGGGCACACGGCATTATTATTTTTTTTCTTCCAAACATGCGGGCAATTTCATATAACTTCGGTATATCCGAACTCGAGTTCGTATATACCACCGTCTTAGCATTATATCCGAAGTTAAGTTCGCATATACATCCCCCTGGTCGAACTTCTCCATCTTTAATTTTAATCATCTTCCCCGCCCCTTATCTGTGGAGTGCACCCTGGTTAGTATATAGTTAAGAAACAGTATTTAAAACTTTCGATGCTTTCACCCCATTTTCCATTTCTCTCTCCTTTTCCTTCTCGAAGTCTATGGGAGAGCGGTACCCTATGGCAGAATATAGCTTCTTTTTGTTGTATACGTCCTTTAACGCCAGTTCTGTGTTAAGGCTTCTATCCAGATTCCATCCGCTGCATTTGTCCATGTCTGGTATAGCATTCACCTGTCCGGACTTCGATTACCCGAGCCACTTATAGAACCCGCATCTGCTTACGCCTGTTACGCTTGTCTTTGTCAATAGGAACCTATACTCATGTTTTCATGCGCCGTTCCTTTGCCCATTCCTCTATTTGCTCTACCTCCTCAGGTGTTACCGAATTTGGTGCCTTATCAGCCGCTTTCATTATATCATTCTTTGTTATTTTTGCATTACCTGTTTCTCTTCTTTCAAAAGCAATAAATGCTGCTTCTTCAACAATGTTTTCTATATCTGCTCCTGAATAGCCATCCAACTTTTCCGCTATTTCTGCTATTTCGTCTTCGCTTAATTCGTTCGCTCTATTTCGGAGGTGTATCTTTATGATTTCACTTCTTGCGGTTTTATCTGGTAACCCTATGTAAAATATTCTATCGAATCTACCAGGGCGAAGGAATGCAGGGTCTATCATTTGAGGTTTGTTCGTAGCTGCTATGACGATTATAGGCTTTGTCCTTTGTTTGAATATCCTGCTTAACTGGGCTAATAAAACAGGGGTAATTCTCTGCATTACCGATGATGACTGACCTTCTCGCCTACTTAAAATCCATTCCGCCTCGTCGAGAAACACCACAGCTCGAGGTTCTTTATCTATGGAGGCGAATATATTTTCTATTTTCCTCTCAGCTTCACCAGGATAACCTACTATTATAGATGGACTTATGTCTATAAATTTTGCGTGAATATGACTCGCAATTGCCATTGCCATAAGTGTCTTTCCAGTGCCCGGCGGTCCAAAAAGTAAAATGCCCCCTCCTATTCGTAGCCTTAAATTATAAGCTGCCTGCTCATCCTCAAAAGGTGCAAGAATTCTTTGATATACAAAGTGCTTTACATCCTTTAAACCAGCAACATCTTCTAATTTGTATTCTGGAAGTAAACCAACTTCTTCTGGTGGCGTAACTTTAAAGTAATCTCTGATCTTATCAGTGAGTCTGAATAGAGATAATACTCTATCGGTGATATCTGGTCCATATGTGTTCTTTAATGGAACCTTATAAGGAAATGGCTCTCTTTGTATTTCTCTGAGTCCTATGATTTTTTCTAATTTATCTGAGGCTTTATCAACTCTTTGTAATTTGTCAATTAGTTTTACTTTTAGTTGGACGGGGAATTCACTGTTCCAAGCGTTTGGATCGATATTAAGTCGTGCTCCGCTTTCCGCTACAAAAATACCGAGAAGTTGGTCCTGCGTGACATTCAACAAAAAACCAATATCCCCTTTCTTTATTGATTTCAGGTAAGGTAAACGCCATTCTCTGTCACCAAATAAACCTTTTTCCAGGCATTCTTTTTCTGTGCCATTAGTACATAGCATAAAGAAACAAGGAATGTTTATTTCTCTCATATCGAGAAGTAATAGCAGCGTTCAGGTTCTCCTACAACACGGACAGAAGTAGTTCCTTTGCCAAGTAGCCCCTATCATCACCATTGGTGAGGAAATGATAGACACACCTTCTTATAGCTCTATACCTTCATCCTCTTATTTTAATAGATGCTTTGGCTTTCATTATTCTCTACCTTCCTTGAAAGGTTTACCCCAATTTTGACTGTTGCATATTGGGCATCGGTCACCACTTCCCGCCTTTATTATTCCATAGATCATCCCCACGATGATCATTAATATGCCTAATACAAAAGCTAAACCAAAGAATATCCCAAAGAAAATAAAAACAAATCCTATTACGATTAGAGCTGTAACAACTCCCCCAGGACCTTTTGTAGGCGTAACCCACTGCTTACAATTTTTACAATATTTTAATCCTTTGGTATAAATCTCTTTTAACTCCTCCGGTGTTAACTCCGGATTTTTTTCAGCTATTTCACTCCACTTTTTTATTACAGCCCTCTTTTTCTCTATTTCCATTTCTTTTACCTTTCTTCTCAGTGTGGCAATGTCTTTTTCTATTTCTTCTACTTTTTGGGTCTTTTAGTTTTGATTTTATTCATAACCTTTCCGTTCCTATTGCTCTTCATGCCCATCTCTAATTTTAAAAGGACTAAATGACTATAAAAAGCTTACTATTACTTAAAATATTATTACAAAAAAGACCAATATTGAGGAGATGGAGAGAAAAGTGGAAATAAAACGTGAAGAAGAGGAGTTAAGGGCTTGGAGAAGGAGGATAAGGATAGAACGAAGGAAAGAAGATGAAGAATGGCGGAAATACCGCTAAGATAGGGTAAAACTATATGTAGTGTCCTAGTATAGAGGCAAAAGTTTATGAGAGTTAGAGATTTTGAAGTTCATATGGAATTACCAGGACCAGGGGAGGTGTCAGAGAAGAAAGGAGGTGCAATGCACAAAGATAAAAGATATAAGGAGAAAGAGGAAGAAGAGGAGGAGTTGGATGAATTAGAGAGTTCAGCACTGCTGCTTTTCGGATGCGATTAAAAACGTGAAACGTGAAACTTTTGCCGCATCTCCTACCTCTAACGCTGGCTTATAGCCGCTCTGAAGGCGGTCCTGAAAGAACAGTTTTAGCTCTTTTCATACCTTTTTATGTGCTAATTTCCGGTTCGGAACTTCTAACTACCCTGTTCGGAAGCACTGCGATTCCGTGACCTGCATTGATAATCACCGATAGCTGCTCTTAATGTCTTCACCGCCAGTGTAGCGCAATGAACGTTCTCCGCCGGTAACCCGCCTAAAACCCTCAGTACATCCTTCTCTGTTACTTCTAACGCCTTCTCTATACGCTCACCCTTCGCAAGCTCGGTTACCACACTCCCGCATGCGATTGAAGCGCCACAGCCATCAGTAATGAATTTACAATCGCTGATCCTTCCCGCTTCCACTCTTATATCTATCTGCATTGTATCGCCACACGGACCTGTGATTCGAGCACGACCGCTCGGATCCGCCAGCTTACCCACGTTTCGTGGATTGTACGCCTCTTTTAGTGTCCTCTCACTATATATCCTGCGCTCTTCCTCCGACTTCTTTCGCTCTATATCCGCAATCAAGGCATCAAAATTGTCGTCCATCTCTCCGCCTCGTAAGGAAGATAATGATAAGGCATTAGAGGAGCTCAAAAACGAAAGGAGCAACTAACATGAATACAATTGATAAAAAGATGATAACAGCAGTGAAGATAGCGATGGTCTTTAAAACCAGCTCTTTCTTCGATTCTTCCTTTATCACCATCCTCAGCATTGGATTCAATACCTCCTTGAATACATAGTAGCCATCCAGAGGGTACATTGGCAGACAGTTGAATAAGCCCACATAGAAATTTATCCATGCTATCCAGAACAGCACATCGGCAATTGAGAAGATACCAGCACCAAAAACGGATGCCATCCCCACAGGCGTGTATAAATGCGATAACAATGGATTAAAAGTGCTGAAACCTCCCATGCTGAGTGGTAGCACAGGCAAAGTCATCAATAACAGCAAGCTGGCAGGCGATTTGAAGAGCATACGAGGTATGCCCCGGAGGTTCTCCAGGTAAGTTCTCGTTGGAAATTCCAATACCGTCATGCCCAGCGCACAATTGGCAACACCAACGCCCAGATAACCACGGTTCGCATAATATGGCGATTCCTCTAACTTAATCTCAAATACTTCTCCTCTCTTCGTCCACACTTCTATCTCCTCGCCCACCACTGTATCGTTCATGAAAGAGAAGAAATCATCATAACCCCTTATACTCCTGTTATCCATCTTTATTATGGTCATACCCTCCTTGATACCTGCTTTCGCTGCTGGCTTGCCTTTCTCCACAAACACCACTGTTACGCCCTCATTCACTTCACCTTCTACCGCTATCTCCTTCTTATTGCCCTTTCTATCCAGAATAGTGAGATAAGCAGTCTTACCCTTCTCCAGTCTGCTGTTCAGCTCTTCTACGCTCACTCCCCCTTCTCCATCCATCGCCGTGATGAACGAACGTGGCTCTATACCATATTCTGCTGCTGGACTACCATTGGCTACGTCATAAACATAAAGCACATTCTCACTGACAGGCTGAACGGAGAAGAGAATACCGAAGAAGATGAGAAATGCAGCGATAGCAACGACGAAATTGCCCATCACACCCGCGGAAAGGATACGCGTCCTCTCATGTGCTGATGCCGTACCGAAGAGCTGGTCAGTATCCGGCTCTGTAAATGCTCCTATCGGCACTAACAGAAGCAGAAGCCCCATTGATTTCACTTTTATTCGCTCCACAATGCTCAATATCCCATGCGATAACTCATGTACTATCATCGCAACTACAAAGCCTACCCATGCACACATAGGTATAAAAGTGTTCAAGCCGGGGATAAGCAACCAGTTCCTTGGCTCATTCAACTCTGTTGGCTCTGGTCTCACCATAAACGTTGTGAACGCGCCATTAATCACAAGAAAGAACATAAAAGCCATTGCCATAATCATCAGAACAGTACCTATATTGGCGTACGCTCTCCAGAAACGTCTTACTGTACCCAGCCTCTCCAGTAATCTCTCACCTCTGACCGCTCTTATCTGTAGAATAGGACCGTATGAAGAGATATTGTAGCGCTTCAGTAAACCCTGCTTATCGAGAAATAGTATAATAACCCAGTATATAAGGAACAAATAAAATATAAGTATAATCTTGTATGAATCCATTTGAGGGCTATTGGATTATTATCATTATCTCACTTCAACATCTCCATCGCCTCTGCAGCCGTGATGCCCTCATGCACTATCTTACTTATTGCTATTGTCATCTTCGTTGGATTCTCGTGTTGAAAGACATTCCTCCCTATTGATACCCCTGAGGCACCCGCAGAAATTGCATCCTCCACCATCTTCAGTACCTCTGCATCCGTATTCGCCTTTGGTCCGCCAGCTATAATCACTGGCACCGGGCAACTCTGTATCACATCTTTGAATGTATCGGGATCTCCGGTATAGTTCGTCTTGATGATGTCAGCGCCTAACTCTGCACCTACACGTGCCACATGCATCACCATCTCGGGGTCATGCTCATTCTTCACCTTCTTACCCCTGGGATACATCATCGCCAGGAGAGGCATGCTCCATTCCTCACATATCATTGCCGTCTCCCCGAGCTCCTCGAGCATCTCCGGCTCGCTATCCGCACCCACATTCACATGCATTGATACCGCATCAGCACCCAGCCTGATCGCTTCTTCCACCGTCGCCACCATGACCTTCGCCAGTGGGTCTGGACCCAGCGAGGTACTTGCTGAGAGGTGAATCACAAGCCCTATATCCTTACCATAGCCCCGATGCCCCGCAATCACAATACCTTTATGTAGAAGAACCGCATTCGCTCCACCCTCTGCTATTGCATTCACCGCCTGTTTCATGTCCGTCAAGCCGTATATCGGACCTGAGGTCACACCATGGTCCATCGGCACAATAACACTTCTACCGCTATTCCGGTCCACTATCCTCTCCATCCTTATCCGCTTCCCTATACTCATCCTCTCCATTCTCTCCCTTATCGTTGTCATCTTCTCTCTCACCTTTACCTTTATCTTTTATTCCTCTTTCTAAAGCTTCTTATACCAATCTCAGAGTCTCCAGATTCATCGGCGCCGTCGTCTCTATATTGAATTTCTTGTGTATCCCACTTGCCAGTGCTATGCATTTGCTATTCTCACCATGCATGCATACCACCTTTGAAGGCAATGGTCGAATCCCCTTCACGAATTCAATCAGCTGGTTACGATCTGAATGACCTGAAAAGCCATCCACTGTCCTTATATCCATCCCTATCTTTATATTCCTTATCTTACCATCATCTGATAACTGTATCTCATTCCAGCCCTTCTGTATCCTCCGCCCTAATGTACCCTCTGCCTGATAACCAACGAATATGAGTGTATTCTTCTCATCGGCTGCAAGTCCCTTCAGGTATTCCAGAACCGGTCCACCATTGAGCATGCCTGAAGTAGCGAGTATAATTGAGGACTCTTTCTCCTCTATTACCTCCTTTCGCTTATCTGCATCATCCACCTGCACGAAGATATCTGATAGGAAAGGATTCTCACCCTGGAATATAGAATTCTTCAAACTCCTGTTCAGATATTCCGGGTATGCAGTATGTACAGATGTCGCCTCCCATATCATACCATCTAAATACACCGGCACATCCAGCTGCATACCTTCAAGTGCAATCATCACTTCCTGAGAACGCCCAACCGCGAATGCCGGTATTATTACCTTCCCACCCCGCTTTATCGTTCGTTCTATCTCGTCCTTCAGGTTCCTCTCTGCCTCTCGCCTTGAGGGCTGTTGATCATTCATACCACCATACGTGGATTCAATAACCAGCGTATCCAGCCTGGGAAAAGCATTGAATGCAGGGTCAAATAGGAAGGTACGTTCATACTTTATATCACCTGTGAACGCAATGTTATGCGATACAGAACCATTCCCCAGATGGAAATATGCGATTGCTGAACCCAATATGTGCCCTGCATTGTAAAAAGTCAACTTCACATCGGGCGAGATATCTGTCACCTCACCATACTTCAGCGGGATCGTATGTCTTATTGCATCTCTTATCATTGCCGATTTATATGGTATCTTCTTACCCTCTCTCGCTGAGACCTCTATATAATCAAGCAGAAGAAGAGCCATAAGGTCCCTCGTCGGCTGTGTTGTGTATATCGGTCCATCATAACCGTATAGAAACAGGAGTGGCACAAGACCCGAATGATCGAGATGCGCATGTGTTATCACAACAGCATCCAGATTGCTTATCGGGGACACCTCCGGTACATATAAGTAGGGCATGCCTTCCGAGCCCACACTCACTCCACAGTCAATTAAGACCCTCGTCTCCGGCGTAGAAAGCAGGAATGCATTCCTCCCAACTTCTCGACAGCCCCCCAATGCCGTCACTCGCAACCAGTCATCCTCTATCATCTTATCCCTGTATATCCGCCTGCCCACCTTCTTCAAGAAATCGCGCCTGAAATCCCCCTCTTCTCTCAAATATCGCCTTATGCTCTTTATTATCGAAGATTCTATCGGCGGTGCCCTGATTACGTTCGGTCGCCACCCTATCATCTTTGCCACTTCCCTCAGCGTTGCGCCATGAGTACCTATCACCAATCCCGGCTTCTCCGCTTCTATTATCACCTCCGCTTTGTCCATATCGAAATAGATATCCTTTATCCCACCCTCCTCTGGTATTATCTCATGTATCACCTTCGATGCTTTCTCTGGCTCCATCAGAATGTTACTGCTCGGTCTTACTGAGATTCGTTTCTTCAACTCCTTCGCCAGTGTTCTCACCAGTGCACCATCATCCACAAACCGCTGTGTATCCTCTGTATAGAGTACCAGCTCCGGTCCCTCGAACTCCACACCACTTATATGCACATCAGCCGGCAATAACTCAATAATCCGCTGCTTTAACTCAGAAAGCTTCTCTTCTGCTGACATTTATTAAATACCCGATTTCTATTACTATTACTATCCTATTCTCTTCTCTTCCCTTCTCTTCGTGCTTTAAAAATAAAAGCATTAATGTGCCTAAAAATATGAGAGAAGAAATTAGTTAAGGGATCCCCTTATGGACTTTATCTTATCCTCACTCACTTCTTCGTACTTCTCCTTTGTTATTGCTACTACCTCTATCTCTTCTCCCGATGCACTGTCCCTCTTCATTGCGGAGTGCAGCGATTGTATCGCCAGCGCTATCCCATCATCAACGGATAAGTCAGGGGAATACCTGTCTTCGAGCACTCCGTACGCAATCGGTGAGCCGGAGCCTGTGGCGGCAATATCACGCTCCGCTGTATTGCCCCCAAAAGGGTCAATGGAGTATATATGTGCCCCATTTCTGTCTATACCACCCACAAGGAGCTGCACAATGTATGGGAATATCCTCTGAGCACTCAATACATTGGATAACAGCGTCGTTATCGCCCTCACAGTCATTGACTCCTGCCGCCTTATCCTGTATAACTTCGCCTCCACCGATATTGCCCGAATCAGGGTCTGTGCATCGCCCACCACGCCCGCAGTGGTTATGCCTACCCTATCATCCACCTGATATATCTTCTTCGCCGCTTTAGATGCAATGAAAGAGCCCATTGTCGCCCTCTTCTCACTCGCCAGCACTACACCGCCATTGCAGATTAAACCAACGGTTGTCGTCCCCTTCTTTATCATTTCTTTCATTTCCATAGGTTATATTCCCCCATGTGTAGTCGTCAGCTTCACGTGCTTCACGCCCTTCAAGCTCATTATATTCTCTGCTAACTCCTTTATTCGCTTTGCATCACCCTTCATCACCACCACCTCGAAACAGTTCTCTTCATCGAGATGTATGTGTGTTGCTGTTTTTATCATATCCAGGTAATGATGCTGCACTTCTGTTAGCTGGTCGCCCAAACCTCTCTGGCTATGATCGTAGAGGTAGGTTATGGTCCCTATTTCCTCGCCTGACTCTCGCTCCATCCACTCATACTCCACAATATAAGCCCTGATTGCATCTCTTATCCCTTCCGACCTCGATGAATATCCTCTTCCCCTTATTATCGTATCGAATTTATTCAACAGATTAGAGGGAAGAGACACCCCTATCCGTGTCAGCTCTTTCTCTTCTTCCATTCTTATCCTTATCCTCCATTAGTTCCAGTATATGTCTTATTATCCCTTCTACCTTACACAATGCGCTTGAATTATACTTCTTTATGCGAACCACGCGAGATTTGAAGCCCCGCTTACTGAGTTCTTCTTCCAATTCCCTTTCGTCAAAAGTCTGATCATAACCTATTGCTATTATATCTGGTTTGATAATATATAAAGGTTCATACATATCTCTCTCACTACCCAACATCGCCTTGTCAACCACACGCAAAGCAGAGACCATCTTCAATCTCTGCTCCTCTGGTATAATCGGGGTTCTCTTCCGCTTCTTCACGTTCGTATCCCTACCAACGATCACATAGAGCTCGTCACCCAGCTTCTTCGCCTCCTCAAGATAGAGCAGATGTCCCGGATGAAGTATATCAAACGTGCCAGTTGCTAAAACTCGTACCATCCTCGATCATCCCCCATTACCTATTACCCATTACCCATTACCTATTATCTTCAACTCTCTCTCTTCTCCCATCGAATTATAACATCGCCAGCAATCACCATCATAGGGATAAAATGTGATGATATGGCAGTTTCCAGTCCTGCCGAAGATGAATAAATCCTGTGCCGAAGGTCTCGCTGCACCAGGACCTGGATACGGATGGTTATGGACCGAACCCACATAACTAATCCCCAGTGGTATCATATCCAGGCGTATGGATGCATTTCTATCAGAGGAGAGCATCCCGGGGAGAAGAAGAACATCGCTAATAACATCACTATCGGCTGACAGCAGACCGATAAATTCGTAGGGATGATAGGATTTACTCACTTCCAGTATGAAGTCAAGAGCATCTGCTGCTATTCCCCTGATTCCTTCCCTCTTACTCATCTATCTTAACTCAAATCCTTGTCATTGGTTATTTTATTTATACGTTAAAAATAAAACACCCTTCTGTCTTTACATCCTCTTCACGTGGTAAAGAGCCAAATTTCGCACTCAGTAATAAATCACCCAGCTCATAATTTAATACCCTCGCTATGCCCACGATTGAAGTGGTTGGTCTTGGATTCACATCCACTACATATACCCTGCGCTCCCCTTCACTACGTACTACAAAGTCTATTCCGATATATCCGCTACATCCCAGTATAGCTACAATCTGCCTGCTCATATCCAATATCTCCTTCTCTGCATCCACATGATAAGGGACCAATCCACCTGTATAGCGGAGCCTTCCGGTATGCTCCTCCATGCGTATAAACTGTTTGTTCACTGTCAGTGGTAATACACCAGAAGAGCCTGCAACCACACTGCTACTTATATCCTCACCTTTTATATATTCCGTGGTAATAAACCCGTCACCGGGGTCGTACCTCATTATCCCTGTGCTATCCATTTCTATTATGAAGACATTCTCAGAAGCACATCCATATCTCGGCTTGGTTACATATTTTTTATCGGGTACCCATGCATCCGCGACAATTCCAGGCACCGGAATACCCGCTTTACTCAGTATCTCTGTAGTTCGCAGTTTATCTGTGCAAATCCGAACGCACTCAGAGGGGCATCCAAGATTGACGGTGTTCGATTCCACGATCTCGGTGAGGGGCAAAAGCAGCTCATCTGGTGCAATGACAATCCCGGCATCACTATCCTTCGATAGTTTATCCACCGCAGCCTCGAAATCACGTTCCCCTATGGGCGAGATGACTTCGTTACCCAGCCTCTCAAAGCTCTGCTTCAGCGTGGTTAACATCGCTCTCCCTTCTCTTTGCAATGACACCCTCCCTTCACCGCGCGAACCCACTGAATACTCTGCCACCAGTATCCTCATCCTCATCCTGCAATTTATCTCTATTTCTTCACTGCTAATGTTTTTCCGTATCCAAGCAGTTTTGCCAGTGCAAGCAGTATATTCATGAAATAATCGTTATGCAGTGTCCGCCCTAAATCCTTCTCCCAGTTACCCTTGATAGCCTCAAATCTCTTTCTTGTCGCTTCCGAAATTTCACCGATGCTTGACTGAAAATCTGCCCTCTCCTGCGTTCGTATCTCGCCTTCCAGCTTCTCTTTCTCTTTCTCCTTCTCTTCCTTCTTTCGCACTGAACCAACGATATTCAGTGCCCTTGCCAGTGTGGATAGCTTTATTGGCTTATCTCTTATCCTGTTCTCCTCCTCCAGTATCTCCTCCGCCGTTATCGTACCATTCTCTATCCGGTTCCGGTATTTAAGTATCCAGTACGGAATCCTATCCCTTTCCTCTTCCTCAACCTCTTCCGCAACCGCCGTTTTTGCACCCCTGCGTAGCCCGGAAGTATGAAAGCCCATGGCATTTATCGCTCTCGTCACCGTGGATAACTTTATTGGCTTATCCCTTATCCTGTTCTCCTCCTCCAGTATCTCCTCTACCGTTATCGTACCCTTCTCTATCCGTTCGCGGTATTTCTGCAACCAGCCTGGACCACTTCCCTTCTTCTCTTTCTCTTCCTCTTTCTCTCCCGCTTCAGCCTCAGCCGTTCCCTTAAACTCTGCTTTCGCACCCCTGTGCAACCCGGAAGTATGAAAGCCCATGGCATTTATCGCTCTCGTCACCGTGGATAACTTTATTGGCTTATCCCTTATCCTGTTCTCCTCCTCCAGTATCTCCTCTACCGTTATCGTACCCTTCTCTATCCGTTCGCGGTATTTCTGCAACCAGCCTGGACCACCTCCTTTCTTCTCTTCATTCGCTGCGGTTGCAGCTTCTGATCTCGCAGGGCTGGGACTGGTTTCTGATTCTTCATCGCGATGCAGATGCAGCCCGGAAGTATGAAATCCAAGGGCATTTATCGCTCTCGTCACCGTGGACAACTTTATTGGTTTATCTCTAACCCTGTTCTCCTCCTCCAGTATCTCCTCTACCGTTATCGTGCCATTCTCTATCCTATCCCGATACTTCAATATCCAAGCTGGCGCCCTTTCTATCCTACCCATTACCCATCTCTCACTTTTATTAGGCAATTAAATATAAAGAATAATTTATAATACGGAGAAACGGAGAAATAGGTAGAAGAATAAACAGGTGGTGAGTACAAATTCCCTGCGGAAAGAAGAGAAAGATAGCGAAGATGCGGAAACATAAGTTGAAGAAGCGAAGGAAGAAGATGCGATATAAGAAATAAGGGAAAAGGGAAGGTGAAATGAAAGAACAGACCGAAGTAAGGACTTTAAAAGAGGGGAGATATGTCGTGATAGATGATGAGCCATGTACGATAGTGAGTATAACGACGTCGAAGCCCGGAAAGCATGGAGCGGCAAAGGCGCGGATAGAAGGGATAGGGGTATTTGATTCTCAGAAGAGGACTGCGATTCAGCCAGTTACGGCGAAGATATATGTGCCTGTGATAGAACGCAGAAGTGGTCAGGTGCTTTCTATCACTGATGATACGGTGCAGGTTATGGATCTGGAAGATTATTCAACGATTGAGATAAAGCTACCAAAAGAATTGAAGGATACAGGAAGGATTGAACCGGGTAAGGAGATACCGTTTTTGCATTATGAGGGGCGATACAAGATAGATATGAAATAGCGGAAATATGATAGATAGATAATGTAGATAATGGGAGTGGGGTGTTTAAGGATAGAATGGCAGATAAGAAGTTAATTGGGAAGGTAACGCATTATTTTCCGAAGATCGGTGTTGCTGTGGTAGAATTGCGAGATGATATAAGAAGAGGAGATAAGATAAGGATAGAAGGTGCTACTACATCCTTCGAGCAACAGGTGGAGTCGATGGAGATAGAGAATAAGAAGGTAGAAACTGCCACGATGGGACAGGCGATAGGATTGAAGGTGAAAGAGAGGGTAAGACCCAATGATAGTGTGTACAGAATAGTGAAAGAAGGGTAGAATAGGGATATATATAGAAACATAGAAGCAAAGAGACGAAATGAAGAAGGGGTGGGAGATAAAAGTAAGGGACGTAATGGTGGAAGATGTTGCCTATGTAACGGTTCCAGGAACGCGCGAGGAGTTAATGGCTATTTGCAAATCGAGATATATCTCTGGTGCTCCGGTGGTCAAAGATGGGAAGTTAGTAGGCATAGTAACGAGGCAGGACGTGTTAAAGAATCCAAATGAGGAGCAAATAGCGCTACTCATGACCAGGAACCCCTTCACAATCGGTCCAGACGCGAGCATAGCCGATGCATCAAGACTTATGTTGACAAATAAGATCCGTCGTTTGCCCGTTGTGGAAGGTGAGAGGCTTGTTGGTATAATCTCTGTTGCGGATATAGTTCGGGCGATTGCAGATATGGACTTTACTGAGCCGATAGGCGATTACATAGCCGATGAGACGGTAGCTGTATGGGATGAGACGCCTCTATCGGTGGTAGGTCGTATAATGGAGCTCGCGAGTGTAAAAGCGGTACCAGTCCTGAATACAGAACTCGAGCTGGTGGGGCTTATAACCGACCGTGACCTGATAAATGCTGCGATAATAGAGGATAATACAGTGGATTCAGACCTCTCTTTAGGCTCGGATGAGGATGAATGGACATGGGAAGGCATGAGAGATACAATGAAGTTATATTATAGTGTATCAAAGATAAGCTTACCGAAGAGACCTGTGAAGGAGGTAATGGTGAAGGAAGTAATAACTGCGACACGTAATTCAACGGTGAGCGAATGTGCGAGCGTGATGAGTAAGAACAAGTTTGACCAGCTTCCTGTTATTTCAGCGCGTGGTAAGCTTGTGGGCTTATTATTTGACAGGAACCTTATTAAGGTTTTGGTGTAGTGGTGTAGATGTGTAGATAGGTGATAGAAATGTTAGGAGGGCTTTTCAGGCAGCGTAGAGCCAGATACGATATGAGCGAGGATGAGAAGTTCTATCTGATGAGCTGTTCAGACCTGCTGGGTGAGATAACGCCGGTTATAGATGGTATAGGAGTCATGCATGACTTCTTCTGGGAGAAGATAAGCGAGAAGAGATACGAGGAAGAGATACAGAAATGCAAAGAGACTGCGAAGAGCACATTAAATGAAGCGGAATGTATAAAGGCGCCAGAACGTTTTAAGGAGATGCACGACCATTTTGTGAAGGGGCTGAGATACTTTGAGCAATCTTACAATGAATCTAAGGCATATCTGAGCGATAAGCAGCGGGAGCATATAGCGGAAGCGATAAAACTTGCATTGCTTGGTAGTGCTGAACTCAGAGATGGCAACAAGCAGTGGGAGAAGATAAAGAACGAGACGCGAATAGAGGGTTAGGGATAGGAATAGGATAAGAGTAGTATATAAGCAAATAAGCAAATAAGCAAAAAGCAAATTTCATGGTTCAACAAGCAGTGAGAGGGGATAGAGTGGAGGAGCTTGCACGGCGAAGAGGTTTCTTATGGCAGGCTTACGAGATATACGGTGGCTCATCGGGTTTTTACGATTATGGACCCCTTGGTGCGAGACTGAAACGGCAGTTAGAGGCAGAATGGCGACTTTTCTATTCGCTTGAGGGTTTTTACGAGATCGAGAGCCCAAATATAGCACCAGGTGAGGTATTCAAAGCATCAGGACATCTGGATTGCTTCACTGACTCCTCTGTGGTATGCAAGAACTGCAATAGATTCTTTCGCATTGATGATGAGATAGTAACGGGCGGTAAATGCCCTGAATGTGGCGGCGAGCTGGAAGCGGCTGGTGAGTTCAATCTGATGTTTCAGACGAGGATAGGTGTGCCGAAGATGGATGCTAAGAACGAGGCGTATCTGCGACCGGAGACGGCGCAGGGGATTTTTATCAATTTCCAGAGGCTGCTCAGGTTCAACCGCGATAAACTACCATTTGGCGTTATACAGGTGGGGAAGGCGTATCGAAACGAGATCTCACCGCGACAGAGTCTCATAAGATTGAGGGAATTCACAATGGCGGAGGCTGAGGTCTTTGTTGACCCGCGCGATAAGAACTCACACCCCGGCTTCGACGCGGTCAAAGCCACCGAGATAATGCTAAACCCTGCGGAAGGCGAGGAAGGGGAGATGAGCCTGGGGGATGCAGTTAGAAGCGGTATAATTGCAAATGAGTATCTGGGCTATCATATAGCGAAGGTGAAGGAGTTTCTGGAGAAGATGGGCATACCCATAGAGCGGTTGAGATTCAGGCAGCACAGGAAGGACGAGATGGCACATTATGCACGCGACTGCTGGGATGCTGAGTTCTTAAGTGCGAGATACGGGTGGATGGAGATAGTAGGTATTGCAGATAGAGGAGATTATGACCTTTCGGCGCATGCTGCCTCCTCAAAGGAGGACATGAGTTTGCATTCTCCAGAAGGTAAAATAATCCCACATGTGATAGAGCCCTCTTATGGTATAGACCGGATAATTTATGCATTGCTTGAGAGTGGGTTTGCGGAGGAGCGAGTGGGAAAGGAGAACAGGCGAGTATTGCGCTTAATACCAGGACTTGCACCGATAAAAGTGGCTGTGTTCCCGTTACTCAACCGAGAGGAGCTGAAGATGAGAGCAAAGGAGGTATTTCAAAGCCTGAAGCGCGAGCTGGTATATGTGGACTATGACGATTCCGGCAGTATAGGCAGGCGATACAGGCGTCAGGATGAGATAGGCACGCCCTATTGCATCACCATAGACTATCAGACTCTGGAGGATGACACCGTCACGATAAGGGACAGGGACACGATGCAGCAGCGCAGGGTTAAGATAGATGAGTTATCGGGTGAGCTCAAGAAGTCCCTCAGATAGATATGAAATCCCTTAATTTGCATAATAACCCCGTGGCACGGTTTAATTCCTCCATATTGCTGAATGGTCTGCTCTTGATTATTCGCGCGGCATTACGTGCACCAATACCCGGTATCGCCTCTATTTGATACATCTTAGCTGCATTTATCGGCAGTGGATACTCAATTGCCGTAATGGAACGCATCCCGTAGTCTATCACCTTCGCATCTATTATTTGATTGCGCTTATACTGACCGATAACGCCAACGAGGATAGGATAAGAGCCCAGTTGCCGGGCGAAGGTGATTTTACCTGCTTGAGATTCGCATCTCAGGTCTCTGAGCACAGTGCCAGAGGGGATGATTCGCTTGAGCATTTCTCGGTCTATATTCTCACGAACCCTTCTCTTGAACAATTTGAAGTAGCGCTTATGCCGTTTCACGTTTCTATCGCCAAACTCAGCGATGGGCGTATGCGGGAGTATCTTCACCTGCCGGATATTGATTCTACGAATGAGCAGGTCCTGACGTAGGAGCCCCTGCAGGAACTCATAATTCAGCTCGAAAGTCTTTTTGGTCTCTCCTTTCAGCCCTGCTACGAAGTTCAAGCCTGGCAGGAGTATGGGCATCCCGTTTCTGCCACGCGCTCTCCCGAGTTTGTTCATCATAGAGATAGCAAAGAGGACCTCATCGGGGTGAGCGGCGAGATTGTTCGCCTTCACAACCTTCTCATCTGCGGTCTCCATTCCGAATGCGGCGACGTTGCCCGGTGTCTGGAACTCCACAATCGTCTTTAATACCTCCCTGCTCTCTGCTGGATGCATTGCAATCGTCTTCGGGTTGATGTTATCGAGATGGAGGGTCTTTATTTCGGGGCACAGGCGCCAGATAGCGATATGGAAATTCCGCATTCGCTCGGGTTCTGGCTTCGGATTCGGAGCGGAGAAGTCGCTCATATAGGTCAGGAAATCTGATTGCTTACCGAGTCTGAAGTGGCGTATACCGAGAGAATACAGGCGTTCAAATTCCGCGAGAACGCATTCGGGAGGGCGCATCCACTTATGCTGGAATCGTTCTATACAGAATGAGCATCTTGACCAGTAACAGCCCCGGTAGGTCTCCATCTCGCATATAACGTAAGGGAAATCGGGATGCTTTCGCACCACTTCGGCACCGAGCAGTGCAAATCTGTTCAGGTCTGCTCCTTCTCCTTTTGATGTCTCAGTTTTAGCATGAGCTATCCTGAGTATGCGTTCATACAGGCGCTCCTCAAATGGGTAATCTATGATTTCGAGCATGGGCAGCCTTTCTCGCTCTTCTTTACTCAATTCCAGTGTGATTGGACCGACAAGGATGTTATGGTTCGCAATAGCGACCTGCGGCAGTTCCTTCTTCCTTAGTGGCACACCACCGAGGTATTTACCCGGTACCACTGCGCCCGCGATGATGACCATGAAGTTGAAATCCCTGAGGCTCGCTCGTAACTGCGCATCGGCTCTGAACTGGTCTATTGTGAGATATATGCACGATAAATCTGCACCCTTTACCGCCCTGAGCATGCCCCAGATATAGCGCGGATAGGGTGCGATATAGGGAGGAACACCGAGACATGAAGGCTCATCTACATAGCCATCGAGAATCGCTATCTTCATATATCCCTAATCCCCACTACTTAGGTATTCCTGAGAGTATGGCTATATAGCTATATTATTGATACATTGATACGTGAATACGTGAGTGGAGGACAGGGGGATGTAAGATGGGCACCGAGAATGAGCTATTAAGGAAGGCACGAATCATCGCTGATTACCAATTTGGCTCAGGTGCTGGTGAGGCACTGTTCCCGGAGCATGTGGAGTTTGAGTTCATCCTCACGCGGAGTGGGCGAATGTCGCAGATAAAGGATAAGGATAATGGCAGGCGAATAGCAACATTGAGAAGTTTTGATGGCTTGTTCACACTCGGTATAGCAGGTGCTGAGCGACTACAGCGGTTCTTAAAATATCCACGGATGCGAGTTGTTATGAATGACGCGGTCAGTGAATACATAAGAGCGGGAGGTACAGCGTTCTGTAAACACGTAGTAGATGCTGACCCGGAGATAAGAGCGTACGATGAGGTCATAGTGGTTGATGAGCAGGATAACCTGTTGGCAACGGGCAAAGCGATGTTATCCCCGGAGGAGATGCGAACATTTGAGCATGGAGTGGCGGTTAAGGTGCGATATGGAGTAGGGAAGGCTTGAGGATCATGGTCATGGAGGGAGATACGATCTGGGAGGTACTGAGGGAGAAAGGGCTCAGTATCTCTACTGCGGAATCATGCACGGGTGGTCTGCTATCTCATTTAATAACGAATGTACCGGGCAGTTCAGACTATTACAAGGGTGGTGTGGTCGCGTATGCAAATGAGGTAAAGGAAGAAGTTTTGCATGTATCCCGCGAGATAATAGAGAGGGAGGGGGCGGTGAGTGCTGCATGTGCGAGGGCGATGGCAGAGGGTGTAAGGAGACTGCTGCACGCGGATGTGGGCATTGCCACCACGGGCATTGCGGGTCCAACAGGGGGTACACCTGATAAACCTGTTGGATTAGTTTATATAGCATTGGCTACAAAAAATAACGTCTATCATGAGCGTTATATCTTTCATGGAGATAGAGAAGGGAACAAGCGCAAGGCGGCAGATGCCGCGCTCAGGATGTTACGAGAGCATATATTATCGAGGGCTCGTAGCTCAGAAAGGTAGAGCAGCGGGCTTTTAACCCGTCGGTCGCGGGTTCAAATCCCGTCGAGCCCGTAAAGTTAAATAGCATAGATAGCATAGCGAAGATGAAGAAGGGGAAAGTTTCGATACTCGAACATGAGTTAGTGCCCTTGCACGAAGTGATGACAGAGCGAGAAGTGGAAGAGCTTTTGAATAAGTATAAGATAAAGAAGGAACAACTACCAAAGATTAAAGCCAGTGACCCTGTAATAAAAGAGATAAAGGCGAGAGAGGGGGATGTGGTCAGGATAACGAGGAAGAGTAGAACAGCGGGAAAGTTCTTAGCTTACCGATTGGTAACGAAATAAGGGGGGATAAATAGATATGTTGGATAGAAGTGTTCTTGCAAAGGCATATTTCAAACGTGAGAAGATAGCGCAGCATCAGCTCGATTCTTTTAACTACTTCCTTGAAGCGGGTATGCAGAACATAATAGATGAGCAGTCAGGCATAGAAACCGCGATCACTGGCGAAGATGAGCGAGGTAAGTATAAGCTGGGTGTGAAGTTCGGCAAAATACGGGTTGGCACTCCGAAGGCGAGGGAAGCGGACGGTTCTTATGAGACTATCTTCCCTTCCCAGGCTCGTTTACGGAATTTAAACTACACAGCACCCATATACCTCGGGATGCAACTGGTGAAACTATACGAGAGTGGCGAGGAGGAGCCGGATGGAGAGGAGAAGGAGGTAGAGATCGGTGAGCTCCCTATAATGCTGAAATCCAAGAAGTGTAACCTTTATGGGCTCTCAGACGACGAACTGACACTGGTTGGCGAGGACCCGCTCGACCCTGGAGGCTATTTCATCATAAACGGCTCCGAGCATGTGGTAATCACGCTGGAAGACCTCGCTCCGAACAGGATATTCGTGAATTTCGAGGAGAGATACGGGAATAAGACGGTTGTTTCCAAGGTCTTCTCTCTTAAGCACGGATTCAGAGTCCCGATCAGAGTGGAGATAAACAAGAGGGGGATACTCGAGGTCTCATTCCCTGCGGTGCCCCGGAAGATAAACTTCGTAACACTCATGCGTGCCCTGGGACTCGAGGGCGATGAAGCGATAATAAAAGCGGTCTCTGATGACCCCCAGATAGAGAAATATATCAGAGAGAACATAGAGGAGTGCGAGATAAAGACGCAAGAAGAGGCGATTGACACACTGGGTCGAAGGGTCGCACCAGCACAGGCGCGTGAATTCAGGGAGAGGCGCGTGAACTACATCATTGACCGATATTTCCTGCCACATCTTGATGACCGGATTGCAAAGGCGCATTTTATAGGTAGAATGGCAGAGGCATGCTATGAGCTCTCCCTGGGACGGCGTGGTGAGGATGACAAAGACCATTACGCAAATAAGCGGCTGAAACTCGCTGGAGACCTGATGGAGGACCTGTTCAGGGTCTCATTCAACAAATTGGTAAAGGATATGCGGTATCAGCTGGAACGTGCAAATATGCGGAGCCGGGAATTGAAGCTTGCAACTGCTATTCGGTCCGATGTGCTCACCGAGCGTTTACTGCATGCACTGGCGACCGGGAACTGGGTCGGTGGGAGAGCAGGGGTATCACAGTTACTGGAAAGGAGCAATTATATTGCTACGCTGAGTCATCTGAGACGCATAATATCACCTCTGTCAAGAGCGCAGCCGCATTTTGAAGCCCGGGATCTCCATCCAACACAATGGGGTAAGATATGCCCTACCGAGACGCCTGAGGGTCCTAATTGCGGTTTGGTCAAGAATTTCTCGCAGATGGTTGAGATAACAGTGGGAGTAGACCCTGATAGTTTTAAAGATGTACTATATTCCCTTGGTATCATACCGCCCGCTCGTTCCATGGATATTGATGCCAGAACCAGGACTCGTGTATTCGTGAACGGTGATTTCATAGGCTTTGTCACTGAGCCTGAGCGATTTGTGATGGATGTGCGACGAAAGAGAAGGCGCGGTGAGATCTCTACGCAGCTGAATATAGCTTACTATGAAGATAGGCGAGATATAATCATAAATTCAGATCGCGGTAGAGCGAGGAGACCGGTGATAATCGTAGAGGATGGTAGACCTTTAGTCACGGATTCGCATATAGCTAAATTGAAGAACGGGGAGATAGAGTTTGACGACCTTGTGAAGGAGGGGGTGGTAGAATATTTAGATGCAGAAGAGGAGGAGAACGCACTGATCGCAATGAACGAAGAGGACCTGAGAAGCGGAGAGGACTACACGCATCTGGAAGTTGATCCATCGTTGATTCTGGGTATTGTTGCTGGTCTTATACCCTATCCCGATCATAATTCATCACCTCGTAACACAATGGGGTGTGCTATGCTGAAACAGTCCCTTGGTATTCCCACCGCTAATTACAAGCCCCGTGCTGATACCAGGACGCATATACTGCATTATCCGCAGAAGCCGATAGTGAATACGAGGACTGCGGAACTTATATTGCATGGTAAGAGACCCGCAGGTCAGAATTTCGTTGTTGCTGTGCTGAGTTATGAGGGTTATAATATGGAAGATGCGCTGATATTGAATCGCGCAGCGGTGGATCGCGGTCTGGGCAGGAGTCATTTCTTCAGAACTTACGAGGGTGAGGAGAGGAGATATCCGGGCGGTGAGGAGGACAGGTTTGAGATACCGGATGCGGAGATAGTGGGTGTGAGGAGTCATGAAGCCTACAGCCAGCTGGACGAGGATGGAATAATAAATTCGGAGGTGGAAGTGGCACCGAATGATGTTCTGATAGGCAAGACGAGCCCGCCAAGGTTCTTAGAGGAGACTACCGAGCTATTGAGCCCTTTAGAACGCAGGGATACGTCTGTCTGTACTCGCTCCAATGAACGTGGCATAGTTGACTCGGTCGTACTCATGGAATCGAGCAGTAACCGCCGTTTGGTGAAGATCAGTGTTCGTGACCAGAAGATACCAGAAGTGGGAGATAAGTTCGCATCCAGACACGGTCAGAAGGGCGTCATCGGACTGATCGTACCACCGGAGGACATGCCATTCACCGAGGACGGGATTATTCCCGATATGATCATAAACCCTCATGCTATCCCTTCCAGGATGACCGTGGGGCATGTACTGGAGATGATAGGTGGTAAAGTAGGAGCGATGGAGGGGCGCTATGTAGATGGCACGGCATTCTCAGGTGAGCCAGAGAGCGAATTAAGGGCTGCTCTCGAGCGCCTTGGCTTCTCGCCCACTGGCAGGGAAGTGATGAGGGATGGTAAGACAGGAGAGAGGATAAAAGCTGATGTATTTATTGGAATTGTATATTATCAGAAGCTGTACCATCTTGTATCAGCGAAGATGCATGCGAGGGCGAGGGGACCAGTTCAGATATTAACGAGGCAACCGACAGAAGGTAAAGCGAGAGAGGGCGGACTTCGGTTCGGGGAGATGGAGCGAGATGTTCTCATTGGATATGGTGCCGCGATATCGCTTAAGGACCGGTTATTGGACGAATCAGACAGAGTTGTTGAACTGGTGTGTGGTAATTGTGGTATGATTGCCAGTCGCGATCCAAAGACAGGCTCTGCGTATTGCCCTAACTGCGGTTCTGATACTGAGATATACCCTGTGGAGATGAGTTACGCGTTCAAATTGCTCCTTGACGAGATGAAGGGGATGTGTATCGCACCGAGGTTGATACTGGAGGAAGCGATTTGAGATGAGAACGAAGAGGATAAAAGCAATAAAGTTTGGACTGCTATCGCCCAAGGAGATAAGGAAGATGAGTGCCGTGAAGGTGATTACGGCAGACACCTACGGGGAGGATGGTTTTCCAATAGAGATGGGTCTGGTGAATCAGCAGCTGGGAGTTATAGACCCCGGGCTGAGATGCAAGACCTGCGGTGGTCGCATGGGTGAGTGTCCCGGTCATTTTGGGCATATTGAGCTCGCTGCACCGGTCATACATGTGGGGTACGCTAAATTGATCCATCGGATACTCACTGCCACGTGTCGTGAATGCGGGCGCGTGTTGCTGAGCGAGGAAGAGAAGCGGCGATATTTAGAGGCGATAGAGCGTCAGAGGGAGAAGCAGGCGGATGTGGGCGAAGTGGTGAAGCACATCTTCAAGGAAGCGGCGAAGAACGAGGTATGCATGTACTGCGGTGAATATTTCAGTATAGATGCAGAAGGTCTGGATGAGGAGTTGAATAACAAGAGCAGTGTAGGTAGCGAATTGCGTGATAGGATAGAAGATAGGGGCTTCTCTGTCTCTAAGAATGCGTTATTACGCCGGGAGATAGACCCTGAGTGCCTCTTCTGCTGGAGCAGAGTGCCGGGTGTTGACAACGAGCGGTTGCTGCAGTTCCTGATACAGGATTTTGAGCTCACATGGCTAAAGAACGCGCATATCAGCATCAGCAAGAAGGATGATAAAACGCTGGTGATAGCCAGGGGTAAAAGATCAGTTGAATTCTCACTCAGTGCAAAGAGGGACAGGGTAACCCTCAACCTGGAGGATGGAAGCAGTTATGAGTTCCCGGTTAAGAAAGAGGGAACAGAACTCTTTGTATACAACTTCAGATGGCTGATAACCGATAAAGAGAAGGTTTACATATTGAAGAAGGTTCTGAATAAGCTGGATGTATACTGTGGAGTGCGTCAGAAGCAGATAAAACATGAAAAACCGACCACATATAAAGAGATAGACGAGGATGGTAAAGAGCGGAGATTGATGCCCACTGACGTGCGTGAGCGGCTTGAACGGATACCGGATGAGGACGTTGAACTATTCGGCATGGACCCGAAGAGTGCGAGACCAGAATGGATGGTACTCACTGTGCTACCTGTGCCACCGGTTACCGCGCGTCCATCCATCACATTGGAGAGTGGGCAGCGTAGTGAAGATGACCTGACACACAAACTGGTGGATATAATCAGGATAAACCAGCGATTTATGGAGAATAGAGATGCAGGTGCGCCGCAGTTGATAATAGAGGACCTCTGGGAGCTTCTTCAATACCACGTGAACACCTATTTCGATAATGAGATACCCGGGATACCACCAGCCAGACATCGAAGTGGCAGACCGCTGAAGACGATGGCACAGCGGTTAAAGGGCAAAGAGGGGCGATTCAGGGGCTCATTATCGGGTAAAAGGGTGAACTTCTCAGCTCGAACTGTAATATCCCCTGACCCTGATATAGAGATAGACGAGGTGGGCGTGCCAGAAGAGATAGCGAAGGAGCTGACAATCACCGTCAATGTGACGGAGCGAAACCTCGAATTGATGAGGGAGACAGTACGTCGTGGTAGTAAGAATCACCCGGGTGCGAACTATGTAAGGAGAGCAGATGGTAAGAAGGTGAAAGTGACGGAGAGCAATCACGAGACTCTGGCTGAAGAGTTAGACATAGGATGGAAGGTGGAGCGGCATCTGGTTGATGGTGATATCGTTCTATTCAACAGGCAGCCATCTCTCCATAGATTGAGTATAATGGCACATTATGTGCGCGTGATGCCAGGTAAAACCTTTAGATTGAATCCCGCGGTATGCCCGCCCTATAATGCTGATTATGACGGTGATGAGATGAATCTGCATGTACTGCAGACAGAGGAGGCACGTGCGGAGGCGAAGATTCTGATGGAAGTACAGCGGAATATCATATCACCGAGATTCGGCAGACCTATCATCGGGGGCATTCACGATTACATCACGGGCTTGTTCCTGCTCACAAGAGGTGAGAGGAAGTTTAATAAGGAAGAGGCACTGGATATATTGAGGGATATAGATATAGAGGATCTGGGAGAGCCTGCGGGCACTATGGATGATGGTAGCCCCTACTGGACCGGGAAGCAGATATTCAGTGCGATTTTACCATCGGGCTTTGATCTACAGTTCCGCGGTAAGGTCTGTGAGAAATGCGAGGAGCGGGGGTTGAGGTGTGAGAAGGAGAAATGCCCGCGTGAGGCATACGTTGTGATAAGAGATGGGAAATTGATAAGCGGGGTGATAGACGAGATGGCAATAGGTTCATTTAAGGGCATGATAATTGACCGAATATTCAGGGTTCGGGGTGAGGCGGCGGCGAAGAAGTTCATAAAGAAAGCTTCTCGACTTGCTATTAATTATATCCTGCAGGCAGGTTTCAGCTTCGGGATAAGTGATGAGGACATATCGAGGGAGGGTAAAGAGGAGATAAGAGAAGTGATACAGGAAGCGGAGCAGAAGGTGGAGAGATTGATAAGGGCGTACGAAGCAGAAGAGCTGGAGGCGTTACCGGGCAGGACGGTGGAAGAGACGCTGGAATTGCTAATAATGCAGGAACTCGGTCGTGCACGTGATGAAGCAGGAGAGATTGCAGGCAGGTATCTTGGGATCGAGAATTCAGGAGTGTTGATGGCGAAATCAGGTGCACGAGGCTCTATACTCAATCTAACGCAAATGGCAGCCTGTGTGGGTCAGCAATCGGTGAGAGGGGAGCGAATAATGAGAGGGTATCAGGATAGAACACTGCCGCACTTCAAGCCCGGAGACATGAGTGCAGATGCTCGTGGGTTCGTTCGTTCTTCATTTAAAGATGGGTTATCGCCTGCTGAGTACTTCTTCCATGCTATTGGAGGGCGTGAGGCATTGGTAGACACAGCAGTTCGGACTTCTCAGAGCGGATATTTCCAGCGTAGATTGATCAATGCCCTGCAAGACCTGGAGGTGAAATACGACGGTACAGTCAGAGAGACGCGAGATACCGTTGTTCAATTCAGGTACGGAGAAGATGGAGTAGATCCCTCGAAGAGTGTGGGTGGCAAGAGTGTAGATATAGATGAGATTTTAAGGGAAGAGATAGGAGCAAGTGCATAGATAGGATAGCTATGGTAGCAGTAGAGAGCGATATAGTGAGAGAATTGATGAGTATGGGTATAGAGCGTGAGATAGCGGAATTAATGGCAGAAGAGTTCGATGTGTCAGAATTAAGTGCCGGTCGTGATGAACTTTTAGCAGCCGGGGTCGAGGAGTACTACGTGGATGACATACTAAAGATACTGGGCATAGAAGAGGAAGGAGAAGTAAAGTTCAGCGATATAGAGTTGAAGGTGAACAGGAGCTCATTACCTGAGAAGCTAAAGGATGAATTGAAGAGCAAGTTGAGAGTGGTGCGAAGGAAACTGAGCAGAGAGAAGCTGGATTCTATTCTGGACAGGGTGGAGAGGGAGTATGAGAATGCGAAAGTAGAACCCCGGGAGGCTGTTGGGATTGTGGCAGCGCAGTCAATCGGAGAGCCAGGAACGCAGATGACGCTCAGAACTTTCCATTACGCCGGTGTCGGCGCCATATATATTACTCTGGGGTTACCACGGATAATAGAGATAGTGGATGCAAGGCGTAAACCATCTACACCGGCGATGAAGGTGAGGTTGAGAGGTGAGTACGCTTCAGATCGGCATAAGGCTGAGATGCTGGCAATGGAGATAGAGGAGACACATATAAGAGATATAGCTAAAGTGGAATCATCCACGGAGGATATGTGCGTCTGCGTTTACCCTAATAAAAGAGAACTATTGAGGCGGGGAATAGGGGAAGAACAGGTGATAGATAAGATAAAGAGCATGGATATGCCCGTACAGGAGAGTGAAGATGGTAAACTTAAAATATATACGAGGAATAACTCATATCATGAGCTGCTCAGGCTTGAGGAGCGGGTATCAAATATGCTTGTGCGAGGTATAGAGGGGATAAGGAGGGCAATAGTGCGTAAGAGTCCTGATGGTGAGTATATGCTGTATACAGAGGGGTCGGCGTTGAAGAAGATATCAAAGATAGAAGGTGTGGATTTCAGCAGAACAACAACGAATAACATAGCGGAGATAGCAGAGGTCCTGGGCATAGAAGCTGCTCGTAATGCGATAATTGACGAGATGATGAATACACTGGAGGAGCAGGGTCTGGATGTGGATGCGCGGCATGTGACATTAATAGCAGATGCGATGACGGTGGAGGGGGAAGTGAAACAGATAGGGAGGCATGGTCTGGCAGGAGAGAAAGCATCAGTGCTTTCAAGAGCTGCCTTTGAGGTCACGGTGGATAACCTGCTGGAAGCTGCCATACATGGTGAGATAGATGAATTGAAGGGAGTCACGGAGAATGTCATCGTGGGTCAGCCCATAAGATTAGGTACTGGTGCAGTGGAGCTGGTAGCAAAGAACTATAATCATAGAGAGTTAAGTTAAGATGACAAAGCCAAAGAGGGTCGAATACGCCGATGTGAATCGGGAATTACAGAAGGTGATAAGTGATGGTAAAGTGGTGTTAGGTGCGCGAGAGACGAAGAAAGCACTGAGGAGGCGGGATGCGAAGCTCGTTATTCACGCCTCTAACTGTCCACAATCTTTGAAATATGAAATTAAAGAGCTGTGTGAGGAGGCGGGTGTTCCCATCCATGAATACCATGCAAACAGCATTGAGCTCGGACTTGCGTGTGGTAAACCTTATTCTGTGGCATCGTTATGTGTTCTGGACACGGGTGGAACGGATATTTTAAGGGTCCTTGCATCTTCAAAGGTAAGTGGTAGTGATGAGAGATGACAGTTAAGCTCGATACCGAAGGGATAAGGTACATAGGCGTATTCGAGAGTCTTACAGGTGCTGGTGTCAAGGACTGTATCCTGGATAATGACAGAGTGATAATGGTGGTGAAGAAGGGCGATATGGGGTTGGCTATTGGTAAAGGTGGTTCAAACATAAACAAGGTGAAGAAGCTCTTGAAGAAGAACATTGAAGTTGTGGAGCACTCTTCGGATATAAAGGAATTCATAGAGAACCTGCTGCGCCCGGCGGTGGTGAAGAACGTGGAACTGCTAACGACGAAGGATAACAAATGCTATGCATACGTGGAGGTCTCAAGCAAGGACAAAGGTATCGCAATAGGAAAGAACGGTGAGAAGATAAAGAGGGTGAAATTACTGGTGAAGAGGAATCAGAATATAGATAATGTGATAATAAAGTGAGTTTTATTTAGTTACGCATCATAAAGGTTAATAGGGCTAACACAGATGGGAAGAGGATTATACGCGGCGAGGAAGGCGAAGAAGGATAGGAAGAAGTACCGCTGGCGTGATGCGAAGTACGCCCGGAGGGCATTACAGTCAGCGAAGAAGAAGGATCCGCTGGAAGGTGCGCACATGGCGAGAGCGATAGTGCTGGAAAAGGTGGGAATAGAGGCGAAGCAGCCAAACTCAGCTATAAGGAAGTGTGTTCGTGTGCAACTGATCAAGAATGGTAAGCAGGTGACGGCATTTTGCCCTGGTGATGGTGCTATAAAGTTCATAGATGAGCATGATGAGGTTCTGATAGTCGGAATGGGGGGCAGGAAGGGCAGGTCATACGGTGACCTCTCTGGTGTAAGATTCAAAGTGGTGGCAGTAGCCGGTATATCACTGAATGAATTGGTAAAGGGGAGGAAAGAGAAGGTAGTCAGGTAGTGTAATCATACGTAAGGTAAGATGCAATTTGATAAGATATTTGATAAGTGGGATATAAAGGAAGTGGAGATAACGGATATAGGTGTACAGCGGCATATCTCGCTCCAGCCAGTTTCTGCTTTACATACAGGTGGCAGGCATGCGAAACAGCAGTTCGAGCAGGCGAAGGTCTGCGTGGTGGAACGCTTGATTAACAAATTGATGAGGACAGGTAAGAATACGGGTAAGAAATTGAAGGCGTACAAGATAGTAAAGAACGCTTTTGAACTGATATACCAGGATACAAAGCAGAATCCGGTTCAGTTGCTTGTGGATGCCATTCAAAATGCGGGACCCAGGGAAGACACGATTAGATTGCGATTCGGGGGCATTCTGGTTCCAAAGCCTGTGGATGTGACCTCACAACGTAAGGTGGACCAGGCATTGCTATTCATCGCACAGGGCGCGCAGCGCTGTGCATTCAGGAGCAAGAGGAGTATAGAGCGGTGCCTTGCTGATGAGATAATCAACGCGGCGAGGAACGCCAAATGCTATTCGATAAGCAAGAAGGAGGAGAAGGAGCGGATAGCAAAAGCGGCACGGTGAGTAGTGAGTAAATAGTGGCTAATAGCTGGCTAATAGCCAATGGGTTTATAGGTTTATATGTATATGGGTTTTATTAGTAGATGATACCAGAAAGGTATCGAATAAAAAGGAGGTTTTAGGTATGGAATATAGGGAAAGAAGAGCACCAAGCTCACCAATAAATGTGGGCGAGGTCTACGATGTGAAGATAGAGGATGTAGGAAGAGAAGGCGATGGCATAGCACGTGTAGAAGGATTTGTCGTGTTTGTACCGAACACGAAGAAAGGAGATAACGTGAGGGTACGAATATCGAAGGTATCGAGACGAGTCGGATTTGGAGAAGTAGTATCTGAATAGAATTCGGTTACACTTCTATTATAATCCTTTTTTCATCTCTTTTTATTTTTTATTTTTGTTGCAGTTGCAGGTTGCAAGCTGTATAATAGATTTATTTCATAGCTGTTCTATTTTATTTCTATCTGATGAAGCTGAGTAAATTTCACATATTCGCAATCTTAACATGTGCATACGCGATATTCATATTCTTTTTATCCTCTCTATCAACGATACCCTCCCCTGCACACCATGGGCTACTACGTACATTTGCCATCGAGTTAATGAATTTAGCAGAGAGTTTTGGGCTCAAATTCATCGTTTATCCCCTTTACTTCGCATATCTCTACCCTGATAAGTTTGGACATATAGTTCTATACTTCTTTTTCGGATTATTGCTAAATCGAACACTGAGCATATCGAGGAGGAATGAATATGCAGCTTCTGTATCATTGCTCCTGGGAACTCTTTACGGCGTCACAGATGAGTTCCACCAGATTTTCGTGCCTTACCGAACTGCAAGTATAATGGACCTGTTTGCGGATTTCATCGGCTTGCTATGCGCACAGATTGTAATAATGTTATACACGGGCATAAGGAAGTTATTGGGCGGGAGAAGGAAGGTAGTAGCCTTCGATCTCTGGCTTGTCCTTCTATTTGCGTTCCTGGCATATCTATTCGTTATTGTATCACCATTCAATCAAACGCCACTCCGTATTATATTTGCACTTCCCCTGTTACTCTTCCTGCCTGGATATGCATTAATAGCAGCGATGTTCCCGCGGAGGAATGAGCTGAGCGGCATAGAAAGGTTCACACTCAGTATTGGATTGAGTATCGCGATAATGGTCTTCGATGGCTTCGCGATCAGCGTCACAGCATGGCGTTTCAGACCTGCACCAATCGTTTATTCGCTATCCATAATAACACTGGCACTCGTGTTAATCACGGTCATCAGGCGAATGAGAATACCAAAGAGAGAGCAGTTTTATATTGATCCGGCAGTCATCGCAAGATTCATTGATGCCATAAACACAAGAGAGAAGCCGACTGAGATAGAGAGAGCGCTTACAATTGCACTCGTGGGTTCGATATTGATAGCGAGTGGGATGCTGATATATGCAAAGATATCGTATGAGGAGGAGCGATTCACGGCGTTTTATATACTTGGCGAAGGGGGTAAAGCGGAGGGGTATCCGAAGGAGGTCTACCTGCTGGAGCCAAGTTCAGTGATTGTGGGCATAGAGAATTATGAACATGCACCAGCGAACTACACGCTGGAGATAAAACTGGGCGGGTATTCACTGCTCAAAAAGCGTATTCCCGAACTTGCACACGGCAGTAAATGGGAAAGCCGGGTCTTCTTCACACCAAGGCATCTGGGCAAGCATCAGAAGCTGGAGTTTCTCCTCTATAAGGATGGTTTAAAGGGTGTATATCGGTCAGTGCATCTATGGGTTGATTCTCTGATTGATTATGACAATCTTGAAGCGATAAAAAGATACATACTGTCCAGACCACCGGAGATCAAGAATCCGGATATGGAATATGAATCGAACTGGACGTTCAAGACGAATACGGGCTATTTCAGGGGCTTCTTCACAAAATTCCATAAGTTGAGTGAGAATTCCACTCTGTGCGGGTACGTAACCGATAATGATACAGGATTGCCGATTCCTGATGCTCGTGTCAGTGTGACAAACCATTATGGATATGAGAAACAGAGCACCACAAATGAGAGTGGCTATTATGAAATGAGAATAGCCGCGGATCATTACTGGGCAGAGGCAACGGCGAGCGGATACGAGAAGAGCACTGCGGAGTTTGAGATAGGAGATGGAGAGAAGTTGCTCGTTAATATCACGAACAGCCCGATAAAGGTATTCAACATGACGTTAAAAGAACTCACGAACCTGAGTAAGGAGATAAGAGAAAAGAAGCTCCCGCCTGAGAAATTGCCTGCAGAGTTCTCCATAATCAAGGGATATGTGATTGACAATGTAACGGGGCTGCCGATAGCAAATGCGAGCGTGCGGGTAAGGAACGAATATGGGATAGAGGAGAATACAACCACGAATGAAGAAGGTTACTTCGAGTTGAAGGTGCTCTCCGGGCGTTCACATATAGAGGCGCGGGCTGAGGGCTACGCGGTGAATATTACAACGGTTGAGATAGCGAGTGAGCATACGGTTAACCTGAAGCTTAAGCCTGCCCGGTCTGTTGTTCATGGCTATATATTTGATAATACAACCGATGCACCGATTTCCAATGCTGATATACGGCTACGGGGAGAGGGGTACAGAAATGCGACAAGGAGTGATGCTGCGGGCTATTATGAACTAAAGACAGTGGAGGGGCATGTGATATTGGAAGTGAGTAAAGGGGGTTATTTCACGAATAGTACAGCTTTTAACATCACTTGTGGCGAAGAAAAAATGGAGAACCTCACAATTGCGCCAATACCACCCCCACCTCCTTCTGCTATTGTCAGTGGTTTCGTTACATGCAATGGTACGAGGCTACCGGGTGTCAGAGTGGAAGTGAGCGATCATAAGGGTTATGAGAAGTCAGGACTTACAGACAGTACGGGCTACTTTGAGATAGAAACGCGTCCGGGGCATCTCTGGCTGGATGTGATTCCGGGCGTATATATGGGAAGTACGGTGGAATTTGAGATAAAGAGTGGTCAGAAGGCGCATATAGATGTGAATCTCGATACATACCCCAAAAGCACTTATCAAATAGAATATCCAGCACAGACGCCACTGGATAAAGGTGGATATGGGGAGATATCGCAGGATTTCACATCGGTAGTAGAGGGGATTGCAACTCTGAGATTCAAGGTCTGTGACTCTCACCGCTCGAATAGCAGTGCAGGTCATGTGTACAAGCAGGTATTGCTGAATGGGCATGTGTTATGGGAAGATGATGTAGCAGGAGATGAAGGCTGGCAGGAGGTAAAAATACCTGTTACAGTGGATAACGGCACGAACCGGCTGGTATTGCGTGTATATGCGAAAAGGAGTTTGAGTTCCACCGCATTACCACTGACAGTATGGTGGGATGACATCAATATGGAGCCGCTGGAGGAGCTTACGAAGGAGGTCACAACCTCCTTTTATGTTCTTGACAGATATGGAGGAGCTAATTATCCTACGGAATTATATTTAGGCGAGCCCACGGAGTTCATTGTGGGAGTAAAGAACCATGCACAGGAAGCGAGGAATTACACATTGCAGGTGAGACTGAACGGAGATACGTTAAAGAGTGAGATGGTGCGGGTCGAAGCCGGGTCCACGTGGGAGCAGCGGATATCAGTTACACCAAACCAGGTGGGTAGGCTGCTGAAGCTGGAGTTCCTGCTCTTCAAGGGCACTGCTACAAGTGGCGAGGGCGAGCCCTATAAGGAATTCCATCTCTGGGTCGCTTCAGATATAAACTATGACAATTTAGAAGTACTGAAGAGATATGCCGTATCACCGCTACCTGAGCTGGTGAATGGAGATATGGAAGCATCAGGGGGCTGGCATACGGAGAATGCAACCAACTTCACGGTACGAATATCAGATTCTGCCTTTGTTTCGCCTGTGCATTCCTATGAGGTCTCTGCTGACATGCCATTGCCGCAAAGTTATGCGGGCATACACCAGAACTTCACTACCGATAAGTATCCTGCGGTGGCAGTATTGTCATTTGCGGTGAAGGACTCATACAGGGGTGATAAAAAGGGGGTTTATATGAAACAGGCGCTATTAAATGAGCGGATAATCTGGGAGGAAGATGTAGCGGGAGATGAAGGCTGGCAACATCTCAAAATTCCTGTAACACTCCGTTCTGCAACAAACAGGCTGACATTGCGAGTATATGCAGAGGGGGATGGATTGATGCCAGTGGATGTGTGGTGGGATGATGTAAAGATAGAGCCGGTTACCGCGATTACAGCGAGTTCTTCATCTTTCTATGTGCTGGATCTAAATGGGACGGACAAGAACTATCCAAAGAAGCTCCATCTCGGTGAGCCAGCAGCAGTACTTGTGGGGATAAGGCGCACGGAGCCGGGGGAGGCAAATTACATCCTGCAGGTGAAACTCGATGGCAGGGTTATTAAAACCATTAGTAAATGGCTTGGACGCTGGTCCAGATGGGAGCAAAAGGTATCGTTCGTTCCAGACAGGGTAGGCGAGAACCAGAAGCTGGAGTTCCTGCTCTTCAAGGACTACGTGAGGGGAGAGCCGTACCGGAAGTTCTGTCTATGGGTATCCACAACGGTGAACTATGACAATTTAGAGCCGTTATTGGAGTATGAAATATATCCTGTTCCAGTGCTAAGAGGTGGTGAGATGGGGTACAGCCCGGCATGGGAGCAGGATTATAAAGGTAGCAGTTTTGAAGCCGCACCCAGCAGAGAGGACTATACCTCGCCATCATTCTCGTACTGCATCAAACAGCGTGGTGATACAAGCAGAGGGGATTATATGGAGCTTTCACAGACCTTCTATACATCAGGTTATGGTATTGCTGTGGTAACATTCAATGTGCGTGATTCATTTAACGGGAGTTCGAGTGATGCACATAATATAACGAAACAGGTATTGCTAAACGATAGAGTGATATGGGAAGATGATATATCAGGCAGTGATACGGGGTATGTGGGCTGGGTGTGTGAGCGATATAGCATAAAGGAGAACAGATGGATCAGAGAAACTCCTGCGGTGAAATCAGGCTGGATGCGGGTTGATATCCCGGTATATATGAATAAGGGTAATAACAGGTTGAGGTTGAGAGTATATGCGAGAGGCGATGCGAAGGAGCTGCCTGTGAAGGTCTATTGGGATGACGTGAAGCTAAAAGCGCTGAGCGAACTGGTGAAGAGGGGAGAAGATGTGAGGATGGTAAAAGTTGGGTAGATAGTGCATGGGTCTTCTACTCTTCTACTATCGTCCACTGGCTGCTATCGTTCGCACGAGCTCCAGTAATCTGTTCACCTCACTCTCTGTATTATAAAGGTATAAAGAAGCCCTGACTGTTCCTTCTATACCGAGATAATTCATCAGTGGCATGCAGCAGTGATGCCCGGACCTTACAATTATACCCGCTTTATTATCGAGCATCAGCGCCACATCATCCGGGTTCTTACCATCGATATTGAACGATACGGTACCTATTCTTTTATTTGAGGATGCATCGTAATCGTAGCCATAAAGTTCAACGCCAGGTATCTCCTGTAGCCCTTCTATGAGCTCCTTTGTCAGCTTCTCCTCTTTTCGCTTCACATTCTCCATGCCTATTGCATTCAAATAATCAACCGCGGCACCGAGCCCTATCGCGCCTGATATATCGGGTGTGCCACTCTCAAAACCCTCATTTGCGCCTTTTAACTTATAATCAACGAAAGAAGCAGTCTCTACTCCACCGCCACCGACATTCAGAGGTTCTATCTCCGGCATGAGCTCTT
>Ga0190306_1000012_pt1 | contig 87548 bp, 70 predicted proteins | sample 48700734_MG_FD_161657 | JGI IMG/M metagenome (GOLD analysis project Ga0190306, IMG submission 161657) | Hydrothermal vent sediment bacterial communities from Southern Trench, Guaymas Basin, Mexico - 4870-07-3-4_MG | ecosystem: Environmental > Aquatic > Marine > Hydrothermal vents > Sediment ... | reverse complement strand
AGTGTTGTCCTTTCAGGACGTCAAAATGATCTATAATCTAACCCGAGGCGTTGCCATCGGGCTAAATTAAATTGGGCTTTCAGCCCGGATTATAATGATTCTCCACAACTTTTTAAAGTGATCCATTAATTTCAGTTCGATTAAAAAATTTTACAACTTTTCAATATTTTTCATAGGCGAGTCAGGTTATTATTATAATTTTTATTTCAAAAAATTTATCTTTGCACTTAATAAAACCAACTTTATATTATAGATAAATGAATAATAACACTTATTATCCAATTATACATACTTCTTTAGATACTATAAAAACCGACACTACATCGATAAGAATAGAAACTATTGATGATACTATTAAAAATAAAGAGAACAATTTACTAATTAAAACGAAACTTGATTTTAATAAAATTGATTCTATATTAAAATTGAGCAAAAAGCACGATACAGAAATTGTTTTGCAACAAAAAAAACTAATACAAACAAATACATATAAAAAAAAGCTTGTTAAAACTGACACTAATCTCCTTGTTTTTAAAAATTTAGGCGTGTGGAAAACAACAAATTTACAAGACACTACTATAAATATTCAAAATCAGAATATTTTTTCGAATTTTAATTGTTTAAAAGTAGATAATATAAATAAACCGGAAAGAGTATTAATTTCTAATTCGCTTTCTACCACTAGTATTCAAGAAAAGAAAATAGAAAATCGCTATCGTTTGCCTAATATTAAATTTGATTGGATTTCTATAATTTTATTAATAGCATTTATTCTTATTGGATGGATAAGATTTTTCAATAAAAGATATTTCTTTTCGGTTATAAAATCGCCATTTATTTATCAATATTCAACAAATATTGTTAAGGAAAAAGATTCTCTTACAGGAAGAGTTTCCTTTGTGTTTAATATTACTTATTTTTTAAGTTTATCTTTATTTATTTTTCAGATTTTCGATTTTTTTAAAATATCATTATATCATGATAATTCGCTACTTCTTTATTCCCTGATTATTTCATCATTATTAGTATTAAATATATACAGATTTATTACATCTAAATTAATTGGTTTTCTTTTTATGAAAGAAGCTGTTTTTAACGAGTATTTTTATAATTTGAACTTATTTAATAAAAATATTGGTTTATTTATATTTCCATTTGTAATTCTATATAGATTCGTAGAAATTAACAATTATAAACTTATTGTTATTTCGGGTCTAATAATACTTTTATTGTATATGTTTTTATTTGTTATTCGTTCATTTCAAATAATAATTAAGAATAATGTCTCGATTTTTTATATGATTTTATATCTTTGCACTTTTGAAATTGCTCCCTTTTTGATTGCAGTAAAAGTAATATTACCTTTTATTTAATCTAGAAGTATTAGGTATTTTAATCTAATTAAAATCATTGTTCATGAAGATAAAAAAGATTTTAGTATCTCAACCAAAACCTAAAAATGACAAATCGCCATATTACTATTTGGCTGAAAAAAACAGTTTAAAGATTGATTTTAGATCATTTATACAAGTGGATCCTGTTTCTTCGAAAGAAATTCGAAAAAAACGTATTAATATTCTTGATCATACAGCTATTATTTTTACTAGCCGTACTGCTATTAATCATTTTTTTAGAGTTTGCGACGAGTTAAGAATAACTGTTCCCGATTCTATGAAATATTTTTGTGTTTCTGAAGCAATAGCATACTATCTTCAAAAATATATTGTTTATCGAAAAAGAAAAATCTTTTACGGCAATGGTACTTTTGCCGATTTATTGGAATTAATGAAGAAACATAAGGATGAAAATATTCTTCTTCCTCTTTCTGATGTTCATAAAGAAGACATACCGAAGAAACTTGAAAAATACAAGTTTAAATACACAAAAATAATTTTATACAAAACAGTAAGTTCCGATCTTTCTGACCTTAGTGATGTAAATTACGACATATTGGTATTTTATAGTCCGTCGGGAATAAAATCTCTTTTAGAGAATTTTCCCGATTTTAAACAAAACAATACAAAAATTGCTGTATTTGGACCCAAAACAGCAAAAGCTGTTAGGGATGCTAAGTTAACAATAAACATTCAGGCTCCGACAAAAATAGCACCATCGATGACAATGGCCATTGATCAATATATTAAAGAGAATAAATAGTTTTAAAATAAATTCTTATATTGAGGCTGTCCAAAAAGTAAAGTTTCAAATTATTTATGTCATATTAAGCTTATCGAAATATCTCATTTTTAAACTAATAGGTTTTTTGGCTTTGCTCAGATGACAATAATCCGGTCTTTTTGGACAGTCCCATTTTTAATTTTTTAATGCAAAATGTACACTTTTAATAAACACGAACGTTTAAAAAGTAATAAGGAAATTGATAATCTTTTTGCAAAAGGAAAATCGTTTATTAATTATCCGTTTAAAATTATCTGGTTATTAAGTGATAACAATAATGTACCTGCAAAATTGTTAATTTCTGTTTCGAAAAGAAAATTTTCTAAAGCTGTATCTCGAAATCAAATTAAACGTCAAATAAGGGAAAGTTATAGAGTAAACAAGCAAGACTTATATAAATTTTTAAACAGCGAGAATATTAGTGTCAATTTTGCTTGTATTTATATTCCAACAATTAAGCTTTCAAGTAATAGTATTGCAAAAGATTTATCCGATACTCTTTTAAAACTTAAATCGGAAATACAAAAACAAATACTTTAACCATACACAGAATTTGCTATTAATTGAAGGTTTTAGAAAGATTACTTGATACCTAAAATATCAAATTCTGATAAGTAAAAAAACTGCCGGCTTATTGAAATAATAAAGACAACAGTTTCGGTTTATTATTTATACAGAAAACAATTTTCTGCCAATAAGCTTATCGATTATTGCCATAAATAGAACTCCAATTAAAGATAGTAAGATATAAGGGCTTATGTTTAAGGAAATAAAAATTTTTGTAAATTTTTGTAACGAATCGCGATATTGCTCAAAGCTAAGGCTTTGAAAAAGACCAAACCCAGTATTAATAAAAGCAAAAGAGAAATATCCCAGTATCATCACAATTAGCGAAATCGATAACAATATATTGTTTCTTTTGTCGTCTTTTGTAATTAAATTATGGTTATACGATGGGGATTTTCGAATTTTACTCATTACATTCTCCGAAAAATTAGCACTGGGTTGCTCAACTTCGGTTTTAGTTACCAGTTTTCTTGTATAATTGTCGATATTTAATTTGTTATTATTCATAATATCTCTCGTATTTCTTCTTTTAAAAACACTTTAAGTTCATCGTAAAATCGTTTCCGAGCACGGAACAATTTTACTTTTACATTTGAAGATGTTAATTGGGTTATCTCGCTTATCTCATCTATTGAACTTTCGTTTAAATAATACATTATAAGCAATATGGCATCATCTTCTTTTAAGTTATTAATTGCCATATTGATATATTTTTTTTGTTCAAATATTTTTAATTTGCTTATTGTATTATACGATGAAATTATATCATTTTCATGAATATTATCATTTTCAATATTAATTATTTCGATTTGTTTTTTTCGCAACTTGGAAATTGCAGCGTTATATGTTATTTTATATAACCAAGTAGAAAATTTCGATTCGAATTTAAACTCTTTTAAAGAACTGTAAACTTTTACAAAAATATCTTGAGCTAATTCCTCGGCATCTTCAGGGTTTTTTAGCATTCTTAATGAAATAGTATACACCATGCCCTTATGCCTGTCGAGCAGATACTTAAAAGCATTCACATTGCCTTTTAAAACTTGGTTTATATAATATTTATCTTGTTTCAATCTATTACTTATGACGCAAATAATAAAACTAGGTTACAAAAAAAACGATTTCTATTAAATTCTGTAACCACAACAAAAAACATTGCGTCATAGAAAGAAAAACAATATTAATTTAAACATCATTATTATGGACGGATTAGGAATTTTAGTACCAATAGCTTTTTTTGCTTCAATATATGGAATATTCTATTTATTTGTAAGAAGAAGAGAGAGATTAGCATTAATTGAAAAAGGTCTTACTGCAAAAATCTTTAATATAGAATCGAATATTTCTAGCAGTTTAAAATATGGTATTTTTTGTATCGGAATTGCCGTAGGTTTTTTAATTGGAGAGCTTCTTTGCGAATTTACTCGTATAAATGAGGGAATAGCATACTTATCGATGATTTTCTTATTTGGAGGCATAAGTTTAGTTATTTACTATTTCATAGCACGTAAGCATAAAGCTTAATTACAAATTATAAATATTTTCAGGTCTAACAGATTTATAACTTGTTAGGCCTGAATTTTTTATATTTAGAAACTATATCTAAATCGCAAAAATAACATATTCATTTTATCGTATTCTCTGCCAAATTTCCCTTCGAATCGTTGGGCATAAAATGAACATTCGAAATTGTCGCTTACAGAATAAGCCAATGATGGCATTAAAAAATAAGCATTTCCTAAAGATGGAAAATACATAAGTGAAATATTTCCGGTAAGTAAAGGATGAATAGGATACGAAAGCTGTCCAAACCACGAGAATTTACTATATGATGTAGTTTTTACCGATAAGGGCATAAAATACAGATCGTCGAAACTATTAATATTCAACTTATCGAAATAGCCATTATAATTCGCTTCGAAAGATACATTCAGGGAATTACTAAATACATAATTAATACCTGCCGATATAATTGTAACTCCTATAGAATCGGAAAAATTCTTCTGTGGATGGAAATAACTTATCTCACCATTAAATCCAAGATTTTTAATATTCCCCGACCATCCTGCTCCGATTACATAATCAGATGTATCTATAACTCCGGCTAATAACTGTATATCGTAACTCCATTTATTAAATCGGTATAATCCTGCGACAGTTATATTATTATCTTTATCGATTTTAACAGCAAGATCGGCAACAGAAGTATAACTAGGATAATATTGAATTCGAACAGCATCGCTTCCTGCATGTTCTTCGTAATCGAAATCGAAAATCGAATACGAATTAAAAATATCATTAGGATTCCATGCAAAGGATTGACCCCAATTAATTCTTTGTCTTCCGAGAGTAACAAGCCATTTATCTTTATTAAATTCCACATAAGCACGGTCGAAGGTGCTATTTAAGACATACGAACTGCCATTTGTAATATTATTTGTGAGAAAATTCAAATAACCATTATCTGCTTTAAAAGAACTTGCATAACCGGGAATAAACTTAACTAAATCGCCATAAACCACTCTATTTCTCGACTCAATAGCTAAAGTAAAATTATCGTTCAAATACCATCGGTAATTTAATCTATTGTGCACTAAATTATCGACCATCCAAACATCATCAATATCGCTAAACATTGCTGTATTCATGTATTTTACATAACCATTAAGCCTCATGTTTGAAAAAATAGTTTCTTGACTGTGAGCGTTTATTGTAAAACAGAATAGTATAATATATATTGATAGTTTTTTCATTAATTTATATTTAGCTTACTAACTTCCCCTATGAAACCTGTATTCTGAATTATTTTCTTTCGTCCGACACAACTTTCCCGTCTTCAACAGTAATTACTCTTCGAGCTTTGTTTACAACACGTTGGTCGTGAGTTGAAAATATGAATGTAATATTTTCGTTTTTATTTAACTCTTCCATAATATCGAGAAGGATTTCTGTAGATTTCGAATCGAGATTTGCTGTAGGTTCATCGGCAAGAACAAATTTTGGTTTCGATGCTAATGCACGAGCAACGGCAACCCTTTGTTGTTGTCCTCCTGACAATTTTCCCGGACGGCTATTTACTCTATCGCCTAATCCAACCATCTTAAGAAGTTCTAGGGCGCGTTTATCTCTGTTCTCTTTCGATTTTCCTTGTAGGTGCATAATAAATTCAACATTTTCTTTGGCTGTAAGCACAGGAATTAAATTGTAAGCCTGAAACACAAAACCAATATTTCGCATTCTAAAATCGATAAGTTTCGACGATTTTAAAGCTCCAATATCTGTTTCGTCGACTAAAATTTTGCCTTCGCTTGGTTGATCTAAACCACCTATCATATTTAGCAATGTTGTTTTTCCACTACCCGAAGGACCAACAATAGCAGCAAATTCTCCTTGTTCGAAATCTAAATCAATACCTCTTACTGCATGTACCGGAACAAACTTCTCGTCGTAAGTTTTATGAACATTTTTTATTTCTACTACTTTCATTTTTTTATTTTTTGGGCTCTTGGCTTTTAACTAAAACAAAGAGTTAAATTGTTGTATATTAATATTTTCTATTACTTAAAGCTATTCCATTCTTATGGCTTCTGCCGGATTTAGTTTTAATGCTTTAATGGCCGGATAAATAGAAGCAAGAATTCCTGTTATTATTACTAAGATTGTTATTATTATATAAAAATCGAAACTTAGAGAAGGGTACATAATAGCCTGATATCCCATTGCCTCAAGACCTTTTGAAAAAAGTTGAAGATTAATTCCTCTTGAAGCAAAAATATTTATTGCAAAATAACTAATAATCATACCTATCACCCCACCTGTAATCGACAAGAAAACTGTTTCGAGCATTATCATTCCGAATATTCGTATCTTATTCATACCAATTGCCATTAACATACCAATTTCGTGAACTCGTTCTAATACTACCATTAACATTGTATTAATAATACCAAAAGTTAAAGCTAAAAGAATAATTATCATAAATACATATAACATCATATTCATCCAATCAGTCATCATACCTAAATCGGGTTGTATTTCTTTCCAAGTCATTACATTTAAATCGGGATACATCTTTTTTAATTTTTCGGCAACAGGAGCTGCTTTATATCCATCTTTAAGTTTAATAGCTATCTCGTGAGCTCTATTATTATCGAAGCCTGTTAGTTTCGACAAATCAGAATATTTTACAAAAATATTTGAATTTTCAAATTTCGAATTACTAGTACGAAATATTCCTACAACACGAAAAGCACCACTTATTAATTCCCCATCGACATTTTGTAAATTCAATATTATTTTCGATCTTATTTTTACCTTAAGTTTATTAGCTAATTCTTCACCAATAACTACTTGGTTTTTCTTATTCGATTCAAAATAACTTCCACAACTGTCTTTAACGAATTCTTTTATTTTTTCAGCATCTTTTATTCCTAATTTATAACATACTTGAGAACTATCGTAAATGGCTTTATAAATAGAACCAACCAATTTTTCCTTCTCGGGATTAATTCCAAGAATATTAACTCCTTTTCCTGTGGCAGAAGTTTTTACCATTATCGATTGTTTTATTCTGCTACTTACTGCTTCAATTTCTTCTAATGCTTCTATTTGCTTAATTTTATTCTGCACATCAGTAATAGCACATAACATATCCATATTTTCTAAAAATTCCGGATTATGTAATTGTATATGCGAAACTTCATATTTTATTGCCTCATTTACTCTACTTTTTGTCATGCCTTGCATTAAAGCTGCAGCGAATATTCCGCCAAACAAGCCTAAAGTAACTGCAACAATAACTACAAGACTTCTAACTCTGTTACGCCACACATTTTTCCATGATAATGACCAAATCATAATTTTTGTTTTTATGCTCTAAGAGCTTTTGTTACATTAATTTTCGAGATAGATATAATTGGGTAAACAATAGCAATTATCATTATAAAAAATATTACAATACTTTGATTTAGAAAATAATCTAATTGCCATGCAGCAGGCATTAATGGTTCTATACCAAAATTCAACATTGTTTTTGCATATTCTCCTGAAAGTTTTATCGGATTTATATGATAAAACAGAATTATTGGAACAGCTCCTACTGTTCCTGCAAATATTCCAATAATACCCAAGAAAATCATTTCGTAAACAACAACAATACTAAGTTTTGTTTTTTGCATTCCAATGGCCACCATAACACCAAATTCCTTTCTTCTTTCCGCTATCATCATAAGAACTGTACCAAAAATACCAAAGGCAACAATCATGTATAATATGCCAAGCATAATTATGCCACCGGCATTATCAACTTCTATTTGCTGTACTAATTCTGGAAGAAGTTTTTTCCATCCCATTATCTCACAATTGGCATTATTAACAATCTTACTAATATCCTTTATGGAATTATCAAGAGTATTATGGTCTAATAAACCAATAGCTATAGATGATATCATTCCATAAGCAGAATAAAAATCTTGACATTGCTCTAAGTTCATATAAACCAAAGAATTATTAAATTTGGGAGTAGGAAAATGCAAAATTCCACGAATAGGATATTTTCCTGCTGCACTTACACCATGGTATCCTTGACTAATAAGAACTATTGTATCGTTTACCTTAAGTTTTAAATACTTTGCAAGATTCTCGGCAAGAAGTACTCCATCGGAATTTTTATTTAAAAAATTACCCTCAATTATTCTGTTCGAAATTTTTGTTAGTTTGTCTTCTTTTGCAGGATTAACACCAACAACAAACACCCCTTTTGTTTGAGGACCTGACGAGCCCAATGCAAACGATTCGAGACGAGAAGCAACAGAAGATACATTTCTTAGTTTTTCTAAGTCTTTAATAAGATTTTCTTTAGGATGAAAAGTTTTATTTATCGTTTTATCGTCCCAATAACCAAGTTTATGAATTTGAATATGTCCGGTATATGTTTGGACAACATTATTAATCATATGCCCATAAGATCCAATCTGAATAGACCTCATTATTAAAGCAAAAAATATAGCAAAAAATATAGAACCAATAGTTATTAGTGTTCTTCGTTTATTTCGCCAAATATTTCGCCACGCAAGTTTTAAATCGTTATAAATCATATTATTAATATCATTAATTAACCTAATTACCTAATACGTTTCATGTTTTGCTGCGAAAAAAATCCATCATTAATAGGGATATTGAATTTTACTTCAACAAGTTCAACTATTGTTTTATTATCTTCGTCTTCCGGAATAATTACGAATCTTGTAGGTATTATTCGTCCATCCATATTTTTTATATCATAAGAAAGGTCAGTTTTTATTAAATAATCATCTTCATCGTAATACTCGGTTTTCATTTGCAAATATTCATCTTTACTAATCCATTTAATAACTTTCCCCCAAACAACAGCAGCGTCTTCTTTCGGTATCATCTCTATTTTATAACAATCTTGTTTATTAATAATCTCCGAACCAATTATTTTATGATTATAATCAACAACCATCGATGATTCTTTCATAATGTCATCATTAGTATAATCAGAGCCCATCCAGCCTTCCGACATCATCGATGTAGGCAGTTTTATCATTCTACTGATACTTGGTATCCAATTCCACATCTCTGACCCTCGCATTAAAAATGTTTGCCCTTTTTCTTTTGCAGGAGCTGTTACTACCGTTAAAGAATAATCGTTGCCTTTTGCCCACGATTTAAATTCCAATGTTCTTTCCCAAGTAGGTCTTTTAATTGTCATTTTCATTACTGACTTACTCGATATTTCACCTTTAAATTTCTTGTCAGATTTTCTTATTATCTCGGTTGGATTTTGTGCATTTAACATTAACGAACAAGCCATTGATATCATTATTGTAAAAAGAAATTTTTTCATAATATTTATTTTGTATTAAAAAGTGTTATTATACTGAGGTTTATAGCTTTATTTTTTATAAAAATCGATTAATCTTTTTTCAATGGCATCTATCGGAAAATTTTCCGAATCCATAATGTAATTTAATGATATTCCATCGAGCGTCGCTGTAAACATTCTGGTTTCTGCTTTAGGATTCTCATATCCTTGTGAGTGAAAATGTTTTCCTAATGCTTCGAAATAAGGCATGACCATTTCAAATAATTGTTTTTTTATTAATTTGAATACTGTTGGTTGAAGTAATACAGAAAAATATAACTTCCAATAATTCAAATTATCATTAAATAATGATAATATCTCGTGAATAAAATTATTTAATTCATTTTTCAATAATACCTTATGAATGTTAAAATTTGCAGGATTTAGTATTTCTTTGAAGCCTTTAGAAATAATCTGTTTAAGCAAATCTTCTTTGCTGTCGAAGTAATTATACATTAAGCCTTTCGAGATTTTGGCTTTTTTTGTAATCATACTAATAGATGTTGAGAAATAACCATTATTAGCAAATAATTGTAGAGACTCGTCTAGAATTCTAGCTTTTGTAGTTTCTCGTATTTTGTTAAATTGTTCTTGGCGATATTGTTTTTTAAATTATTGTTTATTTAACTAGTTTAATAAACGGTTTTATGACTGAACGACTAATCAAAGAAATGAAATGTATTTCATATTTCCAATTTTTTTTCTAAAAAACTAATATTCAAGCAAAAATTGTTTATTTTCGTTAAATATTATGTTGCTATCTAAAAATATAGGCATTTGTATTTAAAATTTTAGTTGTCATTTTTTCTTTTGTTGCTCATGAAAATTACAAAGTTTCAAATATTTTTTACCTTATTAATTTTAGTAATTAATTTTAATTGTTTCGCAAAAAACAATCAGAATTTAATTGATAGTTTAAAATCAATCTCGCCTGAGGAACAAATTAATAGATTAACAAACTATTCTAAACAATTAAAAGATTCATATCCCAATCTTGCGCTCTTATATGCTAATAAAGCATTAAAAATTGCCGATAGCACCAAAATATTTTCCGCACAAATGTCATCACTAACTTTGCTTGGCACAATAAATTATGAACTATCAAATTATATTGATGCACAAAAAATATTTCAGAATATTATTGAACGAACCAAGAAATTAAAAAATAATCCTTACTGCGCATATGCTCAGCATTATATGGGCTTAATATATACCAAACACGGAAATTACGACAAAGCCATTGATGACTGTAAAGTTGCATTAGAAATTTATTCTTCAATAAATAATAAAGAATCGTTGGCTTTAGTACTAAAAGACATTGGAAATATTTATTTTTATTGGAATAATAAAGAATCGGCATTAAATTTTTATACAAAAGCTCTTAAAACAAACGAAGAAATAAATAACAAATCGGAAATTGCAGCTTGTTATAATAATATTGGACGATTATATACTGAATTAAACAATTACAATACTGCGATTGATTATTTAAATAAATCGCTCGAAATAAAACTGCAAATACATGACATTAAATCATATGCCAGTACATATATTAATATTGGTAATATCTACGAAAAGAAAGGCGATTTTAAAATTGCTTTAAAATATTATACTAAAGCTTTAGATATATATAAAGAATCAAAAAATAAATCAGGAGCTTCTAATGTTTACAGATATCTTGCAAATATAAATTCTAAATTAGAAAATTTCGATCAATCAATTACTTATTTTAATAAAAGTATTGATATTGCTAAAAAGAACAACTTAACAAATTTGCTAATGCTTGAATATCGAGATTTGTCGAACTATTATGCTAATATCAATTCTTATTTAGATGCTTACAAATACAATAAACTTTACTTTTCTATAAAAGATTCTCTCTTTAACAACAGCACAAATAAACAAATTGCCAAATTTCACGAGGAATTTAATTCTGTATTAAAAGAGAAAGAAATTGCTTTACAAGAACAGAAAATTATCAGACAAAAATATCAATTAATTATTTTCAGTATTCTTTCTTTTTTTGCTTTTCTGTTTCTTTTTTTCCTACTAAAACAAAATAAAAATATTAGAAATAAAAGAGATAAAATAAAAAAGTTAAACAAAGAATTAGATAAACGAGTACAGACTAAAACATATGAACTTCAATTATCGCAATATTCTATTGATTTAGCTACAGATTCTATAATGTGGTTAAAGAAAGATGGGAGTTTTAAATATGTTAATAAATCTGCGGCTAAACTATTGGAATATACTGTTAATGAGTTATTAGACTTAACTATTTTTGATTTGGTTTCGGAATTTACTCCCGATATTTGGACAGAATATTGGAATCAATTAAAAGAAAATAATTCTAATACAATACAGGTTTACTACAATACAAAACTTGGGGGAAAGGTGTCGGTAGAAGCTGTATTCAATTATAGAGAATTCAATGGAGAAGAATATAATTTTACCTTTAGCAGAGATATTACAGAGAGAAAACTTAACGAAACGAAATTGCGAAATGCAAAAGATCAAGCCGAAAAATCAGATAAATTGAAATCGGCATTTCTGGCAAATATGTCTCACGAGATAAGAACACCAATGAATGCAATTATTGGGTTTTCCGATTTACTTATTGACCCATCAATATCCAATGAACAAAAAGAAGAGCTATCAAGCTTATTAAAAACATCAAGTAACGATTTATTAAATTTAATTAATGATATTATTGATATCTCAAAAATTGAAGCCGACGAATTAACTTTAGATAAAGGATTATATTATGTAAACTCTTTAATAGACGATATTTATTCTTTTTACAAACAAGGTAATTTGATTAACGATAATTCTCAGATTAATTTCTTCATGGAAAAAGAAGAAAATCATGAAGATATAGCAATTTTTACCGATAAAAACAGATTTCGTCAAGTGATGCAAAATTTCCTTAATAATGCATTTAAATACACAGAAAAAGGAGAAATTTCTTTTGGATATAATAAAATAAATACCGGAGGAAGAAAACTGTTGAAATTCTTTGTTAAAGATACAGGTATCGGAATAGACGAGAAATATATTTCATCTATTTTTGATAGATTTACAAAAATTGACGATAATAAAGAAAAATTATATAGAGGAACAGGATTAGGTTTATCAATTTCAAAAAAAATAGCTGAAATTCTTGGCGGAGAAATAGGTGTTGAATCGACAAAAGATGTAGGATCTATATTCTTTTTTACAATACCATATCAGAAGCTCGACAAGAAAACAGTAAAAATAAATAAGAAAAAAGCATCTTTTGACAAAATAAACTGGAGCAATAAACACATATTAATTGTTGAAGATACTCCTTCGAATTATATTTATCTCGAAACTTTACTTAAGCTAACAAATGCCGATATTTCGTGGGCACAAAATGGAGAAGAAGCAATAAGTAAACTAAACGAGGTAAAAAATATTGATTTAATTTTAATGGACATTCAACTTCCGGGAATGAATGGTTATGAAATTACCAAGATAATTAAAGCAAAAAATAAAAATATTCCAATTATTGCACAAACGGCATATGCCTTTGCCGACGAAAAAGAAACAAGTTTTAAAGCCGGTTGTACCGATTATATCTCTAAACCAATAAAACAAAATGTTTTTTTCAATACCTTAAGTAAGTATTTGTAACTCCCTTACTTATTGTTATTTAAAAAATATACTCCAAGAAATATAAATTCTTGGAGCATGTTTTTTGTAAGCCATTCTGGGATCACTTTAAAAAGTTGTGGAAATAAATTTATTAAAATTTTATATTTGCTGTGTTTTGAATATTTTATGTAGAAGTTATCTTTATTCATTTAAAGCAATAGAGAAATGTATTACGCCACGAAGTGGCAACTTATTTCAGCCCAAAGGCAACGCCTTGGGTAAAATGTGTATTATAAAAAATATCGCCCTGTAAAGAGCAGCTTAAAAAAATAAATATTATATCACAGTCATTATCAAAATTGTATGTTCATATTATTTTTCATATAAAGAATCCTAATGTAAAAATTCGAAAGCCGGATAAAGGTGAATTGTATTCATATATTGGTTCAATTATAAAAGATAATGAATCTATCCCTATAATGATTAATGGTATTGAAGACCATGTTCATATTTTGTGTATAATGTCAAAAAAATATTGCTCCGGCAAAGCTCGTTGAAGAAATAAAACGACACAGTAGCAGATGGATTAAAAACAAAGGAAGTTATTACACTAAATTTGCATGGTAAGGTGGATATGGAGGTTTCTCGGTAAGTCCTTCGTTATACGATAAAACAAAACAATACATTCAGTTTCAGTAAAAACATCATCAAAAGATGAGTTATAAAGAAGAATATTTAATGTTTTTGGAAGAATATGGTATTGATTATAACGAAAAATATCTTTGGAGTGTTGTCCTTTCAGGACGTCAAAATGATCTATAATCTAACCCGAGGCGTTGCCATCGGGCTAAATTAAATTGGGCTTTCAGCCCGGATTATAATGACTCTCCACAACTTTTTAAAGTGATCCCCATTCTGCAACGAATTGCTTTATAAAAATTATTCTAATAACTAATAAGTTTTTCTTTTCTTAAGTTTTTCTTTTCCTTTTCGCTTAGATTATGAGTATCGTTATATATTGGACCTTCCCAAGATCCATACATAGCATTTGGAAGAATAATAAATCGTTTACCAAATTCTTCTTTCATTTTTTCAACAGTATCGAATCCATAGCTATTTGACCTATCTTCAAAAATCTCAGAAAAATCGTTCAAATTATCGCCAATTAATAATAATATTTCATAATTGGCACTAACTATTTCTCGTCGTATTTTTTTACTGCTTACATCCGATTTTAATAATAAATGACTAGAATCGGCAAAAGCAAAACCTTCTTTTTGAAGATTCTTTAATGTTACATCAAAATCATCAACACTTCTATTTGAGATATAAAATATATCGACATTATTTTTCTTGGCAAATTTCGAGAACTCCATAGCTCCCGGCAATGCTTTAGCATTAATTTGCGATACCCATTTGCTCCAATTCTCTTTCGAATATGATTTTCCTGTTTCTATGCATTTTGCTTCAAATGGACTGTTATCGAGCATCGTTTCATCAATATCTACAACAACAGCTTTGGGTTTTGTGTTTCCTGAATTCTTTTTATTTTCGAGCAATTGCATTTTTGCCAAATTAAACGATTGATAATAGATTGCTTTTATTTCGCCTGAATATTGAGTCCATATCACAGCATTTACTAAGTGCTCTTGTGCATAATCATTAGAATTGCTTTTTTGATTTGTACACCCTGCAATTATATTTAATAAAATTGCAATAACTAATATGTGTTTTTTCATCTGTTTATAATTTTAAATTAGCTAATATTTAACTCGTTAATTGATTTTGATTTTTTATAAAAATGCATATATATCCCTGTTTACCAGATTGATATTTATTTATGATAGTAAATTTCTTGATCTTTTTGTTAAATACTTAAAAAGCAATTAATTTACTTATTTAGTTTATCTAAAAACTAAATTTATAAAAGTAAAAAAAATTGTAACAATTTTAAGACTTATTCGTCATATCAACAAATAAAAATAAATAATGACAACCGAGCAATATAACACATGTGTTGAATGGTATTCAGATGGAGTTTATCGTTTTATCCTTAAAAACATTAAGGACGAAAATAAAGCTAAAGATATTGTACAAGATAGTTTTGAAAAACTGTGGATTCAGGCAAGTAAAATATTATTCGAAAAATCTAAATCGTACCTTTTTTCAACGGCATATCATACAATGATAGATTTAATTAGAAAAGAAAAGAAAATAAGTGAAGTTGAGAATAAACCTGAACTTTCATATACTAATGCTTATACCGGGATTAATGAGATTTTAAATGAGGCATTACAAAAACTGCCGGACATTCAACGCTCTGTTATCTTACTTCGCGATTACGAAGGATATACATACAACGAAATAGCAGAAATTACCGATTTGTCCGAATCTCAGGTTAAAGTATATATTTATAGAGGTAGAATGGCTTTAAAGAAATACATTGGTAGTATAGAAGCAATAATTTAATAATTACAATTATGCTAAATATTAATAAATTAAATTACGAAATATATTTTATCGATTATATCGATGGAACACTTGATAGTGAGCAAGAAAAAGAATTATTCTTGTTTTTAGAAAAACATCCTGAATTGCAATCCGAATTCGACTCTTTAAAAAACATTCCTTTAGAAACAAAGAAAATTATCTTTTGTGATAAAGAAAATTTATTAAAAAACAACTTGGCAAATAATAATTCAGAATCGAATTTTTCCGATTTGTGTATAGCTAGAATAGAAGGAGATATGCCGGAAAAAGAAATTGAAGAATTCGATAAACTAGTAAACGAATCGGGTAAAAATAAAAACGAATATCAGCTATTCTTAAAAACAATAAATAAAGCTAATACTAATATCTCTTTCCCCGATAAAAATAAATTGTTGAAATCGGGAAAAGTAGAACATTCCAAAATTAGATATTTATATAGATATTCTTCTATAGCTGCTTCAATAATATTACTAGTATCGTTTTGGTTTTTACTTCCCGAAAATACAGATAACAATTTTGCAGAAACAAAGATGCAAAATACCGGATCGATACAAGTAAAAGAAAACAAAACAATACAAAAAGACACAAAAAATAAGAAGAAATCAATAACAAAAAAAAATAATTATAAGAACATAAATAACATAAATACAAATAATAAGAAAGTATTACATAAAGAAAAACTTAAAATAATAAAACCCAATATTAGAATTCAAATAAATGAGCCCATAATTATTGCTAAAGCAAAAAAAATAAAAATAGAAAATACTTATAATTCTGATATTGCAGAACTTCGTGATGTTAATCTAAACTCATCGTTTAAAAATGATGCAACGACAAAAAAACAATCAGATTTTAAAAATCATTCAATAATAGGATATTTATCGAAAACAGCTGCCAAAAAAATACGAAACAAAACAAATGTAAATAAAATTAAATCTTTGCAATTATGGGATATAGCCGATACCGGCATTAAAGTAATAAACAGTATTACCGGAAGCAATATTAAATTTGAACAAAAACAGGATAAAAAAGGAAAAACAAAAGCAATACATCTAGAGACTAAATATTTTGCATTAAATACTCCAATAAAAAATTAATATAGCTGTAACAAAATAATATTATTAACCGTCATACGAATAAATAAAAATATTAATATAAAACAATAAGATTATGAACAAAATTATTTTATCACTTTTTATTTTAAGTTTAACTTTAAATGTTTTTAGTCAAGAAGCCGATTCTTTAGAAGTAATTTTAGAAAATGAAGAAAAAGCTCTTACAGAAGAATTATTGTCGGATACTAGTGATGCAACAAATATTAAATTTAAACATAAAATTGTTACTATTATTAAAGACGATAAGGGGAAAACTACAATAACTGTTAAGAAAACAGACGACCCTGATGACCTTGAAGAATTAGAAGCTCTAGAAGAATTAGATACTTATTTTTATAATATTAAAAACAAGGGTAAAAAAGATTTTAAAGGAAGTTGGGCTGCAATAGAGTTTGGTATAAATAACTATTGTAATAACGACTTTTCAATTTCGCGTGATGATAACGATGAATTTATGGACTTAAATACAGGTAAATCGTGGAACTTTAATCTTAATTTTGCTCAATACAGCATCAACCTAATAAACGAACAATTTGGCATTGTAACCGGCTTAGGTTTAGAGTTTAATAATTATCGTTTCGACAACGATATTACTATTCAGAAAGTAAATGGCATAATAGTAGAAGATGCGACTACTTATCAAGGAAGTAATATAAGTAAAACAAAACTTACAACTACCTATCTTACAGCTCCTATACTATTAGAATTACATATCCCGATTAAACACGATGAATTTAATATTTCTGCCGGAGTAATAGGTGGTGTAAAAATTGGGTCGCACACAAAAGTAGTATATAAAGACGATGGCTCTAAAGTGAAAACTAAAACCAGAGACGACTTTAATCTTTCTCCATTCAGATATGGATTAACAGCAAAACTGGGGTTTGAAAATGTAAATTTATATGCAAATTACTATATGACTTCATTATTTGAAAAAAACAAAGGTCCAGAGCTACATCCTTTTGCAGTAGGAATATCTTTTGCTTTTTAAATAGCAAAAAAAACAAAAGAAGAGGCTGTCCAAAAAATAAAGTTTCAATCTATTTATGGCTTTTTGGACAGCCTCTTCTTTATTTCAATAAATTTAAAATGCTTGTATTTAAAATTAAAAATGTAAATTGTGCTTAATTTTTTAATTTTAAATATCTTGTTGGCATGAAAAATAAAATATTAATTTTTTTATTATTTTTTGTAATATCTACAGAAACAATATTTAGTCAACAAATTAATATCGATAGTATAGAAAATACATTAACTGAATCTTATGATACAGTAAACGTTAAAATCTTATTACAATTATATAATTACTACGAAGATAACGATATAGATAAAGCTAAACTATACATAGATAAAGCATGTGAAATATCTAAAGATATTGATAATTCATCCTACTTATCGCGAGTATATTTACAAAAAGGAAATTTCTTTACAAAAACCGGAAGTTTTGATGAGGCAATATCTAGTTATAATCAGGTTTTAAATTATTGGAAATTAATAAACGATAGCACAAATATTCCGAGCGTTTATAACAATTTAGGTGTTGTTTACGAAAAAAAAGGAGACTATTCTAAATCAATAAAATATCTTATTAAAGCCTTAAATCTTTATGAAAAATCTTCAGACTCATTAAATATTTCAAAAACATTTCTCAATTTAGGTCTTATTTATTTTCGTTTAGAAAATTATAAAAAATCAATGTTCTATTACAAAAAGTCGCTTGAAATACGAAAACAAATAAACGACCTAAAAGGAATTGCCCTTCTTTACAATAATATGGCTATTGTAAATTATTATACCGAAAATTACGATAATGTTAGAAATTATTTTCAAAAGGCTTACGAAATATATCTAAAATTAGGACTAAGACGACAACAAGCCATGGCTTTATCGAACTTGGCAGAAATTTACGACCAATTAGGTCAGACAGATCTTGCTCTTAAATATTACTTTAAAAATCTTGAAGTCGATAAAGAATTAAAAAATAAAAAGGAAATAATTTCAGACTATCACAATATTGCAAGTTGCCTAAATACTAAAGGACAAACAGAACGTTCAATAAAATATCATAATAAAGCTCTGAGTTTAGCAAAAGAAATTGGAGCTAAACGAGATATGCAAGATAGTTATAGGGCATTATATTCTATATTTTTAGAAAATAAAAATTTCGTAAAAGCCCTTAAATATCACGAGTTGTATTTTGCAACACACGATACTATTTTTAACGAATCGCAATCGGAGCAAATTGCCGAAATACAAGAGAAATATGAATCGGAGAAAAAAGAAAAAGAAATAATACTACTAAAAAAAGAAAAAGAGATTACAAATCTTAAAATGAAAAAACAAAAATATTATGCTGCTTCATTATTATTAGGTTTTGTTTTTGTTTTTGTTTTTCTAATAATGTATTTATATAAAAACAGAAAAATACGTCATAAAAACCGATTATTGGCTTATCAGAAAAAGCAAATTACCGATAGTATTGAGTATGCAAGCAGAATACAAACAGCAATTTTGCCTCCCGGCGATTTTATTACAAAATTAATTCCACAACATTTTATAGTATTCAAACCTCGAGATGTTGTAAGTGGCGATTTTTATTGGGTAGCTCATAAAGAAAACAAGATTATAATTGCAGCTGTCGATTGTACCGGACATGGAGTGCCCGGGGCATTTTTGAGTATGCTGGGATTTGCTTTCTTAAACGAGATTGTTAATAAAGAAGTAGAACTAAAAGCAAATATAATTCTTAATCAATTAAGAAATTACGTTAAAAAATCGCTTCATCAAACCGGAAAAGTAAACGAAACAAAAGACGGAATGGATGCTGCACTTTGTATTATTGATAAAGAAAATCAGGAATTACAATTTTCAGGGGCCTATAATTCTTTATATTTAATTAGAAACAAAAATCTTGAACAAATAAAAGGTGATAGAATGCCGATTGGGATTTATGTTCACGAAAAAGAATCTTTTACAAATCACAAAATAAAACTTCAGAAAAACGATATAATATACTTATTTACCGATGGTTATTCCGACCAATTTGGAGGAATAAACGGAAAAAAATTCAGAAATACTCCATTTAAAAACATCCTTACTGCTATTCACGAGAAAAGCATGGCGGAACAAAAAGAAATTCTGGAAGAAACGTTTTTAGAATGGAAAGGAAATCGAGAACAAATTGACGATATACTTATTATTGGTATTCGCATTTAATTTAGTTTTAGTAAATTTGTTTAATATTTAGAAAAATTACTATTAATAAATACATATATTAACTATGAAGTTATTACTAATAAGCAATTCAACAAATGCAGGCGAAGAGTATTTAACATATCCAATGCCTCATATTAAGAATTTTCTCGACGGAAAAATAAAAAAAATTCTTTTTATTCCATATGCAGCAGTTACTTTCTCTTTCGACGAATATCAAAAAAAAGTTCAAGAAAGATTTACCCCTTTGGGAATAGAAGTCGACTCGATTCATAATTATGCTCCCGAAGAAAGAAAAAAAGCAATATTAGATGCCGAAGCATTTGTTATTGGTGGAGGAAATTCTTTTAATCTATTAAAACTAATGCAACAAGACGATATATTAGAAAGCATTAGATATCAATGTTTAAAAGGAATACCATATATTGGTTGGAGTGCAGGTTCAAATGCTGCTTGCCCGACAATAAAAACTACTAACGACATGCCTATTGTCGAGCCTGATAGTTTTCATGCTATAAACCTTGTCCGATTTCAAATAAACCCACATTATCTCGATGCTAATCCCGAAGGACATGCCGGAGAAACACGCGAAATGAGAATAGAAGAATTTATGGTTGCTAACCCATATATTTATATTGTAGGATTACGAGAAGGAACAATTCTTAAATTAGAAAATGCAAAATTCGAACTTATTGGAAATCGTAAAGCTAGAATATTTAAGTTTAACGAAGAACCACGAGAATTAGCCTCCGGTGATGATTTCGATTTTTTATTTGAATAAAATATTTCTGTTGCGACAGAAAAAAGATGCTGTTCAAAAAAATGAAGACGAAATTTAATTTGTTATGTCGAGCGTAGTCGAGACATTTGCTAAGTAGAATTAAGAATTATTTATTAACAGATTTCTCCGCAAGGTAGAAATGACAAGTGTTTAATATTCTTGTCATGTCGAGCGATAGTCGAGACATCTGTATAGTAGAATAATAAAATACAAATTTATAACCAAAAGCACTTATTAACAGATTTCTCCACAAGGTCGAAATGACAAGGACTTTGATTAACAGATTTCTCCGCAAGGTCGAAAACAATAATCTAGTCTTTTTTGAACAGCATCTTTTTGTTTTTTATGTATAAAAATTAAAAATATTTTATTTCATCATCGTATATCTTCGATAATAAATTATTTGCCAATCTGCTGGCACCAATTCTAAATAATTTATTATTTGTCCATTCTTCGCCCAGATTTTCTTTTACAACAGCATAATATCCTAAAGCATCTTCGGGTAATGATATTCCACCTGCAGGTTTTATTCCTATTTTTTTACCTGTTCTGTTGTAATAATCCTTTATTACTTTTGTCATAATATATACAGCATCTAAAGTAGCGGCAGGTTGTTGTTTTCCGGTTGATGTTTTAATAAAATCGGCTCCTGCTTCAATAGCTAAAATACTGGCTTTCCAAATATCATTGTGAGACACAAGAGCTCCTGATTCAAGAATTACTTTAAGATGCTTGTCTCCAATTGCTTCTTTTATCTGTTTTATCTCATCAAAAACAAATTTGTAGTTTCCTTTTAGTAATTCTCCTACCGATATTACAATATCTATCTCGTTTGCTCCCATTGCAACAGCTTGCTTTACCTCTGCAATTTTTACTTCTAAAAATGTTTGCGATGAAGGGAAGCCGGCACCAACAGCAGCAATATTAATATTGGCTTCGCTTAAATTTTCTTTAACACATTTTACCATACTTGGATAAATACATAATGCAGCAACATTCGGCATATCGGGATACTTAGCTTTAAAGTTATTTACCTTATTACACATATCCGAAATATTATTGCAATTATCTTCTGTATTTAAGCTAGTTAAATCTATTAAACTAAATATTTGCTTTAACGTTTCTGCACTAGCATATTGATGACTGTTATTTGCTATTACAGAAACTTTTTGATTAATTTTTTCTTTTAAAAAATCGTTATTGTACTTATTAAAAAAATTTTCCATAATTATTTTAGTTTTGTATTTTCAATATGTCGTGTTTTATCTCTTTTAGTTTTTTTATCTATACTTTCTAAAAATGCTTTTTCTAAATCAACATCGGTTTGATTTGCAATGCAAATTAACACAAAAAATATGTCAGCTAACTCTTCCGACAGATTTTTTTCCTTATCGGATTCTTTAAACGATTGTTCTCCATATTCTCGTGCCATTATTCGTGCCAATTCACCAACTTCTTCGGTTAAAAGTGTCATATTGGTAAGTTCGTTAAAATATCGAACACCATATTTCTTTATCCAAAAATCTACCTTTTCTTGTGCTTCAGCTAATGTCATCGTAATTTTTATTTTTCAAAGATACTAATTTCCCGATTTCTATATCTCATGCTAATTGATTTTGCAAAGATAACAAATTGCTAATTTCAATCATTTTAAATACTACAAGTATCTTTAAAATTAAAAATCTTTGTTTTTTGAATCAATTATAATAGTTACCGGACCATCATTAATAAGCGAAACATTCATATGTGCACCAAATTTACCCGTTTTTACTTCTTTGCCAATACTCTCCGATAAGGTATCAACAAACTTTTTATATAAAGGAACCGAAATCTCAGGCTTCGCAGCTTTAATATACGAGGGCCTATTTCCCTTTTTGGTTATTGCATGTAAAGTAAACTGGCTAATTGCTAATATCTCTCCATCTATATCTTTTATCGATAGGTTCATTACTCCCTCTTTATCGTCGAAAATTCGAAGCTGCGATATCTTCTTACACAAGAAATTAATATCTTCATTATTATCAAGATCTTCAATGCCAATTAGTATTAATAAACCATTCCCTATTTCCGATTTTATTTTATTATCTATCTCTACCGATGCTTTCTGTACTCTTTGTATTACCGTTCGCATAATATCTTTAATTTATTCTTTGTAAATTTTAATTTGAACATATAAAAACGCAAGCTATATTACTACATCTCAGCTTTTTGCACAAATCTATATATCTAATTATTTCGATTTACAATTGTATTATCGAAATTTATATTATATACTTGTAACATTTTTAAAAATTGAAAGTACAATTATTTAATCATCAAAAGTAAGAGATTTTTTATTATTAACGAATTCGCTATATACAAAAAAAGACTTGCATGTTTAACATATTACAGAACAGCAAATATTTAATAAACAATATAAATTTAAACGATTAACTATGAAAAGATTTTTACTAATTTTTATATCATTACTATTTTTAAACATAAATAGCTATTCGCAAATTCCTGCCGGATATTACGATGATGCAAACGGTTTAAGTGGGGATGCTTTAAAATCGGCTTTACATAATATTATTGATAATCACACAGAATTAAGTTATAATGATTTATGGACAGTGCTAAAAGAAACTGATGAGGATCCAAATAATAGCAATAATTTTATACTAATATATACAGGGAGATCTATTCCAAAAACAGATGCTTACCCTGAATGGAACAGGGAACATGTATGGGCAAAATCGCATGGAGATTTTGGGACAACTCCTCCTGCAGGGACAGATGCACACCATTTAAGACCTTCTGATTGTTCGGTAAACAGCGACAGAGGAAATAAAGATTTTGACAATGGAGGAGAACAACATACTGAAGCAACTGAGTGTTATTGGGATAGTGATTCTTGGGAACCACGAGATGCTGTAAAAGGCGATGTAGCCAGAATGATGTTTTATATGACAGTAAGATATGAAGGCGATGCTAGTGGTGAGCCTGATTTAGAGTTGGTTGATTATATTACCGGAAGTACATCATCTCCAATTTTTGGTGTGTTAAGCACATTACTTGAATGGAATAATCAAGACCCTGTAGATGATTTTGAAAGAAATAAAAATAATGTGGTTTATTCATATCAAAATAACCGTAACCCTTTTATCGATCACCCGGAATATGTAGCACAAATATGGGGTGGAGTAACTATGAATTCTGTTCCAACAATTTCTGATGTTACAATTACACCAAGTGTTCCAACAGCAACTAATACAGTAAGTGTTTCGGCAACTATTACCGATTCCGATAGAACTATAACAAATGCTAAAATAAATTGGGGAACAACAAGCGGTTCGTTAACTAACGAAATTAGCATGTCGGTTTCGAGTGGCAGCACATATATTACCAATAGCGAAATTCCTGCTCAAACCGATGGGACATTTGTTTATTACACTGTTTCGGCAACCGACGATTCTAGCGCTACAACAACTACCAACGAATATAATTACGAAGTAGGAAATACTACTGTTACTGTTCTTTCCGAAGATTTTTCTTCTTGTCCTCCTTCAGGTTGGAATACAGAAGATGTTGCAGGAACAGAAAATTGGACTTGTTCTACAGGCTATATGTCGATAAATGCTTACGATGGCACCGGAGCATGCGATGATTGGTTAATTACTCCATCGTTCGATTTAGATTCTTATACCGAAGAGATGCTGTCGTTTACAAGTTGGACAAAATATGCTGATACATATTATCCCACTGTAGAACTAAAATATTCCGGCAATTATTCCGGTACAGGCGACCCTACGGCAGCTACATGGAATACTTTAGCTTGTACTTGGTCGGCCGAAAATTCTGAAACATGGACTTCTTCGGGCGATGTAGATATTTCCGGAATTTCCGGAGCCAATGTGTATTTCGCAATTCAATATACTTCTTCAGGTAACGGTGGTGGTTCATCATCGCAATGGGAAATCGACGATTTTCAGGTAACAGGAAAACCTGTAGAAGGGAATAATAATCCAACAATAGGCTCTGTTAGCCACACTCCAACTTCTCCTTTAGAAACAGAAGATGTAAGTATTTCTGCAAATATTACCGATTCCGATGGAACAATTTCGTTGGCAAAAGTAAAATGGGGAACCGCAAGTGGAAATTATATAAATAACATCTCTATGACAGCCGATGGCGATAATTATAGCGGAACATTATCTGCTCAAGCAGCAGGAACAACGGTATATTATGTTATTTATGCAGAAGATAACGATGCAGGAAGCACACAATCGACAGAGTATTCTGTTAGTTTTTCTTCGTCGATAAACGATTTACCTGTAATTTCTGATGTTACAATTTTGCCCGGCGAACCTAACGAACGTGATACTGTTACAATATCGGCAAACATTATCGATAACGATGGAACAATTTCAAGTGCTGTGCTAAAATGGAAACTAGCTTCGTCTGAAACAACTCACGAAATTGATATGACATTTTCTGATGATAAATATTCTTGCGAAATTTTACCTCAGCACAAATTCGAAACAGTATATTTTATGATTACTGCTACCGATAATAAGGGAGGCGAAACATTATATAATGATGGACGATATTATATAAATCAATCAACAGGAATCGAGAAATTGAATACCGAAAAGATTAGTATTTTCCCAAATCCTGCTGATAATTACTTATATATAAAGTCTAACACTGAAAATTCTTTGTTCGATATAGCAATTTATAATGCTTTGGGAAATAATGTTATCTTACTTAAGAATATAAATATTTCATCGAAATATAAAATAGAGCTTAATAATATTCAATCGGGTTTATATTTTGTAAATATTAAAAACGAAAAACAAGACCTAACTTATAAATTAATTATAAAATAGCATCTGCAAGAAAAATGTAATTACTCAACTAATGCAGACATGTTGATTATTGCTTTTGTAAAAAATTGTAAAGAAGGGTGTCTAAAAAGTGAAGTTTTAATTTGTCATATTGAACGTAGTTGAAATATATCAGGATTATTGATATAGATTAACTTCGTTGAGCTCGTTTCACTCGGTTCTTAGTTCTTTTTCAGAATTATCTTAAACAATACTTTTGGACCACTCTTTTTATTTTGAAATTAAGCTTATTTCTGTTGAATTTTATGTTTATGCAGAGTTTAGATGTTTTAGTTCTTTGCTTATATTGAGAGTGTTTTGTTTGTTAATCCGAAAAATTCACGAATTTTTAGCGATTAAGAAAGACGAACAAATTTGTAGTTTTTAAGACTCCCCAATTTGGGTATTTCTAAATCGGGATTATCCGCATTGCTTCCCACTACCCATCGTATATTCATACAATTCGTTATACTTTTGTATGAATAATGCGAGTTAATAAAGTTCTGTTAGCTTGTTCGTCCCTTGGTAAGGGAACAAACCAAAGCTAATAAATTTTTGAAATCTATTAGTTTCTGTTAATCCCTAGTTTAAAATTTAAGAAATGTTTTTTAAAAAGTTTTTTAATCTACTATAATCTTTACAGAAGACACGGATTACAAATCCGCGCCAGCGTGGTTGCAGGCACTGATTTTTCTTCTATAGACTAAATAAAATTTATGCATAAAATGAGAAAGTCCACAACTTTTCAATCTGATCCTAAACAAATTCAATTATGGTGGTAAATTTAAATTGCGGAACATGTAAAATCAATTATGATTTTGAAGTAGGAGATCCGTCTATTGATGAAAACATGCGATTAGTTTTTGAGCACAAACCCAAATGTCCCAATTGTGGAGTAATAGACAAAGAGTTGTTAAGTGAAATAGGACAGAGCCAGATGACTGAATGGCATTTGAAGGATTTAGATTTTGAAATTTAATGTTGATTTTCTAATTGTATCCAATGGCTTAGATTATTATTGTTGCAAGATTGATTATAAAAATAGGAGATATTATTTTTTGAAAGAAGTTCCTGAGCTTCAACAAATGGATTTTTAATAGAAAAACACCTTGCATAAATTGTTATACAAGGTGTTTGAAAATAGCTTATTTATTTGTTTTTATCAAAGTTTTTAGAATTATTCTTAGAATCAAGAGATTTAAAGGTTTTTGGAGTCTTAATACTTTTAGAATTATCCTCTAATTTATTATTTCTAAATAGATCTTTGTTAAATATTTTAGGATCCTCATATTTTTGTTTATATTTTATGTTGGTCTTGTTACTTTCTTCTTTTGTTGTCTTAAGTTGTTGTTTAAATTCTTCAATTTCGTTATCGTATTCTGCTAAAAATCTGTCATTGATTAATCTGTTATTTTTAACAGTTAAATCACCAAAAAATAATTGTATTAAAGAAGGGTAGTATTTGCCAAGGTATTTATTACTTGCAATGTATGATGCCATTCCATAGTTATCCTCACTCAAATAATAATATTCATATAATTGAGTATCATTAAATTGATACCAATATTCTTTTGTGAACCAGTAATAATAATCGGCCCAACTGTCAATACAATAATATTCATTATTGTGCTCATAGAAAGTTTTACCATCAAAGACTTTAGAAAGAGAATCACTGTAAAATCCGTATCCTGTAATAAGAGGACTTGGGCTTAATTTAAAAGTGTTAGAATCTGACCAATTAGAATACAGAACAGTATGATTTGATTGACTAAATACGAATTGGCATGTAAATAATACCATGGTTAATAATAGAACTTTTTTCATAATTTAAGATTTTAGTTGTTTAACGAAAAGACACAAATATTATGCCAAATAGAGGGGATATGTAACCGGAAAATAACAATGCACAAAAATCGGAAAGTATAACTACACAGTTTTCGGAAAATAAGAATGCCTAATCTTTAAGATTTGTTCGGTAAGTATGATAGAAAATTGTTTTAGTTTTCTTGCTAGCGCGGATTTGCAATCCGGGCTAATATATATAAATATAAAATACGAAATTAAACAGAGCATATCTGCCGGTCGGCAAGACAGGCTTTGTAACATTAATAATTGTTGGTTGGATAGATATATTTACGAGAAAAGAACAGAAATTAATTATATATGGATAGGAATGTAAAAGGCACTGATTACAAATCTGCGCTAGCGAGGGAATTCTATTTATTAGAATAGTGGTAGAAATCTAAAAAAAAGTGGTAGTTTTATTAAAAAGTTAGCCCCAATAAAAAAAACATCCATGAAAAATATAGGGTATCTGAACATTGATTCTGCATTGTGTCATCGCAATGTTAATTCTAAAGTGAGGAAATAGATGAAGTTGTTTATTTTTAACATTTATAACTTTTTAATATTTAATATTATTAATGGTTTTATAATTTTAAATAAACGTATCATCTTATGCTTTTTTACTTTTTATCTATTTAATTATGAATCATTATTAATTTATTATCATTAAAAATGTATGTGTTAAGTATTTTGTTCATACATAAGAGAATGTTTCAGATACCCTTATTTTTATGGAAATAGCAGACATAGAGAAAATAAAAATACAATACTCTAAGATCAAGAGCGTTACGCAATTTGCCAATATTTTAAATAGCATTGAGAAAAATATTAATAATACTTCATTACTACAAAAAAAACTTACTGCAAGAGATTTAAATTATCTATCAATTACTAAAGATAGAAGATATAATGAATATTCAATTCCTAAAAAAAATGGCAAAAAACGAAAAATCAATTCGCCAGATAATTATCTTAAAAGAGTCCAGTTTTTAATAAACCGCTTATTTCAAATAGTTTTTAGTGATTCGAAAAATTACCATTCCAATGGTTTTCTTGATGGTAGAAATATATTAAGAAATGCAAAGCCACATACAAACAAAAAATATGTTCTCAACATTGACCTAAAAGATTTTTTCCCATCGATTGAATTCAGAAGAGTTAAAACAGTACTTGAACTAAGTCCATTTAATCTAACAGGCGATAATGAAAGAATATCGTTCATTATTGCAAATATAGTAACATACAAAAATTACTTACCTCAAGGTGCACCCACTTCACCGATAATCTCAAATATAGTAACTCAAAAACTTGATAGACGGATAACAAGTATTTGTAACGAAAATGGAATTAGATACTCTCGTTATGCAGATGATTTAACTTTTTCATCAAATAGAAGTGTTTTCACTGATGAATTTATTCAAAAAATAATAAAAATTATAAATCGAGAGAACTTTATAGTCAATGAAGAAAAAACGCGAATTAGATCTTCAATGGACAGACAAGAAGTAACAGGATTAGTTGTAAATCAAAAAGTAAATATCAAAAGAGAATATTTAAAAAAAACAAGAACTATCCTGAATAATTGGGAAAAGGGTGGTATGAACTATGCTCAATTGAAATTTGATTTTTATCAAAAGAAATTAGGTCAAAAATTGGATTTCAGAAATGCTCTTAGGGGTCAAATTGACTTTATTGGTTCAATTAAGGGAAAAGATTCATCAACTTACATAAAGCTAAAATTACGCTATGAATATATTTACAATAGGCTAGATTACAAGCTTATATCACATGACAAGGTGAGATTTCAATTAGTTACGGACAACAAAAAGATGGAATTAATACTTTTAGATAATATCCATACTGCCGACAACAAGTTTATTTCATTTTGTACTTCAGCATTTTATCAAATCGAGAATTTACTCAATTATTATTACTGGGAAAGATTTCCTAACATTAACGACTTAAAATTATTCATGCTTAATAATAATCCTGCTTTTAAGAAAAGGTGGAAATCCATAGACAGATTAACAAGATTTAAAAGAATTAGGGATTTTGACATTAACACACTCTTGTATCTTTTTGAAAAAGAGTTTTATTTTGACAAAGGACTCTTCTATAACAAAGAACTAACATTTCTGAGAGAAATTAGAAACGATGAATCACACAGGTGTTCAATTTTTCTATTAGACAAGAATGCAATTTTTGTCGAATATGAGCAGTTAAAAGAAAAGTGGGCAAAATTTAAAGAAAAGAAAAAAAAGTTCCCGGAAAAACAGAAAAATGAACTAGAAATAGAGTTTCAAGTTAAATTATTTGAATTTTTAGAAAATAAAAACTTTAATAATGTTAGAAAAATTCTGAAAAATGTATTAGAAAAAATTACTGGGGCTAACAAAAAATATAGTGCAAGCCGCGGTTAGTAGTACTTAGAAAAGATTTGGTAAATTTGAAGGATAATTAAACCAAAGAAAAATATTGAATAAGTGCGGCACGCACCATATTCAAACCGGTATGCGCAATATTATGAATGCGAAACAACTTAACATACTAGACAGTGAATTAGATAAACCAGTTTATCGTATTGTTGATTATGATAGATTAGTTCAAGTCTTAAAGACTGGCAAAAATTCTTTTGTAAGGACATTTTTGTGGGATGATCCATTTGAAAATCTATTAACAAACTCTGAATTTAACAAGAAAAGGGGATATTCTATTTCGAGCATGAAATATTATACTTATGCTCAATGTTGGTCATTTAGTGAAGAAAATGATTTACTTTGGAGAACATATTCGCCTAACAAGGAAAGCGTCAGATTAAAAAGTACGGCAAGAAAGCTAATTGACTCGCTTATTAATTCACCTATCGTACAGAGAATTGAAACCAATCCTAAAAGATTATTTGATAACCGCGAAGAAGATGAATTCTGGGATGAAGAAATAACATGTTTTGTTGGTAAAGTAGAATATTTAACTAAAAGTGAAATGTTTAATTTTTTCAGAACTAACTATAAGGAAAATAATATTGAATTGTATTTAAAGTCTTTATATATAAAAAGAAGACCTTTCCGGAATGAAGAAGAATTAAGAATTGGTGTCTATCATATTCTTGCACTGGATGACAAAATTCTTAGTATTTCAGACAATATTTTTCATTATGAAATTAATTTTAATGAAGTCTTTGAAGAAATTGTGTTTGACCCAAGAATCTCAAATGAAAAGTTTGATGGTTTAAAAGAAGTTCTAAAAAAATTAAAGTTTAAAAATCCTATTCTTAAATCCGAAATCTATGAGAAACCTAATATAAGTAAAATATTAAATTCATAATACAGCGCATAACATCGGGTCATAAAGCATATAGGGTTTAGTGTTTTTTTGACAATTTTACTTATCTTTATTTTTGGTAACGGGGGATATTGAAACTAGGCGAAACTCCCCGTCAAAGCTTAAGCTAAGACCGTTGGACGTAATGTATATTCGCAACCAATAAAAGAAACAAACAAAATAATAGAAATAAACGAAACAACGTTTCGAATATTTCGTTTATATTTGTAAAAACTATTAAAACTTTTGCGATATGGAACTTATTGAAAATATAAAAAGACCTTCTAAAGAAGAACAAAAGACTGCAATGGAATCATATGATGCATTAGCCTCTATGTTGAAAGAAATAAACTTAGATAATCCAGAGATAGAAATTGAAGAGACTTCTGAAAAAATTAGAATTCCATTGAACGCCTTGAAACTTTTAGCTGATATTTTAAAGGCAACAAGTCAAGGAAAACTTATCTCTATTGTTCCAATAGCTACAGAAATAACAACTCAAGTAGCAGCTGAAATATTGGGATGCTCCAGACCTCATTTTGTAAAATTGCTTGAAAATGGTGAAATTAGTTTTACAAAAGTAGGTAGACATAGAAGAGTTAAATATGAAGATGTAATAAAGTATAAGAAAAGTATGAAAGAAAAACAGAAGCAATTATTGATTGATATTATGAAATCTGATGAAGAATTAGGCTTATATGATTCATAGTGTGAGATTTACTTGTATTTTAGATACGAATGTGATATATCCAATTGACATTCGTGACTTATTATTTTGGTTTGCCTATCATGAATTGTACATTCCCAAATGGAGCAAACATATATTTGATGAATGGAACGATGTAATGATAAGAAAAGGAATCTTTCAGGAAGAAGCAAACAAAAGAATTCAAAAAGCTCAGTTAGCATTTCCTGATGCCTTTGTAGAAAATTATGAATCTCTTATAGATGGATTAAATCTTCCAGATGAAAAAGATAGACATGTATTAGCTGCAGCAATCAAGACAAATGCAAATCTTATTGTTACAAACAATATTAAAGACTTCCCCAAAAAGTATTTGGCAAACTTTGGTTTAAGTGCTAAAAAAGTTGATGATTTTATAACTGATATTATAGATTTAAATCAAGAACGTGCGGTAAAAGCATTCAGAGACTTAGTGTTAAATCGTACTAATCCTGACTTAGATGAATTTCAGGTTTTGGATAGATTTAGGAAAAATGGTTTAAACGACTCTGCAAACTATATTCATTCACTTATTTAGAATCATATCTGTGGAGCCTAACACGCGTTCAAATTCGGCTAGCGCGGGTTTGCAATCCGGGCTAATATATAAATGTTAGATAAATAAAATATCAAGTTTCGCATGCTAATAAATATTAAGTAATTCCTTTTTTTTCGAAATATTTTCAGATTATTGCTAATTTGCGTATTTTCGGAGCAATTTTATTAATGAAGCATAGTTATAGAATATATTATTAAAGAAAGATTTATATATGAAAGATTTTAAAACGGTAAATCGTATAAGCGGTTGGATAGTGTTTTTAATAGCATCGGCGGTATACTTGCTTACTATTGAGCCCACAACAAGTTTTTGGGATTGTGGAGAATTTATTGCAACAGCATTCAAATTAGAAGTGGGGCATCCTCCCGGAGCACCATTATTTATGATATTGGCTCGATTTTTCTCTCTTTTTGCTTCCGACAATGTAAATGTTGCAAAAATGGTTAATAGTATGTCGGCTTTAGCTAGTTCGTTTACTATTCTGTTTTTATTTTGGTCGATTACTCATCTTGCAAAAAAATTGTATTCAAATAGCGAAGAATTATCAAAAGGAAATATGATTGCTGTTATAGGTAGTGGCGTTGTTGGTGCTTTGGCTTATACTTTTTCCGATACATTTTGGTTTTCTGCTGTCGAAGGCGAAGTGTATGCTCTTTCATCGCTGTTTACAGCAATGGTATTCTGGGCTATACTAAAATGGGAGAATGTAGCTAACGAAAAATATGCTAATCGCTGGCTTATTCTTATTGCTTATCTAATGGGCTTGTCAATAGGAGTTCACTTGCTTAATTTATTGGCAATTCCGGCTATAGTATTTGTATATTATTTTAAAAAATATGAAACAGATAAAAAAGGAATTTTTTATGCTTTAGTAATATCTGTTATTCTTATTGCCGTTATTATGTATGGAATAATTCCGGGAATAGTAAAATTAGCTTCTAAATTCGAATTGTTATTTGTTAATGGAGTTGGAATGCCTTTTAATACAGGAAATTTATTTTATTCTGTATTGCTTATTTCAATTATTATTTTCGGAATATATTATACTCATAAAAAGAAGAAAGTAATTTTAAATACAATACTTCTCGCTTTTACAGTTATTGTTATTGGCTATTCTTCGTTTACAATGATTGTTATTCGGTCGTTAGCAAATCCTCCTATGGATGAAAATAATCCCGAAACAGTGTTTTCTTTAGTAAATTACTTAAACAGAGAGCAGTATGGTTCGCGTCCTCTTGTTAAAGGACAATATTATAATGCTCCGGTAGTCGATAGTAAAGAGCCATATACTTATCGACAAAAAAACGGAAAATATATTAAACAATTTTCTTTAAACTCGATATACAAATACGACAAACGTTTTACAACTGTATTTCCCAGAATGTATAGTCCGAATCCCGAACACATTAAAGAATATAAAAAATGGGCAAATATTAAAGGACGTAAGATTACAATAACGGGGCAGGATGGAGAATCAAAAATTGAATATATTCCTACTTTTGGAGAGAACATAAAGTTCTTTTTCCGATATCAGATAAATCATATGTATTTACGATATTTTTGGTGGAATTTTGCAGGTAAGCAAAACGATATTCAAGGACAAGGCGGATCCTTGCATGGTAACTGGTTAAGTGGAATAAAATTCTACGATGATATGCGTCTCGGACCTCAAGAGAATTTGCCTGTAAAATACAAAAACAATAAATCTCGTAATAAATATTATATGTTACCGTTTTTGCTCGGATTAATAGGATTTCTCTATCAATATAAGAAGAACAAAAAAGATTTTTGGGTTGTTACAATGTTATTTGTTTTAACCGGATTGGCTATTGTTGTTTACCTAAATCAAACACCATTACAACCACGCGAGCGTGATTATGCTTATGCAGGTTCGTTTTATGCCTTTGCAATATGGATTGGCCTTGGTGTTATGGGAATATCAAATTTATTGAGTAAGAAGTTGCCAAAAGTTGTGGGAGCATCATTAGCAACAGTAATTTGCCTGGCATTGGTTCCCGGAATTATGGCTTCTGAGAATTGGGACGATCACGATAGATCGGATAGATATATTGCACGCGATTATGCATATAATTATCTAAATTCCTGTGCTCCGAATGCTATTTTGTTTACTAATGGCGATAACGATACTTTCCCATTATGGTATGCTCAAGAAGTTGAGGGGATTAGAACCGATGTGAGAGTTGTTAATCTTAGTCTTTTAAATACAGGATGGTATATCGATCAGATGAAACGAAAAGCATACGAGTCTGAGCCGGTTCCTTTTAGTATGAATCACGAGCAGTATCTTCAGGGTAAGCGCGACCAAGTATATATTTTCGAAAGAATTGACGATTATGTCGATTTAAGAAAAATTGTCGATTTTGTTGCCGATGATGATGATAGAACAAAATTAAAAATCTCTGCAACAGATATGATTAATTATATCCCGACAAAGAAATTTATTCTTCCTGTTGATTCTGCTAAAGTTGTTAGTAATGGCACTGTAAAACTTGAAAATGCAGATATGATTCTTCCCGAAATACGATGGGAGATAAATAAAAGAAGAGTTCTTAAAAGCGAGTTAATGATGCTCGATTTACTTGCAACAAATAAATGGGAGCGTCCGGTTTATTTTGTTTCAGCAGGAGGTGATAGCAATATTGGTCTCGATAAATATCTTCAACTCGAAGGATTTGCTTATAGATTAGTGCCAATAAAAACCGAACCACAAGATTTTTTAAGCATTGGTCGTATCGACACAGATATTCTCTACGATAATTTAATGAATAAATTTCACTGGGGAAATATGAATGATACAAATATATGGATCGATCATACTATAAATAGAACAACATCTGTTATTCGTATTAGAAATAAATTCTCGCGTTTAGCAGGTAAATTAATTGAAGAAGGGAAAAAAGAAAAGGCAGTTGCTGCACTTGATAAGTGTGTTGAATTGATGCCAAATAAGAATTTTCCTTACGATTTATTTACTTTAGATATTATTGAGAACTATTATAAAGTCGGAGAAATTGAAAAAGCAAATGAAATTGCAAAGAAATTTGCAGGTATTTGTGAACACGACATGAATTATTATTTTGCTTTAAAAGAACCTTTTGCTAGTTCCGTTGATTACGATAAACGCGTATCTGCTCATATTATGCAAAAATTAATAGAGATTTCTCGACGTTACAAGCAAATAGAACTTAGTAAAGAAATTGAACAATCGTTTAATAACGCATTACGCTTTTTATAAAGCGATTATGTAATATTGCTATCTTATTATTTAAAACCCGACTGCTTATTGTAGTCGGGTTTTTTGTATTTAGTTGGTAATTGAGCTTGTAGAAATTTCGGTAGTTGAGTATATCGAAACCAGACCACAAAAAATTATTAGTCAATTACTTTTGTAAGAAAATATTATAAATGTATTTTTGACAAAAATATTATTATGGCAAATAAAAGCAAAAAGCATCGCGATGGTGTGGTATATTCTACCAGTAACAATTTCGAATACGAATACGATAACGAAAATGAAGAAATTGAAACTAAAGCCCCGCAGAAACAAAATTTAAAAGTTTTACTCGATAATAAAGCAAAGAAAAAAGGGAAAAAAGCTACTTTAATAACAGGATTTATTGGTGCTGAAGATAATTTAAAAGATCTGGCAAAAATTTTAAAAACAAAATGTGCTGTTGGTGGAGCTGCCAAAGATGGAGAAATAATTATTCAAGGCGATTTTAGAGAAAAAGTTGTTGAAATACTTAAGCAGATGGGATATAAAGCAAGAAAAATATAAATCATAAAAAATGATTTTTACAAGAATATAAGATAGAAATAAATAAACATAAAAATATGAAAATTAAAGCAAGTTGGATTTTAGTTATTTTAGTATTATTAGTAACGAACATAGTAAAAGCACAGGATACTATTAGAATAATGCAGTATAATTTATTGTATTACGGAAAAGATGCTTTCGACTGCGATCAGGATAACAATAATGTTGATGATAAGAATGGGTATTTACAAACAATTATAGATTATGCAAAACCCGATATTTTCTCTGTTAATGAATTAGATGGAGAGGGAGTTTTCCCGAATGTCGATGATGCAGGTTATTTATTAGACAATGCACTAAATGTAAACGGAATAAATTATTATAGACGCACCGAATTTCCCGAGATATTTTTAGCTAATACTTTGTTTTATAATAGCAATAAACTAACATTAAAAAAGCACGATGTAATTAGTATGGATGTTGGAGAATATACTAAAATATTTAATGCTTATAAATTTTATCACAACTCGGCCGATTTAGCCGAGACTAACGATACAGTGTTTTTTACTTGTATAGTTGCTCATTTAAAAGCAGGAGACGGAACAGCAGAACGACAAGAAAGAGCCGATGAGGTAGCTGAATTTATGAAGTATATGGAAAATTTGGGCGAAGCCGGAAATTATTTCTTTATGGGCGATTTTAATTTGTATAACGATGATGAAGATGCTTTTCAAAAACTAATAAATCCTACGAATGCAACATATAAATTTTACGATCCTGTAAATCAAATAGGCAATTGGCATGTTAATTCTGCATACAAAAATTATCATACTCAATCTACTCATTCAACTTATAATGGTTGTGCTTCGACAGGAGGAATGGACGACAGGTTCGATTTTATTCTAGCTTCGGGTAATGTTATGAATGGTGTCGATAAAATGCAGTATATCAGTAATTCATATACAACACTTGGTCAGGATGGAAGTTCGTATAATACTGCTTTAAATACAACATCTAATAGTAGTGTCCCAACTGCAGTAGCACAAGCTTTATATAATAATTCCGATCATTTACCTGTGTTGTTAGATATTAAAATTGATAAAGATTTAGGCGATATTGCCGAAATAACAGATGTTTATCATAATCCGGAAAACCCTTATTCAAACCAAGATGTTACGGTTACTGCAGAAATAATTGACAATAATAATGTTTTTGACGAGATAATTCTAAAGTGGGGAAATACAACAGCTAATTATACCGATACTATTGTTATGACAGCTACAGGAAGTAAATATACTGCTGTTTTCTCCGGTTTATCTTCGGGAACCAATATATTTTATAAAGTTGAAGCTCTAAATGCTCAAGGCGATGTAATAGATAGTAGCGATGAAAAAAACTTTTCTGTTACCGATTTTGGTTTCTCAAATATTAGTTATAATCCCGAATTTCCAGATTCAAGTAATGCTGTGACAATTTCTTGTGAATTTGCTGATCCGCAAGAACTTATGTATTCGCTAAAAGTAATGTGGGGAAATCATGCCGACGAATTATATACCGGCGAATTAATGTCGAAGAACGGCAATATTTACGAAGCTGAAATACGAGAGCAAAATACTGCCGATACAGTTTATTTTAACATTATTGCAAAAGATATAAAATCTGATACAATTGCAATAACCGATTTGTTTTATTATGTTGTTGGAGAAAAAACAGGGATAAATACTTTTCGCACTATTGGAGAAATGAAATTTTCGAATCCGGTAAATGATGTTTTAGTCTTAGCATTAAAATCGTTCAACAGAGGAGAATATAATTTAGAAATTGTTTCCTTATCGGGACAAAAAAAGTATTCCGAAAAGATTTATATAAACACAAAAGAATATAGAAAAAATATTGATGTAGCGTTTCTGAAAAAAGGATTCTTTTTATTAAATATTTATAAGAAACAGAATGTTAAATTATCACGAAAGTTTATTAAAGAATAAAAAATATTAAAAGTTATAGATTACTAATCCTAACAGTTCTTAAAAGCTGTTAGGATTAACATTTTATTAAATGAGAAACTAATCTAAATACAAAGAGTAATGAGAAAAATATTTACTAAAATTGTAATAACATTCACATTATTAGTTGTATATAATTTTTCGTATGCTCAGTTTTACGATACAGGATGCGAACCGACATCAATCAAGTGGAAACAAATAAACACAAAAAATTTTCAGATTATCTTTGCAGAAGATTTTTATTCTCAAGCTAATAAGCTTGCAAATATCTTAGATTATTCGTACAATAATATATCGAAATCGCTAAATCATAAACCGAAAAAGATTTCAATAATTCTTCATAACAACACTGTTAATTCTAATGGCTATGTTTCGTGGGCGCCAAAGAGAATCGAAATGTATGCAACTCCTTCGCAGAAGATGTATTACCAACCATGGCTCGAGCAATTGTGTGTTCATGAGTTTAGGCATGTTGTTCAGATCGATAAATTAAATCAAGGAATAACAAAGATACTTTCGTTATTATTCGGACAACAGGCTATTGGTGATGTTGTTGGAATGCTGCCTTTATGGTATCTTGAGGGCGATGCTGTTTATACCGAAACGGTTCTTACAAAAGCGGGTAGAGGAAGGTTGCCTGTTTTCGAAAAAGAATTCAGAACAATTTTGCTGAGCGACGAGAAATTATTTTCATTTGATAAAACACTGTTCGGCTCGTATAAAAATTATGTTCCGAACCACTATAAATACGGGTACGACTTAACTTCGTATGCAAGAATGAAATATGGAGATAGTATTTGGGTAAATACCGAAAATTATGTAGCCAAACATCCATATACAATTTTCCCAACAACAGTTCCTTTATATTTTGCTCTTAAGAAATATGCAGGAATTAGTCAAGAACAACTTTATAACGAAACATATTCTTATCTCGATAGCCTTTGGAAATCGGAAGATATAGAATTTGTCGATTATAATAAGATAATTAATGTTGATAAAGAAGGATATGAAAATTATTTTAATCCTCAATATGTTGGTAATAATAAGATTGTAGCCTTTAAACGTGGATTATCGCATATTTTGCAAATTGTACTAATCGATAGTTTAAAACAAACAGTATTATGTAAACCGGGAATTTTATCATCAGAAGATTTGGCGTATGCAAATAATAAGCTTGTTTGGTCGGAGAGAAGGCACGATGTACGATGGAAAAATAGGGAATATTCCGAAATAAAAATATTAGATATCCGAAATAAGAAAGCAAAAACTATTTCTTTAAAAACGCGCTATTTTGCACCCGACTTGTCGAATAATGCAAATAAGATAGCTGCAATAGAAGTAAATGAAAAAAATCAGTGCTATTTAGTTTTCTTAAGCACGTTTAATGGTGATGTTTATAATAAGATTGAATCTCCAGAAGGGATATTTCTTCAAAATCCGAAATGGTCTAACGATAATAAATTTGTATATGTAATTGGAGTAAGCAAAAACGGAAAAGGAATATTGCGTTATAATATTAATAATAAAGTTTGGGAGAATATTTTAGCATTCGATTACGAAGACATACAAAACATAAGGCTTGTAGGCGATAATTTATATTTTCATTCAAGCTATTCGGGAATCGATAATATTTATCTATATAATCTTAATACTTCCGAAAGCTTTAAAATTACGGCATCACAGTATGGCATGGCCGATTTTGATGTAAATGAGAATAATAGTGCTTTAATTGCTTCTGAATACTCTTCGCAAGGTGGAAAAATTGTTTCTGTTCCATTAAATTTAAACTCTTTCGAAGAAAAAAGTAAAGTTAGTACTCGTAATCTTGCATTCGAACAATTGATAAACAAAGAAAAATCTTTAAATATTCACTTCGATAGTATAGATAATAAGGAGTTTGCAGCAAAACCATTTAGAAAATGGCAAAATGCATTTAATTTTCATAGTTGGCTTCCGTTTTATTTCGATTATGAAGATTACACTACCGATTTTTCATCATTTAATACAAACAAAATTCTCGACGATTTAGCTCCCGGATTAATGCTTATTTCACAAGATAAACTTAGTACAACAACTGCAATATTGGGATATGGATATAAAAATGGGAGCAATAAATTTTATTCATCGCTGATATATAAAGGATTGTATCCTGAAATTAGAATAAGTTCAGAATATGGAGAACAGATTGGAATTGTTTCCGGTTCGGCCGATTGGATGCCGGAAATAGGAAATACAGGAACTGATTTATCAATAGAAACAATATTGCCCTTTGATTTTTCTATGGGTTCGAATCTAACATTTTTTCGTCCCTCGATAAAATATTCTTATAATAATTCGTATTACTATAATTATGTAAACAATAATTATATAAAAGGAATGCAAATAATGCAGTATAGATTATATTTTGGCACTTATAAGCATTTGGCAAAATGCGATATACAACCAAAATTTGGTTTTATTACCAATATTAATCTTATAAATACTCCTTTCGAAGACGAGATATTCGGTTCAATATTTTACTCGGAAGGGATAGTTTTTTTGCCGGGATTATTTAAGAATCATGGAATAAAAATCTCTGAAAAATATCAGGAACAAAACTCGACAAAATATTTTTTTAATTCGCAATTGAATTTTCCTCGTGGCATGGAGAAACAATTTACCGAGAAATTATTTTTATCAAATATCGATTATGTGTTACCGATTGTTTACCCCGATTTATCACTTGGCAGCTTTGCTTATTTAAAACGAATAAAAGCCGATTTGTTTTTCGATTATGGTTTAAATCAGTTTCGATATATCGATAATAATACAGGAAATATTTTGTGGGCGAAAGATAATATCTATTCTGTAGGATGCGAATTAACTGCCGATTATCATTTGTTTAGAATTCAGTTTCCTTTCGAGTCGGGAATTCGATATTCTTTCTTACCCGAGACAAATAATTATAAAATAGAAGCTATTTTTAGTATCGATTTGTATTAATTAGTTTTGTGTAAGAAGTTTCAAATCCTGAAAGAGTTAATTGTTTTATTTTATAAGACTCCCTCAGGTCTTTCAGACCCTGACGGGTCGGTTCTTTTATTAATGGCTTGGATGTTTTCTTAACCCGACAAGGTCTTTTTTCGACTTGTCGGAGTTTGTATTATATGTAGCAAATATTTGAGTTATTATCGAATAACTACCGATTTTACTATTTGTTTTTTAGCTTATTGGTATCTAAATAATAAATACTAAATCAATAAGTAGTGTCGTTTGTGCAATGGTTTTTTTGTCGAGAAGAACGTATAAAAAATAGAAGCTATTTTTAGTATCGATTTGTATTAATTAGTTTTGTGTAAGAAGTTTCAAGCCCTGAAAGAGTTAATTGTTTTATCTTATAATACCCCTCAGGTCTTTCAGACCCTGACGGGTCGGTTTTTTTATTAATGGCTTGGTTCTTTTCTTAACCCGACAAGGTCTTTTTTCGACTTGTCGGAGTTTATATTATATGTAGCAAATATTTGAGTTATTATCGAATAACTATCGATTTTACTATTTGTTTTTTAGCAAAACCTAGTTAACCTAAAATTTTACCATCTTTAGTTGTAAGTTTTTTTATCTTGATTTTCAGCGAATTAGAAACGTTTATGGAAAAATTCAAATTAAAGGGTACCCTTTTCCTGTTTTTTGGAATAAATAGATAAAGACTTTGACCTTTTTTAAATTATGTTTAAATTTATTTTAATTTTAAAAAATCTACTAATGAAAAAACATCTGCTTATATTAATCATTTTGTTTACATTCATAAACTTAAAAGCCCAACATCCTGACAAGATTATAATATTTTTATTAACGGATTTTGAAACAAATTATCCTGACCATGGATTGGGAGGATGGCTAACTGATAGTATAAATCCTTGGGTAATTGATGACGATAATCCTGAAAATATTTGGCAAATAGGAAAGCCGTACAAAACAGCATTCGATACAGCTTATACTGTTCCAAATTCCATAATAACCGACACCATTAATTCTTACCCGCCCAATAACCATTCTTCATTCCAATTTTTGATTACAAAATCCGAATGGGCAAAAAACAGGTGTATTAGTACTTTATTTCTATACTTCAATCACAAATATGAAACAGATACTCTTTACGATGGGGGGTTTATTGATATTTCTTATGATAATGAAGAAAATTGGATAAATGTATTAAATGATGATAATGTTGATGATATATTTTTTCAAAATTTTTATGGAATTGGTGATACCATAAATAATGGAGAATTTGCTTTTAGTGGAGAATATTTAAATAATTGGAACAATAGTGGTATTGAATGGTACTGGAATGATGATAAAGCTTCCAATTTAGATTCAATTACAATTCGATTTAATTTCATAAGTGATGGTATTGATAACAATAAAGCAGGTTGGATGATTGACAACATTTATTTTTTAATAGAAGATTATTGCACTATAGGACGATGTAGAAAATAAATCAGGAACTTTCATTTATCCCAATCCGGTAACAGGTATTTCACTACTTGAGTTACCTGAAAATGATACTGATTATTATATTCAAATATATAATTTAAAGGGTGTTGAAGTTTTCAATTGTATTACAAAAAACAACATTGAAATAAATCGAAACGATTTTAACCACGGCATTTATATTTATAAAATAAGTAATTCGAAAAATAAAATTTATACAGGCAAATTTATTGTTAAATAAAAACTAAAAAAATATGAAAAGTTTTATGTGTTCGATTATATTAGTAGCAATATTTCATTTAACATACGCTCAGAACTGGAATTTAATAAATAAGGCTTATAAGTATAATTATATTGATAATGCGAATGAGATAAACACAATCCGGATTGATTCTGTTCAAGTAGAAGGAGGTGATACTATTTTTTACTTCAATAGAATAGTTATAGATTGTGATACTTGTCCTGCTTATTATAATGGCTATCCACAGTTTGCATTTTATGATATACCCCAGTTTTTTCAAGAACAAGTAAAAAAAACAGATTCTACTTATTTTTTCAGTTTTCCTAACCAGTTTACTATTAAACAAAAGGCAAAAGAGAATCAAAATTGGTTATTTGACACAATAAATAATATTCAAGCAACAATTTTAAAAGAATCAGAAGAATTTATATTTGATGGTCTAGATTCAATAAAGATTATTGGCTTATCAACCAATGATACTATAATTATTTCAAAAAAGTATGGGATTATAAAGTTTGGTTCTGTTTATGATGAAAATAGCTATAATTTGGTTGGAGTAAATAATGTTGCAGGAGATTCTGTACCCGATTTTTATGACATATTTAATTTCGAGATTGGAGACATATTTGAGTATCATGGAGACAAATGGCAAGTAGAAAGTGATAGAATGAATTTTATAAAAAAAATTACTATTGATTCAAAAAGAGTAATACAAGATACAGTCGAATATGATATTTCTGTTAAATATCTTGAATGGACAGGTCTACATTCTAATCCATCCGAATATAATTCTAGTTTAAAATTTGTTAATTCTCCCGATCATCCCACAAATAAGTTTAATAATGAATTGGTTGAAATTAAAAGTTATTTAGAAAATGATTGGTATGATAATTATAATTATACAGTTTTAAAATGTGTCAAAAACTCAAATGGTTTGTATACTAAATCATTGGGTTCGTCGGATTCACATGACTTTTTTAGCATTTTTGATTCAACTGATAAAATATTAATTAGAAATTATGATGTATGGGATGAACATGAAATAAAATATACTTCTGGGCTTGGTGAAGTATATCACAAAATTGATGGCTTTGAATGGAATTCACTATCAGAACTGGTAGGTTATATTAAAGGGAATGATACTGTGGGAATCATAACAAAGGATTATATTATTATGGATAACAAGGATATTATTGTTGATAATGAATTTAAAATATATCCTAATCCAGTTTCAGATAAATCAATTATTGAATTACCCGATAAAAATATCGAATACCAAATCCTGATTTTTAATATACAAGGACAGGAAGTTTACAATTGCTTTACAAAAAATAACATTGAAATAAACCATAATGATTTTAAGACGGGAATTTATTTATACCAAATAAGTAATTCAAAAAATAAAATTTATACAGGAAAATTTATTGTTAAATAAAAACCAAACGATTATGAAAAAAACATTTTTTGTATTCATGTTCATAGCTGTATTTGTATCGCATCAGGGATTTTCTCAAAGCATACAAGACATAATGAACAATGAAAGTTTAAACTATTTTGAAAAAGTAGAACAGATCGAACAGAATTCAGGTAGTTTAAAAGCCGGAGCCGATTATTCTGTATTAAAAAGGTATAAACGGTGGCGTAGTTTTTGGGATACCCGTACAGGAACCGATGGTAGTGAAACTGCTTATGCCGATGCATGGCATAGTATTTTTAATTCTGCATCTTTTCCTGTTGGAGGTACAGGCACAACGTGGGAATTTGTTGGCCCAAAAGAAGATCTAATGAATATTCCAAATTATATGGGGCATGTTGCTTGTCTTACTTCTGATCCTAACAATCAAAATATTATTTATGCAGGTGCAACTACAGGAGGTTTATGGAAAACGACAAACCCTACAGCAACTTACCCACACTGGGAATGCTTAACCGATAATTATGCAGGGATGGGAGTTACCGATGTGGTAGTGCATCCGAATAATTCGAATACAATTTTTATTGTTACCGGAATTCATTTTAATGGTATGATGAAAATGACAGGAGATTATAGCCTTGGAGCTTATAAAAGTACCGATGGTGGATTAACATGGAATCCGATGCCAAATATGAATCTCTCACCGGAAGAAAAGATTTATTTGAGTAAGATTGTGTTCGACCCGAACAACTCCAATATAATGTATATACTTTCTACCACAACAGTTTATAAAAGCACCAATGGAGGCAATTCATGGACAAATACTAATGTTAATCCGGGAGATGTCGGGTTTCGATCAATTGTTATAAATCCAAATAATACCAATGAAATATACATTAGTGGTAAAAATGCAATATATAAAACAAGCAATGCCGGTAGCACATGGTCAAAAATAAATTATTTGGGTCATCCGGATATCAGTAACATAAATATTGCATGGCATCCTGTTGAAAATTGTATTTATGCATTATACGAAAATGGAAGTACTGGTACTTTAAAGAAATCCATAAATGGAGGATTAACTTGGAGTTATATAAATGCTGTACAAAATGTTAAGAATTACGTAAATGCGTTAGCAATATCACCTAACGGCAATATCTATGCAGGGGGTATTTTAATATTTAAATCTTTAAATAGTGGTCTAACTTTTAGTTCTAACTTGAAATATATGCATGCCGATATCCGTGATTTTTTATTTCCCAACGGAGCAAATGACAATATAGCTTACCTTGCTACCGATGGAGGAGTTGTGCGTAACACAACAGGAGCAGATGATGGTTGGGTATCGTGTAATGGAGATTTATCGGTAAACCAATTTTACGATATTGCTATTTCGGAACAAGACCCCGGTTTAATACTTGGAGGCACTCACGATTGCGGTACTTTACGAAGAAAAACTGACAATAATTGGGAGCATGCTAAAGGTGGCGATGGGGGTACAAGTAAAATTCATAGAACCAATAAAAATATTCAATTTGCAACAGTTAATAGTACATTATATAGAAGTACTGATGGTGATAATTTTAACGAAAATACTGGAGTTGAATTTATGGATATGGATGGTGCTTTTACTTTTGATCCAAGCAATTCAAATATTATTTATGCGACACAGACAAGTAGCGAAGGTAAAGCAGAATTGTTAAAATCTACAAATGGTGGTACAGTGGGGAGTTTCGCTGTTTTAAACAATGATGCTTGGGGAGTAATTTTTGATATAGAAGTTAATGAATCAAACCCTGATTACATTTATTATTCAAACTTTGATTGGTGGGGGTAAAATTTTTCTGGTTTAAGAAAATCAACAAATGGAGGAACGAGTTGGGAAATATTTAACTTTTCTCATACTAGTGCTCCTATTAGAGACATTGTAACACATCCCAACGATCCGCAAAAGGTTTGGATTGCTTTTGGCGGTCTAAATGAAGATTATAAAATTTTGTATTCTAGTAATGGTGGAGATACATGGGATAATAAATCTTCGGGCTTGCCAAATATGCCGGTAAATAAGATGCTTTATGATGATATAAATGAAAAAATTATAATAGCAACAGACATGGGTGTTTATTATAGAAATGATGGTGGAAATACTTGGTACAGATTAGGTTCGGATTTGCCAAACCTAATAGTTACAGATATGGAATTAAACAGAGTTACAGGAGATTTATATATAGGAACATTTGGTCGGGGTATTTGGAAATTGCACATGGAAGAATATTGTTATTACAATGGAGAACCAACCATTTCCGGCCCCACCACAGTTTGCTCTTCCGGTGCAACATTTACTCTTAATAATCTGCCACCCGAAGCTATAGTAAACTGGACAAAAAGCAGCAACCTGTCTTATGTTAGCGGGCAGGGAACAGATACTTATACTGTTGAAGCAGTAAATTCTATTACAAGAGGTTTGGGTTGGGTAGAAGCTGAAATTTTACTTGGTAATTGCAATCCGATTAGCGTAAGGGAAAAAACTTGGGTTGGAGTAAAAGCTACTATTACTGGTAATTCTTATGTTTCTTACCTTGGTTCAGGTAGTTGGTATGCAAATTCTTCGTCAAATCAATTAACTTTAAACTCTGTTCTATCCAAAAGCAAAAAACCAACACCGTTGCCTGGAGAAGAAACGATATTTTATTTATTTGTGAGAGCAAGTAACGGTAGTGGAAATTACTATCAAACATCGTCAAAGCGTATTGTAGCAAAAGGTAATGTTGATTTAGTTGTTGGTCATGGTGGAGATTTGCCTCCTTTTGAACTAAAAATTTCACCAAATCCTGCAAACAATATAATAACTGTGAATATTGATCGAGCAGAAAAAACTAATCCTAATATTGAATATACTGTAAGGTTGTTAGATAAATATCAAAAAACTATTTATCAACGAAATATTAAAAATAGTCAAACGACAATAAATGTAAGTCATTTTCAAACAGGCATATATTATTTACAAGTTATAAACGGACAAAATATGCAGTCTGAAAAAGTAATTATAATAGACTAACACTGTTTCTAATAACATTGTATATAGAGCATTTGGATAAACAAGCAAATTGAAAGAGCACAACTTTTAATTTGCTCTACAAAATATTTAAATTTTGCTTTTTTAAATAATTTGATAAGGTAAAATTCAAATATTTTGTTCTTTGCGTAATTTAAAGTTTTATCTTTTAAACCCAAACGCACCATATACTCACGTTAAAGTTAATTGTTTTATCTTATAATACCCCTCAGGTCTTTCAGACCCTGACGGGTCGGTTTTTTTATTAATGGCTTGGATGTTTTCTTAACCCGACAAGGTCTTTTTCGACTTGTCGGAGTTTTAAACTCCGATAGAGATTGAATAGTTAACAGCCAATAATTACCAATAGAATTTTCTTAATAAAAACAATAAATATTTTAATAATAAATAGATTATGTTTAGTTTTACCTATGCTAAGAGCTTTATAATTGGCACGAAACAGATAAATTGTAGTTTAAGGTTTTGTAAAATATTTTTGAGGAATGATTAAAGATAAAGATAAAGATGTTTCATATTATGTTACGAAATTTATTAACGGGACAAATCAGATTTTGTTTTTAACAGGGAAAGCCGGAACAGGTAAAACCACTTTGTTAAAACAGATTGTTGCCACTACACATAAAAAAACTGTTATTGCGGCACCTACCGGAATTGCAGCAATTAATGCAGGAGGTGTAACTCTGCACTCATTGTTTCATTTGCCTTTCGGATCGTTTATTCCCGATAATGTTATTCCTAACCAGGGAAATTATTCTTTTCAGTTAACAACTCCGAGAACACTTATTAAGAATCTTCGAATGAATTCGCAAAAGAAATCTTTATTACGCGAAATGGAGTTGTTAATTATCGATGAGGTAAGTATGTTACGTGCCGATTTGCTCGATGCTATTGATACAATTTTGCGATATGTTCGACGAAGCAGTAAGCCTTTTGGTGGATTGCAAATCTTATTTATTGGCGACTTATGGCAATTACCGCCTGTTGTGAAAAACGATGAATGGAAGGTCTTGAAAAATTATTATTCAAATGTTTTTTTCTTTAATGCTTCATCATTAAAACAAACAGATTTAATTTATTTAGAATTAGAAAAGATATTTCGTCAAACCGACTCGGAATTTATTGATTTATTAAACCATTTTAGGTTAAATAAAATTAGCAAAACCGATATAGATATTATTAATAAACAATATAAGCAAGAGTTTAACTTGCTCGATAATGAAGGATATATTTATTTAACAACACATAATTATAAAGCCGATACAATAAATAAGCAAGCCTTAGAAAAACTCAATGGAGAGTCGTTTTGTTTCGATGCCGAAGTTCTTGGCGATTATAACGAGTATTCTTTCCCTGTTGATGTTTCTTTAGAGCTAAAGCTAGGAGCGCAGGTAATGTTTATTAAAAACGATTATTCGGGTAGGCAGGCATATTTCAATGGTAAGATTGGTAAAATAGAATCTGTTTCTAACGATAATATCATAGTTAGTTTCGCTGATGGTTCTCCATCGGCAGAGGTGGAACATTATACTTGGGAGAATAAGAAATTTGCATTAAATCAGACAACAAAAGAAATTGAAGAAAAAATTGTTGGTACCTTTAGTCATTATCCATTAAAATTGGCTTGGGCTATTACTATACATAAGAGTCAGGGTTTGACATTCGAAAAAGCTGTTATCGATATCTCTCAGTCGTTTGCCGCCGGACAAACATATGTTGCTTTGTCGCGATTAACTTCGTTAAAAGGCTTAATATTGGCTGCGCCTGTAAGATTGTCGGGTCCCGAAATTGACGATGATCTTGCTACTTTTGCTCAATCGAAAATATCGGCTGTCGATGCCGATAAAAAGTACGAGATTGCATCGAAACAATATGTTAATAATAAAGTTGCTGAGGCTTTTAATTTTAATAGTCTAACAGTAGAACTACGCCAACATAAAGAAACTTACGATAAAGATAAAAAGAAGTCGGCAAAGCAAAAGTATTTGCCATGGGCCGAAGAATTGCTTAAAAATACGCATACATTAGTCGAGATTTCACGAAAATTTCAAAATCAAATAAATGCAATAATAAAGTCAGGTGAATCGGATTCTATGTCTCGATTAAATGAAAGAGTTAAGGCCGCGAAAGAGTATTTTATTCCTTTGCTAAAAGAAAAGCAAAACGAAATAGAAAATCAGTGTATCTTACTGAAAGGTGAAAAAGGAGTAAAGAAATATATCAATGAATTAAAAGCACTTCAAGGAATATTTTACCGACAAATAATTGAAATACATAAAGCCGAAGCATTATGTGTGGCAATAATGAATAAGGAAGAAATAAATAATGAAACGATTAAATCGATTTCCGAAAATATTGAAAAACCCGAGGAAGGAAAAAGTGTAAAATCAGAAAAGAAGAAAAAGAAGAAAAAAGGAGAATCAAAAGTAAAGACCTCACAAATTACATACGAATTATACGAGCAAGGAAAAAACGCTGAAGAAATAGCTGCCGAGAGAGGATTAAATGTTACAACAATACAAAGTCATTTAAGTAAATATGTAGAACTTGGACAAATTGATATAGAAAAATTTGTACCGGCAGAAAAAGCAACAAAAATCATGGAGGCAGCAAAAGAGCTTGATACCGATCTTCTAAAAATAATAAAAGAACATCTGGGTAAAGAATATTCTTATCCGGAAATTAAGTTTGCTATGTCGTGGAAAAAATTTAAAATTGTGAAGAATAATTTGTAAATGAAATTTTATATAGAATACAGAGTATTTTTTATTTAAAAATTTCTTCGGCTATTTCTAAGTCTTCTTGATTGTCTATCTCCCACCAGTTTAGTTCATTAATTTTAATGCTGTAAAATGTATGTCCTTTATCAATAGCTTCTTTAATAATTAATTCGTAATACGAGTTAGTATCTTTTTTATTTATATGTTCGTCGAGTTTTTGCAAGAAAAATGTGTTAACGAAATCTGCTCCTATTTTATAGAAATTAACAGTTTTATATTTATCAGAGTAATCGAAATTATTTATTTGTTCTTTTTTCAGATACATTTTATCTACTTCTTCGGAATTATTTTTATGCGAAATAACGGTGCCATTCATTAATGAAGTGAATTTACCGACAAGCATAATATTATCTCTTGAATCGGAAAGTAGATTTTTAATTATATCATTTTCGCAAAATATATCGGCTTCGAAAAGATAAAATCCGTTTTTCAAATAATCTTTTGCTAACCAAAGGGTGTAAATGTTATTTGTTGTGTCGTAAATATTATTCTCAATAAAAACTATATCAACCGTGCTTTCATATTCCTTAAGGTGCTCTTTTAGCGAATCTGCCATATATCCAACAAGAACAACAATTTTGTTTATTCCGTTATTAATAAGATGTTCTGTAAGTTTACTAATAATAGATTTGCCATTTACGTTAACCATGGGCTTAGGCATATTCTCGGTCATGTTTTTTAAGCGAGTTCCTCTACCTGCTGCTAATATTATTGCTGTTTTTATATCTGTCATATTATTATATTATTTACATATCGAAAAAAAGAATTACTAAAATAATTTTTCCGATATGCTTTTTACTTTATTTGCAGAATTCCCATCGGTATGCGAGAAAACATATTCTTTATCTTTTTTTAGATGTAATTTTCTTTCTTCGTTCGGATTAATAGCTTCGTCAACGGCTTTATGTATGTCTTCGTCGGGATTAATATGAATAAAAGAATCTTTTAGCCATTCAGAGCTTTCGTTTTCTAATAGCGATTTACCATCGGAGTGAGTTTCTTCGGGTAAGTTAATTATTATACCGCATTTTTCTAGCGAAAGAAATTCGTTAATAACACTCGAACCATCGCTAATCATTGTATCGGCAACAAACATATATGGCATAATATCGTGTTTGTCGGGTGATACTAAATGTAGGCTAGAATGTTTTTTTTGTAAACGCTCGAAGAATCTATGATGCGAGTGCGAGGCATATTTGCCACTCCAACTGTATGGATGTAATTTAACTATTACATTATATTTATTGAGTAAGGATGCTATTTTATGTCCAACTAAAAAAATAGATGTTGGTTTATACGATGGGGCATATAATACTGTTTTTTTGTTTTTATCTAGATTATATTCTTCAATCAGCTTGTTTCTATCGAAATATCCGTTAAAGAATTTATCAAGCTTTGGTAAACCTGTATCGAAAACATCATGTATTTTATCTAAGCCATATTTTCTGAATTTTTCCATTCTGTATTTTCCTTCAACAAAACAGATGTATTTTGTGTCTTTTTGTTTTAGTAAATGTCGGTAACGCAATGATTTTATTCCGGGACCGTGATCTACATTTATTAATTTTGCATTGCCAAATTGTTTTGGATTTCGTACTTGAGCACCACAAAAAACAGCATCAAAACCTTCTGTGTTATTAGTAATCTTATATCCTTTAGTTTTAAAAACATTTTCAATATTTTTTTTTTGTGAAATCAAGAAGAGATATAAAAATCGTTTTTGATTTTTTCCTATGCTTAAATATAAATCGTAATTGCCATCTTTTTCAAATTCTTTGTAAATAGGTTCTAAGCTTGGCCAATAATATTCTTGAGCTATATAAAATAGTATTTTTTTCATATGTATTTTAATAACTAATAATTTCTCTAAAATTGAATGTGCTAAGGTATTATTTTTTAATTGTAAATTAAAGTTTCATGTCAACGAGATTATTTATTCAAATTATTATTTATTTTTTTCTTATATTGTTTGATGAAAATAAACTGAAGAATCTGCTATAAGGTGATGTTTATTGTGTTGATGTGCAAAGTTTAAATATATAAATAGAAAGTAAATTTTATGGATATCTTAAATTTTTACTCTTGGGGCTTATTAAATATCTCTTTCGAATTTAATTATTTCCCTATATTAATAGTAATTGCTACTGCGTGGTTAGTCCCTATTGTATTATCATTATTAAAATTCGATAAGTTACCCACAGTAATAGCAGAAATTATTGCCGGTTTTATTGTTGGAAAATTTGTTATTGTCAATTTTAATGATGTTTCGCTTTCTTCGCTTGAGCCTTTGGCTTTATCGGGTTTTATATTTTTAATGTTTTTAGGTGGTCTCGAAATAGATACCGATCAAATTGCAGCATCCTTGCCTCGAAAGAAATTGAGTTTTTCCGGCTATCTTAAAAACCCATTATTAGTTGGTATTTCATTTTTTATAATTTCCTTATTTCTTTCGTACATAGGCACCTTGGCTCTTTCTAAAATTATAGAAATTAAAAATTTGTGGTATTTTGCCCTTATAATGGTTACTACTTCTGTTGGAATAATACTTCCTGTTTTAAAAAACAGAAGCGAGAATAATTCTCGTTTCGGACAAATGATAATAACAGCTGCCGCTATTGCCGATATTTTTAGCATAATATTATTTTCGTTTACAGCATTTATTTTAAAAAACGGATTTCAATTCGAGCTATTTTATATTGTTGGTTTAATAGCTGTGTTTTATGTTTTTTATAAAATTGGCTTAAGGATAATGCAGAAACCTTTGTTTAAAAAAATGTTATATCAGTTATCGCATGCAGCATCGCAGATACAGATTCGTGGAACCTTATTAATAATTCTTATTTTCGTTGTGTTATCCCAATTTATTGGTAGCGAAATAATGTTGCTGGGTGCTTTTTTGTCGGGATTATTATTATCAATTTTTTCTCATAAAGGACGTTCAATTTTACTAATTAAATTAGATGGTATTGGATATGGGTTTTTTATTCCTGTATTCTTTATTATGGTAGGTGCGCAATTCGATATCTCGTCATTTTATAATATAGATACTAAATTAGTAATATTTCTTATTTCTTTAGGTGCTATCTTGTTTTTAATAAAATTAATTCCTTCTTTATTATGGGCAAGATTATTTGGAACAAGAAAAGCCCTTGCCGGAGGATTTCTTATGGCATCTCGCTTGAGTTTAATAATTGCTGCATCTAAAATTGGTATGGATATGGGCATTATCGATTCGTCGATAAATGCAAGTTTTATTTTAATGGCTATTTTTACTTGTATTTTTTCTCCATTATTATATAATTATTTGAATCCTATAGATATTCTCAAAGAAAATAAAATAATAATTATTGGAGGAAGCAGTGCCGGAGTTTTGCTTGCACGAAGATTAAATATGCATGGAAAAGCTTCAATAATTTTAGAAAGAAATAAAAACAGATATCTCGATATTTTTTCTAAAGGATTAAATGTGCATCTTGGTAATGCTTTAGTACGAAGTACTTACAATGAGATTAATCTTACTCCTAATGATTATGTTGTTGTTCTTACCGGTAACGAAAGAAAAGATTTAGTAATTTCAAATTTATTAAGAAAAGAGTTTTATCACGAAAAATTAATTACTAAAGCATCGACTTTAAAAACAGAACTTAAATTAAAATCGATAAATGTAGAATATATTGATGTAACAAGGGTTATTGCTGCTACAATAGAAAATATTATTTGTTCTCCTACAGTTTATCACACTTTGATTGAAACTTTCGACAATTTTAGTTTAGAAGAAATTAAAGTAAGAAATAAAAATATTAATGGAAAGGCAATTAAAGATATTCCATTTCATAAAGATGGTTCTTTAATTCTAATTCGTAGAAACAATAATCTTTCAATTCCTCATGGAGATAGTGTTCTTAAAATAGGTGATTTAATAACTGTTTTAGGAACAGAGTCGGCACATGTAAATTTTAGAGCTCAGTTTAATTAAAGGTTTGTTTTTTGTTGACTATTAAATTTTACCGTGCAAGGGATAAAAATAAATTAGTAGAAAATTGAAGTTGATAGGTTTTTAACTGTCGACTAAAGACCGTTGTTCTTGCAATAAAACATTTTATGTAAATAAAATAGGGTAATTTTCCGTATGTGTTTATTTGTTAAAATAGTTCAATACCAATCATCGAAATATCATCAAAAATAGCAATATTATCGTTTAGGATGCCTTGTTTTTTTATTATTGCGTCAATATTTTTATCGATAGTATCGTCATTTATAAGACAATTTTCTATTTCTTGTGTTCTTAGTTTTACACTGTTTCCACTAACTAATTCGACAAGACCGTCGGTATAACAAAACAATTTTGATGGGTGAGATATTGTTATCTCTCCTGATTTTATACTTGGAATTTCGTCGAGCATACCTATTCCAACACAGCCATCTTTAAGTGAGCTTAATTTTTTGTTGTTAATATCGTATAAAAACGGAGGATTATGAGCAGCATTAATATATTCAAGTTTGTTTGTAGAATAGTCGTATCTGCCAATAAAAAGAGTAATAAATTTTTCTCCATTAACTGCCGATAATACAGTTTTGTTAAGTTTGATAACAATTTCCGAGAGAGGAGAGTTTGTAGTAAATAATGCTCTTAAATTTGCCTGAAAATTCGACATTAAAAGGGCTGCAGAAATTCCTTTCCCTGATACATCGGCAATACAAAATCCTATTTTGTTTTTATCGAGTTGTAAAAAATCGTAATAATCGCCACCAACTTCTGAGTGTGGATGATAAAATGTAGAGACTTTTATTCTGTTGTTATTGGGCAATTGACTTTCTTCGGGTATTAACATAGCTTGCATTTTCGATGCTAATTCAAGCTCTTTCTTTAAGGCTTCTTGTTTTAAACTTTCTTTATATAATCGAATATTTTCAATAGCTACTATAATAATATTCGAAAGAGTTTGAATAAAATACAAGTGTTTAATTGTAGGACTTACACCTGCTTTTTCTTCATCAATATCGCCTATTAAAACATAGGCGATTGGTACATTGTTATTATATACCGGAATAATATTATCAAAACCATTTAAGCCAATGCTCTGAGATGAAGTAACAAACGATATTTCTTTATGACACAGTAAATCTTTTTCTATATCAATATTTTTAATATTCTTTTTTGTACAACCGTAATTTAGTATTACTTTCCAACTTTTATCATATTTAAATATTAGTGTTCTTCCAATATTCAAATCATCTTTAAGTAATGTCTTGTATTTTTTTAATAATTCTTCAGTAGAAAGATTTGCATTAATTGCCTTTGTTATTGCAAGTAACGAATTTAGCTTAAATGAAAAAAGCTGTAATCGATTTATTGATGCCTTTCTTCCTAGACTCATAGTATTTTACATATTACAAACAAGTAAATATATGAAAAATATTACTATTTTACTCTTTCCGAATAAGAATTATCTCTTGTGTCGATCTTTATTTTGTCTCCGGTATTTATAAATAACGGAACATAAATTTCAGCTCCTGTTTCTATCTTAGCAGGTTTTAACGATGTGCTTGAAGAAGTATCTCCTTTTAATCCGGGTTCGGTGTAAGTTACTTCCATCTCAACAAATGGTGGTAATTCGCAAAACAATGCTGTTTCCGTATCAGCATGAAAGACTATTTCTGTTGCTTGTCCTTCTTTAAGTAAGTTTGCCGAATTAATAATTTCTTTTTGAATGGATATTTGCTCGAAAGTTTCTAAATGCATAAAGTTATATCCCATATCGTCGCTGTATAAATATTGATATGGACGTCTTTCTATACGAGCAGTATTAACTTTTACTCCTGCATTAAAAGTCCTGTCTATAACTTTTCCGGTTTTTATATTTTTAAGTTTAGTTCTTACAAATGCACTGCCTTTACCCGGCTTAACATGTTGAAATTGTGTAATTACGAATAGATTACCGTCTATATCTAAACATAATCCGTTTTTAAAATCTGAGGTATTTGCCATAGTAATATAATTTTTTGCAAAAATAGTTTAAATCATTTGAGATATTTCAATCTTGCTAAATATTTTTTTATTGTTTATTAATATTTTATTTAAAGATATTTTTTTTTGGTTTTGTGGCAATGAAATCCTTTAAATAGAATGGTTCAAAATATGCCAGATCAACAAAATCATTTTTCTTATATGCTTCGTATACTGACGATATCATATATTCTGCCGATGGGTTAAAGCCGTTTATAAAAATGGCATTTTTATGTATTATGGTATTTGTGAGTTTCTCGGAACCATCGCCAAAAAATAGTATTTTATTATTTTTCAAAGTCTCAGCGAATGAGTTTGTTTCAATAATTTCTGCTTTTACTTCCCTAATAGAATCTCCATTAAGGTTAAATATGGCAGAATATACTTCCATCCTTCTCGCGTCAATCATTGGGCATAAAAGAACATTTTCAGTATCGGAAATTTTTATTTCATTATTTTGTATTTTCCAAATTATTCCAAATGCCATAGCCTGCAAGGTGTTTACGGCAATTAATTTTGAGTCGGTAGCATAGCATAATCCTTTTGCTGTAGAAACTCCAATACGTAAACCTGTATACGAACCGGGACCTTTACTAACCGATACTGCATTAATATCTTTAGGTTTTATATTATTGTTTTTAAGTAATTCGTCGATAAAAACAGTGAGTAATTTGGCATGAGATTTATCTTCATTACTTTCTTTACTTTCCAGTAAATATCCATCTTGCGAAAGCGCAACAGAACAAACAGATGTAGCACTTTCAATATTTAATATTATTGCCATATTTAAAACTTTAAGAAAAATCTAAAAAATAAAGCTTAATCTTAGAAAATCTAAAATTAAGCTTTATAATAAAATTTTATTATTGCAAACTTAGTCTTTTTCTTTAAATAAGTTCTTTTTTTCAACTACTTCAATAATCGATTTGTCTTTTAGTCTTCTCGAAATAGCACTATATGGCGCAACAATAACAACTTCATCTTTTTCCAGACCCGAAATAATTTCTATGTATTTACTGTTCTGAATTCCTGTTTTTACTTTTTTTATTAATGCAGAATCTTGCGAAACAACAAATACTACTTCTTCAAGTTTTTTATTTATATTAAGTTCTAAACTGTCGGAATTATTAATAGTATCTACTCTTGTTGTAACAGCTTGAATTGGGATTGAGAGAATATTGTTTTTTGTATTTGTTTGAATATCAACCGATGCCGACATGCCGGGACGAAAAGGATTTGGGTTAGTAGTTGAAATTAATTTTTTGTACGATTTTGGCAATAAGAGTATTTTAACATCAAAATTTGTAACTTGGTCTGTCGATATTCCACTAATGTTTGCCGAATTTGCTATTTCTGTAACTACTCCCTTGTATTTTTCTCCAAGATACGCATCTACTTCTATTAATGCTGTGTCGTTTAGTTTTACTCTAACAATATCGTTTTCGTTAACATCGACTTTTACTTCCATACGATTAAGATTTGCAATGCGAAGCAATTCTGTTCCTGCCATTTGAACTGTTCCAACAACACGCTCGCCGAGTTCAACATTTAATCGCGAGATAGTACCATTCATTGGAGCATATATTGTCGTTTTTCTAAGATTTTCTTCGGCTTCTTTTAGAGTAGCTTTTGCGCTTTCTACAGTGAATTTCGACGCTTCAACAGATTTCTTGCTGGCATTTATTTCGGCTTTAGACATTTCGTATGTAGAAAGGGCCGATTCGTATTCCGATTCCGAAATAGCTTTTTTATCCCATAATGTTTTGTTGCGTTCGTAATTTTGTTTTGTTTGTTTGCTTTTTGCGAGAACCTGTGCAAGAATAGCTTTTGAATTAGCATAATTGGCCTTTGTCGAATTTAAAGTAGCCTTTGCCCTAGCAACCATAGATTTGTACGTGTCGGGTTTTATTTTTAATAAAAGCATTCCTTTTTTTACTTTATCTCCTTCTTTAATATTTAATTCAACAATTTCTCCCGACACATCAGGGGAGATTATTACTTCGGTTTCGGGTTGAATCTTTCCGCTTGCTGTAACAATTTCGGTAATCGTTCTTTTTTGTGGATTTTCGGTACTTACTTTTATTGTAATTTCTTTTCCGAACCATCCCGATTTCTTTCCAATAATTGCAAATACAATTAATATACCTGCAAATATGAGAAGATATTTTAGTAATTTATTTGTTTTCATGCTTTTATATTTGAGTAATTAGTATGTTTAAAATATCTTATAATTCTATTTTATTCCCTTGATAAAAATTTAAAATATTCATTTTGAAAATATATTCATATTTTGCTTGTAAAAATTCCGATTTTGCTTGCGATAATTTATTTTTTGAATTGTTAAAATCAATAGAATTCAGCATTCCTACATTAAATTTTTGCTGAGTATACCTGAACGATTCCTCTAGCGATTCAACCGTTTTTTCTGTAGCATAATATTTCTTTAATGCAGCTGAAGCATCGGCATAAGCTTGCTGAATATCTTTTAGTAATTGGTTTTGCTCATTTTTAACACTGTATTGGGCATTTAACACAGAGATTTTTGCATTACTAATCGAATTATTTGTTTGCCATTTATTAAATATCGGAATGCTTAAGTTAAAAGCTAATACAGAATTTCTATTATCAAGGATCTGATCGTTAAAAGAATAATCGGTATAAATAGGTATTTGCGACATTGCAAAAACATCTTCTCCACTTGCTGTTTCTCCAAAAAGAATTGATTGGGCTTGCGAACCAATTATACGCTGTCGTATATCTGAATATCTGGAACCATACGAATAATAAACCGACAATGTTGGATATCTAAGTCCTTTGGCAATTTGCATCCCCTCGATACTGCTTTTTAACTTTAACTCAGAGCTTTTTATTTGTGGCATTTCGTTTTTTGCAATATTAAAAATGTCTTTTGATGAGGTAAGCACTTGTTTTGTTAGAATATTTATTTCGGGTTTTTCAATTCTGAAATTCTCAAGCGAATCTAAATCTAACATCTGTGCTAACGATAAATACGATAACTGAAGTTGATTATCGGCTTTTATAAGTTGTAATTCTTCCGAAGCTTTTTGAGCCTTTATATCTAATAAACTTCCTTTTGCTAAACTTCCGGCATTAACAAGTTGAGCTGTTCTTTCTGCTTGTTGTATTGTTACTTCTAATTGCTTTTTAGCATTGATTACCAGCTCTTGGTTAAAAAGAATTTGCAAATATGCTGATGTAATGTTTAAAGATAAATCATTTTTTAATTTCTCTTCATCTTGAATACTGGCTTTTAGGTTATAGTGTTTTTGTTGAATACTATTTTTATTCTGAAAGCCTTTAAATAAATCTACTGAGGCATTAAGATTAAAATTACTCGATTGTATAGTTTGCCCGGTTGTAAATTCATAGGTCGATTCGTCTAAAGCTCTACCGAAAGAAAAATTATGGCTTACCCCGGCGTTTATTTGTGGTAGAAGATTTATTTTCGATTGAAAATACTCATTTGAGTTTATTCTAGTATTTAAATGCTGTTGTTTTAACTGAATATTGTTGTTTTGGGCATATTCTATACATTTTTCAAGATCCCATACCTCTTGCGATTTTAATGCTAAAGACGAAAGAGAAAGAAAAATGATTAAACAACTTTTGTAAATTTTTGTATTCATAATGTATTTTTAATCAGTAACTTTTTTACTTTTAATTCAAAAGTAAAAAATATAATCGTTTTGAGATATTTTTTACTTGAATTATTTTTTATTTTACTAACTTTAAAAATTAAATTTTCAGATTTAGCTTTATTAATAATAATATTCTTATGGCATTTCTCTTTAAGAGATTTTTTAATCGCGACAAAAAAATAGTTAGTATTTTCTTATACGAAGCACTATTTATTGTTTTTCTAGTAATTATATTAATAGGAATTTTTTGGATAAGCAATGAATATAATACATTTAATACCGAAATTACTAAAATAAAAGAAGAATATCTTCATGAACAAAAAGTATTATTAAAAGGAGAAACAGAAAAAGCTGTAAATTTTATTAATATTAATAGAAGAAAAACAAAATCAGAATTAATCGATAAATTAAAAACCAGAGTAAACGATGCTTATGCTGTTTCTGCAAACATGTATTACGAGAATATTAACGATAAATCAAAAACAGAAATAATAAAACTAATAAGCGATGCATTACGACCTATTCGTTTCTATAATAATGAAGGATCGTATTCCATTATTAATAAAAAAGGAGATGTTATTCTCGATTCAGAAAATCAAAGTCTGGAAAACAAAAATATTATTGCTAAAACCGATAGTAAAGGGAATTTCTTTATTAAAGATAAAATTAATTTAATAAATAATACAAACGAAGGTTTTATATCGGAATATTGGAATAGGAAAATAAAGCAAAAGAATAAAGTTTATGAGAAAATTAGTTATGTAAAATATTTTAAACCATTAGATATAATTATTTCTGCTAACGAGTTCTTAATCGATTATGAAGAGAATGTAAAAAAAGATGTATTAAACGGAATTTCACAAATTCGATTCGAGAATGGAGGCTATATTTTTATAAATACCTATAACGGAAAAGCATTAATTACCGATGGTGAAGTAATAAAAGAAGATATTAATCTTTGGAACCTTGAAGACCCTGATGGTATAAAAGTAATTCAAGAAGAACGTAAAGCTGTAGAAAATAAGGATGGAGATTTTATATATTATTCGTGGAGAAAATTAAAAGATCAAATACCAATGCCGAAAATGTCATTTGTTAAGGGAGTCTCCCAATGGCAATGGATGATTGGAGCAGGAGTTTATATCGACGAAGTAAATAAAATAATTAATAACAAACGAGAAGAATTAGAAAAAAATATTAAAAAGCAAATTGTAATTATTGTTATTGTATTACTTTTTATACTTATTGTTATATTGTTGTTCTATGGGTTTTTTGCTCGAAAAGCAAAGAAAAATTTACAAATCTTTTTGACATTCTTTAATAAAGCAGCAAAAGAAAATATATTGATTGATGTTGAAAAAATGAATTTTTACGAATTTAAGATTTTGGCTTCTTATACAAATAAAATTATAAAGGATATTCGAAAAGCTGTTGTTGAAAAAGAAAAAGAAGAAGCATACTTTGAAAGATTGTTTGATATTGCTCCCGAGGCTATTGCTATTTTAGACATAAAAGGTAGAATTAAAAGAGTTAATCAAGAATTTGTTAACCTTTTTGGTTTCGAACAAGAAGAATTAGTAAATAAAGAAGTTGACAGACTTATAGTTCCCGAAAATTTATTTGAGCAAGCACGAATTAATACAATAGAAATTAATAAGAAAAAGTATATTGACTCAGAAGGAATACGAATATGTAAGAACGGAAAGAGAATAAATGTTTCAATAATAGCTACTTCAATAGAATTGAAATACGGACAATTGGGGATTTATGTTATATATAGAGATATTACACAACAAAAAGAATTCGAGAATAGATTAAACGAAGCAAAAGATAAAGCAGAAGAATCGGAAAGGCTAAAATCATCTTTCTTAGCCAATATCTCTCACGAAATAAGAACTCCAATGAATTCAATCCTGGGATTTTCTTCATTGCTCGAAACACCTGATATTTCAAAAGAATCTAAATCGAATTATATTAAATATATCAATACTAGCGGTATAAAATTATTAAAAATTATTGACGATATAATAGATATCTCGAAATTAGAAGCTCAAGAACTAACAATTAATATTAATAAATGTAATTTAAAAGAATTATTTGATGAACTTCTATTTATATTTTCAGTTAATAATAAAGCCGGAGTTGATTTAAAAATGAAAATAGAGAAATCAAATAATATAATTATTTATTCCGATTATAGAAGATTAAAACAAATAATGTCTTGTTTTATCGATAATGGATTGAAATTTACAGAAAAAGGATTTGTGGAATTTGGATATAAAATATTAGATAGTAAAATACAATTTTATGTAAAAGATACTGGTATTGGTTTATCAGAAGATAAGAAGAAAATAATTTTCGACAAATTCAGGCAAGTTGAAGAAAATTATACCCGAAAATATGGCGGAGCAGGAATAGGATTGGCAATTTCGAAAGAATTAGTTCATTTATTGGGAGGAAAAATAGAAATTGAATCAAAAGAAGGTGAAGGAACCTTGTTTTCATTTTGTCTTCCGTATAAACCGGAGAGTAATAAAAAAATAAATCTTATTAATAATAATAAACCTGAACTTATGAATTGGAAAGGTAAAAAAATTATTGTTGCTGAAGACGAAGAGAATAATTACTTTTTTATTGAGAGTATATTAAAACATACTAAAGCATCAATATTGTGGGCTAAAAATGGAGAAGAAGTTTTAGAATTAATTAATGCAGAATACAATCCCGATATAATTCTTATGGATGTAAAAATGCCAAAACTAAATGGTAATAGTACAGTGAAAATAATTAGAGAAAAAAATATTAATATTCCAATAATTGCTCAAACAGCTTATGCATTACTCGATGAACAAAGTCAATTGTTAGAATATGGATATAACGATATTATAACAAAACCCTATAATATTAAAAGTTTAATTAATATTGTAGCAAAATATTTATCATAATTAGTTATAATGTTTTCATGAACGAAATAACAATATTTTACGAGAGTATTGGAGATATAAAAATTAGAAAAAGCAAAAAAGCAAAAAGAGTAACAATTTCTATTAAACCAATTAAAGGAGTATGTGTTACAATTCCCTACTATGTTAGTTATAAAACTGCTAAGAAATTTGTTGAATTAAAACAAAATTGGATAGTCAAGAATTTGTCGAAGATAAAGTTACTCGAAGAAAATATAACAATATTTAATCATTCAACAAATTTTAAAACCAGAAAACGCACACTAAATATAGTTTCTTACAATAAAAGTAATTACAAGGTAAATTTACTCGATAATGTTATTAATATCATGTGTCCTTCCGATATACCTATTGATAATCCAAGTGCTCAAACCAAAATACGACAAGGTATAGAATATGCCTTAAGAATAGAAGCAAAAGAGTTTTTCCCACAAAGAGTAGAGTATTTGGCAAAAATACATGGTTTTGTATATAAAAAGGTATTTATAAAAAATGCAAAAACATTATGGGGTAGTTGTTCATCAACAAATAACATAAACCTAAATATTCATTTATTACGATTGCCCGATCATTTAATCGATTATGTAATCCTGCACGAACTCTGTCATACGAAAGAAAAAAATCATAAAAAAGAGTTTTGGGACTTGTTAGAATTGGTTTACCCGAATGCTCGAGAATATTCAAAAGAATTGAAAAACTATTCCTTGCAATTATATTAAACAGAGTTCAGATTAATATACAATTTGCTATTTTTTTATTATCCAAAAAATTAAGTAGTATTATTTTTAGTCAGAAACTATTATTGTATAACTTTCGAATTATAAAAATTTGATATTTATATAAAAAAATGTAAGTTTAGGGTTTTATAAATATTATTATACTATTGTTAATTATTAGCATGTTATTTACTAATTCATATTTCAATTTTCAGTAAATTGAATAAGTTAAATATCAGACCGATAATGTTATTTATTTGATAAAAAAATCTGTTGTCCATCTAAAATAAAATGCATAATCTATGAAAATAAAACTCAATATTCAGCAAAAAATACAGTTATTTACTATAGTAACAGCAACTATTGTCTTTGTTTTAGCTATTGGATATATTAGTTTTAATGCTAGAAAAAAAGCATATAGCGATGCTATAAATGTAACAAATGAACAAGTTCAGAAATCAGCAAAAAACATTAAAGTAAAATTAGATGCAGAATTTTCTGCTGTTGTGGCTCTTAGTAATTCTTTTCATATTTATAAAGATTATGAGAAGGACGAGTGGCAAGACATGATTCACAAAATGTATTCCGAGGTAATAAGTCGAGATCCTAATATCTATGCCCTTTGGGATAGTTGGGAGTTAAGCGAGATAGACCCCAATTGGGATAAACCATATGGAAGAATTAGTCATTCATTCTGGCGCGACAAAGAAACTATTAAGGGGAATGTAGAACTTCGAAGTTTAGATGGAGATTCAAAACTTTATGCAGAAACAAAATCAGTTCTTGTGCCTAATATTAACGAGCCTTATTTCGATATATTAACAGGCGAAAAAACAGAATCATTATTATTGACAAGCCTAAGTGCTCCAATTGTTGAGAATGGGAAATTTATTGCTGTTGTTGCTTACGATATTACATTATTGCAGTTTCAAGAGATTGTTGATAAAATTCGACCTTTCGAAGGAAGTTATGCATATATGATTTCTAATGGAGGTGTTATTGCCGGACATCCCGATAAAGAGCTTTTAAATGAGAGAATTGAAAAAGTTTTCCCTGATGAAGAAGAAAAATATAAGATTGCAGAAAAAGTAAAAAAAGGAGAAAGTTTTAGTTATACAAGTGTAGATAAATTTGGAGTAGAAAATTATGTGTCGTATGTACCTATTGAAATATTTAACACATCAACTCCTTGGTCGATTGCTATATCTGTACCTGTTAAAACAATTATGCAAGAAGCCAATAGGAATTTTAGAATTTCTATTATTATAGGAATTCTTGGTATATTAGTTATGTCAATTGTTATATACTTTATTGGTAAAAGCATAACTAACTCAATTATAAAAATTACCCAACTTCTAAAAAAACTTGCTAAAGGACATGTTGACGAGAAGATGAAGATAGAAATAAAAACTGGCGACGAGATTGAAGAAATGGCTGATGCTTTAAATAAATCTGTCGATGAATTAAATAAAAAAGTTGATTTTGCAGATAATATTGGTAAAGGGAAATTAGATTATAAATTTAAGATACTTAGTAACGACGATGTATTAGGTAAATCATTAATAGATATGCGTAATAGTTTAGTTAAAGCCTATAAAGAAGATGAAAAACGCCAAAAAGAGAATCAGAAACGTCGTTGGGTAAACGAAGGCTTGGCAAAATTTGCCGAGATTCTACGACAAAATAATGACGATTTAAGCAAACTTGGTGATGAAATAATTAAAAGTCTTATAAATTATTTAGAAGCAAATCAAGGAGGATTATTTGTTCTTAACGACGATGATTCATCAAATCCTGTATTTGAATTACTTGCTTCGTATGCATACAATAGAAAAAAACATAAAGAAAAACAAATAGAAGTCGGTGAGGGTTTAATAGGAACATGTGCCGTCGAAAAAGAAACAATTTACTTAACAGAGATTCCTGATAATTATGTTCAAATTACCTCAGGTTTAGGAGGAAGTAATCCTAGAAGTTTATTGCTTGTGCCTCTAAAAATCGACGAAAAAGTATTAGGTGTTTTAGAAATAGCCTCGTTCAACAATTTTAAAGAACATGAAATAAACTTTGTCGAAAATGTAGCCGAAAGTATTGCATCTACTATTTCGTCAGTAAAAATAAATATTCGCACATCGCAACTCCTTGAACAATCGCAACAACAATCAGAAGAAATGGCTGCTCAAGAAGAAGAAATGCGACAAAATATGGAAGAACTTCAGGCTACTCAAGAAGAAGCCAGACGACGAGAAGATGAAATGCATGGTATAATGGGTGCTATTGATAATTTTCTCTTAAAAACAGAGCTAGACCTTAGCGGTATAATAATTAACCCTAATGCTTTATTCTTAAAAACTTTTGGATACGAAATTGATGAAATTAATAATAGAAAAATCGACTTAATTATTCCGGAGGCGGAAAAAGAAAAATTTGAATCTATATGGACAAATGTACGAAATGGTAATAGTTATAATAAAATATTGGAATATAATAATAAAAATAACGATTCTGTTTGGCTAATTACTTCTTATAATCCTGTTTATAACGAAGATGGAGACTTAGAAAAAATAATGTTTTTAGCTGTCGATAATACTAAGTCGAGAAAAGAAAAAGAAGAATTATTAAAAAGATTTAAAAAATAATGTAAGCAAAAGTTTTTCTAAATAGAAATATTAAACACTATTAGATGAAAATAAAGTTGAATTTAAAAAACAAAATGCAATTATATCTTATAGGTATTTCTGTAATAATATATATTGCAGCAATTGGGTATATAAGTATAAATGCTCAGAATAATACATATAAAGAGTCGGTAAATCTTGTCGATACTTTTTCTGAAAAATACGCTAATAAAATACAGACAGAATTTAATCAAAACATTGCAGTTGTTAGAACTCTTGCTAAAGCTTACGAAACATATAACGATTTGTCGCGCAAAGAGTGGAATGCTCTTAATATGCATATGACCGATAAGGTTTTTAAAGACAATCCTGCTTTTTATAATATTTGGGATTGTTGGGAGTTAAATCAAATCGATTCTACTTGGAAGAAACCTTATGGAAGAATTTCAAACGAACATTTTATTGATAAAGGTGAGTATAAAAGCTCACAAAAAATGAGAAGCCTAAATGGCGATCCGGTTATATATGCCCATATAAAAGATGAAGCTCGGGAACTTATTCTTCCAATTTATGCCGATGTATTTATTGAGAATAAAAGCGAAAGAAAAATAATGACTAGCTTGATTGCTCCAATTATGGTTGATGCCACTTATATTGGAATGGTTGGAGCCGATATTACTCTCGATAGTTTTCAGAAATTAATTGAGAAAATAAAATTAAGTCAATTCAAAGGAAATTATGCTTTCTTGCTTAGTCATGAAGGTAAATATGCAGGGCACCCCAATAAAGAAAAATTAAACACTATGGCCCAATTTTCTTCAGAATTAGGAGAGAAAATTGATTTGCAGAAACTAATAGAAAAAAACAAGAGCTTTTCGCTAAAAATAAAAGACGAAAATGGAAAAACTCAATATATTGCATTCTCTCCTATAGAAATAGGAAGAACCGGAATATCGTGGTATATTGGAATATCAGTGCCTTTTAGCTCAATTATGGCTCAGGCCGACAAAAATTTTATGGTATCAATAATTATTGGTATTGTAGGAATCTTACTATTAAGTCTTACAATATTCATTATAACTAAAAACATTTCAGATCCAATTGAAAAAATCACAAAACTATTAAAGCAATTAGCAACAGGAAATACAAATCATAAGATGATTGTTAATATTGATTCCGGAGATGAAATTGAAGAAATGGCTAATGCTTTGAACAATTCAATGAAAGGACTTGTTATTAAAGCAGAATTTGCCGATCGTATAAGAAAAGGAGATTTAGATTATAATTTTGAGTTATTAAGCGATAACGACAGCCTTGGAATTTCACTGATAAATATGCGCGATAGCTTAATAAAAGCTAAGCAAGAAGAAAATATTAGAATAGAAGAAGATAGAAAGCGTCAGTGGACAAATGAAGGTTTAGCAAAATTTGCAGACATTCTGCGCCAGAATAACGATAATCTCGATTTATTAACCAACATAGTATTAAAAGAACTAATATTTTATTTAAAAGCAAATCAAGGTGGATTATTCTTGATAAATGATAACGATCCAAAAGACGTATTTCTTGAGCAACAAACAACATTTGCCTACGATAGAAAAAGATATATTGATAAGAAAATGAAACTTAGCGAAACAATTATCGGGACATGTGTTCTTGAGAAAGAAACAATATTTATGACAGATATTCCCGAAGATTATATTGAAATAACATCGGGTCTTGGTGATGCAAATCCTAATAGTTTGTTACTTGTTCCGTTAAAACTCGAAGACGAAGTGTATGGAGTTATCGAAATAGCCTCGTTTAATAAATTCGAAAAATATCAAATAAATTTTGTAGAAAAAGTAGCACAAAATATTGCATCAACTCTTTCGGCTGTGAAGATGCATATTAGAACCAACGAATTGCTTGAAAAATCGCAACAACAAGCCGAAGAATTAGCAGCACAAGAAGAAGAAATGCGACAAAATATGGAAGAACTGCAAGCTACTCAAGAAGAATCTTCTAGAAAAGGTTCCGAAATGGAAGGACTTGTTCATGCCTTAAATACTGCTGCTTATGTTGTCGAGTACGATATTAATGGGTTTATTACTTCGGTTAACGAGAAATTCCTTAAGTTACTTAAGCTTAGAGAACATGAAGTTATAGGATTGCATCATTCCGATAAAATGGAGTTTGATGAAAAACAAAAAGAAAGATATGATATGTTTTGGGATGATTTAAAATCCGGAAAAATTAAAAATGAAACAACAAGGGCTGTAGTTGGTGGAAAATCATTCGTGTTTCTCGAAACATATACTCCAATATATAATGATAATGGCGAAGTAGATAAAATATTGAAAATCTCTAATGAAATTTCTGATTTCGACAAATCAAAATTTGTTTAAACAAAGTTTGATTTATTATTTCTACAATTAATATTAAAATATTTTAGAATGAAAATAAAATTTAAAATACAACAAAAGCTGGTTTTGTATATATTGAGTGTTACACTATTAATATATGTTATAATTTTAGCTTTTATTAGTTTAAATGCCAGAAACCAAACATATAACGATGCTACAAAATTAGCCGATAGTTATGCTATTCAATATGCAAACCAAGTAGAATCAGCCTTAGAGTCGGAAATGTCTGCTGTTCGTACTTTAGCAGAAGCCGTTAGAGTATATAAACAGATCCCCGAAAAGGAATGGAAAGAAATATTCGGAAACATGTATGGAGAAGTGTTTCGAGAACATCCTCAGTTTTTTGGCATTTGGGATAGCTGGGAGTTAAGTAATATTGATAAAACATATACTAAATCATATGGTAGATACGTACATGAATTTTGGAGAGATAATGGTACTATAAAAAAGGGAATCTCATATAAAAGCATGGATGGAGATCCTGCTGATTATGCCAGACTTAAAGAAGATGCTATTGAGTCTATGGAAGAACCATATTTATATTCTTATACAGGAAATAAACAAGATGAGATTTTGATGTCGAGCCTAATAGCACCAATTCTGGAAAATAATAAGTTTATAGGTGTTGTTGGAGTTGACATATCTTGTGAGCGATTTCAAAAAATTGTTTCAGAAATTCACCCATTTGAAGGAAGTAATGTTTTTTTGTTGTCGTACGGAGGCTTATTTGTTGGTCATTCAAATGGAGAGCTTATTGGTCAGTCATTTTCTGATTATAGCTACGACGAAAATAAAGAGTTTGAAGTGATTAAAAAGATTAAAGAAAAAAAAGCTTTTAATTATGTAAAAACAAATGCCGATGGAAGCGAATCATATGTTACATACGTTCCAATTCAAGTTGGAAATTCAAAATTTTCATGGGCATTAGCTATATCGTTTCCATTAGAAATAATACAACAAAAAGCCCAAAATGATTTTATAAGAAACACAATTATTGGAATAATTGCATTTTTAGTTTTAGGAATTGTTGTGTGGTTTCTTACAAGACGAATAACAAAACCTGTAGTTAAATTTACTGAATTATTAAATGAACTTTCAATCGGACATATAGATAATTCATCGGATATAGTAATAAATTCGGGAGACGAAATAGAAGAAATGAGTAATGCTTTAAGTAAATCAATTATTGCATTAAATGAAAAGGCCGGTTTTTCTAAAAATATTGGCGAAGGGAAACTAGATTCTGAACTTAAAATATTAAGCGATAAAGATATTCTGGGAAAGTCTTTGGTTGAAATGAGAAATAGTTTAATTAAGGCTAAAGAAGAAGAGAAAATAAGAAAAATAGAAGATGGAAAACGTACATGGGCAAATGAAGGTTTAGCAAAATTCGCCGATATATTACGACAAAATAATGATGATTTTACAGAGTTGTCAAATCAAATTATTCAGAATCTTGTAAATTATCTTAATGCAAATCAAGGAGGTTTATTTGTAATAAATAAAGATAAAGATGAAGACAATAGTATTCAACTGTTATCGGCATTTGCTTATGATAGAAGAAAATATATTAAAAAAGAAATCGAAATGGGAGAAGGTCTTATAGGTACTTGTGCTCAAGAGAAAAAGACAATCTATATGACAGATATTCCTCAAGATTATATATCTATAACTTCCGGCTTAGGTGGAGCAAATCCGGGAAGCTTACTTATTGTCCCATTAAAATTAGACGATAATGTATTAGGTATTGTTGAAATAGCATCGTTTAAAGAAATAGAAAAACACGAAATAAAATTTGTCGAGAAAGTTGCAGAGAGTATTGCGGCAACATTATCGGCTGTAAGAGTAAATATTCGAACAGCAGAATTACTTGAAAAATCGCAGCAACAAGCCGAAGAAATGGCTGCCCAAGAAGAAGAAATGCGTCAAAACATGGAAGAACTTCAAGCAACACAAGAAGAATCGTTACGAAAGAGTACAGAATCTGATGGCTTAATTGATGCTTTAAATAATTCAAGCTTCGTTATCGAATATAATCTAGATGGATATATTACCGATATTAACGATAATTATTCAAAACTTTTGGGTATTACTAAAGATGAAATTGTTGGAACCCATCACTCAGGAAATGTTAAATTCTCTGAAGAACAAAGAGAAAATTATAAGCAATTCTGGAACGATTTGAAAATGGGAAAAATCAGAAAAGAAATAACAGAAGTTGATGTTAATGGGAAGAAATATAAATTTTCCGAGACATATACTCCAATAAAAAATGCCGATGATGAAATAACTAAAATCTTAAAAATTTCGAATAATATAACCGAATTTAATGGATAGTTAAATTGTTCGTTTATTTATATTAAATGCTTTGTTTTTAAACAATAAAAATTACTAAAAAGTGTTATATAATTTCAAAATCACTAATCATCCTATGACCATTATATTTTAGATTTATAATAAAAATAATTAGTTACGTTAAGTCATTATATTTTGATAGAAGATAGAGATAAAATTATTTTAAAAATTTAAAAATATCTGAATTATAATTTCATATATTTGTAACTTAAAATTTTTAAAGTAAGCAATAGATGTATTTAATAATAAAGAATCTAAAAAAATGGCAAAAATTATAGAAACAGAAAATCATGCTATAAACTTAATTGGAGTAGGAACAGAAATAATAGGCGATATTAAGTCGAATAGCGATTTGCGTATTGATGGAACATTAAACGGAAATTTAGAAACTAAAGGAAAATTAGTTATTGGAGAAACAGGAAAAATTAAAGGAGAAATTATCTGCAAAAATTCCGATATTTTAGGACTTGTTGAAGGAAAAATAAAAGTTCTGGAACTACTTTCTTTAAAAGCTACTGCAAAAATCCTTGGTGATATTTCTACTAAAAGACTGGCTATTGAACCAGGTTCTAAGTTTACGGGGAGTTGTTTTATGAACGAACAAGTGCCTTTTAATGAAGAAAAAAGAGAAAACAAATTTAAAGCTAAAGAATAAAGTAAATCAATACTTAAAGTATTCCAACCTTGCTTTTCAGATGATAGCAATTATTATGGTTGGAGTGTTTGGAGGAATTAAATTAGATAATTTAATTCAAAAAATAGAATTTCCTTTATTTACATTTGTTCTTACAATATTAGGAATTATATTAGCTATATACTATGCAATTAAAGATTTTATGAAAAAATAATATGGGAAAGGAATTTAAAACATTTTTAATTAGAGAAGCAATACTAACTAGTATTATTATTGCTATTGGATTTATTATTTTTAGCACATTTCTAAAAACTTATTATCTCCCGGTTTATTTTATTATTCTTGCCGTAGTCTCTATTTTAACCGCTCTTTTTTATTGGGGATTGTTAAAAAACAGCAAAGAAAATTCCGTGAAATTTATTTCCAGCTTTATGTTGTACAGCGGAATTAAGATGATAGCATATTTAGTGTTTATTACTTCATACGTTTTTACGTTTAAAGAAAAAGCCACATACTTTCTTATTGTGTTTAGTGTTTTATATATTATTTATACAGCTTTCGATGTTTTTTTAATGTATAAGAATTTTAAAAGTAATCAATAAAAGCGTTAAAAAAATAACAATAAAATTTGTCATTCTGAAATTGAAAATATATTTTTATCGGGAAATATTTCCATAATTATAAAAAATTAGTATAAGAAAAATTATATTTGTAAATAAAAGTTTTAATAATATAGAGACATAAAATCATGGAAAATAAACTTCAGGAATTAACCCAAAAGTTATATAACGAAGGAGTAGATAAAGCCAATAAAGAAGCAGAAGAGATTATTGCTAATGCTAAAAAAGATGCTGAAAAAATTCAAGTTCAAGCTCAGAAAAAAGCAAATACAATAATCGAAGATGCTAATAAAAAAGCAGCTGATACTAAGAAAAATGTTGAAGCAGAACTTTCTCTTGCCGCAAGTCAAACAATAAGAACGATTAAACAAAAAATCACAGATATTATTTCTTGCAAAGCTATAAGCCAACAAACAAAAAAAGCTTTTGATGAAAATACTTTTGTAAAAGAACTTATTAAAACGGTAGTTAATAATTGGAATCCTACCAAAGATGAAGAAATAGATTTGTCGGTTCTTTTGCCTGAAAAATTAGAAAATGAGTTCGAGAAATATCTTGAAGAAAAAATAGGAAAAGAACTAAATGCCGGATTAGAATTGTCATTTTCTGATGCTATTAAAGGTGGTTTTAAAATTGGCCCTGCCGACGGATCTTATAAAATTAGTTTTTCTGAAGAAGATTTTGAAAATTTCTTTAAAATATATTTAAGACCAAAAACAATAGAAATACTTTATCAAGGAGAATAAAATATGTTTCGAAATTATTATCATTGCTTAGTAGCAGGATTACCAGAGCTTTTTCTCGATGAAACCGAACTTTCTTTTTCCTTAATAGAGTTTAAAGATGTTCTTGCTTCTGAATTGCATCAGTCAGATTATAAGCTTGTGCAAACGATTTTCCTTCCTTACGATAATATGAATCTTTTAAATGTTCTTCAAGAAAAGTACGATAATTTCGATAAACTTGGAAACTTTTCTCTAGAACAACTCGAAAACGAACTTACCGAAGATGCAGAGAATATTCTTCCTGCATATATGTATGAGTTTGTTAAAATGTATAAAAACGAAGATATTACTGTCGAGAAAGCATGGGAGAATATTATTACCGAAATGTATCACGAATATATTCAAACTAATGTTAAAAATAAGTTTCTAAAACAGTGGTTTGATTATAAAATTAATATAGAAAATATCCTATCAGCTATTAATTGCCGAAAGTATAACCTCGATAAAGAAAAACAAATTATCGGAAACAATTTTGTTACTAAGGCAATTCTCAATAGTAATTCAAAAGACTTTGGATTAGAAGTTGATATCCCTTATATTAGTCAATTAATAACATTATCTGAAAAAAATAATGTTTTGGCTAAAGAAAAGGAAATTGATAAAATGAAATGGGATATGATAGAAGAACTTAGTCTTTTCGACTATTTTTCTATCGAAATTATTTTAGCATATTTATTAAAATTAGATATTGCATACAGATGGCTTAAACTCGATTACGATACCGGAAAACAGATGTTTGAGCAAATAGTTGACGATTTAAAATTAAGTTACGAATTTCCTAAAGAATTTTCAGTAAATGAAAGCAAAAGATAATATTACAAAAGGTAAAGTTGCAGGTATCATAGCCAATCTGGTATTTGTTGATGTTGACGGTCCTGTACATCAAAATGAGATATGTTATATCGATTTAGATGGTACTAAATTAATGGCTGAGGTTATTAAAGTAGTAGGAAAACAAGCTTATGTGCAAGTTTTCGAAAGTACTCGTGGTTTAAAAACTGGGAAAACAGTTGATTTCTCAGGTCATATGCTTGAAGTAAAATTGGGACCCGGAATTTTATCAAAGAATTATGATGGACTTCAGAACGATCTCGACAAAATGGATGGAGTTTTTCTTAAAAGAGGAGAACAAACAAATCCGTTAGACGACAATAAAAAATGGACGTTCAAACCACTTGCTAAAACCGGAGATATTGTTGAAGCAGGAAGTTGGTTGGGCGAAGTTAAAGAAAACTGGATGCCTCACAAAATAATGGTTCCTTTTAAATTCGAAGGAAAATTTACTGTTAAAAAAGTTGTCGGAAATGGCGAGTATGTTATTAATGATACTATAGCTGTAATTACCGATAAAGATGGTAAAGATATAGATGTAACTATGGTGCAGAATTGGCCGGTAAAAATACCAATTAAAGCTTATGTTAATAAACCTCGCCCATTTAAATTAATGGAAACAGGAGTTCGCACAATCGACACCTTAAATCCAATAGCCGAAGGAGGTACAGGGTTTATTCCGGGCCCATTTGGTACAGGAAAAACAGTACTGCAACACGGACTTTCAAAACAAGCTGAAGCCGATATTATTATTTTTGCTGCGTGTGGCGAACGTGCTAATGAAGTTGTTGAAATTTTTGCAGAATTCCCCAAGATAAAAGACCCTCGTACCGGACGAATGTTGATGGAACGTACTATAATTATTGCAAATACATCAAATATGCCTGTTGCCGCTCGTGAAGCATCTGTATATACCGCAATGACAATTGCTGAATATTATCGAGCAATGGGATTAAGAATCCTTATGCTTGCCGATTCAACATCACGTTGGGCTCAAGCATTACGCGAAATGTCGAATAGAATGGAAGAACTTCCCGGTCCCGATGCATTCCCTATGGATTTACCAGCCATTATTTCAAATTTTTATTCAAGAGCAGGATTTGTTTATTTAAATAATAAAGAAACCGGGTCAATTACTTTTATTGGAACAGTTTCGCCTGCCGGAGGGAACCTTAAAGAACCGGTAACCGAATCAACAAAAAAAGCAGCTCGTTGTTTTTATGCTCTTTCTCAAGATAGAGCCGATAGCAAAAGATATCCTGCTATCGATGCAATCGACAGTTATTCTAAATATGCCGAATATCCGGAGATTGAAGAATATATGAGAAAAAATATTGATAAAGATTGGCCCGAAAAATTAAGCCTTGTAAAAAACATCCTAATTAGAGGTCGAGAAGCTCACGAGCAGATTAATATCCTTGGAGACGATGGAGTGCCTATTGATTATCATGAAAGATTCTGGAAAGCCGAAGTGATTGATTTTGTAATCCTTCAGCAAGATGCTTTCGATAAAATTGATGCTTCTACTCCTTTATCTCGTCAAAAATATATGTTAAATCTTGTATTAGATATTTATAATACAAAATTCTCTTTCGAGTCATTCGAAGATGTTTCAAGATTCTTTAAAAAGTTAATAAATCAGATGAGACAAATGAATTATTCAAAATTTGATTCAGAGAATTTTGCAAATTACGAGAACGAACTTAAGTTACAAATTCAAGAAAAAAAGACTGCATAATGGAAACAAAAGCTTTTCAAAAAATCTATACAAAGATTACTCAAATTACTAAAGCTACATGCTCCTTAAAGGCCACAGGGATTGGTTACGAAGAAATGGCCTTAGTTAATGGCAGATTAGCCCAAGTTGTAAAAATTATAGAAGAAGATATTACTCTTCAAATTTTTTCGGGAACAGAAGGTATTCCTACAAATGCAGAAATAATTTTTCTCGGGAAACCTCCGGTTTTAAAAGTGAGCGATGAACTTGCAGGAAGATTCTTTAATGCTTACGGAGACCCTATTGACGGAGGTCCTAAAGTAGAAGGAAAAGAAGTACAGATTGGTGGACCTTCGGTAAACCCTGTACGAAGAAAACAACCTTCAGAATTTATTCCTACCGGAATTGCCGGTATCGACCTGAATAATGCTTTAGTTACCGGACAAAAAATACCGTTTTTTGCCGATCCTGACCAACCATATAACCAAGTAATGGCAAATGTAGCTCTTAGAGCCGATGCCGATAAGATTATTCTTGGAGGAATGGGCTTAACAAACGACGATTATCTATTCTATAAAAATACATTCGATAATGCAGGAGCTCTCGAACGCATTATTAGTTTCGTAAATACTACAGAAAACCCTCCTGTGGAGCGTCTTCTTGTACCCGATATGGCACTTACTACTGCAGAATATTTTGCCGTAGAAAAACAAGAAAAAGTTCTTGTGCTTTTAACAGATATGACATTATATGCCGATGCTTTAAGTATTGTTTCTAATAGGATGGATCAAATACCTTCTAAAGACAGTATGCCGGGTTCTTTATATAGCGATTTAGCTAAAATTTACGAGAAAGCTGTGCAATTTCCCGACGGAGGATCAATTACAATTATTGCTGTTACAACATTGTCGGGGGGAGATATTACTCACGCTATTCCTGATAATACAGGATATATAACCGAAGGACAATTATTCTTAAGAAAAGATACCGATGTAGGAAAAGTTATTATCGATCCTTTTAGAAGCCTTTCTCGTTTAAAACAATTAGTTATAGGTAAAAAAACTCGAGAAGATCATCCTCAGGTTATGAATGCAGCTGTTCGATTATATGCCGATGCAGCTTCAGCAAAAACAAAACTCGAGAATGGATTTGAACTTACCGATTACGACGAAAGAACAATAGATTTTGCTAAAGACTATTCTAAGGAACTTCTTGCAATTGATATAAATGTTGATGTTGATAGTATGTTAAATACTAGTTGGAGACTTTTTAATAAACATTTTAATCCTGTTGAAGTAGGTATTAAACAAGATGTGATTGATAAATATTGGTCAAAGAATGGCGATAAATAATAATTATGGCAATAAAATTTCAATATAATAAAACTTCCTTACAAGGCTTAAATAAGCAACTTAAAATACGTGTCAGAGCTTTGCCTACTTTGCAGAGTAAAGAATCGGCTTTAAGAATGGAAGTTAAAAAAGCAAAGAAAGAATCTGAAGAACTTGAACAAGAACTAAGAAGACATATGCAAGCATATGATAATATGGTTCGTCTTTGGGGAGAGTTTGATAAGAAATTAATATCTATTAAAGATGTTAAATTATCGGTAAAGAAAATTGCCGGTACTAAAACACCTATACTCGACGATATTATTTTAAATATAAAAGAATTTAGCCTTTTTAATAAGCCTGTTTGGTTTAGTCAAGGAATAAAAATTATAGAAGATCTGATTAAAATATCTATAGAAAGCGAAGTTTTTTATAGAAAAATGGAATTGCTAAATTATGCTAGAAAAAAGACAACTCAAAAAGTTAATCTTTACGAAAAAGTCCAAATTCCGGGATACGAAGAAGCAATTCAAAAAGTAAAACGTTTTCTCGAAGACGAAGAAAATCTTTCTAAATCATCGCAGAAAATTGTTAAGAAACGACAACAGCAGAAGGAGGTAGCATAATGATTACTCCAATGAAAAAATATTCGTTCTTGATATTCCATATGGAATATGTTAAGTTTCTTGAGAAACTTCAAGAACTTGGTGTTTTGCATATTGTCGAAAGAGAAAAATCTATCGACGAAGAAACACAGAAGTCCATAAATCAGATAAAAGAAATAAAAAAAATTCAGAAGTTTCTTGCAAAAAGAAAAATTAACGATACACTAAAACCTGTCGATGAGCAAATTAATGGTGTAGAGATAGTAGAAAATATAAAGAAGAGCAAGGATGAAATTTTTGATATGCAACAAGAAATTGCTATTTTATCTAAAGAAATTCAGAAACTTGAACCTTGGGGAACTTATTCTGTTGATATGCAGAATAAGTTAAATAAAATTGGACTTACTCCTCGTTTCTTTACTTGTCCCGAAAAAAAGTACGATAAAAAATGGGAAGCAGAATATTATCTTTCTGAACTAAATAGTCTTATCAATATTAAATATTTTGTTATTCTGCAAGAAAAAGGACAAGAAATAAATATTAGTGCCGACGAATTTTTTATGCACGAAAGCTCACTGTCTGAGTTGGTTGTGCAAAAAAAGGAATGTGAAGAAAAAATTAAAGAAATAAATATATTTCTCGATATATGTGCTTCTAATTATCAGGAAACTCTTATAGAAACTAAAAATAAATTACAAGAAAAAGTAGAATTCGAGTTAGCACTAAAAAATACTAAAAAAGAAACAGATGAAAAAATAATGCTTCTTGAAGGTTGGATTCCCGAAAATAAGGAAGAGACAATAAATAATTTTCTCGACGAGAATAATGTATATTATCTATTATCGAAACCTAAAATTGTTGATAAGGTTCCTATTCTTTTGAAAAATAATAAATTTAATAGATTATTTGAGCCAATTGGCGATTTATTCTCTTTGCCAGATTATAAAGAGCTTGATATGACTCCATTTTTAGCTCCATTTTTCATGCTGTTTTTTGGATTTTGTGTTGGAGATACAGGATACGGAATATTTATTTTAATAGCTACACTGATATTGCGTAAAAAAGTAAAAGCCAAATTTAAACCATTGATGTCATTAGCATCTTGGCTTGGTGTTGCAACAATTATTATGGGAATGGTTTCGGGAACATTTTTCGGAGTAGAATTAGCTAAAGTCGATTTTATTCCGTTTAAAGATGTGTTTCTCGAACCTTTAGATATGTTTTATCTCTCTATTGGTATAGGTATAGTTCAAATTTTGTTTGGTATGTTTATTAAAGCCGCTAACCAAATAAAACAAGGAGGTATAAAATACGGAATATCTACAATGGGGTGGATTTTATTAATCCTTAGCATGGGAATATTATTTGGACTAGAGAAAGCAGGAATAGAATTTGCCTTTTCCGGAATTCTAAAAAATGTTTTTCTGGTAATTAGTGGAGTAATGATTATTTTATTCTCTAATCCCGAAAAGAGTGTTTTTGCAAATATAGGTATTGGTTTGTACGGCGTGTATAATATGGTTACCGGGGTGTTTGGTGATGTGTTATCGTATATTCGTTTGTTTGCATTAGGTATTTCAAGTGCTATTCTTGGCTTGGTTTTTAATCAAATAGCAGCACAATTTTTGAATATAAATTACGTAGGTTGGATATTTTTCATTCTTTTTCTGATTGTTGGGCATGGTCTTAATATTTTCTTAGCCGTCTTGAGTGCTTTTGTGCACCCATTACGTCTTACTTTTGTAGAATTTTATAAAAATGCAGGATTTACCGGTGGTGGAAAAAGATATAGTCCATTTTCAAAATAATAAATAAAATAAAAATAGAAATTAATTAAAAGGAGAATAAAATTATGAGTACAGCAATAGTTTTAGCCTATACAGGGCTAGCGTTAATGATCGGTTTAACCGGAATAGGTAGTGCAATTGGTGTATCTAAGGGTGGAAACGCATCTATTGGAGCATTAAAAAAAGATTCTGAAAAATTCGGTAATTATATGTTATTGGCAGCATTACCGGGAACACAGGGTTTGTATGGTTTCGGTGGATATTTTGTGATTGATAAACTTTATGGAATTATTACTCCTGAAATAACTTTTTTTAATGGAGTTGCTGTTTTATCAATGGGGCTGTTTCTTGGTTTTGTAGGATTATTTTCTGCAATTCAACAAGGTTCTGTTACTTCTAACGGTATTGCAACAATTGGTTCAGGTCACGATGTGTTTGGTAATACTCTTATTTTAGCAGTATTCCCTGAATTATATGCTATTATCGCATTTGCTGCTACTTTCTTAATTAGTTCAGCATTGTAATAATCAGTAATATTTATTAAGAGGCTGTCCAAAAAGTAAAGTTTCAAGCTATTTATGTCATATTGAGCTTGTCGAAACATCTCATTTTTAAACTAATAGATTAACTTCGTTGAACTCGTTTCACTCGGTTTTTCGACTTCGTTCAGAATGACAATAATTTAAACTTTTTGGACAGCATCTTTTTATTTTAATAAAATATTCCTTTGTTCGTTTACTAAGTTGTATAAAACTTTAAATAGATATAATGAAAAAGTATTTTGTTGGTTTATCCTATGTGGATTAACAATTGTTACCAAAGGACAAGAAATTAGTGTGGAAAAATCGATTAACGAAATTCAAACCGGGTTTCTGGGAATTTGGGTGCATAACGAATCAAAACTTACAAATGAAATAGCTTTACGAAGCGAAATAGGATTCAATAGCGGAATATTTGGTGGTGGTTTTTACGATAAAACAGGATTTATTTTAATTCCTGTAATAACAGTTGAACCACGATGGTATTATAATTTACAAAAAAAAAATTCAAAATCGAAAAATATAAAAAATAACAGAGGAAATTTTATTGGAATAAAAACAAGCTATACTCCTGATTGGTTCGTGATTTCTAATTACGATAATTTGAGTGTTGTAAATCAAATATCAATTGTCCCAAAGTGGGGAATTAGAAGAAGTATTGGCAAGCATTTTAATTTCGAAACAGGTATAGGATTAGGATATAGATATGTTTTTGCAAAAAGTGCAGGATATGCAGAAAACGAAAGCGAATCAGAATTAAATTTGCATCTTAGAATTGGTTATACATTTTAAATTCCGTACCCCCGAGCATGACAAAGAGTACTTAAAGAGCTTCATGTTAATAAAATTCTCGTAAGCTTGAATTTTCAGTCTTCAGTTAGCAGTCTTAAGTAGTACATACTTAACTATTTATTATTTAACCTTCAAGTGTCGTAAATCGACAAATAGTAAATAATAAATCGAAATGCATCTTGATTTTTTTTAGCATCTTTGTAAACATTTTTGAGAAGGAATAGAAATTTAGAATAAATGAGAACAATTCGCTCGCTATTTTTAGGACTAGTACTTGCTTTTATATTTTTAATTGCTATTATTGTAATAATTTCGTATTTTAATAAAGATGGCGTTACAAATTATATTATTAAAGAAGTAAATAAGCAAATTATTGTTAAAGTAGATGCTGATGAGGTAAACCTTCGCTTATTTAAAAAATTCCCATATGCATCTATAGAATTAAATAATGTAGTTGCATTATCTGATGATTACTTTACTTCTAAAATTTTAGGGTATAATACCGATACATTATTCAGGGCTAAAAAAGTATTTCTAGAATTTCATTTAATAGATATTCTAACAAAAAAATACAAAATAAAAAACATACATTTCGACAATGCAAAAATAAATTTATTTGTAAATAATAAATCAGAAGTAAATTATAATTTAATTCAAAAATCCGATAATCAGACAAGCGATAGTATAGGTTATGTATTAAATATTAACGAGTTAAGACTTACCAATTCTCAAATCTTATATTGCAATGCTTCAAAAAATATTATTTTCGATACACGAATAAATAAATCTATTTTAAAGGGTAATTTTTACAAAGATAAGTTCGATTTAAAAGTAACGATTTCTAATTATGTAAATAAGCTCAAAATACAATCAAAAACCTATTTAAAGGATGTTTCTACTGCTATAGTTTGTGATGTTGATGTTGACGATAACACATATTATGTAAAAACAGCAAATTTATTAATTAACGATTGTCTGTTTAATATTTCCGGATGGATAGTAAAGAATAAACAAGCCGAACTCGATTTAAGTTTAATTACTTCAAATACCAATGTTAAAAAAATATTCCAACTAATACCTGACACAAAAATTAGCAAGTACAACAATAACATAGCGAATGGTAAAATTAGTTTTTCCACAACAATAAAAGGAAGTTTTACAAGAACATCGGTGCCGTTAATAATTGCCGATTTAACATTAAAAGATGGAGAATATTGCTTTAATAAAGCAAGAATAAGAAATATAAAATTTAATGGAGCATACTCAAATGGAAATCAAAATAATGAGCGAACTTCTAGCTTGATATTAAATGATATTTATGCAGAAATAAAAAAGAGCAATTTTATCGGCGAACTTGAAATAAAGAATTTTGAATCTCCAACGCTAAAATTTAATTCAAAAGCAAAAGTACAACTTAACGAAATGTCAGATCTTTTTTCAACCGACACCATTGAAAAAATTGAAGGAACCGCCGAGATTAAATTTGGATATGCCGGAGATATTGATGAATTTAATGTTTATAACATTTTTTCATCAAATTTTTACTGCGATTTTAGAATTAACGACGGTTTACTCAAACTTAAAAAGTCGAAATATGAAATAGAGAATATTTCTGGTTTTGCAAACATTAACGAAGATGTATATATTAATGATTTGTATTTTGAAATTAACGAAAACGATTTTTTAGTAAATGGTTTGGCAAGTAATTTTTACAATTTTTTTAAGAATAAAGATAAATTGTACTTGAATGCCGATGTAAAATCAAACAAAATTGATATTGATAAATTTTTAAGTAAAGATGAAACGAAATCAGAGACTAAAGATGTTTACATAAATTTTCCTGAGAACATTCAAATGCGCCTAAATATAGATATAAACAAATTCTCGTTTAATAAATTTTATGCATCAGATATTAAAGGAAAAATTAATTATAAACCAAGAATGTTTTCCTTACGCGAAATTTCATTTAACAGTATGAAAGGTTCTGCTAGGCTTGGATGTGTTGTTATACAGAAATATAATAAAGATTTTGTTTTACAAAGTCAAAGTAATTTGGAAAATATCGATATCGAAAATTTATTTCATGCATTTAATAATTTTGGACAGAATTTTCTTGTCGAAAAAAATCTGTCGGGAAATATAACGGGGAATATTTTTTTATCATCGCAATGGAAAAATAATTTTGATATTTATGAAGATAAAATTAATTGCGAAAGTAATTTTGTTATAACTAATGGTGCGCTAATTAATTTCGAACCTATGCAAGGATTATCGCGATTTATTGATGTTGATGAGTTGAAAAACATAAATTTTTCTACACTTAAAAATAATATTACAATTAAAGATAAAAAAATAATTATCCCTCAAATGAATATTAATTCAAATGCATTTAATATTACTGCTTCAGGAACACATTATTTCGATAATAACTACTCGTATAATATTAAATTGTCGTTAAAAGAGTTTCTTGTTCGTAAGCTTAAAAAGAATAACTCTTTTGGAGTTATAGAAGAAGATGATGTAGGGAATACTTATTTATATTTGAATATTAAAGGAGATGCCGAAGATTTTAAAGTTAAATACGATAAAAAAACTGCTAGAAATGTCCGAAAACAGAATTTTATAAAAGAAAAACAAAGACTTAAAACAATATTAAATCAAGAATTTGGTTTTTTTAAGAAAGATTCTAATATTGTGAATAATACAAAAGAAAAAAATAGTAAATTTCAGATTAATTGGAACAAAAAAGATACTATTAAAAAAGAACAAAATAAATTTGATAGTCAGAAATTCAATATAGTATGGGACGAAGACTCAGTATCGAAATAATTTTAGATTATTTTATTAAATTTTACTATACAATACAAATAACTTAATTAACAATCTGTTTTGAATATATATTTAAAAAAACAAAAATGGAAGCTAATGTTATTTATAATAGCAATTTTAATTGCTATTATATCGCTTGTTTTTACTAATAATATTGTAAAAGAACTATCGCAAGAAGAAAGAAATAAAGTAGAGTTATGGGCAAACGGAATGAAAGAATTAGCTAGTGCCGATAGCGATGGTAAAAATTTAGGCTTTATATTCGAAGTTATCGAAAATAATACTACAATACCTGTTATTTTAACCGATAGAGATGGGAATATTAAAGCATATAGAAATATTGATGAAGCTAGAATAAAAAAAGATAAAAGGTATTTATATCGCCAATTAAAAAAAATGAAAGAAGAAAATGAAGCAATAAAAGTAGCTTTATTTAATGGAAATAATGATATATTGTATTATAGCAATTCAAAATTACTCGTAAAACTGTATTATTTTCCTATAGTTCAGTTTATTGTAATAGCCGTTTTTCTTTTAATATCATATCTTGCATTTAGTATATCGCGAAAAGCAGAACAAAATCAGGTGTGGCTCGGATTGTCGAAGGAAACAGCACACCAACTCGGCACCCCAATATCATCGCTTATGGCTAATGTTGAATTATTAAAGCTGCAAAATGTTAATCAAGAAATAATAGTCGAGTTCGAGAAAGACATAAAACGTCTTGAAAAAATTACCGATAGATTTTCAAAAATAGGCTCGGCTCCGAAATTAACAAAGCAAAATATTATTGAGGTAATATGTAATACAGTAAATTATTTAAAAGGAAGATCGTCTGATAAAATAAATTTTTTATTAGATTTCTCTGTTAACGAAATTATTAATGTCTCATATAATGCGCCATTGTTTGAATGGGTTATAGAAAATGTATTAAAAAATGCAATCGATTCGATGAATGGAGATGGGGATATTAAAATTAAAATTGACGATAGAATACAATATGTGTTTATTGATATTTACGATAATGGTATTGGAATTCCAAAATCGAAATATAAAACAGTATTTCAACCCGGATATACAACAAAAAATCGAGGCTGGGGGCTTGGCTTATCTCTTTCGAAAAGAATAATAGAGATATATCACAAAGGAAAAATCTTTGTAAATAATTCTGAAGTAAATAAAGGAACAGATATGAGAATTGTTTTAAAAAAATAGATTTATAGGATTATAGATTGTCGATTTACGATTCAGAAGTACTTAACAGCGGACCTAACAAATACTTAAGTTTGTTGTTATATAATATACTTGCAAGTTGCAAATAGAAAGTCGATACCTGTTAATTGAATACCATCAATAATTGGTAAATAATCGAATTAAATAATATGCGAAGAGTAAAGCGAAAAGCCCGATCATTACCAATTTAGAAATAATAAATACTCAATTTAAAAAGCTTTAATAAATATTCTTTTTTTATTCAAATATAAATTTATACTTTTGCACGATATATTTTTTAGAATGGTGGGAGTTATGGATTATTTAAAGAAATATAGTATTGAATTTGAAGGTTTAGAAGAAGGAGAACATACTTTTGAATTCGATATTGACGATAAGTTCTTTAATAGTATTGAGTATTCTGAGATAAAAAAAGGCAAGTTAAAAACAATAGTTGTGCTTAAAAAGAGCTCATTATTAATGAGTTTAGATATTGCAATTAGCGGAAAAGTTAGAGTAATTTGCGATAGATGTACAGATGAGTTTGATATGCCTGTTGAATTTGAAGGGAGTATATACGTTAAGTTCAGCGAAGAAAGAGAAAATTTAGATTACAATGTAATAGTACTATCTAATAATGATAATAAAATAAATATTGCACATTATCTTTTCGAGAGCATTAATCTTGGTTTACCTTTAAAAAGAGTACATCCCGACGATAATGAAGGGAATAGTACCTGCAATCCGGAAATGTTAAAAGATATTGAAGAAAATAGTATAAATAGTGAAGAGAGAACAGATCCCCGTTGGGATAGGTTAAAAGATTTAATAGCAAACAAAAATAATTAATTGAAAAATGGCACATCCAAAGAGAAAAACATCGAAGACTAGAAGAGACAAAAGAAGAACTCACTACAAAGCAACTGCACCTACTGTTGCAACATGTTCTAATTGTGGTGCTACTCATTTATATCACAGAGTATGTCCTGAGTGTGGATATTATAAAGGACAATTGGCTGTTGAGAAAAATGTAAGCGCATAAGTAATTAAAAATTAGTTTATGAGAATTGGAATTGATATTATGGGAGGAGATTTTGCTCCCGAAGCTACGACTTTGGGTGCAATTCTTGCGCATAAAGAATTGTTGGAAAATGATACTTTAGTTCTAATTGGTGATGAAAATAAGATAAAAGCTATCTTAGATCGCGAGAATGTTGATGCTTCGAACTTTGAAATTATTCATAGTTCCGAAGTTATTGAAATGAACGATCATCCTGCAAAGGCTTTTTCTAAAAAGCAAAACTCAAGTATTAATATAGGATATAAATTGCTTGCAAGTGGCAAAATCGATGGTTTTGCCGGCGCCGGAAGTACCGGAGCTATGATGGTAGGAGCAATGTACACTGTAAAATTAATACCCGGAGTTATTCGCCCGGTAATTACTGCCCCAATTGCTCGTCCGGATGGAGGATATACTGTATTTTTAGATGTTGGGATTAATCCAGATTGTAAACCTGATGTATTATATCAATATGGTATTTTAGGTTCCTTATACGTTGAAAATGTTTATAATATTAAAAATCCCAAAATTGGATTGATAAATATTGGCTCCGAAGAAGAAAAAGGAAATATGGCAACAAAATCGGCTCATGAATTAATGAAAGATACTAATGATTTTAATTTTATTGGCAATGTAGAAGCCAACGAAATTTTTAATTCAGAAAAAGCTGATGTAATTGTGTGTGACGGCTTTGTAGGGAATGTAATGTTAAAAGAAGCAGAAGCTTTTTATACTATAATTAAACAAAGAAAAATTAAAGACGAATTTTTCGAGAAGTTTAATTTTGAAAATTATGGTGGAACACCCATATTAGGAGTAAACAAAAATATTATTATTGGACATGGAATATCTAATGATATTGCTATAAAAAACATGATTCTATTGACAAAAAATGTAGTAGAAGCTAAATTGTCTGAAAAAATAAAAGAGACATTCAAATGAAAAAGATTAGAGCTACAATAACAGGAGTTGGAGGATATGTTCCTGAATATATTCTTACAAACGATGAATTAAGTAAGATGGTTGATACATCTGATGAGTGGATTATGTCTAGAATTGGAATTAAAGAAAGACATATTGCTAAAACTCAGGGTGAAGGTTCTGCAGATTTAGGAGCAAAAGCCGTAAAGCAATTGTTAGAAAAAACAAATACTTCTCCCAACGAAGTTGATATGCTTATTTGTGCTACAGTAACTCCGGATATGCAATTTCCTGCTAATGCAAATATTATTTGCGATAAAGTTGGAATTAAAAATGCTTTTGCTTTCGATATTAATGCCGGTTGTTCGGGGTTTTTATATACACTTAATACTGCTGTAAGGCATATAGAAAGTGGAGCAAATAAAAAAGTCGTTGTTGTGGGTGCTGAGAAAATGTCGTCAATTGTCGATTATACAGACCGTTCCACTTGTCCTATTTTTGGCGATGGTGCCGGAGCTGTTTTGTTAGAACCAACAACAGAAGATATTGGTGTTGTTGATTCATTGTTACAGTCAGATGGTGTTGGAAGAGTTCATCTTCATCAAAAGGCCGGAGGGTCGGCAAAACCTGCGTCGCACGACACAATTGATGCACGCGAACATTTTATTTACCAAGAAGGACAACCTGTTTTTAAATGGGCTGTATCGAAAATGGCCGATGTATCGGTTGAAGTAATGAAAAGAAATAATATTGCTCCCGACGATTTAGCTTGGTTGGTACCTCATCAGGCAAATATGCGAATTATCGAAGCCACTGCTAAGAGAATGGGAATTAAAAAAGAGCAAGTAATGATAAATATCCAAAAATTTGGAAATACAACTTCTGCTACTTTACCATTATGCCTTTGGGAATGGGAAGATAAACTTAAGAAAGGCGACAATGTGATTTTGTCGACTTTTGGAGCAGGATTTACTTGGGGAGCTATATATCTTAAATGGGGATACGATAGTAAAAAATAAGCAGCAAATTTGCTATATAAGAATATATTAAAATCCGAAGATTAGTCTTCGGATTTTTTTTGTGCCTAAGTTTGTCGAAGTATACAAAAACTATAGGATCAATTTAAAAAGTTGTGGAAATAAATTTATTAAAATTTTATATTTGCTGTGTTTTGAATATTTTATGTAGAAGTTATCTTTATTCATTTAAAGCAATAGAGAAATGTATTACGCCACGAAGTG
>Ga0190306_1000011_pt1 | contig 96107 bp, 110 predicted proteins | sample 48700734_MG_FD_161657 | JGI IMG/M metagenome (GOLD analysis project Ga0190306, IMG submission 161657) | Hydrothermal vent sediment bacterial communities from Southern Trench, Guaymas Basin, Mexico - 4870-07-3-4_MG | ecosystem: Environmental > Aquatic > Marine > Hydrothermal vents > Sediment ... | reverse complement strand
ATTTCCACATAAGTATATATTGGTAGAAAACTATAAATACTTTTCGGCTCTCATCTCCACGCTTTTGCATGGAGACTTCCCGCCGAAAGAGTTAAAATAATTTGGTGGCGATCTTTAAGCAATCATCTAATTTTTATTTCATATTCCCCGTTTGGGTATTTGTCATAAAACTGCTTCATAATCTTATCTGGCAGGGTTGGGTCTGAAAAAGCGTTGGAATCTAAATTGTCCAAATCAGCAAACACGAGCTCCCCTTCTTTTTCTTCATTTATTTTTATGAACAAACCAACGTAAGGAACACCGTCAAAACCCTTTTCGGAAAAAAAATCCGTCCATTCGGGAACAGCCTTGACTAACAGTTCCCTGGAATTTTTAAGCCCACCGTAATTTTCGGGTGCGAACTCCTTTAGCTCACACTTGCCATTATCTGTAAGGTCTTGCGTAACAATGCCATGCTTATGGTCCGATGTCACCATAAAAGAGAAATCTGGCACCGGAATTCCAATTTCATCAAAATAATCAAACAATGCCAACTCCTTCTCTATTTTTTCTTTGGCCGTTGAAGAGTCAAACCTCGGTGGGTAAAGCTTCAGCACGGCATGCTCACTGATTCTGTATACTGTTCGTGTGCTGCTGTTAATTATTCTTTGCCTGCTATACTCATCCCCGCCACGATAGTGACCATCTATTACCTTTTCCATAGTATCTCTTAAGATATGGTCATCCGCGAGTCTACGGGCATAATCTTTTTGACTCATACTACTCACATTATTATAAAATTTAAATACTTTTTAGTAGTTAAAATATCACAATCATATATCTATTTCACATTATTTAAAGTTTTCTATACTCAATTATATATAAATAATTCACTATATTCACCCACAACTCTTCAATCACATGACATTTGTTGCTTATTTTCTAATTCTCTTATTCAATTTCAATAATTTTAATTCGGCGATGGGCCTTTAAGTATAATTCACCTTATTTAAAGTTTTTTAAATATTCTTTATTTCATGCATGACGATCTGTCGAAAGAAGAGCTCGTAGAAGAGATGGAAAAGCGTCGTGGCTGGATAAAGACATGGCTTGTCTTCGAGGTTATGGCTACAAACAGGGAACTTACCGAAAAGGCTCTCAAAGAGCATATTGAAAAACTTTCAAAAATAAAAGAGGTTTTCGTATTTGAAAAGAATTTCAAATCAATAGAAAAGGTCGAGAATCCTCCGAAAAATGTCCCAGAAGCATATTCGCAGATTGCCGAGATCAAACTGCTTGTAAAGAATTTGTTCACGTTGATAAGCATCGTGGTCACATTCGGGCCCTCGGCAATTGAAATTCTCGAGCCAAAAGAACTGAAAGTTAAGATAGAAGAGGTCCAGAACATCGCAAACACGCTCGCTGGACTCGTGCACCAGTTTGCGCAGGCCGGTATCGGCGGCATGGTCATACAACCCAAGTGATACGCCCAGATTCGTGCATAAAAATGAGTGGCAAAACTAAAAAACGGATAATCCCGCAAGTGATGTCAAAAATTGGGTCCAAATAAAAGACGGTGATTTAAAAAGGCGGATAGTGAAAATATCTGCAATTATATGGACGCGCATTAAAGTGGTCGTTCTAGTTTCAATGTATCGGGCTCTGCGGAGAATATCAACTGTGAGTGTGCACGATGGGCATAATTTTCATTATGCCGACTTATACAGATCATTTGTCAAGCGTGAATGGCACAACTGGCTGGGTTTCTGCAAAGCCTAATTTTCTTAAAAATTCGTAATCTCTGATTTTAAACAAATGGCTCTCGCAATTGCAATCAGAACATCCGAAATTTTTTACCGGAACCCCGACTATGCTCAATTTTTTTGCGGTAATGCACTCCTCCTTTTTATTCGATTTTTTGTAATAAACTTTTTTTATTGTCACAACTTTGTTTGCCGTCAAATAATCGATGTGCCAGAATTTCTTTTTCCTTTTTTTAAGATGTCTGGAAATTCTTTTTTCCAGATTATTTTGCGCGGAGCCAACATAAGCGTATAACCCTTTCTTGAACCCGATTTTTCCCAACACGCCGATTTTCGGTTTTATATTTTTGCCGACAGAGATGACCAAAACATAAACTCCTTTCATGTTATTAACCTTAATATACGCTCACGGGGCTTTCGGCATCTTTATGGCTGACATTATTCTCTTTCTAATCTTAAATAGCCATTCCTTTCCCCTTTCTATATACATTCGTCTTTCTTTGTAATAAAATATTCTATTATATAAGAGCCACAAGGCTCTCTGCAAAAAGTTTGCATAATTATACTCTGTTTCAATATACCCGTAGAATTCGATCCTTATTTTTCCCATCTTTGTCTTTGTATGTTGTTCTCCCTGAATAACAATCTTTACAACAAGCGTTGACCATTTGTCCAATTCCTTATTTACTGTCCAAAAATTGTAAAATGATCTCGGATCATCGGTGATATCCCATTTGAAAAGCCTCTCAAACATATCCTTTGTTTCCACTTGTAATATGCTCTCAAACGTAGATCTAATCATTCCACATACTTTTACCGGCTCGTATCCCTTGAAATTCAGAACGATCTTTTCGTCTGGCGCGAAAATACCATCTATAATTTTTATTGACTGCATATATTAATAATTGCCGGATATATAATAAAAAGATTTTATGGTTCTGTAAACTTATTGTTGGTAAATTCATTAAAAAATTAATCTGAGTAAGAAATCAAAAAAGAAAAGTGTTAACTTTTTACCCGATGAATTGTCGCCAGCTCAATCAATTCACGCCACTTATGTTTCAACCATAAATCAAGTCCAACAGCTTCTGCCGGTGTTTTACCTTTTAAACTTTCATGAGGTCCAATGAAATTGTAAAATACAAACCAACCGCTCAAAATTATTTTGCTGTTTCTTCACTTTTCAAACCTCTCATAACATCTTACTGTTGTTTCATCAACGTGCCAATTTCCACCAATATTCTCCAATTTAAGAGAATCAACAAATTCTTTTGCAAGTTTGGAATATTTTATGATCCATTTCCAAATTGTCATTTGGCTAACTTTCACTCTTAAAATATTTGCTAATTGTCTCCGAGCTTTTCTAACTGATAAGCCTTCAAAGTATAAATCAAAAGCTGCAACTATCACATCTTTCTCTGTTCTCATCTTCACAAAATAAGAAATTATATGAAATTCAGCTTTATAAAATTTCGCTTTAACTCCCGTTTGAGAGGTTATACGAATAAAAAGTGCGTGAAATAGTCGTTGCGACGGCATGCCCAAATTTCGCCTCGCAAAATATAAGACCCCAAAATAATAAAAACCCTCCAAAGCCTCGCAGCACCCTTAAAGATTGTGCTCGGCGAAACTTCGCGCAACAGGAGATTAAGCGGTTCGACTCTTGCAGAATCTCATCCAAATCCCTTCGGGACTTCGCTTAATCCCAAACCGTTATACGCAAGTTTTGTGGCTCGTCTCTCGAAAAAGAAGATTTAATAAATCATCCTCATAACTTTTTATTATGATTGACCCACACGTTCATTGTAGAGATGGTGAACAGGCATATAAGGAAACCATAAAACATGTCTTTGAGGTTGCTCAAGAACAAGGTGTAAAAAAGATATTTGATATGCCAAACACAAATCCACCAATTCTGTGTGAAAAAAATGTTCAAGAAAGATTAAGTTTTGTTCCTAAAAGTCGGGGAGGAGACTATTTCTTGTATATTGGTGCGACAGCTGATGAAAAACAATTAGAAGAGGCTGTAGGGTGTTATGATAAATACAAAGAGATAGTTGGCATTAAATTATATGCTGGTAAGTCAGTCGGTGATTTAGGAGTTATTGATGCAGAAAACCAAAGAAGAATATACGAAATTCTTTCTAACTTGGGATACAAAGGCGTGCTTGCTGTCCATTGCGAAAAGGGATCGTATTTAAAACCAGAGATTTGGAATCCTTTGAATCCGATTACTCATTCTTATGCAAGGCCAAAAGAAGCAGAAATAGAAGCGGTAAAAGACCAAATAAGATTTGCTAAAGAAACAAATTTTAAAGGTGTTTTACATATAGTTCATGTTTCCTGCCCCGAGGTTATAGAGCTGGTGGAAAAAGCGAGGACAGAAATGAGAATTACATGTGGTGTAACGCCACACCATATTTTATGGAATAATGAGATGTTAAACAGACCGGATGGTTTACTCTATAAAATGAATCCTCCGTTGAGAGATAAAGAAGATGTAATAAAGTTAAGACGATATTTAAAAGAAGGGAAAATAGATTGGATAGAGACGGATCACGCTCCTCATTCTATCGGAGAAAAATTATTCCCACCTTATCTATCAGGGTACCCCTCGTTATATCTTTATAGAAATTTTGTAGGTGAGTTTTTACCAAAAATGGGTGTAGATAGAAATTTGATTAAAAAGCTGGCATTTGAAAATATTTATAAAGTGTTTAAAAACAAATTAGAATAAAATTTTGGCTCGCCCCGAACTCTTCGCAACCATTCGGGTTTCGGTCTGCTAACAGCCGTTTAAAGATTCCGCTCACCTGCGGTTCGCTCCACCAAAATTTCGCCTTACGTCCCATATGAAATGAGCTATAGAAAGGGATGTAGTAATGAAAAAGGGAACGCCAATGGCAAACTTTATTTTCCGTATAGCAACGATACTTATGAGAATACGAGGGCTTTTCCGTGATAAGAAAGGAGAAGTTTTGTTAACAGGGGCTAAAAGAGGAGATGTAATTTTGGATTACGGCTGTGGAATTGGATTTAATACGATACCAGCTGCAGAAATAGTGGGGAGAGAAGGAACGGTATATGCCTTGGATATTCATCCTTTGGCTATTAAGTCGGTGGAGAAGAGAATAAGGGAAAAGGGATTAAAAAATGTAAAAACAATTCTCTCTGACTTGAATACTGGATTGCCAGATGAATCGGTTGATGTTGTTTTATTGTATAATGTACTTCCCATGGTTAAAAATCGCCCCGCTTTAATCAAAGAGTTATATAGAGTGCTAAAACCTGGGGGAGTACTTTCCGTGAAAAGTGGTTTGATTGTGAATTTGTATTCAAGAGAAAAAATGAGAACAAAAGATTTAGAAAAACTCATGCTCGATAATGGTCCATTAAAATTGGAAAGGAGAATAGGGAAATTTCACATTTTCAAAAAGATTAAAGATGATGGCTCGACTCCATATAACAGCGGATAAAGGGAAATCAAAGATTTCACCAAATTGCCTTCGGAAACTTCGCATAACCGCAAAACTGTTATACCAACTACAGAACGATTTTATATATTAAAGAATTCCGCGCAATCATAGTTCGCGATTGGAAGGCCATGCGTTCTCTCGATGAATCTTTTGGATGCCGATAGTTTATGTCAAGGCGGCCTGGTTAATTTTGTCGCGCGGCTCAGAAGAGTAAAAAAGTTTTTAAAGAATTGATTATAATTATTCTTTTGAGAGAGGTAATACATAATAAGACAAACATATAAATCACGAGAAGAATTTATTTGAGAAGCGAGTTGTTAATTCTAAAAAACTTAACGCTTAAATTCTTGCACTCCATATAAACTTATGTCGTGGTTCTATGGCTAATAAAGATTATTATAAGATACTGGGCGTCGGAAGGGATGCTTCGCAGGACGAGATAAAAAAGGCGTTCAGAAGACTCGCAATGAAATATCATCCGGACGTAAACCCTGGAAACAAGGAGGCGGAAGAAAGGTTCAAGGAGATAAGCGAGGCATTTGAAGTCCTGAAAGACCCGGAAAAAAGGGCAAGGTACGACCAGTTCGGCAGCGAGGGCGTTAAAGCGGGATTTGAAGGGTTCAAGGGGTTTGAAAGTTTCAAAGACATTTTCTCCGATTTCGGGTTTGACGACATTTTCAGGTCGTTCGGATTTGGCGACAGAGAAAGGGAACCAGAGCAGGGTTCTGACATAAGATACGACATCAAAATAACATTGGAAGACGCCTTCAACGGAGTGACAAAAACGATTGAAATCCCAAGATATGAAAAATGCCATGTATGCAAAGGCAGCGGAGCAAAGCCCGGCACATTTCCGAAGAAATGCCCGAGATGTAATGGAACCGGACAGGTAAAAAGAGTGACATCATCCCTGTTTGGCCGGGTTGTTACGGTAACAACATGCAATAAATGCGGTGGAAAGGGAACAGTAATAGGAAGTCCGTGCAAAAATTGTCACGGAACGGGCAGAGAAAAAGTCATGAGAAAGATTGAGGTTAAGATACCCAGGGGCGTTGACGATGAATCTTATCTGCGGCTTGCCGGCCAGGGCAATGCCGGTGAGGGCGGCGGGAGAGCCGGAGACCTTTATGTTGTTATTCACATAAAGCCGCATGATGTGTTTGAAAGGCATAACAACGACCTCTTCTGCAAGACCGAGATAAACATTGCCCAGGCAGTTCTAGGTACAGAGATAGAAATTCCGACAATAGATGGAAAAGCAAAACTTAAAATTCCTCCAGGAACCCAGAGCCATACGGTGTTCAGGATGAGAGGACTGGGCATGCCAGACATTCACAGCCACAGGCGCGGTGACCAGCTCGTAAAGGTTGTTGTCCGGATACCGAAAAAACTCACCAGAGAACAGAGAGAAGCCATAAAGGCATTTGACAAAGAAAAAACAAGAACACGAAAGGGGTTTTTTGATAAACTCAGAGAATACGGATAGCATGTGATAAATCGCAGGCAATATCTTTTCTATCCGATAGCCAGTTCTCCTGAATTTATTTTTTCATTCAACGCGCTTGCTAATTCATTGTAATATGCTATGGCGGCGTCCAACTCATCGGAAAGCATGTCGCAGTTTGCCCAGCAGTCCTGAACTGCATTGCCGTTGCTCATGGTTTTTATTATCTTTCCATCCGGCGTTGTCAGTTCATATCTTGACACGGTTGGGTCCGAAAACATTTTCAGTCTTTTATACGGCGTGGTAAATGTTTTTGTAATATTGTTATACGTATTCTCTATTCTGATCGATTCCCTGGGATTTTGATAAATAAAAATCTCTTTGCCTTTATCTCTCATAAAATACGCGCGCTCAAATATTCGAATGGTCTCGCGCTCTATCTTTTTCGGGCTCGTTAATTCTGATTTTCTAAATGGTTTTGTGGAGAGAATAGTGGCGGTTGCAGATTCTGGGACGGTAGTCGTTGTGGTCATCGGCACTTCACCAACGGTAAAGTTGATCTCTTTTGGCCCAGCCACCAGACCGTCGGAAGCGGCAACGAGCATCGCCAAAAAGTTTCCGGGCCTGTCCGGTGCCCACGCAATTGAAATATTTTTCGTCCCGTTTACGAATTCTGTTTCGTTTATCTCGCATGTAAAATTTTCACCAGAAATCAGCAATGATAGATTGACATAACCGTCTGCCTTTAAATTTATATCAAATGCCTGGTTTTCACCCATTGTAATATTTTTATTGCTTACTCCAAGTTCAAGAATTTCAAGCGGCGACTCATATTTTATGCTAAAGTTCATATTATAGATCGTGGCGCTTTTTGTTCCGTTGAAATATTTCACCGGCGCGAAATTTATTATTAATTTGCTTCTTCCGTCCAATAATTCTTGTATATCAACCCAGCAGTTATATTTTGGAAATATACTATAACCAAAGGTTTTGTCGGTGAACTGGTCCGGCTGCAAAAGCAAAGGGTCCAATGTCAAATTTTCAATGGGCGTGATCTCTATGCTGACATTGCTAACGCTTATGTTTGCCGGCAGTATCATTTCCTTTCTGAATACGGGAACAACCGGCTTGCCATAATCATACAAATAGTCGTCCGGGCTTTCAAATTTAACGTCCGTGTAAGTTTTATTGCCAACGGTATAATTAATTAGATCATATGACAAATTGAAATCTGCCCTCACATAAAGGTTTTCGCCATCCGCGTCGACAACGTATTCATTTGACGCCGTGCTTACGGGGTCTATGACAATGCCCGGGTCTCCGTACAAGATTTTCTGATAAGATTCTTTTTGCATGAGTTTTAGGCCGCTCATGGCGGTCGCGGAAGTTATTGGGCTTTTTTTATTTGTTTCGTTTGTTATGTTGTTTACATTAACATATTTCATATTCTGAACCGCCTTTCCGAGAGAGTTTCCCCCGACGATGTTTCTCAGGAATATCAACAACGGCGGACCGGTGATCGTGTCATGAACTATGCCAGTCGAGCCTATGTATGCGAGATCGTTGAACCTTATGAAACTGCTTTCTGGATGGCCCGATAAGGAATGCTCATCGAACAAAATCTTGGGCTCTGAAAAATTGAAATTTTCCGGCGTTATGTTTATATCGCCGGGATACGGTGTGAAAAATCTTTCATCTGTTTCAGATGGCAGAAACCAGTTGTCGAGGTCTCCCATGCCAAAGTAGAATATTAATGGTGCAAAATCCTTATTGTTAAGAAAATTCTCGTCTGTAAGATCTGGCAATTTTTCTGGTTCCGGCCAATTATATTCAAGCAATGCATACTTGAACTTTACAAATTTCTTTAGCTTCAAAAAGTCAAACGCCTTGCCGATCCAGTATTCAGGACTCGTTAAAGAAAAGTCAAATTCCTCATTTATATTTTGTATATCATTTTCACTTACCTGCTCCAGCCTGTTTTCGACAAATCTTTTCGTCTCAAAGCCAGAGCTGCGCAAGACCCAGTCGGTTGCAAAGCCCTGGGTCATGCCGCCAAAGGCGAGCAGATCAAGATATTTTGGCAACCGATATTCTGACAAAATCAATGAGCGGTTTATTTTCCGGTTCCATGTTTTTGCGTTTTCAATCTGCAAAGAAATCTCAGCCGGCGAGCAGCAGAACCTGCCCGTTGCCAGGTCAATGTAGCCGTCGCCGTTGATGTCACCGTAGAGGTTGTCCGTAAATAGTATTTCTCCGTCAGACAAGTACCAGTTGTCATCGTCCCACGGGTCTCTGACAACCGGGTATGGCATGCCGAGCAATGCCAAAAACAGTGTTTGATTAAAAAGATAATTTCTTCCAAGAAGTTTTTTGTTCCCAATTTTGTCAATGGTCAGATTTATCTTTTTCACGATATCATGTATTTTATTGTTTTCATTTGCCTCGTCTGCATTGCCGGAATAGTTTTCATTGATTGAGAACGGAACTGGCACCGCATCTGAAAATTTCGGAGCAAGTGCTGAGTCATTATGGTTTGCGTTTGCGGCAACGATGTACCTGACTTCTCTTTTATTTTGCTCTGTCAGATTCAGAATATAATTTAGAAGCTCGTCCTCGTTTTCAAGAACCGTGCCGCAACCGTCATAATAAAAATCGCAGATTGAGTTGTTAAAATCATCGGGTGATAATCCGTTTGTCATGACAAGGCTGTAATTCATCATCTTTGCTATTGATGCGGAAAGGATTGCATTTGTTTTGTTGTCATCGATTATCACGCGCCCCTGTCCGGGGAAATAATCTTTCAGTGAATTTTTGTCAACCGAATGCGAACGTATGACCGGCAGGTATGCTGGGTAGTCCACGCCAAGCGTGAACACCACGTCCGGCTCGTAGTTTTCAATGAATTTTTTTTGCCGCTGTTTTGTAAAATCGTTTGTGTCATTCCATACGAGAGTTGGATAGCCAAGAGAAGAAGCGAACAAGATGTTCCAGAAATCGTTGTTTGTCAGTAGTATGGGTCTTTCAAACGCGGGCAGGGTTGTCGTTGTCGTGGTGGTTGTTATGCTCGTTGATGTGGTTGTTGTAGTTGATGTAGTTGTTGGTAGCGGTGTATATGAAATTGTTATTCTTGGATATACAGTATTGCTTCCAGATTCGCGTGAATTAAAAATACAATTTCTTGGTTTTGTTTCACCAGTATAACTTTTTACATAAAAACTAATTGTTTTATAATTTTCATTTACTCTATTTTTAAACCATTTTGTTATATTCCAAGATATTTCTCTCCCTTCTGTATGTTGTGCTACATTACATTTATGGGAATAATCTCCAAAGTAACAATCACCAAAAGTACCCGTCCATGCAGGCATAGTTTCCCAAGTAGTATTATCCTCATCAAAAGTGGCATTTATAGGATTAAGTTGAGATGGTTTTATATATAACGGGTAACCACCTTTTGAAGTTCCACCGGATTTTTGGAATAGACTTAAATTCACATCTTGAATATCTAAACTACTTATTTCTGAAATATTAAATTTTAATAATATTCTTTTTTCATCATTTGCCGAACTTCCCTGCATGGCTATATAAAGTTTTGTACTATTTCCATAATTTGCATCAGGATGTTCTTGTGATGTATATGTATCTTCAATAGCATATATAGTTATTATATCTGAAAATCCAATACTAATTACAAAAGTTAAAAAAGATAATAAAAACAGAAACAAAATTTTTTTCATAGTTTATATATATAGAAAAAGAAAAAATAAAAAAGAAATTATGTGAATGTTACATCGCTCGAATCCGTTGTCACGTCATCTACTCCTCCACAGTTTGTTGTAACTATTGCCCTGCTAAAATCATTCGCACTATCAAACAAAGTACATGCACCGCTTAACGACGTCACAGCACCTTTTGCTACTGACCCTGTAAAGCTACATACACCTCCTGTAGTATTCACTATCATACCTGATACACTCAAATCCTTAAAACCTGTGTTTTTCACTACTATACTCCCTCTTGTAGCTGTCAGATAAATATGCTCTATGTTAATGCTTGCCGCATTGCACCCGATGGCTTCTGTCGTAGATGCCGATATGTTTGCCGTGGTCGTTCTCGTGAATGTTGAGAACCAGCCCATAATTATCATGGACACGCTCACCGTGAACGCTATCAAGAGAACGGCCGCAATCAACGGAGAAATACCCTTCATTCAAACACCTGTTATTTTTCTTAAGCGATACTTAAAGTTTAGCTTGTTTTGTTATAAATCCTGTGCAACAATAAAATTACTATAAGACCCTCTGCGATGAGAAATACCATCAACATGTTATTCAATAAAACATTTGATATGTTTATTGAACTGCTCGGCATAGAAAGGCCAACACCCGCCAGGACAAAACTAAGCACAACAAGTATGAATAATATTACAACAATCGTGCTCTCCATGTATGTTTGTCTTTCCTGTCGCGTTGGCTTGTCAATTTTTATTTTCCTTTTTGCCATAGTTTATCATCTCAACAACTTACTTCATCCGTATTTCCAGGTGCCGTTACTTTTATCTTCGAGCACCCAACTATACCAGCTGAGTTGCATGTCATGGTTGTGCCAGGTGCCATCGATGTAGGTGACCATGAACATACCAAAACAACGCCATCTACATAAACGCTGAGTTCATTATCGCTTATATTGTATGAGCCAATATTTCTTACTGTAACATTTCCATTAGTACTGTCAACATTATCAATCCTTATAAGCTTGCCAGCGGTTTGCTGCTGGGCTTCTAATCCTGTTGTTGTGGCTTCCATGGTACTGCCGGCTGCTCTCTGCAACCATATCCACGCAAAACCCACCAAAGAGATGGTTATCATTAAAAGCAATACGACAGCGATAATATCCGTTATTCCCTTTTGTGAGCTCATTAACATCAACTATTATTATATTTTAGGTGGTATTTAAAGTTTTTTATCAAACGATTGTGCCGCGGTTTGATTAAAAAATCAGTTAACATCACTCGAATCCGTTGTCACGTCATCTACTCCTCCGCAGTTTGTTGTAACTATTGCTCTGCTCCAATCGCTTTTTCCATTCGGGAATATTTTACAATCGGTATTGTTCAATGAGATTATCGCACCTTTTAATAATGGTGTAGCATCAAAACTGCATGTTCCACCGGTTGTATTTATCACCATGCCGCTCACATTTAAGTCCGTGAAACCGGTGTTTTTAACTAATATGCTTGACCTGTTCGTGCTGCTATTTCCTATATAAACGTGCTCTATGTTAATGCTTGCCGCATTGCACCCGATGGCTTCTGTCGTAGATGCCGATATGTTTGCCGTGGTCGTTCTCGTGAATGTTGAGAACCAGCCCATGATTATCATGGACACGCTCACCGTGAACGCTATCAAGAGAACGGCTGCAATCAACGGAGAAATACCTTTTCTTGAATTCATTTTAAAAACACCTATTATTTTTATTATATCTTAAGCGGTATTTAAAGTTTTTGTCGCTGTCTATTATGTTTTCTTTTACATATTTTATAATCAATTTCTCGGCCTAATCAACTATCTCGGAAATCCGTTACATAAAATATTCTTTAAACTCAAAAAATTTTCCCGTCAAACTTTATCTTATTTTTCTTCCTCATAAATAATGATTCTGAGCCAGAAACAATTATTTTGAAATTTTTGTAGTTATCACGGATTCCTTTTACGCTCTTTTCATCCGCGCATAAGCATCGACGACCTCTTTAATTTTTACATCTCTAAAATCATCAAAAGAAAATATTTTTGGATCAAACCCTGATTCTAATTCATCTTTTAATATTTTTCCAAGTTTTAAAATGTTCATGCTATTATTTATTATGTTAAACCAATAAAATATTTGCGGACTATCTTTAAGCAATCACCAAGAAATATTATCAAAAATTGGGGCGGAATTTGGGGCGGTAATTTTTCACAAAAACCGCCGGCTCAGCCTGGGAGAGCACACGGCTGAAGACCGTGGAGTCGCGAGTTCAAATCTCGCCCGTCCCATCTTATGGTGCGTTTGAATGAATAAAACAAAGGTTAGCAGAAAACAAAGAAAAGATAAAAAACCAATAGGCAAATTATCAGAAAATAAAGTTATATTTTTTGATGATACGGATAAAGTGTACCAGCCCGGTTTTTATGGAAAGTTGTTTGGAGATCGGCTGGAACTTTCTTTAGTAGAAGCATTGTTTTTATTAAAACATAAAAAGATAATAATCAAAAAAAACGGGAAAAAAATGAGTTTTAAAAAATTCTATGATTATGCAATGGGAATTGACGAGAGGTTTGCGGAGCGATACAGGGTATATGAGGATATGCGAGAAAAGGGATTGCTTGTGAGGACGGGATTTAAGTTTGGCTGTGATTTTCGTGTCTATGAAAGAGGTGTTAATCTCAAACGCGGCCCAAAAAGCCAGAAAGAACATACAAAATGGACGGTCTTTTGTGTGCCGGAAGATTATACGTGTTCGTTTCAGGAGTTGTCAAGGGCGGTGAGACTTGCCCATAATATCAGGGCAAAAATGCTCTGGGCGATTGTCGACGATGAGGGGGACTGTACTTATTATCAGATTACCAGAGAAGTGATTTAAAATACAAAATCATGGTTTATAGAAATATATCAAAGCATTATTCTGAGGTATCCAGAATCTTCTAATGCCGTTATAAAAATTCACATCCTCAAAATCTTCTTTATCGAGAATGATAACATTAGCTGACATATCAAACTCTCTTTTTGCCCATTCTTCCCATTCATTGCAAATTTGTTTATCATGATTCTCAATCCTTATTAATAAATCAACGGAAGTATATTTTTTTCTATATTCAGGTTCACCTAATTTTTCATACTTAGATTTAGTTTTTTCTTTAAGAGCGTCTAAATAATCATCTTTATTTTCAATATCAATTAATTCATCGATAACAACACCGGGATTATGTATGATCGGAGAACCAGAACCACTCAACACAGCTAATAATTTTTTCTCTGCATCAGAAATCATAATTTTAATAGTATCAAAAAATTTTAAATATTTAACCAGAAACAAATTTAAAATACAAAATTATAGAATTCTTATGCCAATAGTGAAGGATATTCTTGTAAAAAATCCGGTAACCGTGCAACCAGAAGATAAAATAACGAGAGCCATGGCAAAAATGGAAAAAAACAAATTTCATCAGTTGCCAGTCGTTGAAAATAAAAAAATAGTCGGCATGCTTTTTCTCAAGGATATCGTAACTGAAAATATGGACCCCAATATTACAAATGTCAAAACAATTATGCGAAGAAATATACCCACGGCGGATACAAATTCCGATGAGATTAGCTTGACAAAGCAGATGCTTGAGAACGGGGTGAGAGCGTTGCCCGTGGAAGATGGGGACGGGAATCTCATTGGTATAATATCAGAAACGGATTTGATTGATTTTGTTGAAACAAACTTTTCAATAAATGACACGATGACCGCGCCGATTTGTATAAACGATGCCGATAATATCGGCAAAGCAAAGCGATTAATGAAAACAGAGAACGTGTCAAGACTGCCGGTTGTTAACTCAAATAAAGAATTGGTGGGCGTTGTCGATACATTAGATTTGATAAAGGTTATGAAACCCAAACAAAGAATTGGTACCGCAAAACAAACGGCAATAGAAAAGATTAGAGTATCTGAAATAAGCGTGAAAACGGTAATGCACGACCCACAAACTGTAAGTAAAGACGCCAGAGCGGATGAAATTAAAAATCTGCTCAAAAAAGGCGAGGAAATTATAATAATAAAAGACAAAAAGCCGGTTGGAATTATTACGCCTAAAGACGTCATTGAACTATTAATACCAAAAGAAAAGTCAATAGTACAAACAATAAATTTTAGAAAATCCGATAGAGAAACAAAAAAAGAGATTTCTTCCGTAATTGAAAAATTCATAAAAAAACAAAAAAAATTCTCTTATAAAATAAATCATTTTTTCTTGTACATGGATGAATATAAAAGGGGTGGGAGAATAAAATATTCATTGAGAGCGCGATGCATGACGTCTATTGGATTATTTATATCGAAATCTTCTGATTGGAATTTGTTAACATGCGTTCAGGATGTTATTGAGAAATTAGAAAGAGAGATAATGAAAAAGCGCGGCAAGGTTCTGAACAAAAGAAAAGCGCAAACCAAAGAAAAATTCCAGTAGTTTCTATGTTATTGTCAAGCACCTATAACTGATGCATATCGTTATTCATCACTGCCGTCCTCTTTTTCAACCTTTCTTATTTTAGTTCTGGAGCTTATTAATTTTTCAAATTCCGATTTTATTTCACTAATTGGTCTGCCCGTTAATTTGCTCAGCGACTCTTCTATTTCGGATGCGTATCTTTGAAACATTTCCATGCGTCTTTGCTGCTGATACTCTCTTCTTTTTCCGGCAATGTATAATGAAAGTTTTCGTGCACATTGCTGTAAGCCGAGTTTTATTTCTTTTATTATTATCGGATAACTTGCTATCGCTTCTTTACCCTCTGATACGAAAGGCACCCAAACAGAGCATATGTGAACAACTATGACACACTGACCAATCGGCATCGAACCCTTTCTATGTTCAAGTCCGTATCTCTTCCATTCGGTATTTACTACTGATTTGAAAATAGAGCATGCACTCTGCTGGTAAAGAAGCGGTGCCCTGTTGGCAAATCGCATGAGTTTTGCTGGTTCATTTTTCGGCAAACTCTGGTCATAAACTATTCCTATCTCAACCTCAAAAGGATTTCCCCTGTAAACCTCCGGGGGTCTCGTTTCGGTTGCTATAAACTCCGCATTCGGATACTGCTTCTTTAAACCTTTTTTAAGCTCTTTTTCTCCAATAGGCGAGAGGCAATCGAGAGGAGGTCTCTGAATATTCATGCTCTGTAAATTTTTCAGTAATTTCGCCGCCAACGAATTTTCTATTAAATTTGGTTTCGCGTTTAGTTTAATTCTCGTTAACTCGCAGGCTTTTTTTGCCGTGACTGACCCGACGGATGAAAATTCATTTGTCAGAAAATTTAATATCGTCTTTGATTTCGTAGTCTTCAACATTCTTAAAAAAATCCCAAGTTCAACGCCGTAAGGATGCGGCTTTATTTCATTTGGCAGTTTTGGCAGTTTGTCCGTGGCTCTTTTATATTCTATTTTTCTACCATCGGGTGCATTGTAAATGATCCATGCGAATGGATTTGAGATCGCCGTTTGCATCAGATAATCATCAACACTCTGAGTCTTTCTGTATCTTCCGACGATATCGAGAGAAATTCTTGTGCCGTGCTCTTTTATTTCATCTCGGCCAGTGACATATCCGTCTTCTAAGATGTCTGGCTCATTTTTAATTACGTCGATAGTCAGTTTTGCAAAATACGTTTTTCCAGAATTTGTTTTTGACCATACCTTTAAAGGGTTTGACGTCGTTAGCTGGGAATACAAAACAGAGCCCGTTATTCCAATGCCTTGTTGGCCTCTTTGCTGAACCAGCCGGTGAAATTTAGATCCATACAAAAATTTTCCAAATGTTCTTCCAATCGACTGTTTCGGTATTCCCGGTCCATTGTCTTCAACGGTTACCCTGAAAACGTCTTCAGTTATATTTTTTACACTAACCTTTATTCTTGGCAATATTCCAGCCTCGCAACACGCATCAAGTGAATTGTCAACGGCTTCTTTCACAACTATTAATAATGCTTTTGTCGGATTATCAAATCCCAATAAGTGCTTGTTCTTTTCAAAAAATTCACTGATGCTAATTTCTTTTTGTTTTTGTGCAAGTTCTTCCCCGGATATAGTGCCAACCATGACGATCGCCAATACAAAAATTTTAGAATACAAAATTATTTGGTTTGTATGCTTAAATATATTCAATGAAAATTAAATCTCTCTGTCCAAATTCTCCAAAAATTTAAAAACCGTTGAATGCGACTTACCACTAATAATTTTTTCTATCGCCGTTCTAGCTTCCTCTAACTTATCACCCTTTCCTATGATTGATACGGTCTTCCCGTACACAGAAATTTTTGTGTCGGTCAAACTTTCAATTCTTTTTTTAATTTTACCGGATGTGCCTATGATTCTTGCTTTGATTCTATATAATGTTTTTTTATTTTTTGAAATAGGCAGCACATATAAAATATAATCTCCAAATAGTTTTGATGCATCATCGAAAGAAAATCCACGACCTATTGCAGTTATTACATTTCCAGTATTAAAAACGTTTATTGAGTTTCCGCTCAATAGAATTTCTCCATTAATATCTATTTTAACGTTTCCCAATCTTTCAATATCCATTTTAACTTTTTTTATTATTTTCATTCTTTCTTTAGGAATTCTAATTTGTTTAATCATAACAATCTAAAGAATATTTTTGATTCTGCAAATTTATTTCACTATTTGTTGTTTATAACTTAAGTATGTTATTTTTTCTCAGCCAATTCTCCTGCACTTTGGAATATTTCCAAATAGCATCGCCTCTTTCATCGCCATGTATTTCCCACGGTTCAACTATTATAACATCATTAACCCCTATCCATAGGTGTCTCTTAAACCTTCCCGGTATTCTACAGATTCTTGTCTTATTATCCTGACATCTGACTCTAAGTTTGTTTCCACCGAGTCGTGCTTCAACGATTCCTAGCACTTCCCTACCTTTTGGTATTCTAACTCTTTGTACTTCTTCCATATCAATAACCTAATCCTTTACAGCATAATAATATCTGTAGATTTTTTTACCTTTTTTCATTCCCAAAAATTTATTTGATATTTTTATTTCAAATCCGCGCGACTTTAATTTTTTCGCAATCGCGCCAGCTATATTTTTTTTCAAAATAAAAATATCAAAGCCGTTTCTAACTTTTTTTACCTTTAAAATATCTTCTCTATGTTTTTTTATTATCTCAGCTGGCATATTACTGTTTGTGGTTCTTATTTGTAGTACAGATTCATAATAATTGCCCGATAACTTTTTACATCTTTCGCATTTTACATTCGTTATTTTTACAACTATATTTTTTTTCTCATGCTTGATTTTTTTACTCTGGAGTATGTATCCGACACATTCTATATTCACATTATATTTGTTTCCAACCTTTTTTAGTTTAATGTTCTTACCTATAATTTTGTTTTTCGTTTTTATATTATCTTTTATAAATCTTTCAACTGCGTTATCTAAACTGTTAAAATGCTTCCATGTTTTTCCATTGAAATACGAGTTACACGAACAAATCTTTATTTCCAGATCGTTTATTTTAAAAAGATTCTGCCGCTTAAGCCAGCAATCTTCACAAAAATTTCCGATCACGGCATTCTTGCCACAAATTATACATAATCTTTTCATAATCCATCGCCGAAAGGAAACCAGTTATTATCAATAAGGCGGATGCGTTTTTATTTAAACCTTAAATCCTTTCTCAAGATATTCCTTTGCTTCGGAGCGCGCCGATAACCTTTTTCCATGTTCGTATCTCAAACTCTCGCCAAATTTTATCGTCCCGGCAAAAACGAATTGCGCATGATTCCACGCATCGCATGGACTTAAAAATAAAAGCTATCCGCTTAACTTCGTTGTGCGGCAGTTGACTTATAAACGCCTTATTCAGTATATATGCCATAAGACAAGTTTAATGATATACGGCTCAAATTCTTGATTCCCCGAAACAACGTAATAAACCTTTGTATAAGATTTTGGTCTCATTTTTTTATGTCCGAAGATTTGCCCCAAGTCATAATTTTCTCCGGCTGCCCATAATAAGATTGATTTAAATAACTGGTTTACGTCGCTATACGTTTCTGTATAATTTTTAAGCCAGACTGTTCTTCCCTTTCCATATTTTGTAATTTGATAATTAGATTGAATGGAAGAAAATCCGTTGGTAGTTTTTAAAATTGTTTTTTCATTTTTTGCGATATTGTTTTTGTTCGGTATATTGGATATGTTAAATACATAACTTCTGTTTATTATGCCAATATCGGCATATGTACTATAATCGTCTGTATAGTTTGAATCTATTTTCCTGATTTTTATCGACCAGCCATCAACTATAAACACCTCATTTAATTTATATTGTTTTGTGTCTGTATCGTATCTTACGTAGTCGAATGAACCCGTTTCATTATATCCCGTTATTAAATCATGTTGAATACCTTGAATAAAAAAATTGCCTTTCCTCTCACCATTGCCGATATCTTCCGTTGTTTCTATTCTAACTGGCATATAGACAAAATAATTTGAAATATGCCATGAAATATTTTTTGGGTCCGATAAATCAGAGAAATCGTTATTTTCATCCGGAATCCCGCCAACTTGCCAGGATAAATTGAATGTTTCATTGAATATTCCGTCATTTACTTCCGTTTCATTTAAATCCGCTACCACTAGAATTGATTTATCCCGTCCCAAAAACTCTTCTATTTCGCTCTTATAAGGCGATAAATCTTTATAACCAAATAACAGAATGACGTCAATATCTCGGTTTGCTAAAAGATTTTCCAGACCCGTTTCCCCGTCAATGCTAAAATTAATTTCTCGTCCTTTAAATTCAATTCTTTTATCATAAATCATTTTTTGTAATTTTTCCATCTCAGCTGATGTACAGTTACAGCCGAGCTTTATAACAGGCTTTGGCAATCCATAAACTTCTACAGAAAACATAACGCTTTTTGGCAACATCTTTTTTAGATAATATTCCAACCCTTTTTGGTCTTCTGTAATATTGTTTTCTAAAATAAATGTTCTCAGATACCCATAATTGTCAAGTGCAACTAGTGCGTCTCTGCCCTGTAATTCTAAATTAGATCGCGACCAGTCAGATGACTTTATATAAGGTATAAAAAAGTATGACATTGACCCAATTAAAATAATGGATGCTATTATAGCTTCAAGAATTTTAACAAAACCTTTTTTTGAATAACACATGAACATCAACGATAAATAATTATAGTGATTAGTAAACAGCTATTTGCAGCTTGGCTATTTTCCTATCCGCGCCATCGTCAATAACAACAAGTCTTTTAATCCAAAATTTTTTGGTTATTAATGAGACGGCACTTGGCTTACATTTCCAAGTTTCACTTGAACTTCCAGTAAAATTAATTTCCGTAATATTTAATATAAAATCATATTCGTATGTTAATCCCAACAATTTTTTTATTTCATTATATTCGATCTCGTTGCAATTATTTAATGCCAATATCTTGCTTTTATTTAGGATATGCGGGTCACCGGTTGATAATCCAATTCTTTTCACATCTTCTAAGTCTGCACTCCAGTCTCCCTCGTCCATTATCAACAACTCCGACGCCTGAAAGGCCTTTGCCTTTAAAATATCGTTTACGGCTTCGTTATGAAAATGAGGAAAAATATTGACTATCGTAAACGAAATAAAAGTCAGCGTTAATAAAAATACAGACGCGCTTAATATAAATTCTATATTTACCTGACCAAACAATTAACCACCTCAAATTATTCCTATAGATGAGACGCTCAAAAATAAAACAAAGCCCGATACCGCCATTATCAGACTGTGTTTTACGCCGGCTATTATAGAGTCTGAACTAATCTGTCCGGCGACCAAACCAGAAAAAATTCCCTGAATTATTATCATAAAAAAATACAACGATTTATAATAGCATTTGGGAGAACTGTTTGAACCGAAATTGAAAATGGAGCATGTAGTAAAAAAAATATTACATGTTATGCATTCACCGCTATTAACGCCAATACATACTTGGCACGGACTCCCACCTAATGTACCTAATGACCCTATACCTATTCCGCTCATTTCTTCTTGGACTTCCATCAATGGTATTAAGAATTTTATCAATGCCACGGAAATTCCGAAAAAAATAAAGAATATTGCATACATCGACATGACGTGCTGGTTCATCAGAGTACGCTTTTCCATCTGAACCTCTTTTATACTTTCTATATTGTCTGCCAATGAATCCATAATATCTTCGGTCTTGCCACCAGATTCTTCCATTTGAGAAATAATTAAAATAGTATGACTTATTATACTGCTTTTCTTAAATTTTTCTCCAAACTCTTTCAATACATCTTTGAGCTGGATATTCCATGTCAGTTTATTATTTAATCTGACAATCTCTTGGGTGAGCGCCCCGTAATCCGACTTCGAGCACGATCTGATAGCTTGAATGAGGCTTAATCCACTTCTTTTAGCCTCTGCCAAATCTCTTAAAAAATTCGGGAATTCGTCCTCACAATTTTTTATTCTTTTGAATTCAATAAACTGATAAATAGAAAATGGCAATACGATAACAATGACTCCCATAATTAAGACATTAAGCAAAATGACTAATTCTTGAAACAAAATGATAGATACGAGCATCACCGACAAAAAAACGGTTACCGTTATTAACAAAATACGCTTTTTATTCATTTCCATAATGCAACACATCCGAATTGAAAATCTCATACATCAAAATCAGTGATTTTAGTACACCAACTTTTTGTCAATAAATTTTCTAATTAAACGAATAAGACGGCAAATATGACAAAACGGCATCTATTTTATTGGCGATTTAAATTTCATTATAACTATAAATCCAATCGAAGTAAGCGGTAAAAGTATGAAAACTATGAAACTCTGAACACCAATGGTTCCACTCCCGCCAGTACTTCCCATTATCGATGTCAGCACAATAAAAAATATCGACCCCACTATAATTAATGTAAGATAAATTTCTACTATTACAGAAAGGTCTTGTGAATATTTTCTTATTCTTCTTCTATAATCATCTATTAGCAGGTCGGCTTTGTTCTTTAAAAATGACCGCAGGTCTGCACCAGACGTAATGATCGTATTGATGCCGTATAATAATTCACGAAAATTTTTTGATGGAGTACGGATGGCCTCTCTTTTTATTGCATCGGAAAAATTCATCCCAAAGATTTTTATATTTCGTGCTATAGATCCGGACTCTTTTGAAATTTCTCCATATTCTTTGAACCTTGAAATCGTTTTAAACAAATAGTATGGCGAAACATTGCCGCTTGCTATAGCAGAAAGATAAGAAACTGCAAAAGGTAACACTTTGTCAATACTCTCTCCGCGTCCTTTGCTAACAGCCGTTGGATAAGAATAAAAAAGAAAAAATATCAGACCAGATAATGATAACGATAATGTTATGGACAGCGAAACGGCAATTAATGGAGCAAAAAATAAACCAAATATAAATGAGAGTATGACAGTTTCTGACAAAAACATTATTACGGATGTGAATACGGCCATCGATAAGTATTCGTCAAGTGTAAAATTCATCCCAGCTTTTTGTAAATCCTTCTTCATATCTAAGAAATATTTTCTCAATGGTTTTATACTGTCGCCAAAGAATTGATAACACAAACGAGAGTACGTCGTCATTTCAACACCATTTTTTAACATGACCGTTAGTTATTAACTCTTTATTTTCGAAACCGAAAGTTTTGAAAATAGTATGTTGTAGTTTAAACTACAGTAGATCACAGCTTCGCCATGTACTGGCGTTCTGCAATCTGTTGGCGCTGCGAACGGCTTTCCAACGCACGCGCTATGGTTTTCAAATCGAATCTCATGGCGATGGAACTTCGTCCAATGCTTCGCCGCATGTCAAACAACGAAGACGTGGTTCTTTGTTTAATAGATTATTCATATTTCTTTTTCGATTCTTTCAAGCAGATAATCTCTTGACATATAAAATAAGTTTATAATTGCCGTTATTTTTCTATAGTCATTTATATGTCTTTTTACAAGCCAGCACAACACCTTTGTTCTGTCATTTATCTCATTTCTAATTTCAATTTCTTTCATACCATACTTGACTGCAAATTTTTTTAGTAAATAGCTCTTGTTTTTTATTTGAAATTTATCATGTATGGCATCCCATTCAAATATTTCGTTCCATATAGGCGTTTTGGTTTCTTTATCGTACCCAATAATTTCATCAACCGCAGTGACCCTTCTTAAATATTTTTCTTTTCTTTTCCTTCTTTCTATGAAAATTACTAAATCAAGATTTTGCAACAAACTCGGGTGAAGAGATATAGGCGGTGTTGTCAATCTATCGACCAATTTAGAAAAATTTTCAGCATGAATAGTGGCAAGTCCGCCGTGCCCCAATGCGATCTGCTGAAATAGAACATAAGCCTCGCGCCCGCGAACTTCACCAACTATTATGTAATCTGGTCTTTGTCTTAACGATTCTTTTAATAATTCATATAAATCAATATCCTTTTTCTCGGTGGCTATCGGCACTCTCGCAATTTGCGGTACCCAGTGCGGGTGGGCGAGTCTTAATTCTGCCGTATCTTCTATTGACACTATCTTCAGTTGCGGTTTTATAAAAAATGACAACACGTTCAAAAGAGTTGTTTTTCCGCTCGCCGTCCCACCAGAAACGAATATCGATGATCCATATTCAATCGCCAACCAGAAATATGCCATCTGTGTTAAATTAACTGTACCGAATTTTAACAGGTCAACTGGAGTTAATGGCTTTTCTGAAAATTTTCTTATCGTAAAATTAGAGCCTCTCCTTGCTATATCGCTTTCAAGTGTCATCTGAACCCTGGAGCCGTCTGGTAATACTCCATCTAATAAAGGGTTGGCAATAGATACCGTTTTTCCGCAACGTTCTGCCAGTTTCATGACAAAATTATCCAGCTCTCTTTTCGTCTTAAATAATATGTTTGTTCTCAAAGAGCCGAACCTAGAATCTTTATGATAAACATAAATCGGTACTCCCACGCCGTCACAACTTATATCTTCAAGATTCGGATCCTTTAGTAACGGTTCTATCTTGCCCAATCCTATAAAATCTCTGAAAATATAATATTTTAAAATTTCTTTCGTTTCAGGCGTCTTCACGACCTTGAAATAATTCAAGGCATCATCGAACATATTGCTAATATAGCGGATCGATTCTATTTTTCTCAATTTTGTAAAATCAATATTAATTTTTTCTTGGATGAACTCCTTTACCTTTTTCAGTATTTCTGCATTTTCTTTTGACAGCTCTGGTTCTATAACACGGTAAACAAACTCATGTCTTATATCGTCCCAAAAAATATTGGCACTTGCAAATACACGCCCTTTTGAAGACGATGGGATTAGCGGATATTTTATTGATATATTTGCTAATTTTTTTGTTTCAAATTCTGGAAGCTTGACATCTATTTTATTTTCGGGAATTTCTATACCCTCAACTTTAATTTTCTTTTTTTTCGGCTTTTTTTGCATTTTAAGCAATTGCTGCAGTATACCGATGTCTAATGTTTTAGCATCTGCCGTTTTTATGTCTGCCTGTTTTTCTTTTTTAATTTGAGGCTTTGGCCTGAATCTAAGCATTATTTTTTTCTCCTTTTCCTTTAGTTTTACATCCGAGGTATCGATTTCTGGAAAAAACGCTTTGTCTTCGACCTCTACGTCTTCGTTGACCATATTTTTAATCCTTTTTATTATCAACTTGGCTTTTTTCATTTATTACCTACCAGAATCTTTCAATTTCAACCGTCGTTGCATTTGATTTTATCGCTATGTATTCACTACTGCTTACAACATCACCAATTATACTTTTACTCGAAGAGATATTAAAAAGTTCCTGCTCGATCTTTACTCTCGGGTCTTTAACTAAAGAAATTGTTAAGTTATTATTATCTACATGTACTCTGTAAACATTTTTTGCTATGGTCTTTGGAATTTTTAATATTAAAGTTGTATTCTCATCTGACTCAAAAACCTTGACGATGCCAGCGGTTATAAGATTAGAAACACCTCTCATCTCATCGGTTATTGTAGTGTTGGTGAATGATTTTTCAATTGAGTTAAAAGAGAGAAGCACAAGCGTTGCTATGCTAATACCTAAAAAAAATATCAAAACCTCGGTAACGAGGGTGTATTGACCTTTCATAATTAATAGAATTGTTTTTGAATAATTAAATAAAAATCTTCTCAGTTGATATTTCGTTAAATCATAATATAACATCGGCCAACTAACTTGGTAGAACTCTTTGTTTAAACAATTTTTATTTTAACGATAGTTGTCATTAAATTTTCGTTTGAAATCACGCCGCCATACTCTATAACGATGTCATGTTCTTGACGCGCTAGTCCGGTGCTTCCAGTGAGATTAATTTTATAGCTTGGATAACCAGCTTCTGGTGAGTTGAGTTTCCTGTATTTCAATGTGTATGTTGTTAAATATTTTCCATCAATTTCTCTGGTTTCAGCATACAATAATTCCGGTTCATCCTTTCCAAGAGTCCCCTCCTCGCTTTCGTTTCTAACAAAGTAAATCCTGCCGCCAACGGAATAAATCGTTCCATGCGTTTTCATCTTAAGCGATATCGAGCCTTCCGTTTCGTTAAATATAACGGTCCCGGGAATATTAATTGATATCTGTTCTCTGCCTTCTGTATTTGCTACAAATTTTATTTTATTGTTAAGGTCTTTAATCCATTCTTCAGATCTTTGTAGATTTGCAATTCCTCTATTTTTCTGGATCAATGGAATGCCCCATAAATAAACAGAACCGACAATGGATATTAGAATCAGCGTTATTAATATTGGTGTCAAAACCTGTTGTTGCGCTTTCATAACCTATCGCCGCGAAGAACTATGGAGAAATTACATCTACGGCCTTCTGGGAGATACGGGTCTTTTTATCGGAACCCTGGACAAGACCAACGCATTAACCCTTTTTTCAAGTCTCGATAACTTATCTAATAATTCTTCTTGCGTAGTCTTCATCTTTTTGTTTTCCTCTACCAGTAACTTAGTTGTTTCACTTTCTTCACCGCCCACTACTTCAAATTTCATCATAAATTCATTTAGTTTACTGACAAGGTTATTTATCGACTCGGATAATGATAATAATTTATTTATGACCTCTGCATTCATTTTCACCAAGTCGTCTACAACCTGCTGATTTGTCCTCACGAGTTCGAGGTAGTCGTGGCTGATATTCTTGCCCGATACGGTCGATTCAAGTTTTTCAACCCTTTTTTCCAGACTTTTTATAGGGTCAAGCGGGAATATTTCATATTCTTTTGCCATTTTTTCACCTATTTAATCAATAAATATATATTTTTTGGTTTATAAAAGTTTTCAAATTATGTTTTGACGCTCATAATTAAATGTTAGGCCAATACACTAATCGCGCTTTACCTGTTTTCATAATCTCTATATTCTCTTTGTCGGTCTTTTTGTTCTCCACTGCTATACGCGGCATAAAACATTAATACTACAACAATAATACCCAAAATCCATAACAAGTCATGTGATTTCACGAAACCCATGGAAAGGCTTGATATTATGTTATCCCAGATAGTCCCTATTAATATCAAAAAAATACCGAGCGATACGATCATGGGCATCGTATTTTTGGTCTCGCCCTCAAACACTTTTTTAAGTATCAGAAAAAAGAATATCACAACCAAAACAATGGATGCCAATGGCAGTATTTCCATTATAAATACAGCAAAAGGTTCATAAGCTATTGTTGCAAAAGCAAAGACAAGTGCAATAATAATATTGACATTTTTTGGAAAGAACTCAACAGACTGCCTATTTTCTTTTCTTCTCAATGTTGACAATATGCCAAATACAACGGCAAAAACAAATAGAAACGGCACTACAAACAAAAACATGTCGGATGCGAGTAATGACATATTATTGATATGTTAATCATAAATAAAAATGTTCAAAAATTACTAATTATTGATGAGTTTATGACAGCAATCGAAGTAACGCTTCTTGGGACAACATCGGCGATACCAACGGTTGAAAGAAATCATCCGAGCATATATGTAAAATATACGGGCAGGAATGAGCATTGTTTTTTGTTTGACTGCGGAGAGTCAACACAAAGACAGATTTTTAAGGCAAACCTCAATTTTATGAGAATTGAGCATATCTTTATTACGCATTGGCATGCCGACCACTTTGCGGGGCTTTTCGGTCTGATAGAGACGATGTCCTTAGAAAAGAGAAAAACGCCATTGCACATATATGGCCCGGAGGCAGAGAGGTTTGTCAATATATTACTAAGTTTGGGCTATGCTGTAAAGCAGTTTGAAATAAAGCCCGTGAACGTTAATTTTAAGGGTTCTGACACGGAAACGATATTTGAAAATGACGAGTGCCTGATTCTCTCGGTCCCAGTCAAGCATGGGGTTCCGGCAGTCGCTTATGCCTTAATCGAAAAGGATAGGATTAAAATTGATAAGGAAAGGGCATCGCAACTCGGTTTGCCAAAAAGCAGTCCGATATTCAATAAACTAAAGAGGAAGGGTTTTATTATCTATAATGGGAAAAAGATAATGTTAGATGATGTTTGTTTTGTTGAAAAAGGCAAGAAAATGGTTTACTCTGGCGATACGAAACCGTGCGAAAATTTGATAAATATTGCCAAAAACAGCGATTTGCTTATTCTTGATTGCACATATTTTGAAAATATAAAAACAGATAAATCAGATGAGTTTGAAAACAGATATCACACGAGTTTAAATCAGGCGTTGAAAATTGCGGCTGACACAAATGTTAAGCAATTGGTTCTGACGCACATATCAAGGAGATATCCGTCTCAGAAAGCTTTGGAAAAAATGGTCAAGGAAGAGGCGGAAAAGTCAAAAATAAATACCGACATAAAGGTTGCCAAAGACTTCATGAGGATTGTGTTGAGATAGGTCCTTATTAATATTTTTCAATGAATTTACCAATAAGTTTACATAACCCGTAATGTATTTTCTTGTAAATGGCAAATCAATAACATCCTCATCTTATGTTTCAGACTTCCTTTACAATTATTTAACTTCGTCGCCGGGAAGTCTCCATCCGAAAGAGTGAAGATGAGAGGCGATGGATAGAAAAAATATTGGAGAAATTAGGGCAGGGACTGTCCGAAGTTACGCCCATAGAGACAGAACCTCTACGGGTTATACCGCAAGTTCAGTAGTTGAAATTGGAATCTCCTTGCGTTAGTTTGGAGTGATTCACCGATGCTAAGCTAAATTATAAAACAGGGTCCATATCACCAACCAAAGAAATACACAAAGTATAATTCCGTTAGAAAACCACCAGCTCCATTTCTGATCGATTTTCAAAGACTTTTGCAAGATATATTTACTTGAAAATAAGACCGCGATTAAAACCAAGATGTTTAGTTCCGGTGTATTTGTAACATTTGTTATAATAAATGATATATATCCTAAAATTACTCCCAAAATCGTGTAAACGAGATTTGTTTCCACATTTTTATCCATATTTTATCAACCGGAAAGTATTGTAATTGCGAGTACTGCCATAATCATAAATAATAACATCCGTTCAAATTCTTAATTTATTTTGATTTGGATATTTTAAAAGTTTATAAAATGGAAATGATGCACGAAAGTATCGATAAGATAAATAAAATAAATTGCCATATTTATTGCTTTAAATTAAATAAATATATATAATAAATAGGTGTTTATCGTGAGTCAGCAAGATGTTTTAAGAGTATTGAAGAGGCAGCCAAAAAAGGAGTTTGCATTAGAAGAACTGGCAAAAAAATTAAAAGTTGAGGTAAACAAGCTCAATGTCTGGGTGAACAAGCTGGACAAATGGGGGCTGATCGCATGTAGAAAAGAAGACGGGAAAAAATATGTGAAGTTAGCAACCCGTAAATAATTTTTTGATTATAATTTTCTATAATCGATTGGACCGAACTCATTTCTTGATCTTTTTTACAGCCATAGTAATCGCAAACCCGACTGCACCGATAATAGATAAAACTAACCCATTTAAATATTCAAACTGAAAAATTTCTCGAATAAATGAGTTTAATGCGTTTGGCATATGTTCCGCTATCTCTGCCGGTATCATATTTCCCAGCATCATATTGCCAAAATACCATAAAATCAAGAATAATATCCCAGTTGACAGAATAGTAACAAATACCGAATTAGATAACGTGACAAAACTTCTTGATGCAATGTAAACTATAACAGCGCTCAAAATAAAAATTATGATCCCAATTGGCAGTGCATTGGCAAACATAGAATTTAATTTAGAGAGAGAAATTCCATTAAATACTTCTTTATTGTAAAGTTCATTTTTTTGCGCTTCTATCTGTTGACTGAGTGTAGTTGTTTGTAAACATATTTCACTATTTAATCCAAATTCTTGACAAGCAATATTGCTACTTTCATTCAATGTTTCAACCAAACTTGAACATGTTACATTAGAATATATTAAAGATATTTGCATTTCTGGGCTTTTTGTTTTTGAGAATTCTTCTTTTAATTCTTGAAAAACAATTTCTTTTTGTTTTTTTGTTAAGTTTCGCCATTCAGGATCATTTTCTATAATTTTGTTAATTGTATTATCAGAAATCAAAAAATTGGTAATATCATTAAAAGTAGAACAACATTTCTTTAAACATAAACACAATTCCTTATATGTTTTAGGTGGTTGGTATGTTTCTATCTGTTCTTTAATTTCATCAATTTTCGATTTTGTCCATAAACATAATTCATCATTTTGTCCTAATTTTTGACAAATTAAATTATTAACGTAAATTAAGCTATGATAACTTGTATTCAAGTAATCTAAACATAACCATTTATACTCTACTGTATAATATTCTTCAGATACTTGGTCAATAAGATTATTGATAGTATCCTGTGATGTTATCGTATAAAAATAATTTCCCTGTATAGCTAGAATCAGGCCAATCGGCATGAAGAAGATCGCAATTCCCATAATTATTTTTCCAGCAAAATTCATTTAATCGCCACCTTCATGGAATCGTCACATATTCGCTATCGCTTGACCCGCCCGCGGTAACCTTTATTGTATGACTGCCCGATGAAATCGGCGTATCCAAAACCAATGTCCCAACGCTTCCGGGTTTTATAGTATCAGATAATGTAAAATTCGTCAAAACCTTATCTACATATAACGCCAATGTTTTATTTGTAATATCCACCGAGCCGGTATTTCTGATATAAATTTTATCAGAAACGACGTTATCGATCCTTATATCAGTACCTATTTCTCTTAACATTGATTCTGTCCGGTTCTGCACTCCTTCACCAACAGTTGTCTGCACGCGCGTAAGAAAAACATATGCCATGCTCGACATACTGACGGCCAACATCATCATAAGCACGATGGCGATAATCGGCGTGATAGCCTTTTCACCCATTTATTATCCCCTTTAAAATGAATACAATTCTATTTGCGACCCCTTTGCATATTAAACAGTTTTTTTATCGTTTGTACGGTATCGGCATCTTCTGGATTTTTTTCATTTTCTCTGAATCTCAGCAATCTGGGAAATCTTAATGCATAGCCGCTTGGATATTTTGGGCTTTGCTGTATCTCCTCGTACCCGACCTCTACAACAATTTCGGGTTTGATTCTAACCACGCGCCCCTTTTCTTCTATTATCAGATTCTTCAATTTTTTTGTAATTTCTTTTAGTTGTTCTTCTGTCAGCCCGGAACCCAACATGCCTGTTGGCAAGAACTTTCCAGTTTCAGAATCCCTGGCACCAAGAATAAGAGAACCAAGCCACTTTGCTCTTTTACCTTCGCCCCATTCTGCTCCAATGATCACCAAATCCAGCGGCTCCATTATTGGTTTGCATTTCAACCAGTAACCGACTCTTTTGCCCGGCTGATAATGGGCGTCCAGATTCTTTACCATAACCCCTTCCTCGCCCTTGGACAAGCAGTAATGATAAAACTTATTAGCTTTTTTGAAATCTTTTGTTTCGATATGCTCTGCCAATTGGAACTTACCTTTTTTCTCCGTAATAATTTCATTAAGTTTTTTCCAGCGCTCTTTCAGCGGTTTTCTCATATAGTTCTCTTTATTGAAATAAACCAAATCAAATAGATTCATCTGCACCGGAATTTCTCTGACCATGCGTTCAATGCCATACTTTCTTTGTATTCTTCGCGACAATAGCTGAAACGGTCTCGGTCTGCCTTGGCTATCAACGCTTAACAACTCGCCTTCTACTATTGCTTCGTCCGCCTTTATCAGTTTTCTGCTCCATTCCACGACCTCTGGAAATTGTTTTGTAATCTCGTCTAACCTGCGGGAAAATAATTTTACTGACGAGCCTTGCTTATGTATAACGACGCGCAGCCCATCGTATTTCATCTCGATCGCGGGGTTTTCAAATTTTTCCAATGCCGTTTTCAGGTCCGGCGCTCTTTCGGCGAGCATAACGCGCAACGGAGAGCCAGGAATTATCTCTGCTTTCATTTTCCCTTTTTTTGCCATTTCCGCGACCTTTCCATAATCGCCGAGAATATTAAAAACGTGTTCGACATCTTTAGGTTCTTTGTTAAACGCCTTTGCTATCGCATCCCTGACGATTCCAGCCGCCACACCTATTCTCATCTCACCCAATACCGTTCTCACCAAATATCGCGCCTCTTTTTCTTTTGCATAGCTGAGCAATTCCGATATAAGGGCTATTTTTCTTTCTTGACTCCCGACTCCGGTAATTTTTGGGAGTTTTCTTAGATTTTCAAACACCTTTTCTATTGTCAAATCCCTTTTCATAAGAGTTTGCTGTTTCTTGTGCCGAATAAAGAATTCTGCCGTAAGACCGAGGTCGCCCGTTTCCTTAAACTTTTTTTCCAGTTCGTGTTTATCGATTCCATATATATTTTGTATAACTTTTTTCATCATCTCATTCGCAATCCCGAGTTCTAATTCCCCCCGAGGATAGACCACACCCATGGATAAAAGAACAACTTTTGCCAATTCTTCAGAAGAGCACTTTTTGTAGAGCTCGCTCAATATATCCCGCTTCTCAAGCTTTTTTGTTGTTGCTTCAAGCTTTTCATAAACATCTGCAAGCTGTTTGTACATCATAATAATATATAAGTTAAGTTAAAAATATTATAATTATGGCAATGGAGCGAAAATTGTCAAGATATTCATTTTTTCTTCCTCCCATCTTTATAAACCCTGAAAACACAGAACGGGCCGCACATGGAACAGTACTTCACTTTGGCAATCTGTGGATTTCTTTTGCATTCCTCCCTTCTCATTTCAATAAACTTTTTTTGATCCAAGGCATATTTTAGCATTTTGTCCCAATCGATATTTTCTCTCGCAATTGCCATTTTACAATCTCTTGAGACCGCTTCTTTGTTTCCTTTGGCGATGTCCGCGATGTGAGCGGCGATCTTTGTTGCCACAACACCTTCCCGTACATCGTTGATGTCTGGCAGACCGATATGCTCCTTCGGTGTAACATAGCAAAGAAAATCTGCCCCCTTCCACGCGGCCAAGGCGCCGCCGATCGCGCACGCGATGTGGTCGTATCCCACGGCGATATCTGTCGGCAGCGGTCCGAGAACATAAAACGGCGCGTTGTCGCAATAACTCTTCTCCAACTCAATATTTCTCTCTATTTCGTTCAGTGGAATATGACCGGGACCCTCGATCATGACCTGAACCCCAACCCGCCTCGCTTTTTTGGCGAGTTCTCCCAGAATTTTTAACTCGTGAATCTGGGCACTATCCGTTGCGTCGGCGATGCATCCCGGTCTCAAACCATCGCCCAAACTCAACGTGACATCGTATTTTTCTGCTATTTTAAGAATTTCGTCAAAGTTCTCATAAAGAAAATTTTCTTTTTTATGATGCTTCATCCAAGCCAGCAAGAAAGAACCGCCCCTGCTGACGCATTTCATGACCCGGTTTTTTACCAAGGAGAGTGCCTTTCTCGTTACACCTGCGTGGACCGTGGTGAAGTCAACCCCGTCTTTGGCGTGCTTTTCAAAGACTTTGAGATAAATGTCTTCATTCATCTCCTCCACTTTTCCGGCCTCGATTGCCGCCTGATAGATTGGGACCGTGCCGAGCGGGACCGGACACTTTTCAATTATCTTTTTCCTTATTCTGTCCGCATCATCGCTCGTGCTCAAATCCATTACCGTATCGGCGCCGGCTTTTATCGCCACACTCAATTTTCTCAACTCCGTTTTCAGATTCGATTTTGTCGGAGAGGTGCCGATGTTGGCATTAACCTTTATTTTCAAACCAAGACCTATTCCAACGGGCTTCGGTTTTTTATGATTTATATTTGCTGGAATAACCACGAATCCTTTGCCGATTCTTTCTTTCAGGAGAGCAACACCTATTCCCTCGTTTTTGGCAACGACTTTCATCTCTTCGGTGATTTCGTTTTCTATTGCAGATTGAATTTGCGTCATTTTAAAACAACCGTTTCACATATTTAAAAATATTGCAGAAAGGCTTAAAGCACTCTGCAAATGTTTTCAATCAAATCACTCGCCGTCATCGACTGCTTCTTTTCTTTTGCTACAATATCTCCCGCTTTCCCATTGATATAAGCTGCTCCGCACGCCGCTGCGAACGGCTCGATTCTCTGGGCAAGGAGGGAGCCGCATATCCCGGCCAGCGTGTCGCCCGTTCCTCCCACGGTCATGTAAGGATTTCCGGTTTTGTTTACGGCGGTCTCTTTTCCGTTTGAGATTATGTCCGGATTTCCTTTTAGCAGTATCGTTGCATTCAACTTTAAAGCGATTTTCTTCACATTTTTTATTTTTTCTTCCACGTTCATGTCAACAACCTTTTTCCCGGACAAAACATAAAACTCGTTCGCATGCGGTGTTATTATAAAATTTGGCTTGATCACGGACCCGTCGATGGTGTGAATTGCGTCGGCGTCTATCACGCACGGAATGTCCGTTTTTTTAAGGAACTCCGCAATCGTTTTCATTGTTTCCTTTCTCCTTTCCAGACCGCCGCCAATAACAACGGCGTCCCTACCATTAGAAAATTCAAAAAGGGTTTTCAGGTGCTTTGCTTTCAAAAAGTCCCCGTCAAGCGGATACGTTATTAAATCTGGAGAAAATGCGGCAACGATGTTTGCGGCGCGTTCTGGAGCAACGACGGTTACCAAATCAACCCCAGTTCTGTAAGCGGCCATGGCGGCAAACGCCGGCGAGCCAGAATACAATTTTGAGCCGCCTATCACGAGCAAAGAGCCGAACTCGTATTTATGAGCGTTTGACTTTCTCTTTTGATAGATTTGTTTCAGTATTGAATTAGAAACGAGCATATAATTATATTTAGCATCGGATATAAAAAAGATATGTCATGTTTTATAGAAATGAAAACCCCATAACGGAGCCGTTGCCAATCGTCCCTTTGGAAATATTTGTCGATGGGAAAGAAACTATGAAAGAGACAAAGCTACACATACCGATGAAGAATTGAAGAAAGAATTAGGCAATGTCATTTTCTCAACTATCAGATGGTGCGATGATTTAGGATATGATCCTGAAGAGTGTATTCGCTTAGCTATTGACTGTCAAAAGAAATTGAGTGAGGAATTAGAAAAAGAAGGAAAAGTATAGCTCGCCGACGCCGGCTTCCTCACTATCGCTTGGGCTCTTTATGGAATATAACAGCGGATAAACGACTCCATTCTCTTAATCCCGAAAACGTTCAACGCAAGTTTTGTTTAACGGGCAACCGCTCAAATTCTAATATGAAATTATTTAATTAAGTAGTTATTAACAATACTTATGATTTGGTTCATATTTGCAATTTTGACAGCTTTCTTTGAATCGCTGAAAGATGTTTTCAGCAAGAAAAACTTGAAAAATATTGATGAATATATAGTTTCTTTGTCGTTGAGATTATTTGCCCTACCCTTTTTGATTCCACTCCTGTTTTTTATTGAAATTCCATCTTTGGGAAATCAATTTTGGATTGCGTTGCTTATTGGTGGATCGCTCAATGTCATCACAACTATACTTTACATGAAAGCGATAAAATATTCAGACTTATCCATCACTGTTCCAATGGTTACTTTTACTCCATTGTTTCTTTTGATGACTTCTCCGTTGATTGTTGGTGAATTTCCAAACTTTATTGGTCTAATTGGTGTACTTCTGATTGTTTTTGGATCTTATACATTAAATATTAAACAAAGACATGAGGGATATTTCACACCGTTTAAAGCGCTTTTGAAGGAAAGGGGACCAAAATTAATGTTGCTTGTTGCTTTCATATGGAGCATCACCTCTAATTTTGACAAAATTGGTGTTCGAAATTCTTCACCCATTTTCTGGGTTATTGCAATAAATGTATTCATAACATTGGTTATATTTCCGATAATGCTATACAAATCACAAAGGAGTATACAACAAATTTCGACAAGTTATAAAACACTATTGCCAATTGGATTATTCGGCGCTTTAACATTAATATTCCAAATGACGGCAATAAATTTGACACTCGTGGCGTATGTTATTTCAATAAAACGAACTAGTGCAATAATGAGTGTATTGTTTGGTTATTTAATTTTTAAAGAGAAGGGTATAAAAGAAAGGTTGCTTGGTGCTACAATAATGGTTATTGGGGTTTTATTTATAACATTATCTTAATTGATGTGAGTAGCGGTCGTTCTACAAAACCTCTTCGCCCGTCAGCCTTCGGCTGAACGTTGCACCCGGACTCGTCCCTATTGGGAGCGTATAACAGGCATTAGCAGAATGGCTGACTCACAAAACATATAAATAATCAAGTACATTTAAAAAGAGGTGATTATTACGGGTAAAAACGACAAGTGGATAATGGCAGTGAAAAGAGAAATTTTGTTTGGTAATGATTATTTCGAAGGTTTTAGACCCGCAAATGTGGTAGATTATAAATCACGAATATTAGAAAACTTTGAGTGGGTAAAAAGAAGTTATGCAGAGAAAAATCCACAATACAAACAACCGATTGGTTATTCGATAATTGTTAATCCAACCTCAAAACGAATTTTTGCATATCAAAGACCCATGGACGAAGAATATGATGAGAAAAGACTTCGGGGAAGATGGTCCTGGGGCATAGGTGGCCATATTGAAAAACTTGATATCAAATCTTGTGAAAATCCGATTCATGCAAGTGTTGTTAGAGAATTAAAGGAAGAAATTGGAATTGAAGCAAGAAATCCCGACTTAAATTTAGGTTATATAAATAACGACACCGATGAGGTTGGAAGAGTTCATTTCGGGCTTCTGTATATTGTTGAAACTACAAAAGTTATAGAACCGAAAAGCCCTGAAATTAAAAATGGGGAGCTAAAAACAATTGAAGAATTAGAAGAAATTTGCCGATCTTCAGAATCTACAGTTGAAGAATGGTCAAAGATTTCTTTTGATCCGCTGAAACTGTACCTTAAACGAGTTGATAAATAGCGAACCGCCAACTCTTCGCTTTCCTTCGGAAAGCTTGCTCTCATTTCATTCGGCTGCTAACAGGAGGATATGTGACTCGCTATCGCTCGCCAAAATACCGACTGACGCCGGTGGGGGCTTCACATATCCCCAGAACGTTGGGCAACATATTACTCGGCGATTTTGCTTTTAGAAATTTTGAGACCAGATTGGAGAAAGGTTTTTAATTGTTCTAATTTTTATTAGGTTTTTCTTATTTCTTTAAAGTTAATCGCCTACCAGTAGGAATGTTAGTATATAAAGTTTGAAGTTACATTTAGTTTATGAGTAAGATAAAAACTATAAAAACAATTGAAAATCTAGCAAAATCCTTTATTGGAGAGAGTCAGGCAAGAAATAGATACACATTCTACGCGAAAATTGCCAAAAAAGAAGGATTTGAGCAGATTGCTGAGGTTTTCCTTATTACGGCAGAAAACGAAAAAGAACATGCAAGTTGGCTGTTTAGGTTAATTAACGAACTGAAAAAGAAAAGTGAAGAAAAATTAGAAGAAATAAAGGTTGAAGCTGTAGCACCAACAATACTTGGTACCACAGCCGAGAATTTAAAAGCAGCAATCTCCGGTGAGAATTACGAGCACACAAAAATGTATCCAGAATTTGCTGATGTTGCTGAAAAAGAAGGTTTCCCTGAAATTGCTAAGCGTTTAAGAGCTATTGCCAAAGCCGAAGAACATCACGAAGAAAGGTTCAAGAAACTCTTAAAAGAAGTAGAGTCTGGAACAGTATTTAAAAAAGAGAAAGAGGTCTGGTGGGTTTGCAGAGAATGTGGATATGTTCATTTTGGTAAAGAACCGCCGGAAAAGTGTCCTTCTTGTGGCCATCCTAAAAGTTTCTATCAACTTAAATGTGAAGAGTATTGAAAAGGATTTATACAACTTCTTTAAAAATTCGTAAAATCGTTGCATCATACGATCGCGCAACAGGAGATTAAGCGGTTCCACTTCGCTTAATCCCAATGCATTAAGTGAAATAAAAATGGTTGCGGAAGTGCCTTCGGCACGCATTGTCTCGCTTTTGGCGAGGATATTAATGGGGGATTTTTTCGTCTCCGAAACTTGAAAAAGACGGCGTATCATCTTCAAGAAAGAATTTATTTTTTATAATTCTATCAATGAAATTTATTAAGAAGATTTTAAATGACCGATTAATTTTTATTTCTTCTACAAAAACTGGCAGATAAAAGGTTTGAAACGTTCAAGAAATCATTGAGATTCTGGGAAACTACACGGATGTGCTGAGTAGAAAAAACTTTATAAACTCCAGAAAACAAATGAAATAATATGTTGATACCCTTTGACATTACGGCACCAGTGAGCAGCACGATAAGTTTGCTGATAGAGTGCATTGTAATAACAATATCATTATCGTTGGCAAATCTTTTGGTTGAGCATGGAATTGAGATAAAAAGAATTATTCCGATGGCTTTGATCGCTTACTTTGTTACTCCAATCGTAGGTTCTCTTATAGCACCGTCTATTCCGATAATATCTTATTTGCTCCCTTTGGTGATATGGGTTATTCTTGGTGAGATCATCTTGACCGATATCGAAGTCAAGAAAAAGGCTTTGATTGCCGCCTTGGGATATGCAATATTTTTTGTTCTCACATACATAAATTTACAGGGGCTTATATTTTCTCTCATTTTGATTTGATAAAAGATTATACGGAAACGCCGATCAAGCAGCTTGGTTTCGCGTCAATTATCTCGACGTCAACGAACTGACCCAGCCTCAGTCTTTCTTTTGTCAAAACCGCGACTGGCTTGTAGGCGAAGTTTCTCCCAATCCAGTTCTGTCTTTTCCTGTTGAAATCGTCTATAAGGACAGCGCCTTTCCATCCAATCCATTTCTCGTTTTTTTCCTTGCTGATTTTTTTAGCCGTATCCGTTAGCAGTCTGCTTCTTTCCTTTTTCAGTTCCGAGGAAACCTGCTTTAGTTTTGATGCCGGCGTGTTGTGATGAGACGAGAATTTAGAGATATTCACAAAGTCCGGTCTCGTCATCTCCACAATTTTTACAGACAGCTCGAAATCGTTTTCCGTTTCTTCCGGGAATCCGGTTATGATGTCGGTCCACACGGTGATATCGGGTATTAACCTTCTGAATCTTTCAACGATTTCGACAAAGTCCTCTGCTTTGTATCCTCTGTTCATTTTTTTCAGTATTCTGTCCGAACCCGTTTGCACGGGCAGGTGCAAGAATTTGAATACATTATCTGATTTGTAGGACTTTATCAACTTGCTTAGAATGGGAATGACGTGCCTTGGATTAAGCATGCCAATTCTTAAAAAATATTTTCCGCCAACCCTTTCTGTGATTTTATTTATCAACTCGGGCAGCAACGATATTTCGTTCGTGTCCAGCCCGTAGGCGGAGACGTCCTGCCCGGTTATCCAGAACTCTTTTGCGCCAAATTTTTTCGCATTAGAGATTTCCCCGATTATTTTATCTTCGGGATACGAGAATACATTTCCCTTTGCCAATTTTGTGGAGCAGAAAGAGCAAAAAGAGGCGCAGCCGCTGCATATGGGGACGATATCGATTACATGATTGTTCCTCATTTTTGGCAGACATACCTTGATCTCTTTATTGCTCCCGATAAACTCAACCCTTCTTTTTTCTGTCACGGCTTTCGTAATTTTTGTTATATGGTTTGTGCTCACAATACTTGCGTCTGGCGCCGTCCTGATTATTAAGTCGTACTCGGTTTCTGGCATGCATCCGGAAATGATCAGTTTTTTGCCAGGATATTTTTTTTGTATTTCCCGCATTCTGTATATAATTTTATTTATCGTGGCATTTTTAACGGAACACGTATTAAGAATAACTACGTCCGACAACTCTATATTATTAATAATTTCAAAATTATTTCTCGTTAATATGCCCGCCATAATCTGCGATTCCGCCATGTTGTTGGCACAACCATAGGTTTCTATATATATTCTGTTCATATGTTTAATTTTCTGACAATGTTTTTAAATTGTCGCAAAGCTTGTTGAAGGAAGTCGTTGTCTATGTCACAATTTATCCTTTTAAAATTTTTCTGTTAAATCAATATTATGGATTTCAAGAGGCAGCCATTTGTTGAAAAAAAGATTTCTGAAATAGACTCCGAACGCGACACGAATGTATGTATACTCGGCAATGTTATCGACATAAAGAAGGATATGATAGTGATTGATGATGGAACTGACAAGACAGCCGTATTTTTTACAGATGAGAATGCTTTAAAAAATTTAAAGATAAATAATACTGTAAGAATGTTTGGAACCGTATTGCCAACGCTTGATGGTTTTGAAATTCGCGGCGAGATAATTCAGGACATGAGCAACCTTGACATTGATTTATATAAATCATTAACGGATTAGAAAGTGGGCAAATACGGGCATTGAAGCGCGTTATTGAATTTTTGATAGTAAATTTTGCTGAATCGATACCCATATTTGGAGATAATTTATAATTGAAAGATTTTAAATATACACACCTCCAAGATTAATTATAAACAGAGCCGTCAATGTTGGAATGGAAAACGATCTTGTTTAAAGGACATTTAATATGTTCAATATTTTTGTCCTTACTCATATATAAATTAAAAGGTGTTTAAATGTTTAGTGCCGTTTTGGATAATATCGGTTTATTCAGGGATTCCGTGGCAACTATCTCGGAACTGATCGATGAAGGTCAGTTTAAAATAAGAAAAAATGGCATCGAACTGCTCGCGAGCGACAGGGCGGTCGTGGCGGTTGTCGATTTTAGTTTTTCTGCAAAAAACTTTAAGGAGTATAATTATAAGTCCGATATAAATATTGGCGTAAACCTGAGCAGTCTGCTCCATGTCCTGCGCAGGGCAAACGCAAACGATGTACTGCAAATTAATGTCGATGAAAATAGTTTGAGTTTGAAATTCAAGAACGGGTCAACTAGAAAATTTACTCTGCCGTTGATTGAGATAAGAGAAGATGTCCCTTCTGGAATAGATAAGATGGCATTTAAATCAGAGATCGAATTGAGTTCAGAAATCCTGAGCAACGGGATAGATGACGCGGACCTTGTAAGCGATTCGGTTATTTTTGAAATAGAAAAAGATAGTGTGTTATTAAAATCTCAGGGAGACTCGAGTTCAACCGAGTTAAGGCTTGATAAAGGAGATCAAGTAAAAATAAATACAGAAAAAAACGTAAAGGCGAGGTATTCCATCGACTATCTGAAAAAGATGATAAAAGCAAAAAAACTTTCGGACAAGGTCAAGCTTGAACTGGACTCAAACTATCCGCTTAAAATGACATTTTCTTTGCCGGGTAAGCTAACCATGTCGTTCATACTGGCACCAAGAGTGGAGGAGTAGCCATCTTTTTAATTATAAAATCTGGTTTATGAAACGATGAGCGCCCTCCGCAGTGGGATTGGATAAAAATAATTTACCTTATCGCGCTCCCACAGCATGCTTTCCAGCAATCTTCCGTGTCCGTATATCCAAAACGGTGTCTGCATGCTGACTGGAGATTATCTTCTTTGCCATCTCCATCCGGGTCATAACCAGCAATTGTTATATTAACGAGTTCTGACTGCCTGTTGATGCATCCACGTGCTTTCCAGATTCCGCATCCCCTGTTCCATGCATCAGCATCCGAGATCGATGATGTAAGTTTTCCAGCATAGAATACGACGATCGAAATAAGTATAATTATTATAATTGCAGAAATCAATATGGTAAACATTTTCAAAATGATTCACCCGTCATTGTTTTTAAAATAAAAAATTTCATTAACTTCATAAGCAATTTTTGTAATTTTCAAAATATCTCGCCAATTTATTTTGAAAAATTAAAAATCTCGAAATCTGGGCGATTTTTCAAGTTTTGCTCATGGAAAACAACTTTTTTTGCTTTTTAATTATTAGAAAAAAGAAAAAAATAAGAAATACATTTCAACATCATTCTCATGTAGTTGTTGTTGTTGTTTCTTCCGGTCTCGGAATTTCTGTCTCACAACATACTCTATAACAATCTGACATACTTGTATATCCAAGATAGTTTAGGCATGCATCGCTTAATTTGTCAGCCTTTCCATCGCCATCAAAGTCATAGCCACTTATCTGGAAATCATCGCTCTTATTACATCCCCTTAGTTTCCAGATTCCGCATCCCCTGTTCCACGCATCGGCATCCGAGATCGATGTCGTTGATGATGTAAGCCCTCCCGTATAGAATGCCACCACTGAAAGCAATACTATTACTGCAATCGCCAGTATGATTATCATGTTTATCGGCAAACTTACTCCTTTACTCATTCGTTTTCACCTAAGATTATATTGATTTTGGTATTTATAAAGTTTTTATGATACACAATTGTCTTTACCGCAGCACGCCTCGCAACATTGTGCAGCAGCATTAGTTCCGATCACCTTTTCGCATATATGGGTGAAGGATTGACCGTCAATCGTAATACCACTAATTAAGCTTTGATTGCATTTGCCAAGCCCCGACCTCATCTTCAAGGCGCTGCATGCCTTTTGCCACAATTGCTGATCCGACATCGACGTTTGTCCGGTTTGCATGCCCGTACTGAAGAACACGGCAAGCCCGACTAAAACTAACAAAGCAATAATTATAATTACAATAACATTTACTGGCAGACTTGTTCCTTTCATATGAAAAACCGACAACTTTTATAATCTATTTATTATTTTGGCTATATAAAATTTTGTCAGACCAGCAAACCAGCCCTTTTCCCGGTTTCGTATAACGACCATGCCCATATTATGGCTTCAAATGCCCTCACCAAATCTTTTTTCCCGAGAAAATAATCGGAATCCTTAATATACGCTTTTATATTGTCTAAAAATTCCTTGCCTTGTTCATCGGCGAACTTTACAGTTTTCATTTTAATTTTAATTTTCTTCTTCCACTTTTGCGTTTCATTTGCAAGTTGATTCTCTATGCTCGTTTCTCGGCTTTCTTTTTCGATTCCATACACGTATTTGCGTTGGTTTTCCCTTTTACTGCCGATAGCAGAAACAATACCCTTCTTTCTAACATTATTCGCCATATGTTCGTTCATTTTCAATTTTTTTGCCATTTCTTCAATTGAAAAATTACCGCCTTTTTTCTTTTGTGAGATAGAATCACCTCTTTTCTATTTTTTTCATCCCGTTCATATAAGGTCTCAATGCCTTTGGAATTATTACTGAACCGTCTTTTTGCTGGTACTGCTCTATGATGGCGATCATGGTCCTGCTCGTGGCCAGGGCCGTGTTGTTCAGGGTATGGACGAATCCTTTCGGGGCCTGGCCCTCTTTTTCCCTGTAGCGTATATTTAATCGCCTTGCCTGATAGTCGGTGCAGTTGGAGTTGGAGCCGATCTCCCTGAACTTGTTGTCGGCCATCCAAAACTCTATATCGTATTTTTTTGCCGCTATGTTGCCGATGTCGCCCGTGCATACATTGACAACGCGGTAGTGCAACCCGAGTCCCTGATAAAGCATTTCGGCATTTTTCTGCAGTTCCTCATGCAGTTCCCATGACTGTTCTGGCCTGCAAAAAATAAACTGCTCGACCTTGTTAAACTGGTGCATTCTGAACAAACCCTTTGTATATTTTCCATGGGTTCCAATCTCTTTTCTGAAGCATGGCGATATGCCGACCAATTTTATCGGAAGTTCATTTGCATTGAGCGTTTCGTTCATAAACATCGATGCTATGGGATGCTCGGAAGTCGCTATTAAATAAAGGTCATCGCCTTCAATTTTATACATAACGTCTTCAAAGTCGGACAAATCCGTGACCCCCTCATAAGGTTTTTTTCTCATCATGAAAGGCGGTTCTATCAATGCATAACCTTTTTTAACAAGAAAGTCTGTCGCATATTTCAGAATTGCATGGTCCAGCATCACAAGCTGGTTCCTGAGATAGAAAAATCCTTTGCCAGAAACCTTCGCGGCTCTCTCTTCGTCTATCAGACCGAGATTTTGCAAGATGTCAATATGGTTATTTGGCGTGAAGTCAAATTTCGGCGGTCTGCCCCATCTTCTTATCTCCACATTTTCAGAATCATCTTTGCCAATTGGAACTGACTCATGCAGCATGTTCGGCAATCTCATCAAAATGAAGTTGCATTTTTCATTAAGTTTTCTAAGTTCGGTATCAAGTTCTTTGATTTTTTCTATAATCTTCTTGACTTCATTCAATTTTTTTGATGCATCCTTTTTTTCAGCTTTTAATTTTGCAATTTCCCTGGTCAGATTATTTCTTCGGTGTTTTAATTTTTCAACACTCCGTATCGTTTCTCTTCGTTTTTTATCAGATATTATCAATTCACGCAGCATCTTTATATTTTCTTTATTTCCCCGCTTTTTCAGATTATTTTCAACTAGCTTTGGGTTTTCTCTTATTAATTTTATATCGAGCATATGAACACCCAACTAAAATTTAATTTCAGACAAAATTTTACAGATAGCAAGCTTCATCTTAAACACCTCAAGGAGACTCCACGCAAAAGCGTGGAGAGGAATTGAGGTAAACATTTAAATATTTGTTCTGCAATATATAACTATGCAAGTTGCTAAAGTATCACACCCATAACGCAGATTTTAATGCATCTGCAACATTGGCGTTGGGGCAAAGTTCCCTAATGCCAAAGGGTGCGTAAACCACCCTTTAGGTCTTATGACCTATAAAGCTCCGTGCGTAAGCGGGGAGTAGTTTACATCAGATATCTTTTTAATTTTGGAAATATTTTTATGAAATCATTGAGACATTTCTCACATTCGGCTCCATTTTTCCTATCTCGTTATGTTGTAACTTTTTACTTCTTCGCATAACTTTTTTGCATCGCCGTGCTCAAACCGCTTTCTTATGGGCTTTAGCATCTCATTCAGATAAAATGCAACGGCATTTTTCAGGTCAAGCGGATGCAGTTTTCCTTGTTTATAGATTTCGCATAATTCGTCATAAGAGTTTATGGTAATATCTCCGCCGAACTTTTCGGTTCTTTCTATTTTCACGGAGCCGAACTTTTCAAAAATGATATATTTCATATATTCCATTACCGGATTCATTTCTATAATTCTTTCAGGGCAATATGCCTTGCCGATTTTTCTTTTTATCTCACGTTCCGAGTCAAGCATAAAAATGGCGCTGTCTGGCTTTGACTTTGACATCTTCAAGTCGAGAATCATGTCGTCACGGTCTTTCGAAGTTGAAACTGGTTTTCCCAGGCCAAGAATCATGTGATGGCTTACAATTACGGGCTTCCAGTACCCGAGCTTTGGACCGATTTCTCGTGCCAGTACATTTACTTTGCGCTGGTCCATTCCCAACTGGGTTATGTCCGCCTTTAAATGAAAAATATCTGCCACCTGCATGCACGGATATATTATCTGTGCCGCGCTAAGCGTTTCTGTTTCTTTTCTCCCCATAATCTGAGAACACCTGATAATCCTTTTAACAGTTGAATGTCTTGCCACATCAATTGTGGTTTTCCAATGTTCTTCGTCTCTCACCAAATCATTTGACCACACAAAATCTATTTTTTCCGTTTTCATACCGCACGCTTTCCATATTTCTATGTAATATTTGCCCGTCGTCCTGATTTTTTTCATATCTCCGCCGAGTTTGTTGTTCATCAATGCAAACCAGTCGGCTATAAGCATCTTGAAGCGAATGCCAGCCTTTATCATCTTATTGACATTGATCGTTCTCAGAAGCCCCTGCGCAATGTGCATCCTACCGGACGGCTCAAATCCGTCGTAAGCAATGGGATGGGTTTTTGTCTGAAGAAGCTCTTTTAGTTCTTGCTCTGTTATGATTTCCTCTCCAACTTCTTTTATTAATTGTATTCTTTCTTCTATGTCCATATTATCAATTACCTTGATAGGATTTAAATTAATAATTTGAGGACCGCGAGGTTTCTTCAAAGCCTCGGGAGGGATTTTCATGACTTTTTCTTATTTTGATTTTTGCATAATCATAATAGTTGCAAAGCAACCAATTCTCTCTCCACCTTCTCGTCGGTTTTCGATTTTATATTATTTATAATTGTTGAACTCTTCCTGCTCTCTTCTCGTCGGTTTTCACTTTTATATTATTTATAATTGGTGAAAACCTCCTGTGATTCCAATAGTCTTTCTCTCCTTTTTAAGAGAGAAAGGTATGAAAAAGCCATTTTGAACCCCCAACCTTCTGATATCGTGCTTTCATTTTGGTTTCCCAATCAAAATATCAGATACAAGTCTCATCGAGCCTTTTATTTTTCAGAAAGAAAGGCTTTCAGATGCTCTGCCAGTTGAGCTACCGAGGCTTATTAAATATATCTTTCTATAAAAATTAAAACCTTAAGAAATTATTTGAGCGAATGGATAATGTCCATCGATTTTGCTTTCAAAAACGTGAAAGGCGCTCATTTGTATTTCATCAATGGCTTTCTGCCTTCGCATATATCTTTTGTGGACCCGGTATTGCCCGTTATCGATTTATACATCTCTATTATTTCATTATTAAGCGAATTGTTTTCATAGTCATTTGCCCTGGCCTTCTGGCATGCGCAAAGCAGAACATCAACTGCCGCGTTATGCTTGGCCGTATCGTTTATCGCATCATAGCAGTATTCGCATTCATCAATCTTGTAGCACGACTTGACAAGAAAAACACCTATGCCATATAGAATAAGTATAAACGTTACAAAGCAGAGTGAGATGATAAGCAAAACTGTTTTTGTTGCTATCTTCATATATATCCCTGATAATATTTTGTTTTGGTTTATAAAAAGAATTATCTCTTGCTCTGCTGCTTCTTTCTTCTCGGTCCAGCAGACGATCTCGACGGTTTGTGTGGCTCTGTCCTGCGCGGGTCCGAAACGAGCAGCGACCTGTCATAATTCATAAATATATCTTTTAGTTTGCCGTCAAATTTTACGAGAGCATTGCATATCGCAATTCTCGCGGCGTCCGCCTGGCCGAAAATCCCGCCGCCCTTTACATTTACATCTATGTCGACATCTTTTATAGTGTCTCCGGCAAGCACTATTCCCTCTTCTATTCTCATTCTCGCGTATCTCGGTTCGATCAGATTTAAAGGCTTTGAATTTATTTTAATCTTGCCACAGCCTTTTCGCAATGTCGCGATCGCGACGGCCCGTTTTCTCTTTCCGACGGCGTTTATTATCTTCTGCTTTTTTGCCATTACTCGTTCCACCCCAATCTCTTTGACAATTCGTAAATTGTTATAAATTTGCAATTAACTGGTTTTTGCTTTTCGGAGAATATAATCGTCTCTTTATTTGCGAACTCTTTTGGAATTCCAATATGAACCTTCAGGTTCTTGAACGCCTTTTTACCATGGGCTTTTTTGTATGGCAACATGCCTCTTATTGCTCTCCTCACGACTAGATTCGGCTTTCTTGGAAAGAACGGCCCGTGCTGTGGAGAGCCTCTCCTTCTCCTTGTTAGGTATTTTTTTACTATTTTATCGGGGCTTCCAGTAATAATTATCTTTTCCGCATTAATTATGTCTACCTTTTCACCTTTCAGCAATTCTTTCGCAACCTTTGTTGCGAGTCTTCCCAATACCGCATTTTTCGCGTCTATTATCATAACAATCAATCTTTTTTACCAAATTAATTACTTTACAATATTTAAAAATGCATCTATGTGAATCGCGGGCCGGTGTCCGCAGATTTCATATGGCATACAATAGCACATGGCAATTCATTCACGGATTTCTTGCGAAGCTTTGAATAAATGCAGGGGATGGGATTTGAACCCACGCAACGACTAACGTACAGGATTTCGCAGCCCGTTCTTAAGTTTGGCAGAAAACAATATCATTTTTAATATTTTTATTTTCGTCTGCCTCGGAGGCAAATCTCCATCATTTCTGTAAATTTTCACTTACATATCTGATATCGTTTCCACCTGCCCCTTTGACCAGACTTGGGTACCCCTGCATAATTGTTAAAGAATATATAATAACTTAAAAATTTAAAGAATTCATTTCACTTCTTTTAAAAATATTTTCACCTTTTCTTCGAGGATATTTAACGCCTTTTCAAGAATTTCGATCGTCTTTAATCCGGAGACTGATTCCACATTAAAGATAAATCTCGTATCGTTGCTGGATTCAAAACCGACATTTGCCGCCTGCCATTTTGCGTGGCTCATTCCAATACCAAGCCGGGCGACGGCATCAAACTTCAGTTCTTGGTCATTGAACAATTCTACGATCGGGATATCGGGGTTTAATGGCTTGATGTCGGGATCAGATGAATTCAAATCGCCAGAAACAACGGTATATGAGGTTTCGGTATTTTTCGGTTTTTTAATTTTCGACGAATCAAAGCTTAGTTTTGCCTGGCAATGGGAGCATCCCTTTCCTTTGCATTTACACTCGCTCGGCAAACTATAAGCCTTTGAATAAGTCAGCGGTATCATGCCAAGTCTGTGGGCTATAATCTCATCGAACATGGCAGAAGAATTTTTTTGAAATTCAACATATTCAATGGCCATGGTCGGAACCTCGTTTGTCATGACTCTTCTCAGCGCATTTGCAAATGCTGGATTAGAATCACTTAAAATAAATTTCATTTTTCTGTCAGATTTTTCAACTATTTGTATTTTCATTTTACAAACACCTCACCAATTACCGTTTTGAAAACCAAAAGTTTCATCGATTTCTGTATTTCGCCAGATTATACCCTTCTTCCTCGCCTGCCTCCTTTTTTTCTCGATGCGCCAGTCGGGATCGGCGTGACGTCCTCAATACTGCCAATCTTCAGCCCAGCTCTCGCAAGTGTTCTGATGGCAGGCTGGGCACCCTGACCGGGCATAAATGATTTGTTGCCGCCGGGACCCCTGACTCTGATATGAACACCCGTTATTCCGGCGGCGATCGCCATATCCGCGGCCTTTCTCGCCGCCTTCATCGCTGGAAATGGCTTTCCCTTCATTCTGTCCTTGTCCGTTGCCATACCGCCGCTAAATCTGGCTATCGTTTCGCTGCCCGTTATATCAGTTATATGAACTATTGTATTATTAATAGATGAATATATATTGGCAATCCCCCACGTTATTTTTTTCGTCATTTTCAAAACACCTCATCATACCTTTTTCTTTTTAGAAAAGAAAAAGACTATCGGAAAAAGAAAAATTTTGGCAAAACTTCGTTTTGCAGATATATTATTATTTTTCAAAACACCTCACCGACTTCTGTTTGTGAAATAGGAAGAACGCATGTTCTTCCGTAATTTTAGGCGCCCTGTTTAATGTTCTTGATTTTTTGACTTAAAACTATTTTATCTTCCATATCAACCGGGACGAGAAAACTCGGGCATGTGAGTTTTCTTTTATCAAACAAAATATGACCATGAACGATCAATTGTCTCGCGTGTTTTATCGTGTTCCCAAGACCTTTTTTGAAGACGATGGTCTCTAATCTTCTTGATAATATGTCTTTCACCGTTATTTTTAAAACATCATCAAGACTACTAACATTCAAACCCAGTTTATTCATTTTATCCAGAAGTTTTTTCTCTTCTTCGGGATTTTTTATTGCCTGCATCTCTCTTGCCCGCCTTCTGAAATTCCTGAGGATGGTCCGGGCTTTCCACAACTCTCTTTTTTTCCTTAATCCAAATTCGTCTAACAACTTTTTTTCTTCTTCGAGATTGTCGTACGGCCTTTTTGGCGGTTCATATTTTTTTCTTATTCTTTTCGGATGCCCCATTTACTCACCCTTATTTCTTTCCTCCCTTTTTTGCCTGCATTACCTTCTTTTTCACGACGCCAACTGTCTTGTTTTTTCTGAACGAACTTCGCGTTCTCTGGCCGCGGACGGGCAACCCCAATTCATGTCTTATTCCTCTATATGACCTGATTTTTTTTAATAAAGCTATGTCCTCTCTCACCCTCAAATTAACGTCACTTGCAACGATATGAACGTCTTTTCCCGTTTTGATGTCTTTTCGCCTGTTTAATAGCCATCTCGGGACGCTTGGATTTTTTATACTATTTTCTATCTTTTTTAAATTTTCTTCGTTCAGCGACTCAAACCTCGTTTTTGGGTCAATGCCTGTGGCAACGCAAACGGCATGAGCAAACATTGGACCAATGCCCTTTATTTTTTGAATTCCTCTTTCAACCGAAAGCACACTGTCTATATCGGTATCAAGAAGCCTTACTATCTTCTTTTCCTTCTTTGGAGTTCCAGAGATTTTACCCTCTTTTGCCGACTCCTTTTCTTGCTTGTATTTTTTTATCTCTTTTTTTGTCATTTCATTCATCACCTCAACCACCGCAAGGAGGCTCCATCCGTAAGGGCGGAGAGGAATTGTGGTAATATTTAAATGTTTGTTTCTGCAATAAACCAATGCTGGGGAGCAATCGGCTCGAATCTGCCTCAGGGCGAGCATAGCTCAGTATCCTGAGGCTGGGGCTGCGGTCAACCAGCCCGTCTGGTCTTATGAGGGTTGATGGCATCGTTATCACCCGAAGGCAAGCCCCTTCCTCTTAGGGAGGGGTAGTTGACATAGATTAACTCTTAAGAATTTATTGTTAATCTTTTTAAATATTAAGACTTTTGCCAAAAATTAAAAAAGCGAGAAATAAATCACTTCTTTACCCACTTAACTTTTTTTGGGTCCCTTCCAAGCATGAAATTCTTTTCGCATTTGCTGGAGCAAAACCAAAATACCTTTCCGGTGGATTTTACGAAAATTTTACCCGTCCCGGGTCTTATTTTATTGTTGCAAAAGGAGCATTTTGGCATAATGATCACTTCTTTCTTCCCAATCCGCTTGGCGCTTCCATTTCAGTTTCTTTCAGCATAAGTATGTCCCCGATCCTCACCGGGCCGAGAACGTCTCTCGTAAGCACCTTTCCCTTTTCCTCTCCCTCAATAACTTTGCATCTCACTTGTTGCACTCCCCTAACCTCTGACTTGCCCAACAATTCTATTACCTCCGCAGGAGTTTCACCCGTAATATAAATCACCTCGAAAGATTATAGTGAAAACAAATGATACGCCCGAAAATTTATGTTTCTCGCATATTTGCCGGTCATCTCATAACTACTTAAATGATGCGGCACTTTTTCAAAATAATTTTGAAAATTGAAATGCTTTGCGTTGTCCTTAATCTGTGAAGTCAGTCGGTTATTTTTCCTTTTCAATTTCTTTTGCGATTTCCGCACCCTCGCCAAAATCTATTATCGCCGCCGCCGCGCAATCAACGCTTATTCCGACCGCCTTGCCGATATCCTTCTTGCTTTGGACTTCAAAGCACGGTATATCTTTTTCTTCGCAAAGAGGCTTTAAGTGCATCACGATTTCCGGCGGATTGACGTCCTTTGCAAATACCACAATTTTTGCCACATTTCTTTCTATCGCCTTTGTCGTTTCGTTCGTCCCTTTGCTCACTTTTCCGGTCTGGCTCGCCAATTCAAGCAGTTTAAAAATCTTGCTTTCATCCATTTGCTTCACCATATTTGTTAACTTATATATTTCGTTGATTCAGTCTTAGCTGATTTTATTATCGGTTTCGGAATGTCATCGCTCGCCAGGTCTTTTTCCAATTTGTTCAGGACCTTTATCAATACCTTTTTAAGACTTTCTGCCGTTGACTCGCTTATAATTATTTTTGAAATTGGCTGTTGGTTCAGCATATCAACAAATAACAACACGACATGCCCCTCTTTTTTCACTTTTTTATTAATTTTCATTGCCTTTATGGGCGTAATAACTATTACGTCATCCGCAAATAACGGTTTTATTGGAGACTTGATTATATTTTCCTGAATATTTTTTGCCATGATAAATCACTTATACTTTAATTGATTCGTTAAAAAGTTTTATAAACCTTTCTTCCTCGTCTTTTGGTATGGTCGCGCCGCATGCCTCTTTATGTCCGCCTCCGAACCCGCCAAGCGCTGTCGCTATGTTATTGAGTACATTCGCCATGTCAATATTTGTTTTATTTCTCACCGAAATTTTTATTTTGTTGTCCGCATATGCCATGCCCACCAATATCTTTACGCTTAACGCATTTGAAAAGATTGTTGTAACCGGGGAAATGAAATTGGCATGAATTTTGTCCCTCGCTATTATGTATCCTATGCCATCGCTTTCGACTATATTTTGCTTTGCCCACGCGATGAATTTTCCCATCATACCGCGATAAGTTTTCAGTATATCATCCGCCTTTTCTTTCGTCGGATTTAAACAAAATTCGATGCCTTCGCCGTATCTTTCAAGCCTTCCAAATGCGTTCACTATTGTGGCAAACTCCTTTAATTCAAAATTATATTTTGTTAGGAAATAATTTGTCCCGAAGATTTCCTCCGGATTTTCACCGTTTGCTATCTTTTCCATGACGAGTGCCGTATGTAATCTTATTTTTTCCTGCTCGCTCAGGTCGGACAAGCGCCTGAATTTATCACCGTCCTTTATCTTGATATTCAAATCCGAAAGGAACTGTACGACAGAACTTTCGTTTTTACTAACCTTCGGTACGCCGATTTCAGAGGAATACTCCAGCGCCTTGTGTATGGGTCTTGAATCGTGGCCGTATATTTTCAAACCCTTCTCGGCTCTTATCAGTCCCAGGTCTTTCGCATCCTTTACTATCTTTTTATTTTCTCCCGTCAACTCGTAATTTTCCGTTACCATGTCGCCTATGGCTCCAACAAGAGCGATGTATGACAGGTCTTTGTTTTTTTCATTCATCGCCTTTGCAAAAAGGTAGCATATCCCGCTTCCGGAAAGTTCGTGGATTCCGAAGAGCTCGGGATTTATCTCAACTATGTTATCTTTGTTAAAATTGACCGGTTCGTGGTGGTCGAGAATTATTATCTGGTTATTTATCTTTTCAATCAACGGATTAGAGCCTATATCCGAAAATATTACGGGCAGGTTATAATCGATAATTTTTTTTATGGATTCGTCGTCTATTTCTTTTATAATGAGCGGGGAGAATTTTGTGCCGTTTCTTTCCATCGCCTTTGACATTATGGCCGCGCTCGCCAAGCCGTCGCAATCGTAATGGGAGACGAGCAGAACCTTGTCATTTCGTTTCAATACTTCTATGCCACGTTTGATTCTCGCAAGCATCGTAACACTTCAATTTGCGTCAAGAAAGGAAAATAATTATTTCACAATCAATCTCGCTTTATCTATGCTATATTTCCAATTTTTCGGCAATTTGCCACGCCTTATATAATATTTTGCCAGTTTTCTTATCTTAGATTCCGTGAGTTGCAACATATGCCTGTTTTTTTTGTCTTTCTTGTTCTTCTCAAGATGATTATAAATTCCCACGACCTTTTTCAATAGATTGAAAAGGTCTTCCGGCAGTTCTTGATTAATTTTATTTTTTTTAAAAATTTCACTGACCGTTGTTTTAAATATTTTCAGGTTGGGAATGCCGTACTGGTCGCGGAGAATCATGCCTATTTGACTTTGCGTATTTCCCTTTTGAGCCAATTTAATTACAATTCTTTCGACTTCGTCTTTATCATAATTTACCCACGCCGGTTTTCGCGTTCTTTTTTTAGTTCTTGCCGTTTTCATGGTCTCACCTGTATCTTCCCCTTTTTTCTATTTTTTTCGCTTCTTTTATAATTTTTTCGGCATCTTCATAATTCCTTTTATAAGCATTTAAAATTAACTTCCATACATGTTCAAAAATACTGAAATGCGTTGATCTGAGAGCGAGATATAAGAGATGCGCATCCGTTGCCTTGTCCTCGATCCTTTTCGAATAAAAACCCAACCCAAAGTCAATCAGGTATAGTTCACTTTTTGCCGCGCATTTCTTCAAAATAAAATTTGATGTCGTAAGGTCACCATGAACAATATCAAAAGAGTGGAGCCTTGCAACGTATCTGCCGATTTGCCCGCAAATATGCTTCCTGACTTTCATGTCTGCCGAATTTAAAATATCTTTAACTTTGTATCCGTTTATAAATTCCATTTCTATTCTAAATTTTCCAGTCTCGTAAATTTGCGGGGTCGGTATTCCAAGTGACCTCGCATCTCTCAATAGCTTTGCTTCGGTTTTCGTTCTTCTTTTTCTTATCAACTCGTCAAGACGCTCTATTCTGTAGTTCTTCTTTATCCTATCCTTTATTATTTTATTTTTATAAAGATATATTATTGCTTCGGCACCGCGCTGGATTATCTTCATAGTTTTTATATCATTGAAAAGAATTTAAATTATAAATTCAAAAAATAAAGAGTGATATTATGAGATTAGAGATCGATAAAAAGAAGTGCATAAAATGCTTTGGGTGCGTTTCCGTATGCCCAAATCAGGCGCTCGAAAGCACCGACGACGGCCCGAAATGGAACAAGGACAAGTGCACGGGCTGTGGGGCATGCGTAAATTTCTGTCCGGTCAAGGCACTGAAGCTCGTCAACGAATAATTTCTTCTAAAATCATTGCATGAAAACTCCGGTGAGGAGAAGGATGACTGAAAAAGAATATGATGTAATCGTAGTGGGGTGCGGGCCGGCCGGTTCGTGGTGCGCGAGGCGATTGGCAGAAAACAATATTAAAACTTTGGTTCTGGACAGGAATCGGGAAATCGGTGCGCCAAAACGGTGCGGCGAGGGGCTTTCGGAAAGCCTGGAAAAAAAAATGAGATTCAAAATACCGGAATATTGCATATCGCAAAAGATAAACGGAGCTCTTATATATGCGCCCAACGGAAAGTATGTCAAAATAACATTTGGGCGCGGTTACATTCTCGAGAGAAAACAGTTTGACAAATGGCTTGCATGCGAGGCTGCAAAAAAAGGCGCTAAAATCATCGCAAATTCGTATGTAAACGACGTAATCAAGGAAGATGGAAAAATAAGCGGAGTGAAAGCGGATGTTTTTGGAGAAGAGATTGGCATAAAATCAAAAATTGTTGTGGCGGCCGATGGCGCGGAGTCCATGACGGCAAAAAGGGCCGGGCTAAGTACCGTTTGTTCTCCGACACTCGTTGATTCCGGGCTTCAGTATGAGATGGCCGGAATTGACCTGAGAGATGAGCACGAAATCGAAATTTTCATGGGAAATGAAATAGCGTCTCGGGGATACGTGTGGATATTTCCCAAAGGGAAAAACAGGGCAAATGTCGGCGTCGGAATCAACGGAGCATGCATCACGGAGGCAAAGCAGTATCTTGACAGATTCATCGATTCGAGAGATGAATTAAAAAAAGGGAGCATAGTAGAGGTCAACGGCGGGTGCGTTCCCGTCGGCGGATTTCTGAAAAATATGGTTCTCGACGGCTTTCTGGTAGTCGGAGACGCCGCTCATCAGCTCAATCCCCTGCACGGCGGCGGAATAAGTGAGGCAATAAATGCAGCCGAGATCGCGGCTGGTGTAATCAAAAAGGCGTTTGACAAAAACGATTTCAGTGCAAAAACCCTCGGAGAGTACAATGAAATCTGGTGGAAGGAGAGGGGAAACACGCTAAAAAAAGTTGAAAGGGCAAGAGAAGTTATGGAAAAATTGAATGACGAACAGTTAAATAAACTGCAGGAGATTCTCAGTGGAGAAAACATTTACGATATTGTTCATGGAAACAAAATCATGCTTGCGAGAGTTCTCATGAAATTTGGGCTGAAAAACTTGGCTAACATATTGAAATAGAATGGCTTCAATTTCATCAGCTCTACGTATGCGTCATCATGCACAAACTTTTAAGAGCTGTACAACCGATGTTAAGATTGATTGAAAAATAATGGGTCTGCCCGGATTTGAAATCCCCGACCATTTCTTTGAAATAGTCTCCGGGGTCACGAGCTCCCTAAGCTCGGATGCTAACCAAACTACACCACAGACCCGATAAACGATAATAAAAAATAAAGAATTAAATTTTTATATAAATCAGAACTTTTCTGCGTCTTCTATGAGCATGTCAGGAATGTCGCCTTCCAAAATTTTGTATTTCAATCTGCATTTATCGCAAATTAATTTGTTTTCCTTTTTGTCATATCTTACGTCTCCCTTGCATTTCGGACATGCCAGAATTTTCAAAAGCTCTTTGTCAAGCATTTTCCTCACCCGAAATTTTAATCACTCTCTCTATTCTCGCAACCGTTTTGTTTCCGACAAATCTCGCCAATGCAACAAGTTTTTTATCCGGCGTTAATAATGATATAAGTTCGCCCCTTTTAATATTGTTTGAGGAGGTATCGCATTCGTTATCCTTTTCGCCTAATATATCATTCCGGCGCAATGGTCTGCCGTTGCAAACGGACTTTACCGCATTATCTTTTATAATAATTTTTTTGAGATGACTTACCGCGATTTCAATCGGCAAAATTATTTTTTTAATATCACCCTTTTCTGCCGCACGTTTTATTTCATCGATCGTATGAGCCTGCTCTATGGAAAAATCGCCGACCTTTATTCTTCTCAATTCTTTCATATGAGCGCCGCCGATTTCATTTCCAATATCAGATATCAATTTTCGTATATATGTCCCAGCCTGGCATTTAATCTTCAGTTTAACGTCCCTTTCTCTTCTGTCAAGAATTTCGATGGAATAAATTTTTCTTTTTCTCGGTCTTCTTGCAACGGCAGACCTGACCGGCGGCGTCTGGACTATCGTGCCGATAAATTTTTTTATCACACCTTCAATTTCATTATTATTGACATCCCTGTGCATGTGCGCCACAGCCACATATTCTTTGTCAAGATTTTGCAGCGCCGGCATTATTTTGGTCGCGTTGTCAAAGCATATCAAAAGGACACCCGTCGCGTTCGGGTCAATCGTTCCGGAGTTCCCGGCCTTTTTCGCGAAGAGAATTTTCCCAACCTTTACGCACGCTTCCCTGCTCGTCATCTTCCTCGGCTTGTCGAGAATGAGAAAACCATTCTGAATTAACTTATTCATAACAAAGAAATTTTATAGCAATAATTTAAGCTTTTCTACGAAACGTCGGAAGCGGAGCGGAAGAAACGAGAGAGTTTTGCATGGAAAGAATGCGGAAAACTAAATTAATTTCATCGCGCGTTAACCCACATTTTTTCCAAACTTAAACAAAACTTCTACCTCAATTCGTATGTCGTAGGTATAGATGTGTCATCATTGAAATGCTTTTCAACAATTCCGTATTTACGCAAGCGTTGCAATGGATTGAAAAAACGTTCATATACCTCCTCTTCAGTAATTTCATCTCCTTCTACTTTGCGTCCTATTTCAAAAAGAGTCAACGGCTTTTTGCTGTCCTTAAGCGCGCTTAATATACTCCGATAAAACGGAAGTTTAATCCTTTCTTCCATAAATATTTCTTTCTTTTTTTCTTCCGAAATAACATCCGATATTTCGTCCCCAGCTTCAGAAAAAATTCCTTCCATTTTATCACTTGATTAATCTAATTGCAAACCTTTAAATAATTATCGCGCTTTTGGAGATCGGCTCAAAAGCGCCGGACTCCTTTAAATAAAACCAATTTTGATAAAAATCGCGTATGTTTGCGGTTCGTTTGCCGCGCTGATTTTGAACGCGATTCAAGCTCCATGTAACTAAAAACATTTAAATACTTTTTGATGCATGTTATTAATTGATAGTTCTTCTATGATTTTTTTAGGTGCTGGTTATGGCGAAGGATGTTGAAAAGCTTCACGGAACAACGACGGTTGGCATAGTTGCGGATGACTGCGTTGTTCTCGCCGCCGAGACCAAGGCGACAATAGGAAATCTAATCGCGAGCAAGGAAGACAAAAAAATCTATAAGATTGACGACAGGGTTGCGATGACAACGTGCGGAGGTGCCGGAGATGCCCAGCAGGCAGTCAGGATTATGAAGGCAGAAATCAATCTATACAAACTGGAGAGAGGTGAGATGACAGTCAACGCGATCGTGACACTGCTGGCCAACATTCTTCAGTCAAGCAAGGCAGTTCCGTATATAATCATGCCGATCATAGGGGGCGTTGATTCAAAGGGCAGGCACGTGTTCAGCGTGGATCCCGTTGGTGGCATAACAGAGGATAAATTTATGTCAACCGGCTCGGGGTCTCCTGTCGCATTCGGCGTGCTCGAGGCAGGGTACAAAGATGGGATGACCATGGATGAGGCGGTAGGCCTTGCGGTTCGCTCGATAAGGTCGGCGAGAGAGAGGGACATATATTCGGGCGGCAAGAGAATAGATGTTGCCGTGATAAGCCAAAAAGGTGTCAGATTTTTGTCACAGGAAGATGTCAATAGCTTTGTTTGAAATAATTTTCTGTCAAAAAGTATGGGCGATGCAAACGAGATTAGAAAATAGATGCAAATTTTGATCGGCTTTTGCGTATTAGGCGCTTCGATAATTGTTAAATGGTTTTCTAAATAGAAGGATACAAAACCGATTTAAAATTTAGAGAAGAATTTGTATGACGCTTTTTATATCAGTACTCGCACTGACATTAAAACAAGAGATAAAAAGCTTTATGAAAAAAATTAAAGAATTGCCGTTTGTAAATTTTTTGGATTATAAAAATGCGAAGTCGATAATTAATGAAAAAATTCTATGGATTTGAATTTTTTGAATCATAAAGCGCTGAAGAGAATTAAACGGTGAATTTCGATGACAAATCAGATAATAGAGCAGATAAAACAGGACCTTCCAGACGATGCCGACATATCCGAGATATGTTACGAAGGGTGCGATATAATTTTATATACAAAGAACGAACTGTTCCTGAAAAACTCTTTTGGCGTTATAAAGACCATCGTGGACAAGCTGAAAAAAAGGGTGGTGGTCAGGGCAGACCCGTCTATAATAGAGAATGAGGAAAAGACGGAAAAAATGATAAGAGACCTCGCACCGAAAGAGAGCGAACTTTCTGAAATATATTTTGAGCCAGAGTTCTCAAAGGTTATCATACACGCGAAGAAGCCGGGACTCGTGATAGGCAGGAACGGCGAGATCGTCAAAAAGATCATCGAACGGACGAACTGGACGCCAATCGTCAAGCGAAGCTGTGTTATCGACTCGGAAATTGTAAAGGCAATAAGAAAAATGTTGCACAAGAACGCCGGAAACAGAAAAAAGTTTCTTAACGAACTTGGGAAAAAAATCTACTCGCCGATGAAAGAGGTTGAGAGAATACAGGTGACTGCGCTCGGTGGGTTCAGGGAGGTTGGAAGAAGCTGTATCTTGCTGAAAACCGCGCAGACAAACGTGTTGCTCGATTGCGGAGTTTCCATAGGAGGGAAAGAGCCATTTCCGTACATCGATGCCTCAGAGTTCGTGCTTCAGAAACTGGACGCGGTCATAATCTCTCACGCGCATCTCGACCACTCGGCGTTGGTCCCGTATTTATACGAGTACGGCTATAAGGGCCCGGTCTACTGCACGGAGCCGACCAGAGACCTCATGGCACTTTTGCAAATGGACTACATAGACGTGTGCCAGAGAGAGCACAGAGACGCGCCGTACGGGACAAAGGGAATCGAAAAAGCGATAACGCACAGCATCGCACTGGAATACGGCGAGGTCAGCGACATCACGCCAGACATGAGATTAACCCTTGAAAATGCCGGACACATGCTTGGGTCATCGTTAATCCATCTGAACATAGGCAACGGAACGTACAACCTGCTCTACACCGGGGACATAAAATACGGCATAACTAGATTGTTTGAGCCGGCGAGGACAAACTTCACGAGAGTGGAAGGTCTGATAATCGAGTCGACGTACGGTTCCAGTTCAGACGTTCAAGAGCCGAGAAAAGATGTCGAGCAACATCTGATAGAGGCGATAAAGAAAGCCGTTAACAGGGGAGGCAAGGTTCTTATCCCGTCATTTGCCGCAGAGCGCGGGCAGGAGGTTGCCGCGATTCTGTCATCCCTAAGCAGAAGCGAATTTGACGTTCCGATTTACTTGGACGGTATGCTCTGGGACGCCACTGCCATTCACACCGCTTATCCAGAATTTCTTTCGAGAGCCATGCAGACGAGAATTCTGCGTCGCGGCGAAAACCCGTTCCTCGACCCAAGACTGAAGGGCATAGGGTCACAGAAAGAAAGAGAAAACGTGCTCAATGAGGCGGGGCCATCGGTCATAATCTCGACATCTGGAATGGTTAACGGCGGTCCGATACTCAGCTATCTCGAGAGGCTCGGCACCGACCCTAAAAACATGCTGATATTTGTCGGGTACCAGGCCGAGGGAACCACGGGAAGAAAGATACAAAGAGGGTGGAAAAACGTTCCTTTAAATGACAAGTCAGTTGAACTTAATCTTGAGATAGTGACGATTGAAGGACTGAGCGGCCATTCTCCACAGAAAGAGTTGATCAATTTCATAGACCATCTCAGAACCATGCCAAAAAGAATTCTGGTCAATCACGGCGAGTCGTCAAAATGCGTTGAGCTCGCGAGAACGCTTCACAAGGTTTTCAGGGTTGAAACGACCGCATTGAAAAATCTCGAGACCGTGAGGCTGAAATAATTTTTGTTTAACTCCGTCTGCCGGGAAGTCTCCTTCCTTCGGGTAGGAGATGAGATCCGGTGCTTTTATACTTTCCCTTCCATATTATCACTCAGATAGGTGTAGCAGAGCTGAAAATTTCTCTGCATGGCATTTTGACGAGGTCGCAACCTCGCTCTGCATGAAAAAATTTTAGAAGCCTGGGATAAGTCAGTTGAAATTTTGGACAGGCACCGCTATGTAAGATACGATTTTTCAACCGCAACGAAATTATTGAATATCTGTTAAGAGCTGAAGAAAAAATATGGAAGTTTAACGGTTCTTATTAAAAAATCTAAAAACAGAAAAGATTTGGAGAAACGGCTTCTGGAATTTAAAGGAATAGGACAGGTAACGGCGAGAATATTTTTAAGAGATCTTGGTGAATAGCCTCTTATTTTAGTTAAATATAGACAAGAATTCTGAGAAATACAAAAGTTTTAGTGAAATGCACTATATCATAGATTTAGGGATTTTGGATCTTTGGTATGAGTTTATGCCCTATGAAATCTGCGAACTTCGGTCCGCAGTTCACAAAGGTGCATTTTTAAACTTTTATTTAAGATAATTTTAACACGGATGGTTTTAAGCAATAAAAAGTTTAACATTTCAATGATGTAATATGCCAAAAAAGAGACGACCGAGACGCGGGAGCCTGCAGTATTGGCCGAGAAAGAGAGCCAAACGTATATACCCGAAAGTAAACTGGAAAAGCAATGGTATGGATGATAAGAAACCGCGCCTACTTGGTTTTGCCGCATACAAGGCCGGCATGACGCACGTACAGTACATAAAAAACGGGAAACCGGTAACAAAAGCGGTTACCGTTCTCGATTCTTCACCGTGCTTTGTTTGCGGTATGAGATTTTACCAGAAAACTTTTAACGGTCTTCAGAGCCTTGGCGAATCTTGGTCGAAAATCCCGAAAAATCTGGAGAAAAAGCTGGGAAAATACGAGGTAAAGAAAAATTTTGATTTTGAAAAAAATTCAGAAAAAGTTGATGCGATTCGTCTGATAATATGCACGCGACCAGAAAAATCTGGATTGCATAAAAAGAAGCCAGAATTATTTGAAATTGGATTGGGCGGGGGCGGAATTAAAGAACAATACGAATATGCCAAAAATCTTCTTGGAAAAGAAGTAAATGTTAATAATGTATTCAGGCCAGGTGATTTTTGTGACGTGACCGCCATCACAAAGGGTCACGGTTTTACCGGCGCGGTAAAAAGGTTTGGAATCAAGATTCAGACGAGAAAAGATGAACAGCACCACAGGCATCCGGGGTCGGTGGGCTCAACGACGCCGAGAAAAATAGACTGGAGGGTCCCGCTACCCGGGCAATACGGTTTTTTCCAGAGGACGGAATATAACAAAAGAATAATAATGATAAACGATGATTCAAAGAAAATAAATCCCAAGGGCGGGTTTATTAATTACGGTTTGATTCCGGGACAATTTATTCTGGTAGAGGGGTCGGTGCCGGGACCGAAAAAGAGGTTGATAATGCTATCAATGCCGAGAAGAAAAACAAAATACGAGCCGGTTGAAATAAAATATATATTTCGTTGAGCGGATAAGTTGAAGGTGATTGGATGGCAAAGATTTATGACCTAAACGGAAACGTAAAAGAAGAAGTGAAATTGCCAAAAGTATTCGACACTCCGTACAGGCCTGACGTCATCAAAAAAGCGGTTCTGTCTTTGCAGTCATCGAAAAGACAGGCATATGGTTCGGATGTTCTTGCCGGCAAGAGAACGTCGGCCCATTATCACGGGCTGCGCAGATACAGATGGAGCATGATGGGCAGGGGCATGTCGAGAATGGCAAGAATTCACGGCAAGGTTGGGTATCTCTTATGGCGCGCGAGATTCGTCCCCCAGGCCGTCAAGGGAAGGAGGGCTCACCCGCCAAAGGTAGAGAAAAAATGGGAGAAAAAAATAAATGAGAAAGAAATGATGCTCGCGATAAGGTCGGCATTGGCGGCATGTCGTAATATAGAACTTATTAAAAAGAGGGGTCATGTTTTTGACGGAGAATTGCCAATAATCTTTGAAAAAGAATTTGAAAATCTGAAAACAACAAAGGAGGTTTTGGATGTTCTCAAAAAAGTTGGCATTGAAAAAGAACTGGAAAGAAGCAAGAAAAAGAAGGTGGTCGCCGGGAGAGGAAAAATGAGAAACAGAAAATATAAGAAGAAAAAAGGAATTCTGATCGTCGTGTCAAAAGAATGCAACCTAATGAAGGCGGCGAGAAATCTCCCGGGAGTTGATGTACTGTCTGTTGATGCCATCGATGTTGAGTCGTTGGCTCCGGGATGCCATGCCGGAAGACTAACAATATTTACAAAACCTGCCATAGAAATGCTTGACGAGGTGTGAATTTTATGAAAAAAGAACCAGCAAAAAAAACAGAGAAGAAAAAAGAGGAAGCGGTATCAACGGCGTGGAAGATTTTATCATTTCCGCACACGACGGAAAAGTCTATCGGATTGATTGAAACTGAAAACACGCTCGTATTTATCGTTGACAAAAGAGCCAATAAAACCCAGATAAAACGCGCCGTGGAGAATGCATTTGATGTCAAGGTTGAAAAAGTAAGGACGTTGATAACGCAAAAGAACAAGAAGAAGGCATTTGTAAAATTGAATAAAAAATATCCGGCTGGCGATGTTGCGATAAGGATGGGAATAATATAAAAATAAATTATGCGGCGAATTCGGCCGTCCTAAGAATCTATTTGATCATTTCTTTTTTGTCTTGATATTCTTTCTCCGTTTTTTCTTCTTTCTCAAACGATTCAACCGCTTTCATTTTTGCGCCGGCAATTCCGCGTCCTTTTTTTTCATAGGTTGTTTCTAAGTGTTCATCTTAATTATGCATAAGCCTTGTGAAACTCGTGGACCTCATCTTTATACACCTCAAATAATTTCTCAAGATTTTTAATAATTCTGTATTTTTCTTTTGGTTGAAAACGGGTACTCAACTCTATTGTTCCGATAACCCTTTCTTCCAACTCGTTTATTTCATCAATTTTTTTTGGATAGCCGTGTTCGGATACGGCGGTTTGAAAATACTCTAACGCGTACTTTATGCTCAACCGCTCTAATACTTCATCTCTCATTTTTATCACCTCTCGCCATCTTATGATGCGCCAACACATATTTTATTTCCGAACTTCAACTATGCGTTCGTCTCTGCTCACTTTCGCACCCTTTTTAATACTCTCGCCACGTGTAATTGCATTTTACGCACTTGAAAAACTGTGTCGGCGATTCTTCGCTGCTTTTCGTGTGTTCTATCCACCAATACGCCTTGTCCCGGCCGCATCTTGGGCATAACCTGTGCGTTATCGGCAAATTCTCTTCCGCTTTTTCAAGAACCGGAACTTTTTCGTGTTTTGCCTCGTTCCTGATTCTGAAATCCTTTGCATCTATTTTTTTTCTATGTCTGTTAGCGCATTGCAGATACACTTTTCCTCCCTTCCTAACCGGGAGCATTATTGAGCCGCACTTTTTACAAAATTCCGTTGTGGTCACCTCATTTTAATTTTATGAAATTAAAAAAACCGGAAAATAAAGGGATGCCTCAGATTCATATCCATCTTTCGATGGTCGCGATTAGTAAAAATGTGCTGAGGCTAAAATCCAGATTATATAGAAATTGTATATAGGTCATCTGTTGAAAACAGAATCATCCCAAATCAGTTGAATATGATGCCTTTTGTGCAGAATGTTTTTACGTATGTTGGTCTAGCTGTTTTAATCCAAGAACATAGCAAGTGATGCGCCAGACCGCTCATGATTCTATTTTATACGTTAAAAGCTTAAATACTTTTGGGTTCGAAAAAAATGGATTGTTTTTACGACCGAATCGAAAATAAATTTAAATAATTTCATTTATAATACTTTTAAACTCATGTAATTTCTGAAAACACGTGATGTTTATGGGAAAGCCTTTAAGACAGCAAAGAAGGGGCAAAGGAAGTTTAAGGTATAGTTCGCCGGGTCATAAATTTCTGGGCAAAGTAAAGTATAAGGGGAGAAATTTGGCAGAAGGCACCGTTATCGATATCGTTCATGACCCAGCAAGATACTGTCCAGTTGCCGTGGTCGATTTTTCAGAGAATATAAATAATAAAATACAAAAATGGAGAGAACTTCTGATAGCCCCAAAAGGTCTAAAGGTTGGCGATAAAATAAACTATGGCAACGAACCAAAATTCGGAAATATTTTGCCGGTGGAAAATATACCAGAAGGCACGCAGATTTGTAATATTGAGCTGACTCCTTTTGATGGCGGAAAGATGTGCAGGGCCCCCGGAACATTTGCTACCGTAATGGGCCATGAAAAGAATGAAACGTCGATCATGCTGACATCAAAAGCCATCAAGAAAATACCAAACAAATGCAGGGCCATGATAGGTGTTGTGGCAGGAGCTGGGCATAGGATGAAGCCGTTCTTAAAGGCAGGAGCAAAGTTCCACGCCATGCACACGAAGGGAAGATACTATCCAATAGTTTCCGGGGTTTCAAAAAGCGCTGTTGAGCATCCGTTTGGCGGAAGCACAAAACCGGGCAAGCCGACGTCTGTCAGCAGGCATGCACCACCGGGCGCAAAGGTCGGGTCTTTATCGCCCAAAAGGACCGGGAAAAGGAAATAAAAATGAGACACTACTCTCTGCTTTTTTCATGCGATTCTTTCATATTCCAGTTTCAACTCTGTTTTGAATTCTTTGTTTGTTTCTCTAACCTTATTAAAATTTGTTTGAATATCATCTCTTGAAAAGAGAATTCCATCATAAGCTTTTACTTCTCTTTTCAATTTTTCAAAATCAGACAGCCGACCGTAATTATTGTTAATGTCTGAAAATATTGGAATCAAAACGGAGAAATCATTTGTTGCTAAATTCATGTCTGATGCTGCAAGAGCATATTTATTGGTACAGTTTACTGAGATTCCACATTTTGCATAATTAAGCGCGTCAGCATCAACTATGCCATCACCCAGGTAAATAACTTCTCTATTTGGGGATATTGACTCTAGAGCCATTTTCTTTTTATGTCCTCCCATGACACCGTTTTGTTTTAAAAGAAGATAATACATCTCATACATTACTTCATCATTACTGATTTCATGAAATAAAATAGACAAGTGTTTTTTCTTTAAATCTTTTACCTGTTGTTCATCGCCTCTATTATAAGCTTTGTAAGTCTCATAAAAGTTATCCATAAATTTATCTAAAAAAGCTTCCAATTCTTCTGGATGTTTTCTTAAAATACTTATTGGCGATCTTTCTCTCAATTCTTTTTCTAAATCTCTATTTGAATCAAAATAAAGCTTTTCAATACCAGATAATTGATGCCCGGAGCAATGGATATGTGATGATGGAATATCATATTTATAACCAAGCAAGAGAGAAACAGCCGGATAGGAACTTGTCACAAAATATTGTTCTATGTCTTCCTCCTTAAGAAATTTAATAACCTCATCTATTCCTTTATTTTCTACTATCTTTTGTTTGGTAATAGCAAGCAAATCATCGTCTGTTTTTCCGTCGCATGCAGCAAGACATTGGGAAATTATCGGTGTTGTTCCCGTGCTCCAGCCTTGTTCATTCCTTTCATTTAACCAAATTCCGTCATCAGCTTCGTCGAATCTTTTTATTTTTTCATAATACTTTTCTTTGAGACGATGGGATAAACTATCAAGAGTAAGCCATGCAAAATCAAATCCCGGATTTGTTACCGGACCTTCAACATCGGTTACAAATTTAAGGTTCTCCATTTTAATCTAATAGAAATCAAAACATTTTAAAATTATTTGACATTACGAGTAATTACAGACACCGAACCAAGAAAGCACCGTTCTTCCACACGGAAAGTATGTCAGTTAACTAAAGAATCCCCGCGACAATTAGAGGCAATATTACCGTTGCATCACCATCTATTGTTATGTGTTTTGCTCTTTCGTTTATTTTACCCCATGATATCGCCTCTCTCGTCCTAGCCCCGGATAAAGAGCCGTCGTATTCCTGTGCCGTTGTAATGTAAACCGCGTAGTCCAAACCTCCCTTGAACTGGTTCCACCAGATCGTGTGATGCTTTGAAATGCCGCCGCCGATTATCAATGCCCCGGATTTTTTTGCTGTAAAAGCTATGTCAGATAAGTCCTGCTCGTCTTTTAGCAGGTTTATTCTAAAGTCTTTGTGGTCCTGCCAGAACATCCACAACTGGGAGCCAAATGCGCCGTCCGTTATCCCTGGAACAAATACCGGTATTTTATTTTTCCATGCCCAGTATAAGATAGACGATTCCGCATTCTTCTCTTTTTTTATTTTTTCTCCAAACTTCCATATGATTTCTTTGGTTGAAAACTCTTTTTGCTCATTGTAAATGTCTGACAAAATTTTCTGCATTTTCTTTTCAAGTATTATACCATAACTTTCATTTGGCACGAAAATGTTTCCAAGCCTGTTGATACCATGCTTGTGCAGGTCGACGTCATCAACGTCAAACCTTCCGTGATAATAATCCTTCCATACTCTTGCCAAGTCGTGGTCAAGCGTTCCGCACGTTGTTATGACGACATCGGCAAGCCTTTTTTTGACAAAATCGCGGATTATGCCGCGCAGACCCGTTGCTATTATGCACGCGGGGAATGACAAGAACTTGACGCAATCTCGGTCATTATTCATTTCTTTTAAAATGTCGGACCCCATTTTAATTTTCTTTGCCGTGAATCCGCCGCTTTCATACATCTGGTTAACTAAATCTTTTGTTAAGATTTTTTTATCCAATTTCATGTCTTTTATGTGCTTCATGTTTTCACTTTCAATAGTTTTCAATTGTCGAGACGTCTCCGATTTTCAGGCCGAGTTCCTTCGCCTTCAATATCCTTCTCGCTATCTTGCCGCTTTTAGTTTTTGGCAATGCCTTAACGAACTCTATCTCTCTTGGGTACGCGTGGCCGGCCAATCTCCTTTTGACGAATAGTTTGATATCGTTCTCTAGTTTTTTATCCGCTTTATAATTTTCCTTTAAGATTACGAACGCCTTTATAATCTCCCCCCTTAACGGGTCAGGCTTTCCTATGACTCCAGACTCTATTACCGCGGGATGCTCTATCAGCGCCGATTCCACTTCAAACGGCCCGACGCGTTCACCGGACGTGTTTATTAAATCGTCCGCTCTTCCGATAAACCATATGTAGTCGTCTTTGTCTTTCATCGCCAGATCTCCGGTAATGAACCAATTCTTTTTAAAGTAACTCTTATATTTTTTTGGCCTTTTCCAGATCTCCTTCATCATGGACGGCCAGTTCGGCCTTATGGCGAGGTTGCCGACTTTCCCGGTTGGCATCTCATTGCCGTTGTCGTCAACTATCCCCACCGTTACTCCGGGAATCGGCTTTCCCATGGAACCGAGCTTTATCGGCAGGCACGGGTAATTGGCTATTAAAATCCCGCCCGTTTCCGTCTGCCACCAGTTGTCGTGAAACGGAAGGCCAAATGCCTTCAGCCCCCATCTTATCGGTTCAGGGTTCAGCGGCTCTCCGACAGAGCATAAATGACGAAGCGACGAAAGATCATATTTTTTATAAACGTTTCCGGCTTTTTTTAACATTCTTATCGCGGTCGGGGCCGTGTACCATACACTGACTTTATATTTTTCAATTATCGAATACCATATCTCCGGGTCAAACCTCCCCTCGTATACAACTTCCGTTGCCCCGTTTGACCATGGACCGAAAATGGTATAGGCAACGCCGGTCACCCATCCCGGGTCGGCCGTGCACCAGTATACGTCGCCGTCTTTTATATCCAAAACCCATTTGGATGTCATATGCTCTACTAAAATTGCTTTATGAGAATGGATCACGCCCTTGGGTTTTCCTGTGCTTCCGCTCGTATACAGCATGAATGCATGGTCGTCCGGTTTCATCTTTTTTATATTGAATTTTTCTGACGCCTCGTTCATTTCTTTTTTATAATCAATCTCCATGAATCGATGACCGCTTTCCGTTTTTCCGTCCGTTATTATAACGTATTTCAGGTCTGGCAGGTCCTTTTCAATTTTATAGATTCTTTTCTTAAGTTCCCCGTTTGTGATGAGAATCTTTGCTCCGCTGTTCTGCAGCCTGTCCTTCAATCCACACGGTCCGAAGGCGGCGAACATCGTGCCCGCGACCGCACCGGCTTTCACGATGCCGAGAAAACTCGTGTAAAGCTCCGGGACTCTCGGAAGAAACAGAAAGCATTTATCGCCTTTTTTGATTTTGAGTTTTTTTAAAATGTTCGCAAATTGGTTTGATAGAAGCGACAGTTCCAGAAATGTGTAATCCCTCGTTTCTTTTTTTGGATTATCCGGATTCCAATTTTTTCCAATCCAGCGCAACGCCACCTTGTTTTTTCTCCACGTTTTTACATGCTTATCTACCGCATTGTAGGCGATGTTTATTTTTTTGTTTGGAAACCACGCCACCTCTTTTTCTGCCAGTTTCCATGAAAAGGTCTCGCAAATCTTTTTATAATTTTTCAGGTTCGGCTCTGTTTTTAATTTTTTATTCTCGATTACTTCTTCACGCATAGTATATTTTTATGATATGGGATTTATATAAACCTATCGCCGCCCAAAAGAACGGAAGCGCGGCATCAAGAATCGTCGAATGGGTTAAAGGTGCACATCTGTCGCGAGCTGGCTATTTACAAATATCTATCGATCTTATTTCTCGCAATTTCTTTTTTCTTTCGATGCTCCTTCAGGAACTTATTAATCTTTTCGGTTAAATATTCTTTGCACTCGCCGCAAAGAATTTCACCCTTTTTACATTTTTCATATCTCACTTTTAATTCATTATCATCGTCAAATAAATAAAATAGGTATTGATACACTCTGCACACATCCGGGTTACCTCCCTTTTCTTTTTGTTCCTTCAGTGAGCCGCCACCGCCGGTAAACGAATTCCATATCTTTTTTTTAACTTCTTTCGGCGAATCGGATATAAATATGGCACTCTCTTCGACCGAACTTGACATTTTCTCTCCCTTTAACCCGGGGAGAAATTTATGATAAGTAGAACTTAATTGCATAAAATCAAATTCTTTTATTCTCCGGCTCATGTCCCTCGCTATTCTTAAATGCGGGTCCTGGTCGATTCCAACCGGGACCAATACCGGCACTTTTCCTTCAAACTCATCGAGCTGTGCGTGCAACATATCCGAGGCTTGGAACAAGGAAGACACCATTTTTCCGGGAGTTATCTCTCCGTATACCGCCCTGAATTCATTGAAAGTTGCGCAGCTCGCCAGCATTCCGGCTAATTTATAATACGCGTTTGATTTTTTCCAGTCATCGGACCTCTTACTCTGAAAATAAAAGTCGCATTTCTCCGGTTTTAATCCCAATGCTATATAATTTTCAAGATACTCCCGGATCGCCGTTTCTTCCAGTTCTCTCATCGATTTATTTCTGGTGTTGTACGCCTCAATATCCGCAACGGCCAGATATATCTTGGCTCCCAATCTTTGATAAAAAATTATCTGATCAATCAATATCTTATGCCCGAGATGAAACTTTCCGGACGGCATTAGCCCGGTCATCACCACAAAAGGTCTGCCGTCTCGAATCGAATCAAGAATTCTACTGAAATCTCTCTGCGCAAAAATAATTTTTCTTCTAAAAAGCAAGTTCTTTTGAAATTTCTCTGGCAGTTTTGGCATCGGTTTTATTCCAAACTGTTTTATCAGTTTGTCGTAATCAACCTTTCCCGTAACTTCCCACGGCGTAACCCCGAAATCTTTGATCATAAACATTTATTGATTATTTTAGCTTAAAATAATTAATCTCATTTAATTTTTATCAGATCCTTAACCTTTTCTTTGAACAATGGCGCGCATTTTGAGCAAATCCAGAACTCCATTTTACCCTTTGGCAACCGCTTCACAATTTCTATCCTTCCGGTCTCGTTTGCCATGAATTTTTTATGACATACGTCGCACGTATGAAACTTTATGATAAGCATCACCTATTATAAGATTTTCGGTTTTAACATAATACCGCCTTTTTTAAAGAACATTCTATAATTATTACCACTTATATATCCGTTCCCTTTATGGTCCATATGATCTTCTCCATGCAAAATTAAATCTACAAAAGGACTTTCGGGAATTTTCTCATCCATTTCTGAGAGAGTATGAAGTATGGTTACAATATCATCACTACAAATCTCTTTCAAGTCTTTTATAATAGCATCTCCGCCTTCAATTTCTATGGCGTATTCTCCAATCCTCAAATTTATCTCGTTTTTGTATTTTCTTTTCATTTCTTCTATTTCTCTATACGAAAAAAACATACCTGTCGTGTATAATTTAAGAATATTCCTCAATTTTTTTCCGAATCTTTTTAATTTTTCCATATTTGTTCATCTTTATAAAAATTTGTTAATTTGCCAAATTCTTTATAAATGTTTTCGAATGTTTCATAAACCACGTGGATTTTTGATTTGTCCTTGAATAAATCGCTTGGCTTAAGGTTATTTGACGCCAGGGCGATTTTTCCAATATGCGTTTCTAATGGATACGACCTCGTTTTTATGCCGATCTCTTCAAGCAGATTATTGGTTAGCGACTCGAAAAACATTTCCGTGCAACGACTTTTCGGAAGCATCTCATACATTTCTCTATGATCCTCGATCTTATGGACATATTCATGAAGACCAAATTCGTCTGGCCCATTAAAACCATAGCAAACGTCATTCAAACCGATTAACCCGTTTTCTGGACTGTAAAAGCCGCATGTCAATTTATTCTGGCACGCGCCATTACGGCAAGACTCTTCTGGCGGCAAATTAAAAATTAGAACCGGATAAGGTGATGGCAAATCATCGCCTATCTTTTCGTTCAACATTTCAATGCCATCGGAATACAATTCTTCAATCAAGTTTTTTTCCATAATTTTTCATTAAAATAAAACTTTAAAATATTTACTATATTAAAATATAATAAAATCAAAGTCAGAATAGTTATTTGTTCAACTAACGTCAATAAATGTTTTCAGTTCGCCAAACAGCGGAGATTTTGACGCAGCGAGATCAACCAAACTTTTTAGAGCTTTGTGCACGGAGCAAACGACTTCAGAGATCAAAAAGTAATTTTACATGTGTAAGAAATGATTATATATTTTCTTACACAATGAAAACAAAAAAATGTGTCTGAAAATTTATGGTTTTTAACGTGGTTGAATCGACTTGCTTGAGAAAAGATGATAATAATGAAATGGCTATTAAATAATTTGGAAAGGAATTAAATAACTTTTGATACGTCTATTTCTGACTTTGATTAAAATTGGTGAATGATATGGCAAAATTAGCACAGAATTTTGCAAAATACGTTATTCACGCGAGATTGGAATCGAGCGGAATAGTAGAAAAACCGGATGTCATAGGGGCAGTATTCGGTCAGACAGAAGGGCTGTTGGGGTCCGACATGGATTTGAGAGAGCTTCAGCGAACGGGCAGAATAGGCAGAATAGAGGTTATTTTGAGAGTGAGAAACGGGAAGTCGGAAGGAGAAATTCTCATCCCTTCGAGCCTTGATATGAGCGAAACATCGCTAATAGCATCGAGTTTGGAAACTATTGATAAAATAGGGCCGTGTGACGCTAAAATAATCGTGAAAAACGTCGAAGACATAAGAAGCCAGAAAAGGCGATACATAGTAGACAGGGCGAAAGAAATACTCAAGTCTATGATCGAGAAGTCAGGCGAAGGGTCTTATGAAATTTCGGAAATGATTAAGCAGGCCGTTAGAACGTGGGAAATATCAAGTTATCATGGACTGTCATGCGGGCCGAACATAACGAACTTTAATGAAATAATAGTGGTGGAAGGGAGAGCTGACGTCATAAATCTGCTGAAAAACGGTATAAAAAATGTTATAGCGATGGAGGGTTCAAACGTGCCAAAAGCAATTGTAAATTTATCAAAAGAAAAGATCGTAACGGCATTTCTCGACGGGGACAGGGGAGGCGACCTAGACCTCAAAAAATTGCTCAGCATAGCAGAACTCGACTACGTGGCGAGGGCGCCGGATGGAAAAGAGGTTGAGGACCTCTCGCAAAAAGAAATTTTCAAGGCACTGCGAGAAAAATTGCCGGCAGACCAGGTTAAAAAAGAGTTCGGCTCTTATATGTTGCACCAACCGGTTAACAGGTTCGTGGAACCAAAGGAAAAAACGGTTGAAAAGCCAAGGATTTTTAAAAAGATATTGGAAGATCTCGTCGGCACGAGAGCGGTCTGCTTGATGAATAACGAGTTAAAGATGATGGGCAAGGTTCCCTTAAGCGAGTTGCAGACATCTATAAACAGTTTCAAAAATGTGTACGCGATGGTGTTCGACGGCATGATAAATCAGGCGATAGTCGATCTGGCGTTGTCGAAGAAAATAAAATACGTCGTCGGTATGAAGTTCAAGGAAAACGTGAAGTCGAACGGAGTGATCGTTTTAAGCAGGGAGCAATTATAAGTCGTACCGTTCCGCGCCTTTCCAGTTCTTTTTATTTCTTTTCGTAAAAATCACGACCCTTTTCTTTGTTTTTTTCTTTTTCGGCACCTTTTCAAGCGCCGATGCATTAACTTTGCAAATTTTATACTCATCAAAAATAAAGTTTCTTTGCCGTTACAGTTTCGCCGGCTTCTTAATGAAGTTGTTATTTGTATCCGCCGATTTTGGGAAACTACGGTATTTTATAAATAACCAAAATAAATATAAATTGTGGAGAATTAACGTTTTTATCCGGCTATCGACAAAAATGCTCTAAAAGTAGTTGGCGATTAGATGAGAAAAAGTAATTTGGTATTGGTGTTAATGGCCGTTATTGCATCATGTTATTTTGGCTATGAATTAATTTTCGTATTTCCAGTCCTACATGGCGCAGACGTCTTGATATTGAATTATTTACTGATCGTATCAGAAATTCTTTGCACAATATTCAGCGTATATCTTTACTATTCGGTGTTCTGCGCCATAGAATGGAAGTGCCCGGCATATGAAAAATTAAGGAAATATCCGTTCGTGACATTGCAGATACCGGTGTTCAATGAGCCGTTTAAAGTCGTAAAAAGCACTTTGAAGTCCGCGGTGAATCAGGATTATCCCAGAGACAGATATGAAGTAATTGTAGCCGATGATACAGAAGACAAAAACAAGGTTAAAAAACTTGAACGTTTATGCAAACATCTCGGGGTAAAGTATTTTCATCGCAAACACAGGCGCGGCTTTAAGGCCGGCGCATTAAATGATATTCTGAAGCATTCAAAGGGAAAATATATAGCATTGCTCGACGCCGACGACATGCCAGAACCCGGGTTTATTTCTCACGTGGTAAGCGTTATTGCAAAAGACGAAAAAATAGCTGTCGTCCAAACGAGAAACGCAGAAAGAAATGACGGATATAATATCGTGACCGGAATCGGAAGGATTATGCGAGACCTGTTTTTTGTGGCGATCCAAAAATCAAAGGATATGAGAAGGCTCAGCATATTCTGCGGTAGCGGTGGGCTCATACGCAGGGACCTGCTGGAAAAAAATGGCGGCTGGCCAGAAGACACGGTAACGGAAGATATAGACATGACAACGTCGCTGCTCGCAGACGGATATTACACTGCATTTGCAAATCCAATAAAATGCCGCGGGTTATTGTCTCCGACGTTCAGCGGTTTTGTAAAGCAGACCTACAGATGGGCACACGGAACCACGAGAACATTTCTGCTCAGATGGAAATTGATACTAAAGATACCGGGATTCTGGAGAAAGCTTGAACATTTTCTTTCAACCCTGACCTATGTATTGGGACCCGCCATGCTATTCATAGATGTAATTCTCATAACGCATTTGGTAACAAAAATTCCAATATTCCACATGTACGAAGCGAGAACCGTGTGGATGTTCGGTTTGTTTTTCACATTAAGCGCGTTTTTTTCTCTTTTGTATGTCCAGTTATGTGACAAAAATATAGAACTGAAGAGAATAATTATATACATATTCGCGATGTACGGTTTGGCGATAAACTTTACCAGGGCGGTAATGAGCGCGGTTTTAAACAAAAAAATTTCATTTTTCAAAACACCGCGGGACAATAAACAAAAGGAAAACCGGCTGTGGGTTTTGAAAAGATTCTGGCCGGAAATGTTGCTTGGTATAATCTCGGTATCAGTTGGCCTGATTAACATATCCAACCCAAGCTACGCACCGCAGGCAAGCTGGGTTATATTCTTCGGCACAGGGTTCTTGGTGGCGCCAATGCTCGCGCTGAGGTACGGGTAAATATGCCTTTTTCAATTATTGAGATGATAAACAAACCGGATAAGTTTTTCAGGAAGAAATTGTCAATCATATCCGCTATAATTTATTTTTTAGTTGCGGATTTTTGTTTCACTTTTCTGACGCAGACCATGGTTTTTTTAAAAATAGTTCCATCGATAACAGAGACCTCGTTTTTCACGAGCGTTTTGATAAACTTTTTTTCAATAATTGCCGGGTTTTGCTTTATTATCGCGTGTATAATTTTGGTTAATCTTTTGCTTGGCGGGAAAAATCACTTACAAATAGTCGCGGTTATGCTATATTCGATCGTGCCCTCTCTGATTTTTGTGTGGATCCCGTTTATATTCATTCAAATCATCGCTTTGTTCTGGTCAATGATACTTGTTATGATAGGGGTTAAATCAAAAGAAGGATTCAACAATAAAAAGGCCGTCGCATATCCAATTATGTTTATTGTTCTGACTATCATTCTTACGATTATATCACAGAATTATATCTTTTTGGGATTTTTGAAGTGAATTGTTTACGGTGCAAAAAAGGTGTTGGATAAAGGTTATGAAATGGTGAATCAGATTAAATTTTTGATAAAAATTTTGTGGAGATATACAGCTTATCTGTCGTCACGTATTGAACATAACCTTGCACGCACCAATTGAAAAATTTTAAATATGTATGCATCTATATAATAAATCATCAAATTTTTATCAAATCGGTAGTTTGAAGGGATTGGAAAACTATTTAAACCTTTTTGCTATATATATAATTAAAAAATAAAGAGGTTAATAATAATGAATAAGACTTTGCCGATAGTTGTTTTGTCATTGGCCATGATAGTTTTGATTTCTGGTTGTACAATCCCGGGAACGACCAGGGAGGTCAAGGTTAGTTCTACGGACGGGTTGGTTATAAATGAGTTCTCATCTGATATAACAAGATATGAAGATACAGAACCCGTTTCCCTTTATCTTGAAATAGAAAATGTTGGCGGGACCACCGCCAAAGACATAGATGTAAGCATAAAGGGAGCGCCGTGGGACCCGACGTCAAATCCGCCCAATTCACAAGACTTTGTGCTTGAACCGCCAGACCTCGCTCCAGTGCCGCCTGTGCCGGGTGAGTTTAAAATATTTGGATGGGATCTCGACCCTTACACAGAAGTGCCGCAGGGCGTTGAGTTGCCAGTAATTTTAACCTCAAGAATTGAATATGACTATTCAAATAACGGCGTAACGCAGATTCCAGTCATAAACAGAGAGGAATATAAAAGAAGACTTGCGCTCGGACTAGAAATACCGAGTTCGCCGAACGTGACAAACACAAGAGGGCCGATTCATATAGATATCGACCCGAGAGGTTTGCCTATTATAATAAAACCTGGTGAAACAGAACAGGCATCATTGAGATTATATATAAAGAATGTCGGTACCGGGGCTCCTATAAAGGATTATGATATCGGAAACATAACAATAGGTCTTGATTTGATCAGCAATCTTGATGTAGAGTTTGCAAATTGTCTTGGCGCGACATCTGGCACGCACGCATCACAAGAAAAGATTCTGAGGCGCGGCGAATCTATAACGATTCCATGCGTTATCAATATAACATCGGCGCCAACCCTTTACGATTATATTTCAATCGTATTCAAGACGGATTACAGATATTATATAGAGCAGCCTTTAACGGTAACAATAGTTGGAACAGAATAAACCATTCTAATTTATTCTCACTTCTTCGAATTTTACTTTCTTTTTTTCTATAATATCCTTTATTCTTTTTTGTTTCTCAGATAAATTAGAACTGCCGGCTTTGAATTCAACAAAAACTATTTTATCGTCCTCAAACTGAACGCCGTCTACTGGCGAGCCGATAAACCTGAAGTTTTGGGGATCATAAGAGTACTTTTCAAGAAACGGGAAAAACTGTTCAGACATTTTTCCATACCTTGTGGCCAAACTTTGCTTCTCGCTTTTCAGGGTCTCGATGCGTTTCATCGCGCGTATATATAAAATAATGAGAACCGATGCAATTATAGTCAGGATTAAAACAAGCATGTCGTTCACTTTGATGAAAAATGGGACCGCCCGGATTTCCATGCGACCTTTTTAATTTTCTTTTTCCAGTTCTATAATATATTTGTAAAAATTTTTAATTTTCGCGCGATTCCGAGGTCTTTCTCTCAATAATATATGCGAAACGAAGTTTCGCCTGAATTTTTTTCTCTCTCTTCTCGTCGGTTTTCGCTTTTATATTATTTATAATTGACGAAAACCTCCTGCGATTCTCGTCAGAGTTCACTTTTATATTATTTATAATTTGGTGAACTCTTCCTGCTCCAGTTCTCGTCGGTTTCTGTTATTTTATTTTCTATTTAGCAAAAACCTCCTGCGATTTTCTTCTGGTCTTTTTCTCCTTTAATAATATATGCGAAAAATCTTTGATTTTTCGCCTGAATTTTTCTTTTTCCGATGGTCTTTTTCTTTTTTTAAAAGAAAAAGCCATTTTGAACCGGGGTCAGAAGCTCCCAAAGCTCCGATGCTAACCAAGCTACACCACGGTCCCCATAAATAAATCAACTTTCATCTAATCTATTTATACTTTCATAACATAATAATATCTTCATGACAGATGAGAACCAAAATATATATCAACCCATAGTAATAAAAGCTGGTTCTTGCGGCGAGGCGTGGGAACTTGCAGTCAGGGCCATGATGACCAAAGGATTCGAAAGGTTTGTCAAGGCTCCGGAATACCAGACGTCAACGAGGGATGCGCCGATGTTCATAATGGTTGAAAATGCATTGGCAGAACCGAGAATATCGAAAAAGGCTCCAATAACTCTTGAGATGGCAAAGGAGTATGCAAACAATCTCATTTATGGCATGCCAAAAGAAAAGGAGAATAAGTTTGATTATACATATTATTCAAGATTGCGATGCTATCCCGATTGCATAGTGCGGGCCGGCGCGCCAAACGTGGCGAGTCAGGATGAGTTAAACGAGTACGCCAAAAAAATATCGGGTGGAAAATGCGTTATTCAGAAAATAGACCAGGTGGAGAAGGTAATCGAAATATTCAAGAAAGACCCGACGCGCAGGACGGCTGTCATGCATACATGGGTTCCGATGCGCGACCTGACAAAATTCACGCCAGAACGCAAAGATACGAGTTCGCCGTGCCTTGTTCTCATGCATCCGCAACTTGTACAAGACAAGCTGCATCTCAACGTTGTCATGAAGACAAACGATTTGTTTAATGCGTGGCCAGGTAACGCGTATGCCTTTATTGAATTGCAGAAATACATGGCCGACAAAATCGGGGTTGGCGTCGGACACTACAATCATTTCTCCGTCTCGATGCAAATATATCAAGACGTTTATGACACGGCGCGTGAAATATAGTCAACTACCTTGATGGCATCATTAATCACCCGAAGGTGATTTTATTTCTTTATCCGCGATATATTTTATCGGTTTTCAGAATCAGGATAAAAAACCAAATTTCAATTTCTTTCGTCACTTCTTCACTTTCCGTCTTTATCCTTCTTCTCGTCATCTACCTTGTACTCGGCATCCACGACCTTTTCGTCCTTTGGCTTTTCTTCTTTATCCCGCGTTTTCTGAGCCTGCTGCTGCGCCGCCCGATGATAAACGGACGCGCCGACCTCCTGAACGGTCTTTGTGAGATTTTCCATCTCTTTCTTTATTTTTTCAACGTCCTTTCCAGTCAGCGCATCTTTCAATGATTTTATTCCCTGCTCTATTTTATCTTTCTGCTCTTTCGGGATTTTGTCTCCAAGCTCCGAGAGCGTTTTTTCCGTTGTATAGATGATCGAGTCGGCATTGTTTCTCGTCTCGATCTCCTCTTTCTTTCTCCTATCCTCTTCTTCGTGCTCTTTTGCCTCTTTTTTCATTCTCTCGATTTCGCTTTCGGACAATTTTGTAGACGCGGTTATCGTAATTTTCTGCTCTTTGCCAGTTCCCAAATCCTTCGCAGAAACATTGAGTATGCCGGACGCGTCTATGTCAAAGGTGACCTCGATCTGTGGAACGCCCCTTGGAGCCGGGACGATGCCCTCTAAATTGAACATGCCGAGCGATGTGTTGTCAGCCGCCATGGGCCTCTCGCCCTGCAAGACGTGAATAGTTACAGCGGTCTGGAAGTCCGCGGCGGTTGTGAATATTTTCGACTTTCTCACCGGAATTGTCGTATTCCTCTCGATGATCGGAGTAACGACGCCACCGAGAGTTTCGATGCCAAGCGTAAGCGGTGTGACATCAAGAAGCACTATGTCCTTTATGTCTCCGGCAAGTATGGCGCCCTGTATGGCGGCACCAAATGCGACGCACTCCATGGGGTCAACGCCGCGCTCCGCTTTTTTGCCGATGAAATCTTCAACGAACCTCTGCACGATAGGCATTCTCGTGGGACCGCCAACTAGAATTATCTTGTCGATGTTGCTCTTTGACAACTTGGCATCTTTAATTGCCTGTTCCATTGGTTTTTTGCACTTTTCTATGATTGGCATGACCAACTGCTCCAGTTTCGCCCTGTCTATTTTCATGGTCAGGTGCTTTGGCCCGGATGAATCCGCGGTTATGTAGGGAAGATTTATCTCTGTCTCGAGAACGCTGGACAACTCTATCTTTGCCTTTTCGGCAGCTTCTCTCACCCTTTGCACGGCCATGTCATCTTTGTCAAGGTCTATGCCGGTCTTGGATTTGAAATCGTCAAATATGTATTTTATTAAAGCGTCGTCCATGTCGCTTCCGCCAAGATGAGTATCTCCAGATGTGGACAGGACGTTGAACACGCCCTCGTCAAACTCCATTATGGTTACGTCGAGCGTGCCCCCGCCAAAGTCAAACACGAGTATCTTGTGCGATTCTCCCTTCTTGTCAAGGCCGTAAGCCATGGATGCTGCCGTAGGTTCGTTGACGAGCCTGACCACATCAAGCCCGGCGATTTTGCCGGCATCTTTCGTTGCCTGCCTCTGGTTGTCATTGAAATAAGCGGGAACCGTTATTACCGCTTTTTCTATCTTCTCTCCCAAAAACGCCTCGGCATCGCGCTTGATTTTCTGGAGAATAAAGGCGGAGATCTGCTGTGGCGTATATTCTTTGCCGTTGATTTTGTATTTGTAATCAGAACCCATTTTTCTTTTTGCCCGGGTTATCGTGCCCTGCGGGTTTGACACGGCCTGCCTTCTTGCGGGCTCGCCCACCAGGATTTGGCCGTCTTTCGTAAACGCCACCACGGACGGAAACATCTTGCCCGCAATTGTCGCGCCCTCTGCGCTCGGTATGATGGTCGGCTTGCCGCCGAGCATGACGGCTGCCTGGGAATTTGACGTGCCAAGATCGATCCCGATGATTTTTTCTTTTTTCATTTTCTCCGCCATGATCATCACCTTTTAAATTCGATAAATATAAAGCTTTTCCGCGTCTTTTTTGCTCCAGAATTTTGTCGGGTTAACTTTAATGGCGTTTTCAACTTTTATTTCAAGTTTTCTTCTCGCGTATTCTCTGGTTTTGGGATTCTATTCATCTAACGCCAAAGCATCGCCTTTATTAATTTCAAAATCGGCGAGCCTTATTTCGCAATTTTGCCACGCATTATCTTCTCAAAAAATTCCGGCCAGCATTTCTTTTTAATTATCACAACATTATTTTTACATCGAAAAGTTTTTAAAGTTATTGTTTAGGTATAGCATAAATGCATATGCCGTGACTTGCTTATTGATTCTTCAAGATTTTCATGCCATTCACAAAGTCATTTTCCCAATCCATCGGCAACAAAGCAGGTATTATAAACTACTTTAATATCATTGTTCTTGCAGAAGTTTATGGCTTTTTCCGATTCAGAACCCGGCTGCATCCATACCCTGCTTATTCCGGCCTCTTTGCACGCCTTTACAATTTGTTCTGTAACCCTCGGCGGAACAACTGTTATTACCACATCCGGTTTTTTTGGCAATGCCTTTAAGTCTGGATAACAAATATCATTTCCTATTTTTTTGTATTTCGGATTTATAGGATAAACATTGAAGTTGGATGACTTTAATGCTTTGTATATTTTTGAGCCCCATTTATCGGGATCGGCAGAAACTCCAATAACCGCGACCGCGTTATTTTTGTTCAGAAATTCTGCTGGCGTATCAGAATTTTTTAATAATTTTTTCATGCGCATCATTTTTCAAACAATAAATAATGGAAATTATTTTCATCTTCTTCTTTATTGCCGGCCGCCCTCTTCATTGGCAATATTTTTCACGACCCTCGCTTCTAAAATTGAAATACTCGTTTTCACATTATCTGCTAAATATAAGAGAAATTAAAAATAAAATAAATGAGGTCAGAATAATCAAAGGTCCTATCGGCAAATTTGTTATTCTAAACAACAAGAAACCGGAAACGGAGCATAATATCCCGAAGATTAGAGACAGGTTAGAATATTGGGTTAAGTTCCTGCTGAAATTTCTTGATGCCGCCGCGGGGATTGCGATCAATCCAGCCGTTAAAAGGATTCCGACGAATTTCACTTCCATCGCGGTAACTAAAGCGACCGAGACCAAATAAATCAAGGTGTATTTTTTAACATTAATTAGCAAGCTTTTTGCCAAATCCTCTGATATTTCCGATAAAATAACCAGCGGATAAATCTTTCTGATTATGAGAAACAGGACAGTTGACAAGAATATTGCCAGAAGAGCATCAAAAAAATTTATCTGGGTTATATCACCTATCAATGCTTGCTCGGCGTGCTCCAGAGGCAGAAACAAAAATCCGACTGAAACTACGGAAGCAAATACGATAGCCGTCAGGGCCTCCAATGGTAATTTCGTTCTCAAACTGAAAACCCAGATGAGCAATGCTCCCGCGCCAATGGAAAGCAGGGCGCCCGGAAAAATCCCGAAGCGATAAATTAGAGCCAGAGCAACCCCTGGCAGAGCCAGATGACCCAACGGGCCTCCCACCAGAGCCATCCTTTTTGTTATCATCAAAGAACCAAGATAACCTGCGATTCCACTGACAAAAATTATTGTCACCAAACCAAAAATGATCTGCTCCATTTTATTCACCTATGAGTATGCTTATAAAATTTGATACGCGTTCCATAAATATCTTGCAAGGATTTGGATGTTAAAATTTTTTTCGGCGGGCCAAAACAGGCCTTAATTTTGTTGATACACAGGCAATTTGTTGAGTATCCATACACGACATTCAAATCGTGAGTAACGAGAAAAATCGTTAATTTTCTTTTTTTCCAGAACTTTTTTAACAAGGAGTAAATTGTCGTCTCTCCTTCGATATCGATTCCGGACATAGGTTCATCTAAAAGCAAGACGTCTGGATCGTCAATTAAGACCCAGGCGAGAAGCATTCTCTGGAACTGCCCGGATGAAAAAGAAGACGGGTTTTTCTTTAATATATTTCCATCGCCTTTTAATCCGACTTCTTCCAACATTCTCAAAATTTTTTCTTCTGAACGAGTTTTAAATCTAAAGAATTCTCTTATTGAAATCGGCAGAGAATTAAATTTTTCTTTTGACATTCTTTGAGGAAGGTAGTTAATTTTAATTCTTTCTTTCCATTCTAATCTGCCCTCATGAGGTATGATGCCAAGCAAAGCCCTTAACAAAGTAGTTTTTCCGGCGCCGTTTGGTCCTATGATTGTCAAAATTTCCCCGCGCCTTACATCAAAACTCAGATTTTTAATTATTCTTTCTTTACCAAGCTTTACGCTTAAATTCTCAACCTTCAATATCGTTTCCCTCATTTCTCTCGCCCAATTGTCTGATCGGTCGGTTCTTCAACCAATTTATTATTTCCAACGTTATTCTTGAGTTCGGGAATCTCCACATAATTTATGTCCCGATTTTTATTTAATATTATGCGCTGTCGAATATAATCCCTCTCGCTCGCAGACGGAGCCTCCTTGCGGTGATTAAGATGAATAACTCAATCGTGCGATTTAAATGCTTTCTGGTGCGTCATGAGAACAGACTACAATCCCGTAATTCTATCGTAATGCTTTTTATGCTTAAATATTTTTGTTGGTAATTAATTTTATGAAAGAAAATATTGAAAGAAGATTCTTGAGTGAAGTCATATTCCCGTATTGTGATATAAGACCCGAAAAGTGGACAGAAGAAATTAGTCAGATCCAATCATATGCATCGATGGCGTTAGATGTATTAAAGGAAATTGGAGAAGGGTGCAAAACCCCGGAAGAGATAATAACTAAAAAAGAGGAAGTTCCAAAAAGACAAATATATCGCGGCTTAAATATTATTGAAAGCGCGGGTCTTGTAAAAAGAAACGAAAATGGAAATTATGAACTGACAAAAACTGGCAAAGATTATTTTGAAAAATTGTCTGGCCTTGATTTAACATTGGAAATTGTGAATGGTGTTGATCTGCCTTTGGTTAGAATTACAGAAGATATGCGAGATATTATTAACCAATCATGGGAACGTAAGCGCGGACCAATATATCAAATCGGTTAATTCTCTTTCTTCTTGGCGATCTTCACCTTCGCATGCCTTATAATCTTTGAATTGAGCATATAGCCCTTTTGAAGTTCTTGAAGAATCGTTCCTTCGGGCTCGTTGGACTCCTCACGCAAAACGGCTTCATGATAATATGGGTCAAATTTTTTTCCCACCGCCTCAATTTTCTTTAATCCAAACTTCTCAAGTATTTTCAGAAAGTTTTTGTAAATTAATTCCATACCCTCGGCGCCGTTTTTCATTTTCGAGATGGCATTTTCAAAGTCATCCAAAATTGCAAGAAGTTCTTTTATAAGTTTTTCATTCGCAAGATTTATTTTGTTTATATTTTCTTTTTCAACCCATTTTCTGTAGTTATCAAAATCGGCCTGCAAGCGCAGGAACTTGTCGCGCTGCTCGGCGATCTCTTTATCCTTCTCTTTTATAATCTCTTTTAATTTTTCGATTTTTGATGTTCGTTTTTTCTTTTCCCTTTCTTTTCCGTCTTTTTTCTTCACGGTCATTTGCCATCTGTTATGCTATACGTAAATAAAACTTTAAATACTTTTCTGTTAAAAATTATTGATAATGAGAGGTGAAAAAAAGACGAGAAGGGTTATATTAATAAGCTTTTCGACGCACACGAAAAAATTCAGGTCGCTTGGCGAGCGGAACCAGTTCTTCCGCGAGCTTTACGGGTGGAAACAGGTCGTGACAAAAAGCAACAGGCAGTACTCTTATGAAAGAAGCGGATTGCTCGATAACGTGCCGCACATAAAGATCGATGACTCGGTTTTCATAATAGCGGAAAAGTATTTAAACAAGGTAAAGAATTATTTTAATGAGTGGGATAAAAAAGTTGACTATCGCATCATGAAATTTTTATTGGAAGAGAAGAAAATGCTGAAAAGGATGGAAGAGCTTGAAAAGGAAATTAGAAACGGGGTGTAAAAACGGAAACCGGTTTTGCGATGCCGCCCATCGCTAAAGCAACGGGCATCCGTTTCTGTCCAGTCCGTTATTCCATCTGAATTAAAGCAAAAGATGATGTTTATGCCAGAGGGAAAAAATGAAATAAAGTTGAGGGTCGGCGAACTCACCGAGCGCGGAGACTTTGGCAGGGGAATCATAAGAATAGATGCCAGAAACATGAAAAAACTTGGAATAAGGGAAGGGGACGTCGTAGAGATAACTGGAAAGAAATCGACCGGCGCCATCGCCATCAGGGCGTATCCGGCGGACATCGGGCTCAATATAGTGCGCATGGACGGGCTGGTCAGAAGAAACTGCGGCACATCAATAGGCGAGTTCGTCAAGTTGAAAAGAGCCGACGTAAAAGAGGCTGAAGCCGTTACCATAGCGCCGGCAAGAACCGGAATAATTATAAGGGTTCAGGGAAGCGATTTTCAGCAAAACCTTTTGATGAGACCCGTAAAATCCGGCGACGTTATCATCCCAAATCCAGTTGTGAAAAGGGAGAGAAGCGATGTGTTTGAAGATTTTTTCGACATGGATATCAGGGACATGTTCTTTCCGTCATTTGGCGAGGAAAAGTTCGTAATTATCAACACGAAGCCGAGAGGAATCGTTCGCATAACAGAAGCGACGGAAATTGAAATGCTCGAAAAGGCAGCGAAGCCGATAGAGGAGACCGGAGTTCCGGGCGTCACATATGAGGACATAGGAGGCATGCACGAGGAAGTGAGAAAGGTCAGGGAAATGATAGAGCTTCCTTTAAAGCATCCCGAATTGTTTGAGCGGTTGGGCATAGAGCCTCCGAGAGGCGTTTTGCTGTACGGCCCTCCGGGATGCGGCAAGACCCTGCTGGCGAAGGCAGTTGCAACGGAATCCGGAGCATCGTTCTTTTCAATCAACGGGCCGGAATTCATGAGCAAATGGTACGGGCAGTCGGAGCAAAATCTTCGCAAAGTATTCGAAGACGCCGAAAAGAGCGCGCCGTCAATAATCTTCATAGACGAGATAGATGCAATAGCGCCAAAGCGCGAGGAAGTGACTGGCGAGGTTGAGAGGAGGGTTGTATCGCAATTGCTTACTTTGATGGACGGCCTGAAGTCAAGGGGCAAGGTCGTCGTCATTGCGGCGACAAACAGGGTTAACGCGATTGACCCAGCGCTGCGCAGGGGCGGCAGGTTCGACAGGGAAATAGAGGTCGGCATACCCGACAAGAAAGGGAGAAAGGAAATATTCCAGGTTCACACCAGAAGCATGCCGCTAAAAGATGTTGACATCGACAAGCTCAGCGAGATGACGTACGGCTATGTCGGCGCCGACATTTCCGCGCTCTGTAAGGAGGCTGCCATGCACACGCTGAGAAGGGTATTGGCCGAGTCAGGAGAAATAAAAAAAGACGAGCCATTGCCGGAAGAGTTCCTGAAAAAACTTTTTGTTACGCAGGAAGATTTCGATTATGCAATGAAAATGGTTGAGCCGTCTGCCATGAGAGAGGTCATGATAGAAACGCCGAACGTGAGATGGGAAGACATAGGGGACCTGGAACAAGCCAAAAAAGAACTGAAAGAGGCGGTCGAATGGCCCCTGCTTTATCCCGATTCTTTCAAGAATATCGGGATAAACCCGCCGAGAGGAATACTTTTGTACGGCCCTCCGGGATGCGGCAAGACCCTGCTGGCAAAGGCAGTTGCTCACGAAAGCAATGCAAACTTCATACTGGTTAACGGGCCAGAAATCCTGAGCAAGTGGTACGGAGAATCCGAAAAGAAACTGAGAGAAATTTTCCAGAAGGCAAAGCAGGTCGCGCCGTGCATAATCTTTTTTGACGAGATAGACGCTCTCGCGCCGTCAAGGGGAGGTACTATGCATGAGGTCACGGAGCGCATTGTGAGCCAGTTGTTGACACTGATGTCCGGTCTCGAAGAGTTGCGCAACGTCTTCGTTCTCGCGGCGACAAACAGGCCCGACATAATCGACCCTGCCCTGTTAAGGCCCGGCAGGTTCGACAGGCACATTCTCATCCCGTCTCCGGATGCAAAGGCGAGGCTCAACATTCTCAAAATTCACACGAAACACATGCCGCTGGCAAAGAATGTTGATTTGGAAGCGATTACAAAAAAAACGAATGGATTTTCCGGTGCCGACCTGGAGGAGTTGTGCAGGGAGGCTGGGATGAACGCACTGCGAAAAGATATAAAATCCGGCATAGTTGAAAAAGAGGATTTTGAAAAGGCGTTGAAAAACATCTCGCCATCTGTCAGCGACAAGATGAACGAGGCATATAAAAATATTTTAAACAGGAGAAAAAAGGTTGAGCCAAAGGAAAAAGAAAGAGAAGAAGTCACCTACGCGCAATAAAAATGGTATAAGAATAGACGATTCATATGAATAAACTTTTTATATAATTATTATAGATCATGCCAAGAAAATACTTAAAGACCGATTTATTTCACCAAGTTAAATCCGGTAGAGAAGCGTTGAAAACGAGTCTGGAGTGAATTCATCGTATTGCCAGAAAATGTTGGAAAACGGTGCCACCTTATGCTTGATAAAAATTTTATTATAACATTACTGTTAATTTCTATATTTCTATTTTCAGGTTGCGTAATGAATGAAAAAATTGCAAAATATACCTCTGGGAAAATAAAGGAACCTGTTTTAAGTTATAGTCCTCCGGAATATTCCTTTACAGTAAAAGAATATAATAATCCAGAGTATGATCTGCCTTTAACAGAGTTGCCTGAAAATTATGAAAGAGATATTAAAGGAAAATTTAATTTGGACTTAACAGAAGAACAAAAACAGAGGCTATTAGAGAACGGAGTAGTGATTATACCTGGCAATGAAGACAGATTTGAACATGCCTACAAGAAACTTAGCAATTCTAGGATATATGAAATTAATGGAAAGAGAGAATATGATAAAAGTGGGATACCTATTATAATTACAACCGATTCAATATTACACCTGTTCCACATTGAATTTAATGAACTCCTAAAAAATATAGAAATTAAAAAACTATCTCCGATGTTGAATTCTTTTCTGGATTCTGTCATTGATGAGTCAATTGCTCAATACAATAGATTGGAAGATAAAGAATTAAAAGAATTGTCAAGAAGGAATATTGCCTATCTCTCAGTTGCAAAGAAACTTCTTGACCCCAATTTTAGTGTTCCTGGAATGGTTAAGAAAGAGGTTGAAGAAGAAATAAAGAGAATTGAGGAACATAAAGGATTCTATAAAAGTCCTCTATTCAGCGAAGACTGTCCAGCTGAATGTTTGGATAAAGTTGTTCCAGATGGTTTTGTTTTTACTTCAGGTTCTTACCCAAATGGAGAGAAATGCGGTCAGGCGATAAAGGGTTTGAAGATAAATTACCAAGGAAAAGTCTGGGACAGTTTGGAATTTTATAAAGAGGTTTGCTCAAGGAAATGTTATTGCGAAGACTATTCCCAATACATTCCAAGGGGTCATTACACGGCGAGCGAAGAATTAAAGAGATATTTCAAATCCATGATGTGGCTCGGAAGAATGACATTTAAGGCAAGAGGAGAAAACTGGACAAAGCAGGCTGTTCTGCTAACAGATGCTGTAAAATCTGCAAAAACTAAATTTGATGGAAAAGAATTTAATGCGATTGATATCTGGAACAAAATTTATACAGTAACAGGGTTCTTTGCAGGAGCCTCTGATGATTTGACTTTTTATGAGTATGATAAAGCAGTTTTCAATTTGTTTAACTATGAATTTGATGAAGAGAAAGAACTAAAAAAGCAGATTACTGAGAAAATGCAGCAGGAGATAAGGAAGATGAGGGGACCGAAGATTCTTGGAGGTTTTGAATTTGACATTGCGGGAAATCTGAAAGACACAACACAGGGTTTAAGATTAATCGGACAGAGATATGCAATAGATTCTCATATTCTTTCTGATTTAGTTTACAACAATGTCGGTCCAAATCCAAGTTCTCCTTATTATGAGGAAGTTTTGGATTACTGTGTCGGAACAAGTTGTTTAGGCCCGCCAGTTTGCTCCAAACCAAAGGAATTCTATTTATCCTGCGAAAATATGGAGGAAAACAGAACAAAATACTGGAATGAAGTTTGCGATGCCGCAATAGAATTGTATTGCGGTTGTTCCGGCTGTCCGGATGATACTCCAAAAGAGATTTATGAGAAGCTTTATTCTGTTTGCAGATTCATGCCAACCGGCTTAGATGTGATGTCTGCTCTTGGCTCCAAGAGGGCGGATGAAATTCTTAAAGAGCAGAAAGTATCTACCTATTGCAATTATGAAAACAAAAATCAGGAAATGAAAGAACTGGTAAATAGTTATAATCAGAGCGAATGGACAAAGAATTTATATAATACATGGCTCTGGATGCTGCAACCTGTTTTAAAGGAAAAACCAGAAGGCTATCCTAACTGGATGAGGTCTCTGCTATGGAAGAACAAGGAATTGATAACCGCTTTATCTTCCTGGGCAGAGTTGAGGCATGACACTATTTTATATGTAAAACAGAGTTATACAAGAGCTGTTGCTATAGGGAAATCAGCAGCACCAATGGAAGCCAAATATTATGGTTATGTTGAACCTAACCCGGAATTGTTTGCAAGGGCTGAATTTATTACTGAATTCTTGATAAAAGGTCTGGAAGAGCAGGATTGCATGACCGAAGATGTGAAGAATTCTCTTGAGCAGAGCAGGGATATGATGGAAAGATTGCGGGAGATTTCAGAAAAGGAGCTGGAAGGAAAAGCTTTAAGCGAGGAGGATTATAATTACATAGAGAATATTGATTCAACTTTCAACAAAATTATTGAGGATTTGGCCTCTGCATTGACAATTGATACAGGAAAACCTCTTATAGGTAATTATGAAACTCACAGAAGTCTGGAAGGAAAAGATGACGCATTCAAGACAACAATAATTGCAGATGTTCACACAGAGACAAATACAAAGAAAGCATTGGAAGTTGGAACTGGAAAAATTGACTGGATAATTGTTGCTCACAAATCAAAAGACGGAAGAATTGGTCTTGCAGTTGGTCCAATATTCAGTTATTATGAATTCCCCTGGAAAATGAAAGACAGATTAACAGACGAAAAATGGAGAGAAATCTTGAATAAAGGGCAAGTGGAAAGACCGGATTGGATTGCTAAATTTATATAATTATGCAAAAAGGCCAGATTTTTGTTCTTGGCGCAATTGGTGTTGTTGTTGCCTTGTTCTTAATAATGCCAAATCTGCAAAGAGAAATTTATTTGCCGAGCACAGATTATTCTTTATTAAACAACATAGTTAAGGAATACAATTACTGGATTGCTTATTCCAGTCTGGAAGAAAATTACAATATTCTTGATTTTGGAACTTTTGTCAAGGAGCATTATCCAAATTTAGAATTTTTCTATTTGCTTGCTGACAGCAAAAACATAAAAATTGCAAATTTTTTTGATACAAAGATAAATTTTTCAATAAACAATAAAAAATTCTCTCTTGAGCAAAATAATTCTGTTGAGATGAATTTTTCAGATGAAATAAATTTTTCATCAAATTGCAAAAATTTTAGTTACATTCCAAAAAACAAATTTTCTGGAGCAATTTTTTTGAGAATAGACAAAGGAATTAGCAAAATGCAATTATTGAAGATTTTTGAATAAATTTCTCCCAAACTCTAATTTTGTGATTTTAGCTAAATAAACAGATTTTGAGCAAATTGGCAAACTTTTGGTATTAACTATTTTTCGAAGTATTGGAGAATATCTTTTAAATCTTTACTTTCTACAACAACATCCGCAAATCTTTTCGCAGAAATTAAGTCATTATCTTTTTGTGGATTAAAAAGAATGGAAAACCCTGCTAGTTTCATCATAGGATAATCATCTTCACTATCTCCTACAACAACAATATTTTCCTTTTTTATTCTAATACTTTTGATTAATTCTTTAAGAACTTTATCTTTAGTATTCTTATCCAAAGAAACATTTATTTTAACAGATAATTTCCCATCTCTTTCATATATTTCATTGCAAAATAAATAATCGAAATTAAGTTTCTTCTTTATTCTTTTGAGAAGGAGATTTATTCCTGTTGAGATTATAGCCAGCAAATATCCCCTTTCTTTTAATATTTTGCAAGTCTCTTCTGCACCCTTCATTAGTTTAACTTTATTTAGAATTTTGTTGATTTTTTCTAAATCTACATTGCCCCATAGTTCAACATCTTCTTTAGCCCAAGTTTCATACGTCATTTTAGGAGAATTGAAATACAATTTTTTTAATTTGGCACACTTTCTCACTATATCTTTACCCAATCCTTTATGAACATAAAGCCATGAAGATCTTTCGTTAGTGAGTACGCCATCAGCATCAAAAACGACAAGTTTTTTCATAATGAAGTTATTACTTTTAAAAACAAATTAGTTTAGATGCTGCTAATTGCTGGAGTAGATTCGGGAACGAACTTTGCTCTCAGTTTAATTAATTTAGAGAGAGAATTGATTTATTTAAATTCAGGAAAAAATTTGGAGAAAGAGGTTTTGGAAATCTGCCTAAAAAACGGAAAGGTGATTGCCGTTGCAACTGACAAGAAAGAATCAAAAAAAGCAAAGAAAATTGCAGCGAGTCTGTCAGCCAAATTGTTTTTACCAAAAAAGGATTTATCAAAATATAAAAAAATCAGGTTAATAGAAGATTTTTTCAAACAAAAAAGATTATTTTCTGGACAAACCAAAAAACTGAATTCGCATGAAAAAAGTTCGCTGGCGGCAGCATTGTTTGCTTATAAAATATATAAACAGAAATTGAAAAAATTTGAAGATGAAATGGGCGAGATTTCTCTGTCTTTGAAAGAAGAATTTATTTTGTCTGGCAAAAGAATTAAATATTTTAAACATTAAACTTTTCTTTCAATTAAATAATAAACAAACTGTTTCAATAATCTTTTTGCCTCGCTTTCTTTTAGTAAAGATTCTGCTTCTTCCCATGCTTTCTCCAGAATTTCTCTTGCTTTATTTTTTGCATAATCAACGGCATTATATTTTTTAATAATTAAGATGGCTTCTTCTTTTTCTTTAAAATCATCTGTATGTTTGTTTAAAATTTCTATCAATCTTTTTTTATCTTCTTCCGTAGCTTTTTTTAAAGTATAAATCACCATTAAAGTTCTCTTCCCCTCTTTAATATCATTTCCAAAAATCTTGCCAAATTTTTCTCGAGCTTCTCCCGTCAGAGTAATGTCAAGAATATCATCCTGAATCTGAAAGGCAACCCCCATTGCTTCGGCCACTTTTCCAATTTTTTCTGCCAGTTCATCATTTCCTCCAGATAGAACTACTGCCAATTTCGCAGCCATTCTTGAAAGACATCCCGTTTTATACGCGCACATTTGCATATATTCTTCTTCTTTTATTTCATTGACTTTTCCTTTATGCCAATAAATATCCATTCCCTGTCCCAAAGATAGATTAGCCATCTCCTGCAAATATATTTCATAAGCTTTTAGGAGCGTTTCTGGTTTAAATTTATCTTTGCTTTTTATTAGAATAAGTAATGGAAAATAATACATAAAATTTCCGGTATTTATTGCAATATCTTCACCATAAATTTTATGAAGGGCGGGCTTTCCTCTTCTTAATTCTCCTTTATCTTCCACATCATCAATCATTATCGTTCCATTATGAATAATTTCTGGAATAATTGCAAAATCTTTTAATTTTTCTGAGTTCTTGCCAATTGCTTCTGCAATTAATAAAAATAATATGGGTCTCCATCTTTTTCCTCCTCTATCCAAAAAATTCCAAATAGGATCTATTAAAGATTTCTGAGCACTATTCAAGTTGTATTTATATCTCGGCTTTCCAAAAGTAAATTTAAGCCATTCTTCAGTCACTTTTCTTGGCAGATACTTTTCAATTGTTTCATCTATTTCCGGTTTTTTCTTTTTTAAAAATTTCAGAATTTCTTGTTCCTCCATTATTTATCTCCGATAATAATTATTAATTAATGTTAATCTTAAAGGCATTTTCCAAAAATAACTTTATTTCTGCTCATTGAAGGGGATTATATAAAAATGTCAAAAGAAAAAATTTTTATTGAAGAACTTAAATGCAATAAAGGAATATAAAAAGGAGAAATTATAATTAAAAATTATCAGCCCCAGGTGGGAATTGAACCCACGACCTCGTGCTCTTTGCAGTTTATTTTTTGTCATATCTCAAAAAAACCATACCAAGCACGCGCTCTACCGATTGCCCAAAACCGAATTTTTTCAGTTTATCTGAGCTACTGAGGCATAAATTTATTAAATTAATTTTTATTTGTAGTTATTTAAGCAATCCTCTTTTTTTAAGTTCTTCCACCTGTTGTTTGTTGTATTTTAATATAATATCTCCTCTTTCATCGGGTTGCGCAACCCAGGGTTTAACAAGAACAACCATATTCAGATCTATCCACATAGATCTCTTTTTAGATCCCGGAATTCTGCACAATCTTGTTTTTTCATCCATACAATAAACTCTAAAATGAGCTCCTCCGAGTTTTTCTTCTACAATTCCTATAATCTCGTCTTCTTCCGGCAATCTTAATTTTATAGTTTCTTCCATAACCTTTTATCGTTTAAATTTAATAAAAAATTTTTAATCAAATAAAAGAAATTAATAATATCTATTTTTTCAAATTTAATGAAAGAAATATAATTTAACTAAAAAAGGAATGTTATTGCCATTCAGTCCAGAATAAAAATGTATGCAGTAATTTCTTTTCTCGGGGATTTTTTTATTAAAAACAAAATAATGCTCTCCGGAAGCCCAGATAATTCCGGTTTTCAAAAGCAAATTTAAGTCATCTTTTGTTTTATTATAATCATATATCCAGAAAACTCTCGGTTCATTTTCATAAGATTTGGAATATTCTTTTACAGATCTTGCATTTGCACCAGATTTTGACCCCGATGATAAAATAGTATGATTATTTTTTTTGACGGTTTGTGGAAAAGTATCATAAAAAATATAATCTCTTTTATTCGAGGTTCCAGAAAGTTTTATATCTATCCATTCCTCCAGTTCCGGTTTTATCCAATCTATGTTGAAAGGATCAATTTGAAATAAAGTTATATTTGCAATTCCGGAAATTATGCAACTCTGATTTTCTTTTATTGTGGCAGGTGTGCAATTTTCAATACTTGCCTTTGTTTCTGTAGCATTTATTTTAAAATTTTTATCTCTGATATGCAGGACAGTTTTTCCATCAGAAGTGTTTATTCTTATCAAATTATTAACAAATCTCTTTGCAATTCTGGTTGTTCTCGGATTTGACAAATTATTAAAGTTTAAATTATTTGTAGAATAACCCGCACCAGAAAAATCAATGCCAAATAACTCCTTTGTAAAACTATCCGGTTCTGAAGAGAAATTTCTAATTAGGACAAGACCTTTTCCCTTCTCCAGCATTGAGATAATATTTGATTTGATAATTTGTCTGGATAAATTAACTTTACCAAAAATAATAAACAAATCATATTTAGAGGATAAATTATTTAAATTTGCTTGCTCAATTTCAAATTTTGCCGTTGGATAATTCGGAGTTAAAATTTTTTTGTTCAACCAGCTTATTTGGTCTTGAGTGCAATTACAACCAATAGAAATTTTGTAAGGGGCGACATTTTTTATTTCATATTCATAATCAGTAAAAACAGGAAAAACATTTTCAGTAATATTTTTCAGCAACTTCAGATCTTTTTGATGTTCTGTATCTATATCTAAATTTTTAACAAAAGGATTTAAAACTTCTTCAAAAATTTTATTTCTCTCAATTGAATAAAGCAAATCATTGCATATAATCAGATTATTTACTTCGCTCCACTCGTTTACATCAGAATAGTAAAAGAAATTTGGCAGTAACAGGACAAATAATATTGAAGAAAAGATTATAATTTCTATAATCCTGATAAATCCCTTGCTGGTCGATTTTTTAATCAACATAAAATAACTGTTTATAATTAAGAATATTTGTCGTTAAACCAATTCAATTAATTTTTAACTAAACCCAATTATGACAAAAAAAGATTATTACAAAATTTTGGGTGTTGATAGAAATGCCTCGCAGGAGGAAATTAAAAGTGCTTTCAGAAGGCTTGCAAGAAAATATCATCCCGATGTTGCCGGCAAAGGAAGTGAAGAAAAATTCAAGGAGATTAATGAAGCTTTTCAGGTTTTGAGTGATCCGCAAAAAAGAGCGCAGTATGATCAATACGGCTCTTCCAGTTTTAGACCAGAAGATTTTAATTTCGAAGGTTTTAATTTTGAAGATATTTTCAAAGATTTTGGGGATATTTTCAATGTTTTTTCAGAAAGAAAAAACAAACCAAAAGCTGGTTCCGATTTGAGATATGATCTTGAAATTTCTCTGGAACAGGCTTTTTCCGGCCTGACAACAAATATAGAAATTTCAGTTTACGCGATTTGCAAAGCCTGTAAAGGGACTGGAGCGAAAGATGGAAAATTAAAAACTTGCCCCGTCTGCAATGGTTCAGGACAAATAAAGAAACTTCGGAGAACACCTTTCGGCCAGACGGTGTTTATTACAACCTGCAACAAATGTGGAGGTTCTGGAAAAATAATATCAGAAAAATGCAAGGTATGTAATGGAACGGGAAGAGTAAAAGAAAAAAGAAAGGTAGAAGTTAAAATTCCAAGAGGGGTTGACGAAAATTCTTATCTGAGAATCGCAGGACAGGGAGAAGCGGGACAGAATGGCGGACCTCCCGGAGATTTATATATAGTAATCCACATAAAACCTCATAAAATATTTGAAAGACGGGGAAATGATTTGTTTTGTAAAGCAAATATTGATTTGGGAAAGGCAATTTTTGGCGGTGAAATAGAAGTACCTACTATTAATGGAAAAGCAAAAATTAAGTTACCCAGAGGAACACAGAGTCACACCGTTTTCAGATTGAAAGGTCAAGGAATGCCGGATTTGCATACTGGCCGGAGAGGCGATGAATTTGTGAAGATTATTGTTGAAATTCCAAAAAAACTGAGCAAAAAACAGGAAATTCTTTTAAAAGAAATTTTTGGAAATGAAAAAATAAAAACAAGCAAAGGATTTTTTGATAAAATGAGAGATTTTGTTAGTTGATATTCGATTTATTATTTGAATTGAAAAACCATTTCTTTAAAAGTACCCAAAATTTACAGCTTTAGAAATTGTTTTAAATAAGGCAACTCTTCCACGATTATTTTCTTTGAACAATGCATTTTATTCCGCAATTTTTCAATTTTTTCTTCCATTTCTTTTTTCCTCGCTTTCATTATTCCCATTTTTGAAATATAGGTTGGGAATCCGTATGCAACATACTTGTGATAAGTTTCTTTTTTTGCCAATGCAACGCCAACCGAAATAAAGTCAATATAATATCTAAGCAAAATCCAATCCTGTCTTTTCATTATCCTTTTCCTGAAAATATCTGCCAGACTCAAATAATTTAAAACTTTTTTTAAATCTTCTCCTTTGTATTCTCTTCCGACATTTTCTTCAATCCACCAAAAAAAATCTTCCGGAGTTCTATCTAAATTATTCATAACGTCTTTCGCAATATCTATTTTTTTTGTTTTTAGAATTATCCTTACAGAATTAAAAATATTCTCTTCAAGATCTCTCGGGGAAAGCAAATCCGAGGAAAGTAATTTATTATCTTTAATCAAACTCTCTAAATCAAGAATGGAGGCTCTCACATCACCATTACATCTTTGCGCAATGTTTTTTAAAATTCTTTCATCATATTCTATTTTTTCATTCTTGCAAATTTTTTCCAGATATTTCGCAATGGATGGATAAGGAACTTTACTAAAAGAGATCAATTTGCAATAATTTCTCAGATTTTTCAATTTCTGGTCATAAGCATCATTTGCGGTAAGTATGATGGGGTTTTTGCTTTCTTTAAAAATTTTTATCAATTCGGTAGTTGCTCCCCTATCCTGTATGGATAATCCATCAATTTCATCAATTAATATAATTCTTTTTCTTCCGAAAATTGAATATTGTTTTGAGATCAACAAAACTTTCTTAAGACTTTCCAGATCTCTGTAATCAGAAGCGTTTATCTCATAAACTTCGAAATTGAGTTTTTTTGCGATAAGATAACAAGAAAGAGTTTTTCCAACTCCCGGACTTCCATAAAGAAGTAGAGGCTTTTTAAAAATATTTTTTAAAATTTCTTCTATTGCCTTTTTATTTCCAATCATCTCCTCCAATTTTTTTGGTTTATATTTCTCAAGAAAGTCCATAATTGTTTTATTTTATAAATTATGAAATACCGATTTATCGAAGATTTGACTTCTGATGTGATGTTTGAATCTTATGGTTCAAATTTAAAGGAATTGTTTGAGAATTCCGCAGAGGCTCTTTTTTCAGTTATCTGCGACATTGATAAAATCAAACCAAGAGAAAAAATAGAATTTAAATTTAAGGGAAAGACTCTGCAGGAAACTCTTTATAAGTTTCTTTCTTATCTGCTTGCTGAAAGTGAGATAAATGAAGTTTTTCTTTGTAAATTTGATGTAGAAATCACGGAATCAAAACAGGGATATGCTGGAAAGGTTGTCGCAAAGGGAGAAAAAATAACTCCCGAAAAAGGAGGAACTGTCGTAAAGGGGATTACAAATTATAAATTTAAAGTTGAAAAAAATGAAAAATATAAAGCAACGGTGGTTTGTGACATCTGATATCTTTTTATTGATTAAATTTATCAAAAAATTTGAACCCCTATTTTAATTATATTTACTATTTTGGTCCCTATCCTTTAAAATTAATAAAATTATGCTTTTTTGTAATAAGGAAATCAGCGGACCTTTTACAATTCCAAGCGGAATAGTTACTGCAGAAGTTTCTGTGCTGGAAAGAATTGCAAATGAGATTCCAG